>Ga0209517_10000215_pt1 | contig 104382 bp, 91 predicted proteins | sample PeaSoiMetSII2010_FD_187695 | JGI IMG/M metagenome (GOLD analysis project Ga0209517, IMG submission 187695) | Peat soil microbial communities from Weissenstadt, Germany - SII-2010 (SPAdes) (version 2) | ecosystem: Environmental > Terrestrial > Soil > Wetlands > Peat | place: Germany...
CAGGGAAGCCTGGATCTCGAACATGTGCGCCGGAAGAAAATCGGCGAGCAGCCGCTCCAGGCTGGCCTCGCCAAATGTTCCGCGCAGATGCGGCAGCTTCAGCAGATTATTCAGATCGTTGATCGAGTGGCCCAGCGCGCCGACTTCGCGTAGCTGTTCTTCTGCCGCTTTCAGGTGCTGCTGCACTTTTTCGAACTGGGCAAATCCTTCTTTGATGTTCTGATCGAGTTTCTGCTGCACCTGGTCGGTGATGGCGAGCAGCCTGGCATCGACGCGATCGCGAATCGAGTCCAGGCTTTGCGCCGTCTTCTGGTTCAAGCCGTCAAACTCAGACTTGAGCTGCGAGGTGGTCAGCGCCAGCGACCCCGTCAGTTCGGTGCGGGCCTCGCCCAGCCTCGCGGCCTGTTCTTCGCGGCCGGCTTTCATCTGCGCCTCGACCGCATTTCGCATTAAAGAAAATTCTTCGCCCAGCCGATCTGTCACCTGCTGGCGCAAGTCGCCTTTGGTCTGCTCCAGGCGCTGGGCCATGTCTGCGGTGGCGTTGGCAAACTGTCCCGACAGGCCTTCGGCCTGACGCGCAACTCTTTCTAATGCATCAAGTTGCACAGCATTGCCAAACCGGCGCGCGAACAGCCGAACCACCAGTATCAGAAGTACTAGGTTCGAAGCCAGCAAAAGGCCAAGCAGCAGTGGCAAGTAGACCAATTCGCAATCTCTCCGGCGTAATCGTGCCTAGCCGGATTCTAGTCGGTATCGTTTAAGAAGCAAAGCAGGAAGAAGTTTCAGGTGTAGGTTCCATCTCCCGGGTCCTGAACGTGGGCGACACAACATGTTTCGGGCCCTTGTCAGTGCGGTGGCGCTGGTGTTGGTCGGCACCTCGGTGGCGGTCAATGACCCGGCCAACAATTCCAGGAATGCCGCCGCCGATACTGTAACGACTCAACAGCCCTCCCCCAATGATTCTTCTCTCTACGATGCCGACGCCGAGCGCCAATTCCTGAGGCTGGCGAATCAGGCGCGAGCGCAAGCGGGACTTCCTGCCTTGCAAATGGACGAAGGCCTCTCGCGTGCCGCGCGAGCCCATGCAGTCGCCATGGTTGCACAGCAGCAACTTTCCCATCAGTTGCCCGGTGAGCCCTCCCTCGTACAACGTCTGGCGGCGACCTGCGCGCTGCACCTCGATCACGCCGGAGAAAACGTCGCCTACGCCGGCAGCATTGAGCAGGCGCAGGACGGCCTGATGCACTCGCCTCCGCACCGCGAAAACCTGCTGAACCCTGCCTACAACCTTGCCGGCATGGGCGTGGTGTGGAGCGGATTTGTGCTTTACGTCGCGCAGGACTTCGGCCACGCTTTGCCAACTTACTCGGCGCCAGAGGCCGACCAGGCAGTGGCCGACGCGATCGTCCGCACCCGGCGCGCAGCCAGCATGACGCCTTTGTCGCGCGTTGACGACCGCGATGCGCAAGCCGTGGCCTGCTCCATGGCACAAGCCGATTCCATCAATACGCCCGGACCGCGCGACCACGCGGTCATGCGCTACACCACCATGCAACCTGAAGTTGTGCCCGACGGAGCTGCCAAAATCATCGATGACCGCCGCGCCCGCGCCTATTCCGTCGGAAGTTGCTACGCTCGCACCGCGACTTATCCCAGCGGTGTGTATTGGGTCGCGCTGATTCTGTATTGACCCTTGCCAATTTGTCATCCTGAGAGCCCGCGGTTTTCCTCGCGGGCCGGAGGATCTCAGTCGGCACGAGTTTCCGGGCGTCTGGCCTTTTTCGTCTTTTTCAACTTGTCATCCTGAGGAAGCGGAGTCGTTCGCTCGCGAACGACTCCCGACGAAGGACCTATGCATCGCTTCCGAGGCTGCGGAAAGAGCTTGGGGCACCAGGCACCTAGCCTTGGTGGGCTCTCGCCGCGAATAGAAACAACGCTGCTGTGAGGGCCAACGTCAGGACCTCGATCAGTAGCGCATACAGAGTCAAGCGTTTCGCCTGGTCAAACCGTGCCAGCAACCGGCTGACCACCAGTCCCACAATCACGATCGGCGAGCACAGCAGACGATCCAGGCAAATCCAGCCCAGGACCATCGTCCCCTGGTTCACGGCCGGGATACTGAGCACTCCCAGGCAAAGCGGTGCCGTCAGACTCAGGCCAAGCAGGATCCTGGAATACCCGGTGTAGAGGGGTTCGGATTTGCGGATCACCAGCGCCAGAACAAAAGTCGGGACCAGCAACATGCAGCCAATGAGGATCTCCAGCATCCAGTCGCCGGCTGCGTACATCCCGCCCGCCGCCGCGACGTCTTCGGGATGATTGACGTACAGCAGGTGGCGTACATATACGAGGAGTGCCGCAGTCGCCAGCACTACAGCGTAGCCTGCCGCCACCAAACCCAGCTGTGCCCGAAGAGGGATCGATTTCATGTCGGCATTCTACCCGTCGCGCTTATCGAGGGCCACCCGTCCCACTCCTGAGGGTGGGGATTTTCCATGTGCGGCGGACACTCCTGTCCGCCGCCGTTGCGGTTAAGTTTGTTCCGTGGATCGCGACTTGTCATCCTGAGGAAGCGGAGTCGTTCGCTTGCGAACGACTCCCGACGAAGGACCTATGCATCGCTTTCGAGGCGGAGGTTGCAGCTTACGCTGAGCGCAGCTAAATTAGTTGCGAGAGTTGGAGCTGAACATGAAAAAGCCCGTCCCCGCGGAATCTGCCTCTGCAAGAATCGACCAGCTGATTGCAAAACTCACAGACTGGCGTGGCAAAACGCTCGCCGGCGTCCGCAAAAGCATCCTTGAGGCCGACCCGGACATCGTCGAGGAATGGAAGTGGATGGGAAGCCCAGTGTGGTCTCACGACGGAATCATCGCGGTCGGCAACGCCCACAAAGATAAGGTGAAGCTTACCTTTTCCCACGGGGTGAGCCTCCCCGATCCTGACAAGCTCTTCAACGCGGGCCTCGGAGGCAACCAATGGCGGGCGATCGATCTTTTCGAGGGCGACAAGATTAATGAGCGTGCTCTAAAAAATCTCGTCCGCGCTGCCGTTGATTACAATCAGATCAAATTGAAGAAGAAAGCGCCTGCAGGTACTGGAGCGAACGTACACAAAAGTAAAAAGTCATGAAAACGTCTCTCCGATTCCTCCCTGACACTGGCCACCATTTCTAAGTTGTCATCCCGAGCGAGGCTTGCGCGACGCAGGTCGCGCCGAGTCGAGGGATCTGCAGTTTTCAAGAATTCGTCATTTCGCCGACGAGTAACTGGAAACTAGAAACTGGAAACTCTACTTCTGCAAAAACGGATTGCTCTCCCGCTCCTCGCCGATCGTGGTCAGCGGGCCGTGGCCGGGGACGACCACCGTCTCATCCGGCAGCGCCAGAACTTTTTCGCGCAGGGAATCAATGATCTTGTCGAAAGAGCCGCCGGGCAGGTCGGTGCGGCCGATGCTTCCGGCGAAGAGCGTGTCGCCGGCAATCAGCTTCTGCTGCAAGGGAAAATAAAGACAGACGCTGCCTTCGGTGTGGCCGGGGGTGTGAATCACGTTGGCGACGAGCGACCCTGCCTTCACGGTATCGGCGGGCGCGAGCGGCTGATCGATTTCCACTTTGCCGGGAGAAGCCATGCCGCACCAGGCGGCCTGCATGTCGAGCATCTTTAACAAGGAGTAATCGTTCTGGTTGAGCAGGATGGGTGCGCCGGTGGCGGCGCGCAGCTTCATGGCGCCGCCGACATGGTCGATGTGCGCGTGGGTGATTACGATGTGCTTGACGTGGAGCTGGTGTTTGGCGATGAGGGCGAGAATGTCCTCGATGTCGTCGCCGGGATCGATGACCATGGCTTCGCGCGTGGCCTCGTCGCCGATGACCGAGCAGTTGCACTGCAGCGGGCCGACCGGGAAGATTTCGTGGATCATCGGGAGCTTTCGGCTTTCAGTCTGTCGGCCCTCAGTTTTTGCCGATAGCCGATAGCTGAGAGCTGACAGCCTATTTCTGCGACGGTGCAGGCGGTGTCGCCGGCTTCGCCGGTTGCGACTTCGTCGGAGCTGAACTCACGCCCTGCAGCACGGACTTCGGACCGCCACCGCCGCGCGAAGCCATCACGGACAGCGTAATCGACGTGACCATAAAGATGATGGCCGACCAGGTGGTGGCCCGGGAGAGCGCCGTGGCCGCGCCGCGCGGGCCAAACGCCGTCTGGCTGCCCATGCCGCCGAAGGCAGCGGCAATGTCACCGCTCTGGCCGCTCTGCAGCAGCACCACGATGATGAGGAACATGCAGACAATAATGTGAACGATGGTGATCAGAATAAGCATGTGTGATTTACAGTTGACAGACTCTGGCGGGCCAGACGCTCTGCGACTCCTCTACGATGATGCTATGAGCTAAGCCTGGGCGTCAAGGCCCGGTCCCCCTGCCGCAAATGCCGCTTTGCGATGGTGCGGAAGGGGGGATTTGAACCCCCATGCCTTTCGGCGCCACCCCCTCAAGATGGTGTGTCTGCCAATTCCACCACTTCCGCAGCGATGGGAAGAGAGCGTTGAGGCAGGGCCATTATAACAAAGGGGAAGGTGACGCAGAGCAGCGCGGGCTGGTGGAGTTTGCCAATAAGGATGCGCGCCAAGACGTGCGATTTTGCTGCTTCGCAAAGAACGCGAAGCATTCGCACGGCGCGCCCAGATCCTTCGCTGCGCAAGGGCAGCTTGCTCAGGATGACAATCTAGCAGTCAATACTTCACGATGGCGGCGAAGGATCTGGGATCGAGGCTGGCACCGCCGACCAGTGCGCCGTCGATTTCTTCTTCTGACATGAGGGCCGTGGCGTTCTCGGGCTTGACCGAGCCGCCGTAGAGGATGCGGAGATGGTCGGCAAATTCCTGGCCGAAAGCCTTGGCGGCTTCACCGCGGATCAAACTGTGCGCTTCGGAGGCAAGTTGTGGCGTAGCCGTTTTGCCGGTTCCGATCGCCCAGACCGGCTCGTATGCGACGGCAAGCTTTCCCGCTTTCTTAGTGGAAAGTTTGTGAAAGGCGCGAGTGCATTGGCGGCGAAGAACGTCTTCCGTCAACCCGGCCTCGCGCTCTTCCAGGACTTCGCCGACGCAAACGATTGGCGTAAGGCCAGCTTCCAATGCGGTTTTCAGGCGGAGATTCACGGTGTCGTCGGTCTCACCGAAGTACTGGCGGCGCTCGGAGTGTCCTATGATGGTGTGAGTACAGCCGATGGCCAGCAGCATGCCGGCGGAAATCTCGCCGGTGAAAGCGCCTTCTTTTTCCCAATGAACGTTTTGTGCACCGATGGTGACGCTCGAGCCTTTGGCGGATTCGAGGGCCGCGTGCAGGTCGATGTATGGTGGGCAGACGACGATCTCGTCGCGGTCATGATTGCTGATCAGAGGAAGAAAATCGCGGAAGAATTCGCGGGTCTGGTCGGGAGTCTTGTACATCTTCCAGTTCGCGGCGATTAGTTTCTTTCGGGGCATTTTGGTCCTTTCAGGCATTCTTTACCACAGAGGGCACAGAGGACACAGAGTAAGAAGATTTTGCGGAGAATTTTTTCCACCTTGATGCGGCCAGTGTTTTGCAGTTTTTCAGCAGCGGAGACACCGGGGTAGCGTCGACGAACGGCAAGACGGTTGAGTTCCACGGCCCTGCCGACATCACGAGAGACCACCGACGCCATCGTCAACGCCGCCACTACCTTTCATATAGGGTGCCCTCACTATTTGCCGATTTTCTTGGCCACGAACTCAACATAGGTGGCAAACTGGTCCGGCTTCCCCGGCGGAGCAATTTCGAATTTTTCGGTTACCGCATCTGGGCCAATTCGAGCGTAGGTCATACGGGTCCGAGTGCCGGAAGGGGCTGCATCGCTCAGAAACTGGATGGAATTCCCATCCGGCGCCGGAGTGACGGTGTAACGAATGATGTGATTTTCGTTGTCAAAGAAAATAGCGCGTAGGGACTTGTCGCTAGGATCGTGATACACGTACAAGAGATCGTCATGGGAAAATGCGGCGCGTTTTTCGCTCGCCGGATAATCCAGGTGGACTTTTCGAAGCAGCACGGTTCCGTTCAAAGCCGGTTCGAAGCTCGATGTACCTTTGCCTTGTCCGGGGTTGCCGCCACCCGACCACGTCCATTCCCCGAGCACGAAATCGAAGTCCTTCCAGGGGTTCGTGGGTAGGGCTTGCTGGGCTTGGAGTGAGGACGACATCAGCAGAAGTGCGACGAGCATCGCTTTCCAGGTCATTTCGCAGCTCCTAACCGCAGGGGGCTAACCTATTTCTTGTCACTCAGGGCCTCGACCCCCGGAAGCTTTTTGCCCTCCAGGAACTCGAGCGAGGCGCCGCCGCCAGTGGAAATGTGGGTGATCTTGTCGGCCACTCCGGCAGCGCGTACCGCGGAAACCGAATCTCCGCCGCCCACAATCGAGATGGCCCCGGCATTCTCCGCGACGGCATGAGCGATCTTGAATGTGCCTTTGGCAAAAGGCGAGACCTCGAACACTCCCATGGGGCCGTTCCATACGATGGTGCGGGCGCGGGAAATCTCCTCGGCAAACTCCTCGATGGTCTGAGGACCAATATCGAGCCCCATCATCCCGGCAGGAATCGAGTGGCCGCCATTCACGGTATGCAGGACCGCATTGAGGTCGATACGGTCGGCGACGATGTGGTCGATGGGTAAGAGGAACTTGACGTGACGGGTTTTCGCGTCGTGCAGGATCTGGCGGGCGAGGTCGAGCTTGTCGTCTTCGACTCGCGACTTTCCCACGTTCTGCCCCTGCGCCTTCAGAAATGTATAGGCCATGGCCCCGCCAACGATGAGAGCATCGACCTTGGTCAGCAGGTGCTCGATGACGGCGATCTTGTCGCTGACTTTGGCGCCGCCGAGAATGGCAACGAATGGCTTTTCGGGGTGCTGCAGCGCCTTGCCCAGATATTCGACTTCTTTTTGCATCAGCAGGCCGGCCGCCGACTTCTGCACGAACTTGGTGATGCCGACGGTGGAGGCGTGAGCGCGATGCGCGGTGCCGAAGGCATCGTTTACATAGAAGTCGGCCAGGCTGGCGAGTTGCTTGGAAAACTTTTCGTCGTTGGCTTCTTCTTCCGTGTGAAAGCGGAGATTTTCCAGCAGCAGGCTTTGTCCTTTCTCCAGCTTGCCGGCCATCTCCTCGGCTTCGACTCCGACGCACTCCGGGCAAAATCCAACGTTTTCGCCGCGCGCCAGCTCCTTGTCCAACAACATGCGCAAGCGTTCGGCTACGGGCTTGAGGCTCAACTTGGAATTGGGCTTGCCATTGGGACGCCCCAGATGCGAGGCCAGAATCAGCCGGGCGCCGTGGCGCAGGGCGTATTCGATGGTGGGCAGGGTCTCGCGGATGCGAGTGTCGTCCATCACCCGGCCATCTTCGAGGGGGACGTTGAAATCTACCCGCATGAAGATGCGGCGGTCGTTGACATCAAGATCGCGAATGGAAAGCTTCGACATGGAGTATGCCTTAGTAACAAGGATGTTCGCGTCGCGCATTGTTGTCAGTCCGCTTGGCGGACTGACGCGCGGTCGCTCACCCAGATCCTTCGTGCGCAAAAGCAGCGTCCTCAGGATGACAATACTTGTGAGGGAGCGGTGGCTTCCTCAGATCCTGCGCTCGGCAAAGAACGCCTCACTCAGCATGACAATACTGGAAGGACGGGCGAACCCGCGTGTCCTCCATCATTCTTTATAGGCCTTTTTTGCCGATGTAGTCGATCAAATCACGGACACGGCAGGAGTATCCCCACTCGTTGTCGTACCACGAGATGACCTTCACCAGGTTTCCGCCTACGACCATGGTTGAGGGCGCATCCACAATCGAGGAACGGGGGTCGCCGCGGAAATCCGCCGAAACCAGTTCATGCTCTTCGTATCCGAGGTAGCCCTTCAGCGGGCCTTCCTCGGACGCCTTTTTCATCGCCGCATTCACTTCTTCCTTGGAAGTCTTCTCCTCGACATACACGACCAGGTCCACCACGGAAACGTTGGGGGTGGGCACGCGCATCGCGAACCCATCGAGTTTGCCCGCCATCTCCGGGATGACCAGCTTCAACGCCTTGGCCGCGCCGGTGGAAGTCGGAATCATGGAGAGCGCCGCGGCGCGCGCCCGGCGCAGGTCCTTGTGCGGGAAGTCAAGAATGACCTGGTCGTTGGTGTAGGAGTGGATGGTGGTCATGGTGCCGCAGACAATCTTGAAATTGTCATGCATTACCTTGGCAATCGGCGCCAGGCAGTTGGTGGTGCACGATGCGTTGGAGATGATGTGATGTTTGGCCGGGTCGTAAACCTGGTGATTGACGCCGAGCACGAGCGTGACATCTTCATTCTTCGCCGGCGCGGAGATGATAACTCTCTTGACCGGACCGCGCAGGTGCTTTTTCGCGTCTTCCGCGTTGGTAAAGCGGCCAGTGGATTCGAGGACCACTTGAGCGCCGACCGACTCCCACGGCAGTTTGGCCGGATCTTTTTCCGCGAAAACTTTGAACGTCTTATTGTCAACCGTAATCGAATCCGCGCCGGCCGTGATCTTGTGGGGCAGGTTGCCGAGGATCGAGTCGTACTTAAGAAGATGGGCGAGCGTTTTGGGATCAGTGAGATCGTTGACCGCGACGAATTCGATGTTGGGGTCGTTCAGCGAGGCGCGCATCACATTGCGTCCGATGCGCCCGAAGCCATTGATGCCTACTTTGATTGCCATTTTGCCTCCGAGATGATGATGGGGCTACAGAATTGGATAAATGATGGACCAGAACAAAAATGGTAGCAGGGAAAGCGGAGGGCAGCAAATAACGAAGGGCGACGGGTAGTGCCAGAATGGGAGTGAGGATAAAGATCGCGACGGGTGGGTACAACCCGGCCGGCGGTGAGTGCTAACGCCTGATTACTACAATTGACTGAATAGGGCCATTCGTCCGCATGTACAGCCACAGACTGTTGGAGTAAAATCCGCGAGCCAGACTGTAGTGGTAAGGGGAGCACCAGATGAAGATGATTGTTTCCGCCATATTGTTGATCGGGCTGGCGGTTGTCTCACCTGCGCAGACTTTCAGGACGTTCGTGGCTTTCAACGGAAACAATGGTGAACACCCCTATGCACCTGTCGTTCAAGGCTTTGACGGAAATCTCTATGGCACGACTGCGGGACCATCACCGCCAGGGATTGGCGGTACGGTTTTCAAGTTGACGATGCGTGGACTCGTAACGCTGCACACATTCACAGGGCCGGATGGCTCTGGACCGGTGGCAGGGCTAGTTCAAGCCAGCGACGGAAACTTCTACAGCACCACCTACCTTGGCGGTGCTGCGGGTTATGGCACAGTCTTCAGAATCACCCCGCTAGGTGTCGTAACGGTACTCCATAGCTTCTGCCAGACCGACTGCGCAGATGGTGCTAATCCAATCGCTGGATTAACGCAGGGAATCGATGGGGAACTTTACGGCACCACTTACGGAGGCGGGGCAAACGGCCAAGGTACGATTTTCAAAATCACGCGAAATGGACAACTCACCACCTTACATAGTTTCGACGGGATAGATGGGACGAATCCCGAGGGAGGCCTCCTGCAAGGCACGGATGGACACTTCTATGGCACGACATATAGCGGCGCTAATCAGAACTGTTTAGCAATGGGCTGTGGCACTATCTTCCGCATCACCTCGAATGGCGCGCTCACGACCCTCCATAACTTCTGTCCACACAGCTTCTGCAGCGACGGTGGAAACCCTATTGGAACACTGATCGAAGGTGCGGATGGACGTTTCTACGGGACGGCCAGCGCTGGTGGGGATTCTTATTACTGTGGAGGTGGATGTGGCACAATTTTTAACATCACCCCAGAGGGCGAGTTCAACACGATGTATCTCTTCTGCTCGAAATATGGCTGCGCTGATGGCTCATATCCAAGCGGGGGTCTGGTGCAGGGTACCGATGGAAATTTCTATGGAACTACTCTGATTGGAGGCAGCGGTGCCAATTGTTTTGATTCTTACGGCCAAGGATGCGGCACGGTCTTCGAAATAACCCCGGTGGGACAGCTAACAACCTTGCACAGTTTCGATTTCTCTGACGCAGGCAGCCCCTGGGCGGGGCTGATTCAGGACACAAACGGCAACTTCTACGGAACAAGCACAGGAGGAAGCGAAGGTCTTGGCACCGTTTTTGGCCTGTCCGTTGGCCTCGGGTCATTCGCGAGTTTCTCGCCTCATAGTTTCGGCAAGGATGGGCAGCTTGCGGGAATAATCGGCCAAGGATTCACGGGAGCAATGAATGTTTCCTTCAACGGAATCTCGGCTAGTTTTACTGTCAGAGCCGACACGTTCCTGACGGCCACAGTTCCATCCGGCGCAACAACGGGTTATGTCACCGTGACTACGCCCAGTGGCGTGTTGACCAGCAATGTGCCGTTTGTCGTGGTTCCGTAAGAACGGATGCGTTTTAATGGACCGGCAAGGCTCGTTGAAAAAGTCAATTCGTGTAACATCCCCATTACACTCATTGTCCTCTGAGAATCATGGAAGAGTGACCTCTATATACACGTTTTTTTTGCTCCACAGGAAAGGAATGCGGGCCAGCCAGTATTTTTGGTTGATCAGCTTTCGGGTGCGCGGCCAATCCTCCTGGGGAAGAATGCGGGCCCTGGCGGCGAACTCGGGGCCGGTGACTCTTCCGCGCATGGTGCAGGGCGCGATGCGCACCTGCGGATTGTTGCGTAGTCGCTTGTATTTTCCCGAATCGGAGCGCGTCATGACGTAGAGCTTGCCGCCTTGTTCTGCGAACCAAATCGGAGTGGGCACGGCAACGCCCGTCTTGCGGAAGGTGGTAAGGCTGATGTATTTCTGGCCGTGAATTTCGGGAGGAATGGGCATGGGGTGATTGTAAGGGAAGCCCGTCGCGGGCGAGGGCCGCTTCGACTTCGCTCAGGGCAGGTCCGCGCCACACCGGCCACCGGGCACCTTGCCGCACATTGCCGGATGGCCTCCGGGTGTGTTAAAAGCCAGACATGCGTAAATGGATGCGCGAGCGCTTGAAGCGCCGCAAAAAAGAGCCGGAAAAGGCCGGAACAGAGCCCGCACCGGCGCCGTTGCAACCGGCATTTTACGACACCGAGCCCGCAAAAGAAGCGGCTCCGGCTCCTGAGCCTGCCCAGGCACCCGCAGAAGTACAAGCGGCGCCGGACGCCCCGGCCGTCGAGCATAAACCAGGCCCTCAACAAGCTGGGAATGGCGGCGCACGCAAACGCCGGCGTCGCGGAAGAGGCGGACGGAATCGAAGCGGAAGCCGCGCGCGACCGGCTGCAGTTGCGGAGGCTGCCCAGGGAGTATCGGTTGCTCCCGAAGCAACTGTTCCTTTGACGACAGAGGCCGCCGGAGCTCCGGCGCAAATCCCCGCCGCTCCGCCGCGTCCGGCCAAGGGGACGGTCGTATTGGCGATTGGCCTGCCCGGATCAGGCAAGAGCGCATGGTTCAAGCGGCACAACATCACGCCGCTCTCGAGCGATCTGCTGCGGGCGTTATTGTTTGACGATGCCACCGAGCAGCGCTATCAGGACCTGATCTTTTCCAATCTGCGCTCGATGTTGAAGGCCCGGCTGATTGCCCGCCGGCCGATGAACTACGTGGATGCCACCAACCTCACTCCGCATGAGCGCCACAGCTGGATCAAGCTGGCGAAGGACTATGGATACGAAGTGCAGGCGGTGTTCTTCGATGTGCCGGTGGAGGTTTGCCTGGAACGGAACCGCAAACGTGAGCGCGTCGTGCCGGAGGACGTGATGCGGCGCATGGCAGGGAAGCTGAAGCCGCCTACATTTGAAGAAGGATTCGCCAAGATCACCGTGGTGAGAGTGAAGCAGAAGGAGTGAGTTTGTCGAGGCCAGCAGCGCCCAGTTCGTCACGCCGTGTGCGAGGCTAGTTTAATCTAGCCAGGACGTCGCCAGCTTTGGCGAGATCTCTGCCTTCCTCCTTCCACACTAATTGGTAGAACTCACAGTTCTTGCAATTCGCAAGTTTGGTGGCGAACACGCCTTGCGCCTTTCCACCGCACAAGGTACCGGCCACATACCAACAGGTCCGACCGGCGTTGTTGCCGTGATTGGTGCCGTCGACTCGTTTTTCCGTAGACGCCGGACACACTCCGAGTTCAGAGACTTTGGGGCCGCCGACCTGGCGGCCGCATTTCTTGAATTCCCAGCAATTTTCTTTTGCCATAGGTCACCCTTGCTCCTTTAGCCGAACACTACCTGCATCCATCGGCAGTATTGGCCCGGACCTTTAGGTTTACACAACAAGGGGCACGGTACTGTGAGTACCGGAAGGTCAATGTCCTGCTGCACCTTAGCTTCTGAGGTACGGCAGTAACTCCTTGAACGCGGGCGCGCCGGAGGAGCGCAGCAGTTCGTAGATCATCATTTCCGTCGAAGAGATGATTGCGCCGGCCGCCCGCATACGTTCCAGACCAATCTTCCAGTTCCACTCGGTGCGCGAGCTGACGGCGTCGGACGCGACGTGAACGATATAGCCGTCGCGCAACGCGGCCAGCGCGGTTTGCATCACGCAGATGTGGCTCTCCATTCCACACAGCAGCAGCGTGTTGCGGTTTCCCGGCTGACGCTTGAGCACGGAGCAGAAAACGTCGCTGCCGAAGCAGGAGAACATTTGCTTGTCGATGGCCTGGGTCTCGGGCAAGAGCGATGCGATCTCAGGCACGGTGTTGCCCAGTCCCTTGGGATACTGCACGGTCATGAGCCGCGGGATTTTTAGGATGCCGGCCAGGCGGATGAGCAGCTGCGCGTTCTTCACCATTTGCTCTTTCTGGAAAATGGGCGGCAGCAGTTTTTCCTGAATGTCGATGACGAGGAGAGCGCACTGATCGGCCTCGAGCGGACGGCGGGCGATCTCGGTGATGTCGCTGGTCAACTGAGTGACGCTGCCAAGAGTGGTGGCCATGAAAGTTCTCCTGTCCAAATCTTAACCGCTGGCGGGAATAGGGGCAAAGAACCGAGCCACAGGTAAGTTGACCGGGGCACGGTCAGTCCATAAAATCGAGACTGCGGCGGATTGCAATTTCCGCCGCGTGCTGCCCCCTCGTTCAACGGCAGGACAGCTGACTCTGGATCAGCATATCGGGGTTCGAATCCCTGGGGGGCAGCCAATATCCAAGCATGATGAGTGGTAAGAGTGCCCCTCGCTCTGCTCGGGATTTCGGCACCACAATCCCGCTACCGCTCCCACCCGCTAAACGCCTGGCATCTCCATTCCCACAACGGTGCAGGGAATCCACATCATCGCGCCACGATGTGACGGATGTCACAGAAAGTAACAGGCGGGTAACGTAGGTTGACCCAATATTCTGTCGGAAGAGTCGTCGTGTACCGATCACAGCGCACGGTTCCGCAGATCAGTTTCAGTAGCGAGGACAAGTTTATGCGGCGTTGCTCCTCCGTACTTGTGCCCACCCTTCTTGTCTTAGTCGTGCTTCTTTCCCCTTCATTCATCGCAGCGCAGAAAGATTACGGTGGTGCTTCGTTCGCGATGGATGTTCAAACTGCCGGTGGCGGGTCCAGCAGCACGGCAAAGACTGCCCCGTCGCCAGCGGATTCCAAATACGTAGGTTCCGACACTTGCAAGACGTGTCACGAAGAGCGCTATAACGATTGGGCGAAGACGCCGCACTGGAAGACGACGCTGGATACGAAAGCTGGCCCCTCCCACCAGGGCTGCGAAGGCTGCCACGGGCCCGGCGCCGATCACGTGACCGGCGGCGGAGACAAAAGCAAAATCTTCATTTTTGAGAACGCTTCGGCGAAGGAAGTGAACACGCACTGCTTGACCTGCCACGAGGGAGCGCATCCCAACTTCGACCGCTCGGCGCACGGCCACGCCAAGGTAAGCTGCATTGACTGTCACGGCGCGCATGCCTTTAAGAGCGAAGCCAATCTGCTCAAAGTCGCGCAACCTCAGCTCTGCTACTCCTGCCACAGCGACGTGAAACCGGCGTTCTCGCAACCGTTCCATCACAAAGTGAATGAGGGGTTGGTGACCTGCAGCGATTGTCACGATCCGCATGGCACCTTCAAAGGCAAGCAGTTGAAATCGACGGCTGATCAGAACGCGATCTGCACCAAGTGCCATGCCGAAACCGCAGGGCCATTCGTTTATGAGCATCCCGTGATCAAAGCCGAGGGCTGCATCGCGTGCCACACTCCGCACGGATCGCCGAACCCGCGCCTGCTGAACGTGAGCAATCTGAACATCCTGTGCCTGCAATGCCACTCGGCAGTCAACTTAAAAGCATTTCCCAATGCCGTGTCGGAGCAGGGCGGGCCGGTGCACAACCAGGCCGCACAGTACACACCCTGCACCAACTGCCACAGCCAGATTCACGGCTCAAATGCGACCTTCAACTTTTTCCGGTGACGGATCTTTTCGGATGTAGAGAGGTGAATTATGACGTGTTCTCGTCTTCATCGCGCAGCAGCCGGGCTGCTTCGATCGGCTGGTCATGTGGGGCTGGCGCTTGCGCCGTTTTTATTGGCCGCCGGCGCAGCGGCGCAAGACACTCCGCCGAAGGAAACGACCACGGGCGGTTATACGATTCACCAATCCATCGATTTCGGTGGACGGATCACTGATGCCTCGGGCAGCAGCGCCATGTATGACGCTTTGGTCAATCTGCAGAGTGGCCCGCGCCTTCTAGGCCAGACCGTGGACATACACGCCGTGCCAAACAGCTACCATCCTCTGTTCGACGACGTGTCGGAGAGCAGCACCGGCTATGGCGGCGACCCCTACGATGTCACCACGTTGCGCATGTCCAAAGACAAAATTTACAGGTTCCAGGGGCTCTTCCGCCGCGATCGCCAGTATTTCGATTACGATCTGCTCAACAACCCGCTGGTCCCGGCCGGCGTTATCTCGAACGGTTACACGTTTCCACAAGTTGAAAGTTCGCCCCACTTGTTCAACACTGTGCGCCGCATGACGGATGTCGGCCTGACGTTATTCCCGGTTTCGAAGCTCAGTTTCCGCACAGGTTACTCGCACAACACCGATGAAGGGCCGAGTTACAGCTCCCAACACAATGGAGCCGAGGCTCTCTATCTGCAGAACTGGCGGAACAGCACCGACACCTGGACGGGGCTGTCGACTGGAAGCCGATTTCGAAAACCATGCTTACCTTCGAAGAAACTGTGATGCACTACAAGGGCGACACCAACTGGGGGCTGGCCGGACTGGACCTGCAACTGGCGAATGGAATGCCAGTGACTCTGGGCTTTGACAATCAAAAGCCACCGAGTTGCGGTGACGGGAATCCGCCTATCGTCACCAGTTTGACCACTCCACCCACTGCCAACCCAACCTGCAGTGGATACCTTCAGTATTCGCGTTTTGCCCCAACTCGCACCCTTATGCCGACCGAGGAGTTCCGCTTCCAGAGCTCGAGTATCAAGAACCTTCAGATGAATGGCGATCTGCGCTACACGGGGGGCAATGTGAACCTCCCCGACTACAACGAATTTTTCAATGGCCTCGACAATATGGGGAAGCGCGTCTTTAACACGACCGGTTTTGCCAACGGGAAGAGAATCGACGTGTCGGCGGATTACGGCATCATCTGGCGGCTTTCGCAGAAAGTGAGTCTGGCCGACCAGTTCGACTTTTTGGACTTCCGCGAACCGGCCCTCAGCAATCTATCTGAAGTCGATTTCCTGGGTACTTCCATGCTGTTGCACCCCGGTCCGGCGCAACCGCCAGCCATCACCCTCGCTTCTACTTTTCTCGGTATGAAGACCGAAACCAACACCGTGACTGCGACCTGGGAGCCTGTTTCGATTGCCAGCATCTCGCTCGGTTATCGCTACCAGAACCGCGATATAAGTTGGGTCATGCCCTTGTCTACGGATGCGTTGCCGACCGGGACCTCATATATTTTCCCGATCCACGAGAATGCGGCCATACTCGGCTTCGCTTTGCGACCCACCCGCCAATGGAGGATCAACGCGAAACTCGAGGCTTCGTTCGACGACAAGGCCTATACCCAGATCAGCCCGCGGCAGCTTTATCACTATTACTTCCAGTCGCGCTACAAACCCAAGGAGTGGGCCACGATCACCGGAAGCTTCAACGATCTGGAACGAAGAGACAACATATTCCTGGTAAATCACCTGGACCACGTCCGAAACTTTGGTCTGGGAGCGTCTCTCATGCCCAATCCGCGGTATGGATTGGATCTTAACTACGGCTACGCGGACGTCTTCACGCAAACCACCTTGTGCTACGCCTCAACTCCGGCTCCAAACGGGCCGGGTGCGGGCGCTGCTCCCGCGGACTGCGGCACCAACACCAATCTCGGGACCGGCTACTATGACGCTCCCACCCAGTACGGATCATTCAGTCTCATGTTTGCCCCAGTGAAAACGCTGCGCTCCAACCTGGGTTATCAAATCAGCGCGGTCAACGGCACCACCGAGTTCCTGAATCCGCGCGAAGTTTCCGGCTCGCTCCAGTCCAAGTACCAGTCTCCCTTTTTCAACCTCGCCTGGACGATTCATCCGGGATGGACAGGAAAAGCAGGCTGGAACTATTACGGATATGGCGAAGACGGATCGGTCGGGCCCACGGCGCCGCGAAACTTCCACGCCAACGTCACTACGCTCGCTCTGCACTACGAGTTCTGATGGGGAGCGATGATCTCTTCCTAACTGTCATTCTGAGCGAAGTTCGGGCTGCGCAGATGCGCAGGGCGGATGGAGTCGAAGAATCCCTAATTCCATCAAAAAAGGTGTAAGGCAGGGATGCTTCAACTGCGGCCGTAGCGAGAATTCAGTGGATCGTCGTCACAATTAAGAGGCATGTCATCCTGAGCGAGTTTCAACTCGCGAAGGATCTTACGAAAGCTGCAAGTGAGCGTGGTGGGGACGGGATCGGCGCGGTCCTTTTCCACCGCCGAGAAGCCTTACGTTGTCGTACGGTCCTTCCGCGCTGAAGCCCGTCAGGATGACATGGGGTTTTGGCCGGGCCAGCCGGCCGACCCCTCTAGTTCGATCTGAAATCCGGCTCTGGCGGTGCGTTTCCCACAAAAGTAGTACGATGTGCTGCTAGGTTAAGTCCGGACTCCCAGCCCCGTTCCGCCAAACACCGAAGACGGGAAAGTCCAGCACTCCGGAGGGAAAAATCATGACTCGAAAACTCAGCCTGTTCTTGCTCACGAGCATCGCGATGGTTCTTGGTGCGAAGGTCTGTCAAGCCGAACCACAGTCCTTGTTGACGCGTCATGTGCGTGAAGTGGTTCTCAATGGGCAGGCGAAGTTGGTTGGCCGGCTGCCTGCAACTAAGATCATGCGCATCGACGTAGTTCTGCCGCTGCGCGACCAGGCTGGCTTGGAGAATGTTTTGCAGAAACTCTACGATCCTTCAAGCCCTTCCTGCCGGCACTATCTCACGGTGCAGGAGTTTAGCGAGAGGTTCGGTCCCAGTCAGGCGGACTATGATGCGCTGCTTCGTTTCGCAAAAGCCAATTCTTTTACCGTGGTTGGTGGCACGCGCGACGCGATGGACGTGCAACTTCGGGGCTCGGTGGCGACCATCGAGAAAGCCTTGCACCTAAGCATGGGTGTCTATCAGCATCCCACGGAGGACCGCACGTTCTATGCTCCGGACCGCGAGCCCACGGTGGACCTGCCTTTCCGCTTGTGGCACATCTCTGGTCTGGATAACTATTCGATCCCGCGTCCCGCGCTGGTGCGCAACCCTGGGAAACCCGAAGCCACTACGGGTTCGTGTCCTGAGGCCTCGTTCTGCGGCAGCGATATGCGGGCAGCCTACTACGAAGGAACGGTGCTCACCGGCTCCGGCCAGAATATTGGATTGCTGGAGTTCGCCGGATTTGATATCGCCGACGTGAACACCTATTACCAGAACGCCGGGCAGACCAGGACTGCCGCTGTTGTCGGCATTTCGACCGACGGGACTTCTGTGACCTGCCTTTTTTCGCAAGGCTGCGACGATACGGTGCAGACCATTGACATCACTCAGTCACTCGGCATGGCGCCGGGTGTAACTACGGCGTACCTGTACGTGGGTTCCACCGATACCGCGCTGCTGGGCGCCATGGCTTCGGATACTCCGTTGCCCTTGAACCTAAGCTCTTCGTGGTCCTGGACACCTGCAGACCCGCAGACGGACGATCCATTCTTCGAGAGGATGGCGGTGCAGGGGCAGATTTTTTTTCAATCGTCCGGCGACACAGGCGCGGGTAAAGCTACATGGCCGTCGAATTCCACTTATGTCATCGCGGTCGGCGGAACAGTGTTGGTGACCCAAGGCGCGGGCGGTCCATGGGCTTCGGAAACCGCCTTGGGCGACGCTGGCGCCGGCTGGGGAACCAACGTTCCGATTCCTTGGTGGCAGCAGCTTCCCGGCGTGATCACCACGGCTGACAAGGGATCCACGATTTATCGGAACGACTCTGACGTTTCGGCAAACGCGGATTTTAGTTTTTACGTTTGCGCAGACCAGGCTCCCTGCACAGCAAACGAATTCGGCGGGACTAGTTTTGGGGCGCCTATGTGGGCGGGTTATTTGGCTCTGGCGAATCAACAAGCGGCAATGACCGGCGATCCGCCGCCGGGCTGGATTGATCCGACGATCTATCCGTTGGGCTTGGGATCAGGTTACAACGCCGATTTCCACGACATCATCAGCGGCGGCGACGGTTTTCCTACAACCGTTGGCTACGATTTGCCAACCGGCTGGGGAACTCCGAACGGCGCCGGCCTGATCAACGCACTGTTGGCCCCGAACTTCGCCATCACTGCGTCTCCCAACATGGTGACCGTGAGCAGGGGTACATCCGGCAAGCTCACCACGATTACCTCGACGTTGGTGAACGGCTTCAACTCGGCGATAACGTTGTCGTCCACCATCAGAGGAATGACCTTCAGTCCTGACCCGATCCCGGCGCCGGGCTCAGGACAATCGACGGTGAGCGCCAGGGTGCCAGAGGATACGAAACTCGGGACCTACACCATCACCATAACGGGCACGGGCGGAGGCATAACGAATACGACGAAAGTCGTGGTGACGGTCGTGCAGTAAGCGGTTAGAACACGTTCATGCCCCCGGAGGCGTCGCATGAGTGACAGGAATCGCTTGACTCCGCAGCGAAGTTCCGCAGTAGGGGCAATAGACATCCGTCAGTGACACCGGGCGCTGGCACTGTGGACAATTTGGACTCAATTTGCAGTTGCACTGTGGGCAGAAATTGAATCCGGGCTGAACAAAATAGCCACATTGCGGGCAGGCGCTGCGCAGCGGCTGCCGCAGGACGAAGTAAAGAATGATGCCTAGAGCGTTGGGGATCAAAAGTGCGACACAAGTCCAGACCGCCGGGCTCATCCCGCGGCGTTTGGAATCGCGGTTCACGTAACCGACAAACAGGAGATAACAGCCCAGCGCAATGCCGGCCAACAGGCCAAGCAACACTCTCGCCCATGCCGGGGGCGCGTCTGCTTGCCGGGCCACCACCACGTGGAAGAGGAACTGAATGCCGATGAACGCAACTCCCCCGAGCACCCAGGCCCATTGCGGAACCAGTTGGATTTCCGACGTCAGTCCAGCTTGAGATTCGTTGTTCAATTGCATAAATTTCTCTGCCTTCTCAGCGCCATTGCGATCGCACACCGCTGTTGGTCAAATACGTGCCCCGGGCCAGCAACAGCACCCCGACCACCAGGGCCGGCGTGATACAGAAAAACATAAAAGCCGCTTGCCAAACGGGGCCCGAAACTCCGGCCCACTCCCCCATCCAGGCAAAGAGTCGCCACAACAGAGGCGCGGTCAGGGCTGAGGAAACGCCCACACCCATACAAGCCATGCCCACCATCCACATGCGCTCGCGCGTCTCCCGCAGCCTGCTGGCGTGGAAGCGCACCCGCATTTGTGTGGCTCGCACCAGGCGGGAGTCTGCGGCCAAAGGGAGAGAACGCAAAGTGCGAACCAATCTGCCGGCTGCGTCTGCGTAATCACGGCAAGCTTCGCACTGATGGAGATGGGCCCGAAGTCCGGACTGCTGCTCATCCGAGAGACCTTCACCCAGAGCGATCAGTTGCCGCGCCTCGTCATGTGCGTCCCGCGTCATGCCTGCGCTCCCTTTAATCGCGACATCAGCATATTCAGTCCGCGATACAGACGCGACTTCACCGTGCCCAGCCGCGCGCCGGTTACCGTGGCAATCTCATCCAAAGCCAATCCTTCCTGAAAACGAAGCACCACGGTCTCACGATATTCCGCCGGGATGCTGACCAAAGCCGCGCTAATGCGCTCCGCTTGCTCGCGCTGTGCCACAACTTCCCACGCCGCCGGACGCGTGTCGGCCGGTTCCAGCGGCGCGTGATCTTCGTCCTCCATCAGCCCATCCAGGCTGACCGGATTTTTCTTCCGCAAATAATCAATTGTCAGATTTCTCGCCACCGCGTAAAGCCAGGTGCTAAATTCGTGCTTGCCGTCGTACTGATGGCCGCGTTCCAGCACGCGAATCCAGGTTTCCTGGAAGAGATCCTCCGCGAGCTCACGATTTCCCGACAGGTAAACCAGATAACGCAGCAGTCGATGCTGGTACTGCTCGATGAGACGATCCAGCAGGTCCGGATCGCGCCGGCGAAGACCGCGAGCGATTGCGCTGGCTTCGGACTCCATCGTGTCGACGAAATAATAAGCTGCGGCGTTCATGCTATCGGATATACGGGTGAGGGAGGCAAAAAGATGCAAGCCAGGACACTGGCGTAAGTTGTGTAGATAGAGGCAGATAAAAGCATCGCAGAGGCCACAGAGGCTTTCCCGGTGTGCGTCCTCTCTGTTTGCGAATTTTAGAAGACGTTCTCAAGCGCCAGCGCCATGCCCATGCCGCCGCTCACGCAGAGAGTGGCCACTCCCCGCTTTGCTTTGCGCTTCAGCATCTCGTGGAGTAGAGTCACCGTGATCCGCGTCCCCGTGCAGCCAATCGGATGGCCCAGTGCAATGGCTCCGCCGTTCACGTTGAGTTTGTCACGATCGAAATGCAGTTCGCGGTCACAGGCGAGCACCTGCGCGGCGAAGGCTTCGTTCAGTTCGACGAGATCGAAATCAGTGAGGCGAAGCTGATATTTCTGCTCCATCTTTCGCAAAGCAGGGATCGGTCCAATCCCCATGATCTTCGGATCGACTCCAGCAGAAGTAACAGCCAGAATGCGAGCCAGCGGCTTGAGATGGTTTTTCTTCACGAACTCCTCGCCAGCCAGCACAACGGCCGCTGCGCCATCCGTGATCCCAGACGAATTTCCCGCAGTGATCGTCCCAGTTTTAGAGAATACCGGCGTTAGCTTCGCCATCTTTTCCAAAGTCGCTCCGATAAACGGATGCTCATCCCGGTCGAACATTTGCGGGCCTTTCTTACTTTCGAGTGTCACTGCAGCGATCTCATCATTGAATCGGCCCGCCGCGATCGCCTTCGCCGCACGGGTCTGCGAGCAGAGCGCGAACTGGTCCTGTTCCTCGCGTGTGATTTTGTGCTGCTCGGCGAGGATCTCGGCAGTTTCGCCCATGACCATTTTCGCGATGGGGCAGAAGAACCCATCGCGGTACATGCCGTCGACCAACTCCTGATTGCCCAGCCGATATCCCCAGCGCGCGCCGTCGAGGTAATACGGTAGGCGGGACATGGACTCGGTTCCGCCGGCGAGCACGCAATCCAGGTTTCCGGTTGCGATCTCCTGAAATCCGAGTGCGATCGACTTCATGCCCGAGGCGCAAGCTTTATTGACGGTGTAGGCGGGGACTTCCTGAGGGACGCCGCCACGAATGGAGATTTGCCGCGCCGGATTGGGTCCACCGCCGGCTTGCCGGGCGTTGCCGAAAATCGTCTCCTCCACTTGATCCGCCTGAATACCGGCGCGTCCTATGGCAGCCTTCGCTGCCGCCACGCCCATGTCCGCTGCCGTCATGGAAGCCAGAGAGCCACCGAATTTTCCGATCGGAGTGCGAACCGCCGAAAGAATGTAAACGTCGTGCAAATCTGCCTCCTCCCAAAAGTCTAGCATCTAGATACGTAATGGCCGCGGTTTGCTTCGCGGTCCCGGATCCGCCGGTTGAGATCCCTTGCCGTCGTGAGGTCCTCCCGAGCTGAAGCTCGTCAGGATGACATGATGGTTAGATCTGGTGCGGCCCCGAGGCCTGCGGCTGCGTGTCGTCTTGTTACACTGAACTCTGATGAATTACATCTACGGGATCAACTCCGTGGCGGAAGCGTTGAAAGCGCGCGGACGGGCGTTCGCCTGGGTGGGTGTTGCTAAGGAACGTCATGACCTGCGCCTGCAACGTGTGGTCGATGAATGCCGACGCCAGGGAGTTGCGGTCCGTTTTGTCGACCGCGCCGAACTCGACCGTATGGCGGGAAACAATGCCCACCAGGGAGTGGTGGCCGTTACCTCGGCGAAGCAATACAACGATCTCGACGATGTGGTGGCAGCCAAACGGAGCATACACTCGCTGATCGTAGTTTTGGACGGAGTCGAGGATCCTCACAATCTCGGCGCCATTCTGCGCACAGCCGACGCCGCCGGCGCCGACGGCGTGGTAATCCCGGAGCGCCGGGCGGTTGGTGTTACCGCCACCGTGACTAAGGCCTCCGCCGGCGCCAGCGAGCACCTGCCCATCGCCAAGGTCACAAACATTGCGCGTACGCTGGAGGAGCTGAAATTCAAGAATCTGTGGACGGTGGGCCTGGATGAGCGGGGCACGCAACCCTACGACTCCCTCGACTACAACATGGACTGCGCCGTTGTTTTGGGCGCGGAGGGCAAGGGTCTGCATGACCTGGTGGCCAGGAAGTGTGATTTTCTGGTTTCCATCCCGATGCTCGGCAAAGTGTCGTCGCTGAATGTTTCTGTAGCGGCGGGCGTGGTCTTGTACGAAATCGTTCGGCAGCGGCGAAAGAAGTCGGCATGAGATTCCTCTGCGTGCTGTGTGTCCTCTGCGGTTTGCTTTTACCGGCATTTGCCATCGATCGCGAGGCATTCACCTTCACGAATTACGATCTTACTGTGCGCGTCGAACCGGAGCAGCATCGCCTCGGCGTACGTGGGAAGATCGCGCTGCGGAATGACTCAGCGGCAGCGCAGAAAACGCTCGCTCTGCAGATTTCCTCGACGCTTGATTGGCGATCGATCCAACTTGCTGGCAAACCGCTCGAGTTCACAACTCACCAATACACTTCCGACATCGACCACACCGGATCGCTTTCCGAGGCGATCGTTACGCTGCCGCAAGAAATTTCACCCAAAGGCACGATTGAACTCGATATCGGATATGAAGGAGTCGTCTACCTCGACAACACGCGTCTCACTCGCATCGGCGTTCCTGAAGACAAAGCCAAACACAGCGACTGGGACCAGATCAGCAGGTCATTCACCGCGGTGCGCGGAATCGGATATGTGGCTTGGTATCCGATTGCAACCGAGGCCGCGAGTTTGTCAGAGGGGAATAGCGTTGCGGAGGTGGCCGGGCGATGGATCGTAAGACACGCAGACACGGAAATGCAGGTCTTGTTTCGATCCACATCGGACCAAGAAATATTCTTTAGTGGTACTCGGAGTATGGGGCTGCTATACAAAGAACCAGACGTCGCTAGAATCGCCCCTTTTAGCATGGTCCGGCCGGGCGTCAGCGTGCCAACATTTGTCATCGCGGATTACCAAAGGCTGCCGCATCGGGATTTCTTGGATGTTGGATTCCTTGCTGGCCAGCAGGACGCGGCAGAAGCTTATGCTGAAGTTGCCTTTCAAGTTGAGCCGCCAGTGGGGCGAGGACCTCATCTCCTGCAGATTCTCGGTCTTCCAGACGAGAACGACATGCCGTTTGTCACACAAGGCATGCTGCTAACGCCACTGAAAACTCCGTTGACCAACCAAGCGGAGCTCGACATCATTTATGCATTGGCCCGCCAGATAGTGCTCTCGCCGCACGCCTGGGTCCAAGATGGGCTATCGCATTACGCGCAAGCGGTATTCATCGAGGAGCAGAAGGGACGGCCGGCTGCGCTCGACTACTTGGAAGCGCACAAGCACTTGCTCGTGGAAGCGGAAAAGCAGGCGCGAGAGAAAGCCGCTGGCTCGGACCGCTCCTTACTCAATGCGCCCGACGATCTCTACTTGCAAACCAAGTCGATGTACGTGTGGTGGATGTTGAGGGACATGCTCGGTAATTCTTTCACCGAGGCCTTGCTCAATTACAACGCCGCCGAGGACGGAGATGCGGCCTACATGCAGCACCTGATCGAAAAGCAAACCCATCGTGATATGCAGTGGTTTTTCGATGACTGGGTTTATCACGACCGTGGGTTGCCCGATTTTCGGGTCGCATCTGTTTTCTCCACGCCAATTGAGACTGGTGGATTTCTTGTGACCATTACCGTCGAGAACCTGGGGAACGCAGGCGCGGAGGTGCCGGTGACATTACAATTTCAGAGCGGAGAAATTCGCCGACGGCTCGAGTTACATGCAAAAGCAAAGGCGTCGGTCAGAATCGAGGTGCCGTCAGTCCCGCAGCAGGTCATCGTAAATGACGGCAGCGTTCCCGAGAACGACATGAGCAACAATACTTTCAAGATTGAGCCATTGAGTCATTGAGAGATTGACTCAATGAGTCAATGCTTCAATCCCTCAATTGCGGAGAGAATTCTTGGCCTACATTCAATTTCTTGGCGCCGCCGGGACAGTCACCGGCTCCAAGCACCTGATTAACACGGCCGCGGACTCGACCGGCAAGAGCGGCTTTCAGGCGCTAATCGATTGCGGCATGTTCCAGGGGCCGAAGGAATGGCGGGAGCGCAACTGGCAGAACCTGCCCATTCCGCCGAAAGAAATCGATGCCGTCGTGCTGACTCATGCCCATCTCGACCACTGCGGATGGATTCCTCGCCTGGTGAAAGCAGGGTTTCGCGGTCCAATTTATGCCACTCCGGCGACCATCGATTTGTGCGGCATTATCCTGCCCGACTCCGGCCATCTGCAGGAAGAAGATGCCGCGTTCTACAACAAGCGGAAGACATCAAAACATGATCCCGCGCTGCCCTTATATACGCTGAAAGAAGCTGAGGACAGCCTGCAATATTTTCGGCCGGTCGCGGTGGAGCAAACCACGCAATTATCTCCTGAGCTGACCTTTCGGTTTGTGCGCGCCGCCCATATTTTGGGATCGTGCATGGTGGAACTTACGCTGCACACCAATGGCCAATCGCACCGTCTGCTGTTCACCGGAGATATTGGCCGCGTCCGTGATCAGAATGTCGCACCCGGTAAGGTTGTTCATTCCGGTCCCACGGAAGGCGAGACCGCCGATCTGCTGGTGATGGAATCCACCTACGGCAATCGCCAACACCCGACCGATGATCCGCGGCCGCAACTGGCCAGTTTGATTCGCGAAACCGTTGAGCGCGGGGGCAGCGTGATCGTGCCGGCGTTCGCGGTCGAGCGCACGCAGAAATTTCTTTTCATGCTGAAGGAACTGATGGAGGCGGGACAAATTCCGCGCGTACCCGTCTACTGCGACAGCCCAATGGCGATTAAAGCGGTGGAGATTTTCATGAATCACGCGGAGGAGTACAACGAGGAGACCCGCCGCCAGGTCGCACAGTACGGATCGCCGCTGGACTGGTCCGGATTTCTTTTTGCCTTGAATCCTGAACAATCGAAAAGAATCAATGATGAGAAGGACCCCTGCATTATCGTTTCTTCGAGCGGAATGGTCACGGGCGGACGCATCCAGCACCATCTCGCACAGCGACTCCCGGACAAGAAGAACACCGTCATCTTCATTGGATTTCAAGCGCAGGGCACACGTGGATTCACTATCAAGAGCGGTGCGCCGGAGGTGAAGATCTTTGGCGAAATTGTTCCCATCCATGCACAGATCGCGGCTCTGGAACAATTCAGCGATCACGCGGATACGCCCGAATTGTTGCAATGGCTGCGAACTTTTCCCAAGCAGCCGGCCTCGACGTATCTCGTGCACGGCGACCCGGCGGCTTCTTCCCAACTGCGTGAGACGATGACAAAAGAATTAGGATGGAACGTGCAGGTCGCCCAGTGGATGCAGAAGATCCAGATTGTGTAATTGTGCAATCGGGTAATTTGGCAATTTGCAAATCGGTCGAGGAGGGTCTTAAATTACCAAATTACAGATTACTCAATTACAAATTGCTATGACTGAAGCCGAATTTAAGAAGCATCTCGATGCGGCAGAAAAAAGCCCGAAGCAGATTGCGGCCGCAGTGTCGGGTCTGCCCGACAAAACGCTGCGCTACAAACCCTCACCGGACAAATGGTGCATCCTGGAAATCCTGGCGCACCTGGCGGACATGGAGTATTTATACGCCTACCGCATGCGGCAGATGCTGGCGGACAAGGACCCGGTGATTGCCGTCATCGATCAGGACGCCTGGGCCAAGCATCTCGGATATCTCGAGTCGTCGCCCGCGGAGCTGGTAGCGCTTTACGGTTTGAATCGCCATGCCACTCTCCAGCTCTTGCGGCGTTTGAAGGCCGCCGACCTGAAGAAGTCCGCGTTTCATCCCGAACACAAACGTGCCGTAACGCTGGAGGAGTATGTGGGAATGATGTCGGGACACGGGCCGAACCATCTCGAACAAATCGAGCGGCTAAAGAAAGACGCGTCGAAACACTGAGACTCGATCCCCGGGATTACACGCGAAATCCCTAGTCCGGCTGCGCATTCGTGAACCGCACCAGCGCCGCCAGCTTTCCCGCGGCCGCGCCCGAATCGATCGACTTCTCCGCCAGTGGTATTGCTCCGGCCAGATGGTCAGCTTTGCCGGCGGCCACCAGCGCCGCGGCTGCATTGAGCAAAACTACATCTCGCCGCGCCGATTTGTTCCCACCTAGAATGTCACGAATGATTTCTGCATTTTCCGCCGCATCTCCACCGGAGAGGTCCGCGAGCGAACCACGGCTCATCCCAAACTCCTCCGGTGTAACCTCATGACCGCTCACTTTTCCTTCGCGCACTTCCGCGATCCGGGTAGGACCGGTGATCGTAATTTCGTCCAGCCCATCCAGTCCGTGCACGACCATCGCGCGGCGCAATCCCAACATGCTAAGCGCCTCCGCCAGCTTTTCGACCAATTCGGCGGAATAAACCCCGACCACCTGTGCCGAGGCGTGTGCGGGATTAGTCAGCGGGCCCAGCAAATTGAACACCGTTCGCAAGTGCAGCTCGCGGCGAGCGGGCTGAACGTACTTCATCGCCGAGTGCATGGCGGGTGCAAAAAGAAACACAATGCCGATTCCTTCCAGGCATGCAGCCAGGCGTGCTGGCTGCAGATTGATGTTCACGCCCAGGGCCTCCATCACGTCGGCCGATCCACACTTGGAAGTGACGCTGCGGTTGCCATGCTTGGCTACGCGTACACCCGCTCCTGCAACCACCAGCGCGGTCGCGGTAGAAATGTTGAAAGTTCCGCTGGTGTCGCCGCCGGTACCGCATGTGTCCACCAAAGCGTCGCGCTCGGTGCCGCTGACGTCCACCGTGGAGTTCTGATGAATGCTCAGCGCCGTGGCTTCGGCGCGAATGGCTTCGGCAAAGCCCACAATTTCCTCGACTGTCTCGCCTTTCATGTGCAACGCGACCAGCAGGGCCGCGATTTGAGTGTCCGTACACTTGCCGGAGAGGACCTCAGTCATCACACTCCGTGCTTCTTCGCGAGAAAGAGACTGGCGGTGGCTGGCGATGCGATGAAGGGCGTCGAGGATCATGAAGGACTATAAGAGTACAAGCTATTCTGCAAATCAACCAGGGTGCGAATGCTCGTGTTCCGGCCCAGGTGAGTGCGAAAACGGTACTGAAACCGGAAAATCAACGACCCGGTTGATGTGAAGCGTTTGCCCATTGCTGTGGCCTTCTATAAAATCGAGTGTTCACTGCCTGCTGCCCAAAGCTGCAAGCAAAGTCCTACCAAGAACTAAGATAATCATAGTGAATCAGGAATTCGTAATATGAAAATTCATGAGTATCAGGCCAAAGCCATCCTGAAAAAGTACGGGGTCGCCGTGCCTCGGGGCGAAATGGCCGAAACCCCCGAGCAAGCGGAAGCTGCCGCGAAAAGACTATTCGATGCCGGGACCGGCGGAGTTGTGGTCAAGGCCCAGATCCACGCCGGAGGGCGCGGCAAAGGCGGCGGCGTCAAGATTGCCAAGTCAGTCGAAGAAGCTACAGAAATTGCCGCCAAAATGCTGGGCATGACGCTGATCACGCACCAGACCGGGCCGGAAGGTCGCGCCGTGCGCCGCCTTCTCATCGAGGAAACGCTTCCCATTGAGAAGGAACTTTATCTCGGAATCGTGATCGACCGGGTCGAAGCGAAGCCGGTGTTTATGGCTTCCGCCGCCGGCGGAATGGAAATCGAGCAGGTCGCCGCCGAGAATCCTGCTGCCATTCTCAAGGAGTACATCGCTCCCGGGATGGGGTTGGAAACGTTTCAGGCGCGAAAGCTGGCGTTCCAGTTTGGGCTGAAGCCACAACAGATCAACGAAGCCGTGCGCTTCATGACCGCACTCTATCGAGCATTTCAGGAAACCGATTCATCGCTTTGCGAAATCAATCCCTTTATCAGCTGCAGTGACGGTCGCTTGTTCGCGCTGGATGCCAAGATCAACTTCGATGACAATGCGCTCTTCCGCCATTCCGAGATCAAAGAACTGCGCGATATCACGGAAGAAGATCCGCTGGAAGTCGAGGCCTCGAAGTACAGTTTGAATTACATCAAGCTGGACGGAAACGTGGGCTGCATGGTGAATGGGGCCGGGCTGGCCATGTCCACGATGGACATTATCAAGTACGCTGGCGGTATGCCGGCGAACTTTCTTGACGTTGGCGGCGGCGCAAACGCCGAGCAAGTGACCCACGCGTTTGAAATTCTGCTCAGCGACAAGAATGTCAAAGCGGTGCTGATCAATATTTTTGGCGGAATTTTGCGGGTGGATACACTGGCGACCGGCGTGGTCGAGGCAGCGCAAAAGACGCACATTCAGTTGCCAATCGTGCTGCGGCTGGAAGGCACAAACGTCGAAGCGGGCCGCGAGATTCTGAAGCAGTCCGGATTGAACTTCATTGTGGCGGAAACCATGAAGGACGCGGCGGAGAAAGTGGTGGGAGCCGCGCGAGGTTAGGTGACAAGCAGATATTATGAGCATTCTTATCGATAGATCAACGCGCGTGATCGTACAAGGTCTAACTGGCAAGGAAGGAACTTTTCATGCCAAAGCTTGTGCGGAATACGGAACCAAAATTGTTGGCGGGGTAACTCCGGGCAAAGGTGGATCCACGCACGAAGGTTGGCCGGTCTTCAATACAGTGCAGGAAGCAGTGGATAAGACCGGGGCGGATGCCTCGGTGATTTTTGTGCCCCCCCCATTTGCTGCCGACGCCATTATGGAAGCCGCTGATGCCGAGATCGAACTGATCGTATGCATCACCGAAGGCGTTCCCACGCTGGACATGGTGCGTGCCTGGGAGTTCCTGCAAAACCGCCGCTCGCGATTGATCGGACCCAACTGTCCGGGAATCATTTCTCCAGGCAAGTGCAAAATTGGCATTATGCCGGGACACATTCATCGCGAAGGGCCAGTGGGAATCGTTTCGCGCAGCGGCACTTTGACCTACGAAGCCGTTTACCAACTCACGACGCGCAATGTCGGACAATCCACGGCAATCGGCATCGGCGGAGATCCGATTATCGGCACGAATTTTGTGGACGCGCTGGAACTCTTTAATAAAGATCCCCAGACTGAAGTCGTGGTGATGATTGGCGAGATCGGCGGCAACGCGGAAGAGATCGCGGCGGAGTATGTGAAGGCGCGCATGAAAAAGCCGGTGGTGGGATTCATCGCCGGGCAAACGGCGCCTCCGGGACGCCGCATGGGGCACGCGGGAGCGATCATTTCTGGCGGGAAGGGAACGGCTGCCGAGAAGATCAAGGCCATGGAAGCTGCGGGAATTCGCGTGGCTAAGTCTCCTGCTGAGATCGGCGAGACTGTTCTTGCAGTCATGGGAGTGAAAGTCTAGTAGCGAGTTGCTAGTACCTAGTACCGAGTACCGAAAACCACGAAGGACCAACGACCTAATCCATGAAAACTCTGGAACGCACACTTACCATCGTCAAACCGGACGCCGTCCGCAAGAATGCGATCGGCGACATTATCGAACAGTTCGAGAAGCAGGGCTTTCGCATCCTTGCCATGAAGATGCTCGAGATTTCCAAACATCAGGCGGAGCAGTTCTATGCCGTGCACGCGCACCGTCCGTTTTACAATTCGCTCACGGATTTCATGTCGAGCGGACCGATCGTGGTGCTGGCGCTGGAAAAAGAAAATGCCATTGCCGACCTGCGCAAGCTCATGGGCGCTACCAATCCCGCGCAAGCCGAGGAAGGCACGATTCGCAAGAAGTGGGCGACCGACATCGAGCACAATGCCATTCACGGTTCCGATGCTGACGACACGGCGCGCTACGAGCTAAGCTTTTTCTTTGCAGGGTATGAACTGGCGAAGTGATGTCGCTTGGATGGACGGTGCGTTCTATTCTGGGTTGTCATCCCGAGCGGAGCGAGGGATCTGCAGTTTAGAGTTGAGAGAACTGCAGATTCCTCGTCGCGATGCTCCTCGGAATAACAAGGTCTATTGTGTTGTGCGCAAGGAGGCGTCTTGCCCTTAGTTCAAATCACGATGCTGACCGGCCGAACGACAGACCAGAAGCGCAAGCTGGCAAAGCGTATCACCGATGCGATGGTCGAGGAAGCGGGCGCCAGCCGAGAAGCTGTCGTCGTTACCTTCAATGAAGTGTCGAAGGAAAGTTACGCGTCCGGCGGCGTTTTGATCGCGGACAAGGCGAAGTAGCGGTCTTCAGCCTAGCGCTTCGTACAACTGCCCTTCGACGCGGTCCGCGATCTTGGGCAGATCTTTCCGAGCAAATTGCAAAAAGTGCGGCGCGGCGCGGTGTGCCTCGATCGCGGCGTCATCCTTGTACTGCTCGTAGATGAGAAACCGGCGAGGCTCTGTCTTGTGCCGATGCACCTGATACATCAAACAACCGGGTTCTTTGCGGGACTCCTCGGTCATCTTCGCGAACAGAGCGCCCACTTCCGCCTCGCGCCCCGTCTTGGCCATCCACGTCACCACCAAAACCACCATCGCTTGCTCCGTTCTTACCTCTTTGCGTGCGTAGGGATCCTTGGTCCGGTCAGTGCTCCCAGTGCGGTAGAAAACTCATCGAGGAAAATCGTTTGCTCGCGGCCTGGCCCGGTAGAAATCATGCCGATCCGTGCGCCGCTCTCTTTTTCCACGAACGCCAAATACTCGCGTGCGGCTTTCGGCAATTTCTCCCGCTTCGTGATCCCTTGTGTGGAAGTGCGCCAGCCCGGCATTGTCTTGTAAATGCATTCCAGCTTGCCGAATCCGCTGTCCTGTGCCGGAACCTCGTCGATCTTCTTGCCATCGAGCTTGTAACCCACGCACACCGGAATCTCGGCGAGTTCGTCCAGCACATCCAACTTGGTGACCACCAGCCAGGAGATTCCGTTAATCATGCCAGCGTAGCGCAGCAGTGGCAAGTCAATCCATCCGCAGCGGCGGGGACGTCCGGTGACAGCGCCGAACTCGTTACCTCGGGTGCGAAGCAAGTCCCCGGCAGCATCGCGCGCTTCGGTGGGGAAAGGCCCGCCGCCGACGCGAGTACAGTAAGCTTTAGTTACGCCAATCACGGTCGCTATGGCAGTGGGAGCGACGCCGGTGCCGGTGACTGCTCCGCCAGAAGTGGCGTTGGACGAGGTCACAAAAGGATAGGTGCCGTGGTCGATGTCGAGCATCGTACCCTGGGCGCCCTCGAAGATAATCGATTTGCCGGCGGCCAGCGCCCGGTTCAGGAGGGCAGCGGTGTCACAGACAAACGGCGCAATTTTCTTCGATGCCTCCGCGTATTCCTTGTACATCTTGTCAGGATCGAGCGGTTCGGAGTTGAACAGGGCGTGCGCGATCATGTTCTTCTCGCGGCAGGCATTCTCGATATGGGTCCGCAGAAGATCGAGATCGAGCAAATCGGCGACTCGCAGGCCGCGCCGTCCCATTTTATCTTCGTAAGTCGGGCCAATACCGCGAGAAGTGGTACCAATCTTGACCCTCCCGGGCGCGTTCTCGGATGCGAGTTCGATCATGCGATGGTAGGGGAGGATTACGTGGGCGCGATTGCTGACGAATAAATTGTCATCAACCTTGACTCCCGCTTCCCGCAAAGCCGCAACTTCCTTGAGGAAGGCCATCGGATCAAAAACCACGCCGTTGCCGATGACGCTGCGGCAGCCGGGTCGGAGGATGCCGCTCGGAACCAACTGCAGGATGAATTTCTTGCCACGAATGATGACAGTATGGCCAGCGTTGTGTCCGCCAGCATAGCGGGCCACAATGGAGAAATTCTCCGAGAGCACGTCGACGATCTTGCCCTTGCCCTCATCGCCCCACTGGGCGCCGATGATGACCGCAGTCTTCCCCTTCTTCACATCAAACTCCCTGGACTAAATAGCGGCCGCCCCAGGCCGCAAATGCGAGGTCGCACACGCTCCTCGCCGTTAATCGACGGTCGCTGAATTACTCAGGATATAAACGGAGTAGAGGTGTACGCAGAATGATAACCTGCCGGGGTGTGCATGGGCAATTGAAGGTCGGTGCGAAAAAAGCGAACGGCCGCCTATGACGATAGACTGTCTTCATGCCCGAACTTCCGGAAGTTGAAACCATTGCGCGAGGCCTGGCCAGCCGCGTGAAGGGAGACACGATTGAGTCGGTTTGGCTGGGATCAAAACCCGAGCCACTGAAGTCGGCGGCATCAGAGATTGTGGCCGCGCTGGAATCCAGGCGAATCGTCGATGTGCGGCGAGTGGGGAAGCACATCGTGTTTGATCTTGAATCGAATCGTGTGGCGCGGGAGCCCTCGCCCGCGAAGCAACGCAGGGGAAAACTGCGCGCCTCCCTGACCGCTGGCCAAAATTCAGCTCAGTGGATCGTGCATCTGGGGATGACTGGCCGCATGCTGGTTTGCCGGCCCGAGGAGGAGATTGCAAAGCACACTCACGCGATTGCGAAACTGGCTTCGGGCAGGGAGTTGCGCTTTGTAGACCCGCGCCGCTTCGGGCGTCTGAGTATCGCATGGGGATTTCAGGCGGCGGGCTCGGAACCGCTGCAAGTTGAACTGGGGCGTTTCGTAACGTTGTTCCGCGGCCGCAAGATGCCCATCAAGAGCGCTTTATTGAATCAGAAACTGCTGAGCGGAGTGGGGAACATTTATGCCGACGAATCCCTGTTTCGCGCCGGCATCCGCCCGCGGCGGCGCGCCGCATCACTCACGCGAGAGAATCTGCGCCGACTTTATTTGGCTGTCCAAGAGGTGCTCAAAGAAGCCATTGCGCTGGGCGGTTCTTCCATTTCCGATTATGTGGATTCCGAGGGTGAGGAGGGATTTTTTCAATTGCAGCATCGCGTGTATGGGCGCGAAGGTGAGCCTTGTCTGGTGTGCAAGACGCCGGTAAGACGGGTGGTGATCGCCGGCCGCAGCAGTCACTACTGTTCGAAGTGCCAGAAGTGATCCTGCGCCCGACGCACGGGCAATCTCCGCCAGTAACGATTTAATAATAAAATCAGCAATCGACAATCGCTTACCCTGATGGTACCCTGACAATTCTGCGTTATGGACAGTTACTCCATTGGTGTGGACCTGGGCGGTACGAATCTCCGCATCGCTGCGGTGAGCGAGCGGGGTGAGTTGCTCGAAAAAGTGAGCCTGGGCACCGGGGTGGCGCGCGGCCGCGATCACGTCGTCAAAGACATGTGCGACGGCGTGCAGGGCCTAATCAATAAGCGCCAGGGCTCCGGCTCGCTCTGTGGGATCGGCATCGGCGTGCCGGGAATCATCGACATGAAAACCGGCATGGTCCGCGAATCGCCCAATCTGCCCGACTGGGCCAATTATCCGGTGCGCGACGAGATCGAAAGGCGTCTGGGCACGCGGGTCATTCTCGAGAATGACGCCAACTCTGCCGCGTTCGGCGAGCAATGGTTAGGCGCCGGGCGTCATGTGCAGGACATGGCCATGCTGACGCTAGGCACGGGCGTAGGCGGCGGCCTGGTGCTGGGCGGTCGAATCTGGCATGGCATGACCGGCATGGCAGGAGAGTTCGGGCACATCACGGTTGATCCCAATGGCCCCCTCTGCGGGTGCGGTAACCACGGATGCCTTGAGCCGCACGCCTCGGCCACTGCCGTGGTACGCATGGCGTGGGAGGCGATTGCTGGCGGGAGCACTCCCGGCCTGGCGCGTGTGGCCAGCTCTGACGCGGGACTCAGCGCTAAGAGCGTCTATGACCTTGCCACTCAGGGCGACGAAGACGCTCGCAAGATCTACCGCAGCGTGGGCCGGGCACTGGGCATTGTGTTGTCCGATCTGGTGAATGCTCTCAATCTTCCTATTTACGTGATTGGAGGGGGAGTTTCCGGCGCATGGGATGCCTTTGCACCTTCAATTTTCGAGGAGTTGCAATGGCGTTCGCTGGTATACGCCGCTACCTCGCCGGAACCGTCTCAGAAGCAGGGGGCCTCTGCCAAGGTGCAGCCGGACGGGGTCAACAAAACCATCATCACCCGCTCGCAATTGGGCAGCGACGCCGGCCTGTACGGAGCAGCGCGCCTGCCTCTGGTGAATGGCTGTTAGTGGCTATTTCACTGCGACCCGCTGCATCACTTTCTTGAAGGCTTGCAGGAGGAATTGATTTTGGTGGGGCGTGCCAATCGTGATGCGTATCGCTGTGGGCGCCCCCCACGGGCCTAGCGGTCGAATGATGATGCCCTCCGCCTGCAGTTGCCTGGCTGCCGCACCCGCATCCTCGCTCAGTTCGCAATAGATGAAGTTGGCCCAGGTGGGCACAGGGCGAAATCCCAGTTCGGCCATGCCTGTGCTCAAAATCTGGGCCTGCTCGGCATTATTGATTAGGGCCTTTCGAGTATGACCTTCGTCGGCGAGCGCGGCCAGGGCAGCGGCTTGTGCCACCGTCGAGACTGAGAACGTTGTTCTCATGCGGGCCAGGTAAGACATCAGTTTCGTGGGGCCGATCCCGTATCCCACGCGAACTCCGGCGAGTCCGTGCGCCTTCGAAAATGTGCGTAGCACTACCAGCTTGCGGCCCTGATTCACATAATCGAGCGAATGAGAGTAGTCGACCCCGCGCAAGGCTGCGAAATGCTGCGCGAAATCGCAGTAGGCTTCGTCGAGGATCACGACCACATGTTCAGGGACTTTCTCGAGGAAGCGATCTACGGCTTTCGCGGTGACGATTGTCCCGGTCGGATTATTCGGATTCGACAAGTAAATGATTCGCGTCTTGTTGTCGATCGCACTCGCAATGGCGCCCAGATCGTAGCCGTCATCCCGCATGGGAACCTGGATCAGCGTTCCCCCTGCAGCCTGCGTTGCGATCGGATACACGATGAACGAGCGCTGGCTGGTGATGGCGTTTAGTCCTGCCGAGAGCATGGTGCGCGCAATGATTCCCAGTAGCGCCGTTGAGCCGGCGGTGGGCACAATTTGTTCAGGCTGCACGCCGTGCAGCTTCGCCAGTTTCTGACGCAATTCGGTGACGTCGTTGTCAGGATAGAAATTGGACTCGGCGAGAACCGCCTGCATCGCGGCAACCGCTTTCGGCGATGGCCCGAACGGGTTCTCATTGGAGGCCATCTTGATGCAGTTCACGCGACTCTCCCGTTGCGCCTGCCGATGTGACTTGCCCGGCGTGTACCCGCCCAGGTTCCGAATGTGCTCGGGCACAAGCTGGCTGAAGTCGCTCATGTAGGCTCTTTAATCTTTATCATGGAGTTGTGGAAGTGTCACCTGTGGGAAACCGGCGCTCTGGCCAGAGATTTCAACTTGGCGACCTCTTCAGCAGTGAGCCTGCGGAATTCGCCGGGATGAACGTCCAGTTGTAACGGACCGTAACGGACGCGCTTGATTTTCTCGACGTGATGGCCGACTTGTTCGAACATGCGCCGAATCTGGCGATTCCGGCCTTCGATCAAGGTCACTTCGTACCACGGATTGTTCGATTCGCGGATGACGCGGATTCTGGCGGGAGCAGTCTTGACTCTTTTTCCTCGGTCGGACGGGATACTGACTCCTCGACGCAGGCGCTCCAGGGCGTCGGAGGTCGGCATACCCGCCACTTTCACGAGATAAGTCTTGGGCACATGCGATGCGGCTTTCATCAGGCGATAGGCGAAGTCCCCGTCGTTAGTGAGAAGCAGCAGACCTTCGCTGGCGTAATCGAGACGGCCAACCGGATAGACACGCGCTCCCACGCCGCGCAGCAGGTCCATAACCGTGGGCCGCCCTTCCGGATCGTTGAGCGTGGTCACGTAGCCTTTGGGTTTGTTCAGCAGAAGATAAATCTGGCGCTCCGGCCCATGCAGCAACTTCCCGCTCACACGGATGTGGTCATGCTCCGTGTCGGCTTTGCTGCCAAGTTCGGTGACGGTCTGCCCGTTCACCGATACCAGCCCGCCAGTGATCAGTTCTTCCGCCTTACGGCGCGAGGCGATACCGGCTGCGGCAATAATTTTCTGCAAGCGTTCAACGGGCATGAGCATTCGGGGCAGACGACGTTAGATCACTTTAGGCAGCCGGATCACTCTCGCTCGAGCGTTCCTGCTGTACCACCGCGAGATCGCCTTCGGAGGATTGATCGGCTGCCGGCAATGGTTCCTCTGCCGCTGTGTTTCCGGGGGCCCGATCCGCCGAGTCACTGCCGACTGGCATGAGGTCACCCTGAAACGACTCCGCCACCAGCTTCTCGAATTCTTCCATGCTGGGCAGTTCGCTGACATCTTTCAAGCCAAAGCGCATGAGGAATTCTTTGGTGGTTTTATAGAGAATGGGCCGGCCAATCACCGCCTTGCGTCCGGCAGTGGTGATCAGCTTCCGATCAAGCAGGGTGGCGATGACGCCGCTTCCATCCACTCCGCGAATTTCGTTAATCTCGGGAACGGTGACGGGCTGTTTGTACGCAATCACGGCCAGCGTCTCTAACGCTGGCATGGAGAGTCGAATCGGCGGCTGGAGGCTCTTCGCGAAACCGCGCACCAGGTCATGCTGCTCGGGTTTGGTCGACATGCGATAGCCGCCTGCGACTTGCCGAATTTCGATGCCATGCGCTTCGGAACTGTAGTCGCTGATGAGTTCGTCGAGGGCGGCGCGCACTTGGGACTTGATTTCGGGTTCGCCGGCGGCGGCCTCGGAGTTCGCCGAATCTTTGACCAGTTGGAAAATTTGATCGAAAGTGACCGGCGTCTCCGCCGCGTAGATGATGGCTTCGAGTTTGGCCTTAAGGCTCATAGTCTATTCTTACCGCGTTTGTCATCCTGAGCGAAAGCGTGTGGATTCGATTGCGAATCCACACGCGGAGTCGAAGGATCCCTACCTTCACAATCACTGATCGATCTTTCGACGCTGCCAGCGTCCAATCAAAAGCCCTAACTTCCATCGCAAACCGTGAGGGCAGCGATCCTTCGACTTCACAGGAACCTCGCTTCACGAAGTTCCTGTTTCGCTCAGGATGACAGGCTATGCGGATCTTCGATCCGCCGGGCGGAATGACGCGCGGTCACTCGCCCAGATCCTTCGCTGCGCAAAACCGGCTGGCTCAGGATGACAACTCATTTCCAATCGTCCCTTAACGCTGCCTGCTCGGTCATGACCGCTTCGAATCCCACGTGCTTGCGGACCATGATCTCGCCAAACATGCGGTCCTGGCGCAACTGAATGGCTTGCAGCCGCACCAACTCCAGCAACGCCAGAAACATGCAAACCAGCGTTTGCCGTGACTCGATATTACGCAGCAACTGTTTTAGCCGGAGCGGCCTGTCTTCCAGCGCGAGTCGCCGCCGAAGATAATCGATCATCTGGCCGACGGTTACAGTCTCCTCGTCAACCTGGAGCATCGGCCGGTTGCGAGCGCGGTCGAGAATTTGCTGGAACGTTTTGACCAGGTCGATGACGTCGGCGGCGATCTCCGGCTCGGTGCCCTCGGCATCTGTGAATTCCTTCATCGCTGGATTCGACCAGACGGCATCTTCAATCTGCTGCTTCTGCATGAGCATTTGCGCGGCAGACTTGAACTTTTCATGCTCGATCAGGCGATTGACCAGTTCCGCGCGCGGATCATCCAGTTCTTCGGCAGTCGCAGCCGGATCGCGCGGCAGGAGCATCTTCGACTTGATGTGGATGAGCACGGCGGCCATGTAGATGAACTCGGCGGCCACGTTAACATCCAGCTTCCGCAGTTTCTCTACGTATGCCAGGTATTGCGCCGTGATTTTCGCAATCGGGATATCGTAAATGTCGATGTCTTGCTTGCGGACCAGATCCAGCAGCAGATCAAGTGGGCCTTCGTAGATCGCGCCCACTGATACGGCAAAAGGGAAGTCGCTTTCTTCTCTGCGGACACCTTGGTCTGCAGACGGCATGACATTGAGCGCCTGCGGCCGAGACGTGGCGTCGGTCTGTAGATCCTCGGTGGTTCTCTCGATTCTATTTGCCAGTCCCACGTCCCGCCTCGTAATCCAGTGACATGCCCATCGCCGCACGCACTTCGGTCATGGTGGCATCAGCCACTTTGCCGGCCTTGGCTGAGCCTGATTCCAGAATATCCCAGGGGAGGCGCGGATTGTCCTCATATTTTTTCCGCCGCTCCTGCATGGGATTCAGAATGTTAACCAGGGCGTCGGCAGCCCAGCCCTTGCATTCAATGCACCCGATGCCCGCCGAACGGCAGCCTTCGTTCACTTTGGCTATGGTGGCGGGGTTGCTGAAGATCTTGTGCAAATCGCCCACCGGACAAACATCCGGATTGCCCGGATCGGTGCGACGGACGCGCGCCGGATCGGTCACCATGGTCTTGAGTTTCTGTCGCACCACCGGTTCAGGGTCGGTAAGCAGAATCGTATTTCCGTAGGACTTCGACATCTTGCGGCCATCGGTGCCGGGCAGCTTGGCGGCCGGAGTCAACAGCGGCTGCGGCTCAGGGAAAATGGCTTTGCCGCTAAGCTGATAAAACTGGTTAAACCTGCGCACGATCTCGCGCGTCAGTTCCACATGCGGCACCTGGTCCTCACCTACGGGAACGAAGTCGCCCTTGTACATCGCAATATCGGCGGCTTGCAGCACGGGATATCCGAGAAAACCGTACGTCCCGAGATCCTTGTCTGCGATATTCTCCCGCTGTTCTTTGTAGGTTGGGACACGCTCCAGCCAGCCCAGCGGCGTAATCATGGAGAAGAGCAGATGCAGCTCCGCATGTTGCGGCACATGCGACTGGATGAACATGGTACAGCGCTCGGGGTCGAGCCCGGCCGCCAGCCAATCCAGCAGCACTTCAATCGAATTTTCCTTCACGCGCGAGGTGTCGGCGTAATCGGTGGTGAGGGCGTGCCAATCCGCAATGAAGAAAAAGCATTCGTATTGGTCCTGCATCCGCACCCAGTTGGCCAGAGCGCCGACGTAGTTGCCGAGGTGCAGCTTGCCGGTGGAGCGCATGCCACTGAGTACGCGTTTGCGAGCTTGAGTTCCGCTGGGCATCAGACTCTCATCAAGACCGAAATATAAAAGAGCAGAACCGGGCGGATCAGCGCCATCAGGAAATTTCCGCCGAAAAATACCAGTGCCATCAGTCCGAAAACACCAACCGTATCGTACACACGCCGCACATTCTCGGGAAGAAAATGACGCAGCACATGGCTGCCGTCGAGCGGCGGAATAGGAATGAGGTTGAAAATCGCCAGCAAGACGTTGATCTGCAGGAACGCGTAAAGCAGCAGACTCACCGGAACCAGGACCGAATTGCCCACGGCATAACCGCTCACCGCGCCTTGAACGATCATGCGGCCGCTCGTGCTGGTTACCGCGATGCCAGCCAACAAAATTGTGGCGGCCGTGGCGACGATGAAATTGCTGACCGGCCCGGCAACGGAGGTCAGAATATCGTCGAGGACGTGGTTCTTGAAATTGCGTGGATCAACCGGAGTAGGCTTGGCCCAGCCGATCACTGGCAAATGAGTCAGCATGGCAATCAGAGGGAGGATCACCGTGCCGAAAGGATCGATGTGCTTGAGTGGATTCAGGGAAATTCGTCCCAGCATGCGAGCGGTTGGGTCACCACAGCGGTTCGCCATCCAGGCGTGCGCCGACTCATGAAAGCTGATGGCAAATAAAAACGCAATCACCTGGAACAGAATGTCAACGGTTTGAAGGCTCATTCGAAGCTGAGTTTGATACTACCATGCGAACCGCGGTCTACCGCTTCTCGAACGCCTTCTGCAATTCTTCCGGAGCAATCGGCTTCACTTTGACCGGCTTGGCGGGAACTCCGGCGACGATGTGGAACGGCTCCACATTCTTTGACGCCACGCCGATCGAGCCCACAATCCCGTGCTCGCCAACTTTCACCCCGCTCAGCACGGTTGCGTGATAGGTGATGCGGGCTTTGGGGCCAATCTCAGTTTTCTGATTGTCCACGATCATGCCGTCGTTGAGATCGTGAGCGTGCGAATAGACGTTGGCGTAGTCGGAGATGGAACAGCCTTCATGGATGATGATCTCGCCGCGGTCATCGAGCAGCACGTATTTATGGATCGTGCAGTTGTCCTCGACGGTGAGGTTGTAGCCGAAGGAAATTTCTACGCCGTGAAAAATCTTGACGTTCTTGCCGCAATGCTTGAACACATGGCGTGCCACCATGGCGCGCACACGATGCCCCAGCCAGTGGTTCAAGCCGACAGGAGAGCGGTCATACATCATCCAGAACCAGATCAGCGGTTTGCGCTCGCTATATTTGACGACATCAACGTCGCCGTACGTTTCCGGTTCCAGGGTGGCATTGTGAGGGTCGAAGGAATGAATCAGCACCTGCTCAGCCAGCGGCGTGCTGGGATCGGGGGCCATGTAGGGACGGCCGAGATAAAGCTCGTGCAGCGCGTTGCGAACAACTTTACTGCGATGTTCGGGATCGCGATTGATGAACTCCTGATCAAGTTTGTCGATCCACGCCAGGAATACTTTTTCTGCGGCGGAAGTGGGGTTGAGAACGCGATATTCGTATCGGGGCATGAAAAGCCTCGCAGGGATAAAACATAGCACACAGCGTTGGGCACGAGTGTGGACGCTCACGCCTACAGCCCCATGCTTTATAATTCGCGCCTTAGCGCGTGATTACGCTTGCCCGCAAACTTCGCGTCGTAGACTACTTCGCCCTGGGCTGGGGCACGATGGTGGGCGTGGGATGGCTGGTCGTCATGGACGACTGGCTGCTCCGCGGAGGCGTGCTGGGCGCGGTTCTCGGCTTTGCGGTGGGTGGGGCATTGTTGCTTCCCATCGGCTACGTCTACGGACAGCTTGTAGCCGCGATGCCGGACGCGGCGGGGGAGATCGCCTATACGGCGAAGGTCTTTCCGCGGCCCGTCAGCTTTGCCACGGGCTGGATGATGGTTCTGGCGTACTTTATCGTTTGCCCGTGGGAGGCCGTCGCCGTTGGTAAGATTGCAGGTTATATTTTTCCTGCGCTGGATTCGATGGAACTCTACCGCATCGCCGGGCGCCCGGTTTATTTGCCCCATGTGCTGATTGGATTGGCCCTCACTGCGTTGCTGACCGTGTTGAATTACCACGGCATCCGGCTGAGCGCGACGTTTCAGAACTGGACTGCATTCGGGACTCTTGCTCTTTTTGTCCTGTTTGTCAGTATCGGTGTCAGCAAAGGCTCGCCGCGAAATTTCCCACCGTTGTTCACGCACAGCGGTTTCGTGTCTGTGTTGCTGGTGATGCAGATTGTTCCTTATTTCATGACGGGTTTCGAATCGGTGGTGAAAGGCGCCGAAGAAGCCCGTCCGGAGTTCCGGACACGCGGTTTTTTGACCGCAATCTGGATGGCGATTGTGGTCGGGGTTCTTTTCTATACCATCGTCATCGCAGCCGTCGGTTACGTTGCGCCTTGGAGGCAGCTCACAGGGGAAAGATTCATGACCGCCGTCGCTTTCGAGCACGCAGTTGGCTCTCGCTGGATCGTCAGCGTGATTCTGGCGGCGGCACTGCTGTCTCTTTTCAAAGTGTTCAACGGAAATTTTATCGCGGCCAGCCGGTTGCTATTTGCGATGGGCCGCCGCGGGCTGGTAGATTCCAGAATTTCAACGGTACACTTGCAGAATCGAACGCCCTCCGTCGCAGTCCTCTGCGTTGGAGTCGCCACCGGGGCTTGCATGTTTCTGGGGGATGCGATCCTGGTGCCGGTGTCTGAAGTTGGGTCGGTGGCATCCGCCATTGGCTGGCTGGCTGCCTGCGCTTCTTACTACCGAATGAGGCCTACGCTTGGCCAGCGTTTCGGTGCCATAATTGGCGTGACCGTGGGTCTGTGCCTGATATTCATGAAGGTTGTTCCCCTGGTGCCGGGCCACTTCACCCGCTATGAATGGCTCGCACTGGCAGTGTGGGCTGCGCTGGGGTTATTGTTGGGCCGACAAGCCAGCGCGAAGGCGAGGTCAGAGACAATATATAAGTCTTAATCGATTAAGGATGGACATGACGGCACACAGTTCTCTCCGAAATCTCCTTGTGTTTCTTGCCTGCTGGTTTGGGGCTGCATCCGCAACGGCTCAAACCGCCTTCGACGTCGTGATCACCAACGGCCACATCATTGACGGCACCGGCTCGCCCTGGTACTCGGGAGATGTCGGCATTCGTGCTGGCAGGATCGCCGCCATCGGAAATTTGAGCGAAGCAGCCAGGACGCGAACGATTGATGTGCAGGGCAAGGTGGTTGCACCGGGGTTCATCGACATGCTCGGTCAATCGGAGATCACCATTCTTGTCGATCCGCGGCTGCCATCGAAGATTTATCAGGGAATCACGACGGAGATCACGGGCGAAGGACAGTCGGCGGCGCCGCTCAACGATGCCATCATCCAGGCCGACCGCGCGGCCTTCGAGCATTATCAGATCACGCCCGACTGGCGAACCTTCCGGCAATACTTCGCGCGGCTGGAAAAGCAGGGCATTGGGATCAATCTCGCGAGCTATGTCGGCGCGACGCAGGTCCGCCGCATGGTGCTGGGCGACGACGACAAGCCGCCCACGCCGGCACAGCTCGACCAAATGAGAGAACTGGTGCGGCAGGCCATGCAGGACGGAACGGTCGGGGTCTCGACATCGCTTGAGTACGCGCCTGCTCCCTACGCGAAAACTGACGAATTGATTGCGTTGGCAAGCGAGGCCTCGAAGTTCGGCGGGATTTACGCCACCCACATGCGGAACGAGAGTGACTCCGTGCTGGAGGCCATTGACGAAGCGCTGCGCATCGGCACAGAAGCTCACATTCCGGTCGAGATTTGGCACATCAAGGTCGCGGGCAAAGAGAATTGGGGACGGATGCCGGAAGTCGTGGCCAAAATCAATGCGGCCCGCGCACGGGGAATCGATGTCAGCGCGAACACCTACGCGTATCCTGCGTGGTTCAACGGACTTTCAGCTTTCATTCCGCAGTGGGCGCATGATGGTGGCGACGCGAAACTGATCGAGCGGCTAAGAGATCCTGCAACGCGGGCCCGCATCCGCAAAGACATGCTGACCCCGTCGAAAGACTGGGACAACGAATGGCAGGAGATTCCCGGGCCGGAGTCAATTTTAATCGGAGTGGTACAGAATCCGAAACTCTTGCTGCTGCAAGGCAAGACGCTAGCTGAAGTCGCCAAACTTTGGAACAAAGATCCCATGGATGCATTGTTCGATCTGCTGATCGAAGACAAGGCATTTACCAGCGTCGCCGTGTTCGGCATGTCGGAGCCCGACGTGGCGCTCGCGCTCCAACAACCGTGGGTTTCCATTGACAACGATTCGTCTGGCACTTCGCCGGAGGGAATCCTCGGGCAGGAGCATCCTCACCCTCGCGCCTATGGCACGTTTCCACGCATTCTTCGCAAGTATGTTCGGGAAGAAAAGAAACTCACGCTCGAAGATGCGATTCGAAAGTTTTCGGCATTGCCGGCACAGCGCGTGCGATTGACTGATCGTGGCGTGCTGAAGGCTGGCATGTGGGCTGACGTAGTGGTTTTCGATCCGGCAACCATTCACGATGTCGCGACCTTTGAGAATCCCAACCAGTTGTCGCAAGGAATGGAGTACGTGTTGGTAAACGGAGTGCCGGTGATTGATGGCGCGAAGATGACCGGAGCGAGACCGGGAAAAGTGCTGCGGGGAGCGGGTTACGTGCCTTAAGCAGGCGCTGTCAGTTTAGTTCCAAGGCCGTCCTGACGGCTACGGTTTCAGCTCAGCCCGGGTTTCCGGAGCTGCGACTTGCGACACCCGCGGATCGGCGAGAGTGCCGGTGATGTTGAAGCCGGGCGCACCCTCGCGAGTCAATTTCAAATTCAGAATGCGGCCCAGCGACGCCGTTCCAGCGATGGAATAGTCGCCATCTGCCGTCTCCAGTTTGCCCATCTCAATCTTGAAGGTCCCATCCTGCAGGAAAAGGGACGCAGTCAAACGGTGCAGTTGTACCGGCGAGGTCCGATCGCCAAGTGCGATATGGGGCAGTGTACCCTCCGAGGCTTCGACGCGCAGCGTGCCAGTGGCGGACGCCAGGAGTTCCTGGGCAGTCAGCCCCGATGCGCTGACCTGGTAGGTGGCTCTGCCGACTCCTGTGATCCAGCCATCGCTCATCGCCGTGGCTAGCTGGCCGAGTGACGCTCGCTGCATGGCGCCACTGCCACTGTACTGTGGCGGCTTGCTGGTGAAATCAGCTTTCCATTCCCCGGTGTGCCTTCCGCCGAGGACATCGGCGCGCAGGTCGGACAAACGAACTTTTCCGCTCTTGATCTCAACCTGTGCTGTCACTCGGTTTGCCGCCAGCTTGTGAATCAGCAAACGGTTGGCGGTCAGCTTGCCCGTAGCATTGAGGGTCAATAGAAAAGGAGCGCCTGGCGTGGCCGGTGAAAGAAATTGATACCACGGCTGCCGCCGGGCATTTGGGTTAAGCAGATCATTCAGCCGGTCGGTGGCAATCTCATCGGCTCGAAGATCGAAACGCACCGGGCAAGCGCCCATCATCGCGCATGGCCGTTCAAACGCCAGAGACCCGTGCCAGGACGTGCCCGCCCAAGCGGCACTGAGGTCCTGGACCTTCACCAGGTCTGGAGTGAGTGTCAGATCGGCTGAAGTAATTTCGACTCCGGCCTTCGCTCCACGCACTGGTGCTCGAACTGAACGCAGGTGAACCGTCCCTATGGCCCGCGGCGCGGTGGAGTCGAACCAATGACCGGCAAGCTGCAGATCCACATTGGCCGTGCCCTCGGCAGCAGATTGCACCGCAGGAAGTCCGACGAGGTGAGCGGCCTGCAACAGCTTTTGCAGTTGCCCTTCACCGCGAACCTCAAAGTCGTATCCCGAGCGTGAAATCGAGCCTTGCAGCAGCACCGCGGCCGGTCGCCCCACCACCACATGGGAAGGTCCAATCTGGAGATAAGGCCCTGCCACAGATTGAGCGGCCTGCGCGCTGGTTAGCTGGAGTGATCCTCTGCGAGATTTTGACGACGGCGACGAAGACACATTTAAGGGAATACTGTTCAGCGTCAAATCCGTGAGGCTCGAAGTGAGGTGAAATGCGGACGTTTCTCCGCTACCGTTCCAGACGACCGTGCTGGCATTCGCAGTAACAATTCGTTGCAACGTCAGTGTTCCGTCAATCTGGCCGGTCGCCGATAGATCGTCGGGAAAACCGGGGCGGGCGTGACGGGCCAGGGCCACGAGAGACTGAATGGGCACTCCCCGGGCGGTCAACATGAACTTGTAGGTCGGCGATGTCAAAGCGTTGGCCAGGTCGCCTTCGCCTCGGACAAAACCATTGCCGACGGGAGTCTGACACGCGATATCGGAGAACCGGTCGTCTGCTGAACTGTAGCGGGCGCCGCAATGCAGCGCCAGCCGCAACTCGCCGCCGCCAGAAACGTCATAGCGGCGAAAATCTCTGACGGACGCGTCCGTCACGGCTGTCAGATTCGCGGGCGTTCCCGTCAACGTGGCCGACAGAATCACGCTTCCTCGCCAGCCTCGGTCGTTGCCGTAGGCCAGTTTGCTGAGCTGCCCGAGTTGCGCCCGTTCCCACAGAAAGGTGAACTGCAGCGGTGTTTCGCGGAGGGTCGCGGCCCGCTGCCAAGATCCGACGACGCGGATAGTGCCGGTATCGCTGAGATTGAAATCGGTGCGGACCGGCTGCGCGTTCAAACGTACCCCCCAGCTGTTTTCGGAGTCCTGCCACAGGGAGAAATTGGCATCGGTCAGGGCGTAGGGCTTCTTTTCCACACCCAACTTGAAATTAATGCGTCCGCCACTGGCCTCGATGTAAGGGAACGCCGGACGGCTTTCACCCTTTGACTTGCTGGTCGGGGCCACCTGCAGTTTTGCAGTTCGCTCGAGGAGAGGCTCCAGGTTCCAATGTCCTTGTGCGTTGCGGACCAGGTTGAGGCTGGGCTCGGTGAGGCTGAGGCGGGCGATCTCAAGCCGGCCGTGCAGCAGGGAAGACAGCCGCAGCGACGCGGTCACATCCTCGGCGCGCAGCAGTGGCTCAGCGCCGAATGCCGGATCCTCACGAACCACAAATTTTTCCAGGTCAAAGCCCGGCCGGGGAAGCAGGTGGACGTGGACAGAAGCGACCTCAACGGAATGTCCTAGCGCAGCGCTGATGGAGTTGACCAGCCGCGTCCGCAGGCGATTGGCTCCCGGCCGGATGACGAACAGCAACAGCACTAGGATAATCCCTGCTGTCATCATTCCGCGCCTGGATTGAAGAAATTTCACTGCACATTCACCGGACTATCAGTCGCCGTACTATCATTCATCGCACTATCCTGAGCGTACGCCGCCAGCGGGTTTCATCAAAGAAGTGAATCACCTTGTGGAGCAGGATTCCCACGCGCTGCCCGAATCCGGTTTCCAGATACTCGTTGGGCGGAGTCTCGAAAGACCAATAGATAAACATTGGCCGGCCGATCACGTTTTCCTTCGGGATGAAGCCCCAATAGCGGCTGTCGTAGCTCACGTCGCGGTTATCGCCCATGCCGAAGTAGTGGTCCGGGGGTACCACCAAATCATCACCCTGAATGTATTGCCGCATGGTCAGTTGCCACTCCGGAACCACGTTGTTGAAATCCGACGGCGGCTCAGCGGGGAAATTATCGCGATACGGATTGTAGTTCTCCCCTGTGCCCTGGTGAATCACGTAGGGCTCGTCGAGTTTCTCACCGTTGCGGTATACGGCTGCGTTCCGCAGGTGAATGTGGTCTCCCGGAATGCCGATGATCCGCTTTACCACGTACAAACCAGGTTCCGCCGGTGACAAAAAAACCACGATGTCTCCGTGGTGAATCTGTCGATAGGGAAGAAGTGGGCCAACCCAGCGTGTCGCGGGAGAAAATTGTTCGCGATTCACGAATACGTGGTCACCGATGAGCAGCGTGTTTTCCATGGAACTGGAAGGAATTTCGAAGGCTTGCACGATAAACGTAATGATGAACAAACCGGTCACCAACACCGCCGCGAGGGAGGCGAGGAACTCGACCGTTGTTTCGTGAGGCTTTTCTGCTTTCTCTTCGTTCTTGGCCATCTTCTTCCTGTTGAACTGCGGACTCTGGACACTCCTTAGTGGACCAAATGAAAAGTACGGTTCCAACGGGTGATCTGGAACAGATGACTCACCGCATAGGCGAAACGATAAAGTTTATCACTCGGATGGGACACCACGGAGGGTTCTTCGTCGATACTGCGGACCGACCAATAGATGATCAGCGGGCGCCCGATGATGTTTTCCCTGGGAACGAAGCCCCAGTAGCGGCTGTCGAGACTCTGGTCGCGATTGTCGCCCATAGCAAAATAGCTGTTCTCTGGAACAATCAGTTGCCCATCCTCGACCAGCTTCTGCATTTGCTGCCACCACTTCGCTTCGACTTGCGGCACGGGATTGTTCACCCGCGGAAAGTCATCACGAAACGGTTCGCGGAACGGGGAATTGTGGATCACGTACGGTTCCCTTAGGAGAACATTGTTGACATACACCTGGCGGTTGAGCAGACGCAGGTGATCGCCAGGCAACCCGACCACTCGCTTCACGAAGTGTTGATGAGGATTGACGGGGTAGTGAAACACAATAATGTCGCCGCGCCGCACCGGCTGGTAAGGGATGAGATGGTCTGCGAAGCCACCGCCTCCGTAGCGCAGCTTGTCCACCAGCAGGTAGTCCCCGATCAGGAGAGTGTTTTCCATCGATTCGGAGGGAATCTGGAAAGCCTGCACCACAAAAGTGATCACAAAGACGGCGATCACCACGGTGGTGAGCAGGGATTGCAGAGATGCCAGCCAATCCGCCTGCGGCTTTCTGACGACTTCCATCATGACTCCGACGAGGCCCGTCCCCGTTCGCGGGTCTTGGCGGCGGCGCGTTCTGGCAGCGCCACCAGGTATTCCAGCAACTGCCGCGCCGCACCTTGCTCCGCGTTCTTCTTGGTCGACCCTTCTGCCTGGCCGACGAACTCGACGCCGGGCTGCTCGCTCGAAGTCAGCAGCCGGGCCTCAACCGTAAACGTTTTGTTGTGTTCCGGCCCGAGTTCTTTGACCAGAACATAGGCCGGCTGCGGACGCCCCATGGCTTGCAGCTTTTCCTGCAGCGCAGACTTATAGTCGGTGAGGGGAAGACTGCTGCCCTGGCTTGCTAGATGTTCCAGTTCGGGAGAAACGATGTATTGCAGCACGACACGGCGCGCCGGCTCCAGACCGCCATCCACGTACATAGCGCCGAGAACCGCCTCCAGAGCGTCCACCAGCAGGGCAGTTTTGTTGCGGCCTCCACTTTTTTCTTCACCCCGGCCCAGACGCAGGTAGTGGCCAAGCTCCAGGCGTTTTGCTACCTGGATGAGATGCTTCTCGCTGACCAGGTGGGCCCGCAATTTCGACAATTCTCCTTCCTGAAAATTGGGGAAGCGGATAAAAAGTTCCTCTGTGGTAACCAGCCCGAGGACCGCATCCCCCAGAAACTCAAGTTGCTCATTGTCGCCGACACGCGCAGCCGGGTGCGGCTGAGAGGATTCCAATTCCCGGGCCTGCGAGCTGTGGGTCAGCGCTTGCTCAAGCAATTCCGGCCGGAGGAACCGGTAGCCGAGGCTCTGCTCAAGCTCAGTAATGTTTCGTGACTTCATTGCAAACAAAGCGCTCTCAACTTAATGCGCAGGAGGGGCGGGATTCTGAGTTGCACCGCCGGCCGGTTTGGCTGGCTGCGCTGGATTGCTGCCTCCGGTTAACTGCACCAGCCGGTCGCGCTCGCGGCGGGCCAGGGTCCCTGCTGTGGTGTTTTCCTGAGTCAGTTCGACGGCGTGATTGGCCTCTTTCAGGGCCTCCGGATACTTGCCTTGTTTGTCCAGGGCCAGCGCCAGACGGAGCACAACCACTGGGTCGGGCTGCGATGGGTAGGCCGCGATCGATTTGCGGAAATAGTTCTCCCCATCCACATACTTCTCCTGATTGGAAGCCAGCGCACCCAGAATGGAATAAGCTGAGGAGCGCAGGAAGCCTTTGTAGGCGTCGATTTTGTCCTGTGGAGTGCCCGCCGGAATCGCAACATCGGTGTCTATCGTTTCCAGGGCGTGCTGGGCGTCTTTCTGAGCCTCAGCCCAACGCTGATCTTTGTCCAAATCAGTGTCGCGGGTGCGTTCGGTGATGACCTCGGCCGCTCCGATCAAAGCTTCCGGGTCATCGGGATCAATCTTCAGTTCCTTCTCGGCCATGTCGTACATCTTGTCGGCATTGTTGGCGTTCTGATAAGCATGCATGGCGGCCCGATACATCAGCACTCGAAGCTCGCTGTCGGGGAACTTGGCCGCGAAATCATCCGCAGCCTTTTCCATGGCGGGGCCGTCGTTCATGCTCGCCATCGCAGCCTTGTAGGCATCGAACTCCGGCTGAGTTTTGGCCTGTGGAGGGCGCTTGCCCTGGGGCGGCGCGGCAGCGGCGCCCGCCTGGGATGCTACCGGCTGGCTGCCCTGTGCTGGCGGTGGATTCTGGTTGGCGGGCGTTTGCTGCTGTGCAACGGCAAGACTCGCTACCGACAGCATCACGAACATCAGGGCTAGTCGCTTCATGCTCTCTCCTTGGTTGCGGTTCTGCATCTCAATCTCAAACCACGGCGTCAATCTTTTGTTTCCTGGGGATGCCCGGGCGGCTCGTAGGGCTGTGCAATTCCGCGCTCCGCCGCGGCTTTGGCCTCCGGCAACGACGCGCCAGTGGTCAGGGCCGCCCGGTAATGGTTGAGAGCTGCCTCGCGGTCCTCCTGCATGTCCAAAATCCTTCCCAGATAAATATGCGACCAGGCCACGACCGTAGGCTCCCGGGCCACGCCCAGAGCCTGTTCAAAGTAGTTGCGCGCTCCCTGCATGTCGCGGCTCATGGCAGCAGCCTGCGCCAGAATGAAAAGCGCTCGCCCGGGATCCTCGACTTTCTTGTCCAGAGCTTGCTGCGCCAACTGGCGGGCGCCGACGTTGTCTCCGGCGGAGAGGCGCTGCTCCGCCGTCACCAGAAGTTTGCCGCCCGACGGGCGCGACAGGTGCAAAAGCTCCGGGTCGGCCTTGCTGGCGAACTCGATCTGCGCGGCATACTTGTGCTCCTTGCCGAGATCAATACTGTTAATCAACTCGCTATAGGCATTGCGAAGACCGGTCGGCCCCTTCTCGAACTGTATCAACCAATCGTAGAAATAAGGCGTCAGAATATACCCTTGCCGCGCCGATTGCTCAACCGCCTCGCGCCGTTCTGCTTCAGGCGCTTTACTGGAGCCGGTCGTGCGTGCCTCGACCGCGCGTATCAGGCATTCGGTCACCAGAAGAGAGACGTCACTCTTGAAACTCTCCTCCATGGGCGCCTTCTTGACATCAGCTAGTACCGGTTTCAATCGGTCGATGCCTTGCGGATATTTCAACGCCAGGGGATCAAGCAGGTAGTGAAGATAGGTGTGCCGAATCTGGTCGATCTTCAGCGGAGTTCCGTTTCCTGGCGATATAACTACATAGTAATCGGGTCCGTAATCGCGAGCATTGGTCTGCCCAGGCGCGCCCATAGGGTCGAGATACACCGTGAAACTTCGTCCCAGATATCCCGCCGACGGCAATTTCAAATAAATTTCGGTGTCGAAAAGTACCTTTGACAGAGCCTGATGGTACCGGGCCGGAAGCTCGGAGTAGGCGATTTGATGACGTTGCCAAATGGCGTGCAGGCCAGCCACGTCGTAGAACTTCTGGAGAATGGGCACTATGCCGGACAGCCCCGTGGCGTCGGGCGGAATGTCTGCATCTTTCATTTTGAACGCGAACTCCGGAGGAGGTCCGAGGCAAAGCGCTAACGAAACATACTGCGCCAGGGTGCGGGCTGGGTCGGTCTGAACATGCTCACGATAAAACTCGCAAAGCAGCCTGGTTTCTTCTTTTGCCTGATCAAAAGTTTCGGTAGCTTTCGCGACTTCGGCGCGAATCTGCGCTCGCAGCGGGTCGGAACTTTGCAGTTCTGAATCGTAGCCGCAGGTATTGATGGCGGTCAGGACGGTGAACAGGGTCTCGCTCGTATCCAAAGCTACTTTGGGAGAACTCTGGGCGGGACACACCTGCGCCGCCAGCCCGAGCAGGGCCGCAAAAAGAGCGCTCCGAAACCTAAGATCCAGGAATGCCTCCCTCAGGACGGTGAAATGTGGAGATACCTTGTAAGTTTAAGGGCTTCGGTGCGGAGGGTCAACAAAGGAGCAGTGGGTCAGTTTGATTGTCATCCTGAGCAAGCCGTTCTTGCGCAGCGAAGGACCTGGGCGAGCCGCGCGAACGGTCGCGCCTTTTGCGACAGAAAAATCGCGCGCTTGGCTCGCTTCTTTACGGAACTGAACCACTACCGCGCTATTCTATCCCTTCACGCTCACTCTGGAGAACGACAGCACTGCTGTCCCCGCAGTTGGCCGGCCCATCGACATCGCCGGCCGGAAGGTGGTGAAGATCAGCATGTTCTTCACCTGCGGAGGCAGGTCGCCTTTGGTTTCCTGAGAACTCGACAATATCCGATAGTCCTGCACCCGGCCGTTAGAATCGACGTAAGCTTCGATCACCAGAGGATCGTCTTTGAGAGAATTCAAGTCCGTTTCGAAGGCGGAGCGCTGCAATTGCGGCGCGGTAACGAATCCGAGTGGGACATCGCTGCCGGCGTGCAAAGGCAACGCCAGGAAGCCCATCAAGAAAGCGAACATCACCACTGCACTTGCCAACCCTGCCGTCGCCGGCACCATGAAGGCGTTGATCGCGTTTTCCATCCGTATCCAGCGATCCGCCAAAGGTCGTCGCGATTGTGCGATCTCACGTGACATCGCCAGCCGCAGCTTCAACGCCAGATCGTCTGGCGCCTTTTTCCTGCCAACCTTCGAGAGCAACTGCTGCGTCTGACGCAGGGCGGAGTATTCCCGGTAACAATCGCCGCAGGCGTCCAGATGGCTGCTCACGGCAAGCATCTCGGTGCCGGTCACAGCTCCGTCCAGATATGGCGAGAACAACGATTTTGCCTGCGCACAGTTCATGACGCCACCTCGAATTCCTGTCCTGCGCAAGAAACCCGGGAGGGCTGAGGTTTCATTTCGTCTTCAACCGGCTCGAGGCCCAGCTCGGCGCCCACTTCCTGAACATATCCGCGCAATCGCTCCTTCAGCGCGTGTCGGCCGCGGGTCAGTCGAGACTTCACCGTGCCCAGCGAAACCTGGGTGATCTCGGCAATCTCGTCGTACGACATTTCCTCCAAGTCACGCAAAATCACCGTGGTGCGGTAGGGCTCTGCCAGCTTCCGAAGTTCGTCTTCAACGCGGGCGCGGACTTCCTCATGAGCGAGGCGATCAAACGGTGATTCGGCGTTGTCCACGAGGGAATCCTTCAGCGCAGAGGCCACTCCGGCCACGGCTTCAAGGCCCAGGGGACCGATGGAAGTTTCCTTCGATTTGTGCCGGAACCACCAGCGCCGCCGGTTCGATGCCTCGTGCAGCGCGATGCGATAAATCCAGGTCTTCAAACTGGACTCACCATGGAAGTGCCGCATGCCGCGAAAAACTTTAAGGAAAACTTCTTGTGTGGTGTCGGCAGCGTCGGCGGGATCGGCAACGATGCGATACACGACGCTGTAAATGGGCTGGTGGAATTCGCCGATCAGCCAGGCGTACGCCTCCTCCGACCCGGCCTTCAGTTCGGCCACGATCGCCGACTCTTCGGCCCGTATTCCGATCGCGCCTGCGAGATTACCCAAGGCAGTTGCTCCAGCCACAACTCTCCCGTCCATTATAGGTCTTTTGCCGCTGCCAGCTTCCTTGAAATCCCACCACCCACGACCGCGCACCCTGCACTATTTAGTTAGACTCCGTTGGGCGACGGGAGGTTCCCGGCGCAAGCGGCGTATTTTCATCGCAGAAGGAGCCGCGGGGGGATGGGCGTTCACGGCTGTTGGGGCGTTTGAGGCTGGGGCTGCGGCGGAGAGGCATTGTCCGGTTCCGGCTGGGCCGGCGTCGCTGGCTTCGGTTTGGGTACAGTTTTCTTCTTTACCGGCTTCTTCGCTGGCGGCGCCGCATCGTCCACTACTACTTTCTTGGCTGGCGGCGCGGCGCTCTGCACCGCTTGCAAACTCTGGACCTGCGCGCGCAAACGAGTCAGTTCGCCTTCTTTGCCGTTGGAAAGAGTTTCCATGCGGTCGGCGACTGCGTGGCGTGATCTTTGCAACGCCTCGAGATCGTTCTGCAAGGACTGGAAATCATCACGCGGTCCGAATGCTCCGGCAGACTCGACCACCGAACCGAAGACCTCGTAAAGCGCATCCAGATTGCGATAGAGCTTGAACGTCGCGGGGAGATTCTCAGGAGAATTCTTCAACTGGCCCACAATTTCAGGAAGCGCCATCTGCAAGTTGCGCTGAATTGATTCCACATCGGCGGCGGTTCCACGCTTGGTGTTGGCGTCGGTTTTCCATTTTTCGATCCGCAGCTTGGTCAAGTCTGCCTGGATTGTCTGTGAGGCTTGTTGCAAGTCTGAAAGCAGAAGATTCAGCTCGCTGACCGAAGCGTACGGGACAGGCGCGGCTGACGACGGATTCAAGGGCGGAGCCTGCGCACTGGCCGAGACGGCCAGCAAAATCATGCTCCAAAGCTTCAACTTGTGGATCGACCCGAATTTCATGCTGCTATGCTGCCAGCATACTCACTTTCGCAGCTTTCGTAAATTGGAGCGTCGAGTTGCAGAATGATACGCAGCGGCGCAAAGTGACGATGGCGACGTTGACTATCCCAACTCAGTGGGCGAAAATGAGACTGTCCTATCTAGTGGGCCTGTGGCGCAGTTGGGAGCGCGCTTCCATGGCATGGAAGAGGTCGTCGGTTCGAACCCGACCAGGTCCACCAAATCCCTCAACGGTGTAGCTTCTATCGCCATTTGATGCTTAACGTTCTTACGTGTCATTTCTACGTGTGCTACCTGTCTTCACCAGTGTTCTACTGCACCAGGGGTGACTCGAACGTTGCAGCGCCCGTTTCGCCGCGCCGTGCGCGAGGTTTAGAGGCCCTAGGTCAAAGCAGGGTCAACTTGAGGGTCATCCGCTAGACATGGTGCGACTCGGAGTTCGTCGAAGCATCAGCCGCCGAGCAAGAAAGCTGCGAAAATCAACACATCAAACAGAAGAGCAGCGCCTAGTCCAGCCAGCGCACGCCACACCCGGACGTTTTTCCCGTTTGCGAGGCTGTTCGCGGCGACAGCGAGCACGAGCAGCATGTTCGTCGACGTGGCGGCCAAAAGTAAGGTCGCATTCCGTTCAACGTATGGCACCATGGCTGGCTTCCACCCTCTTGGGGCAAACGGTGGGTGCATACCGAGAGGTCCAAAGGCAAGCGGGACATGGGGATGGAAGAACCCGAAGATACGGAATATAGGCATCGCCAGGCCCACACTTGCCCCTAGTACGCAGTCGTGCCAAGACGGGGGATGAAACGCAAGCAACAGATAGGCCATTCCAAAGATAAGGACAAGCCACTGGGGGGCGTTAGCCGAACGATATTCCTCGAAATGCGCGGAAAGCGCGAATACAGAAAAACAACAGAAAAACATAAGGTGGCCGCGACCCGCAAGAAAATGTCGGGGATCGATTCGCTCTTTCTTAAATCGCGAGTCGCGAAGATTAACGTGAGCAGGATCGGTGCGAGCGAGACGCCGAGCCAAGTGAAGTAAAAGGAATCTGGCGCCAGGGAAGTTGCCCGCAACCATGGATAGCGCTTTTCATCCGTCAGGTACTGATTCATGGCTTCCAAAACCCACGCCCCGTACGCACAGCCGGCAACACTCCCGTATAAGGCCAGTTTCCTGGACATGACGGGCGCTGCCCTTCGGAAGACCACGGCCATGGTCAGCGCGAGCGCTGCGAGTTGCGGCAGCCAGGCAAAGTTATAGGGCCATGTTAAGTTCCAGGACTGCTGCAGCGCGTTGTGGATGTCCTGGTTCCATCGAAACCAATCCGGATGCAATAGGAGGATCAGCGCCGCAATTCCATAGACGAAGGGGACGAAAAGCACAGCGTTTTCCAATCGCCTCAGGGATATGTGCGCAGCGCGCGCCAGTTTGCGGGTGAACTCCAAAATGAAGCTCGCTTCAAGCCCAACGTTCCGTGGCTGTGCGACGGCTGGCCGCCGCACGTCTACGAAAGCGTCGCGCAAAACGACGCCCGCTGCCACGAGTAGGAACGGAAAAAACGGAAGAACGAAAAGGAGAAAATGTTGGCTGCTGGCGAAGAAGCACCATTCGCCGCTCGGTGGAAAAAATGTGTAATAAGACCACGAGAACAGGGAGGCAATTCCGCTGGCTCCCGTTGCTCTCCGTGAACGTCCCCACCACAATGCCGCCGCCCATGCAGCAGCCGCCAGAACCGCGAATGCGGTCGGCAGGGCCGCAGGTCCCGTAAACCAGGGAAGCGACAGTTAGCCACCGCGAATGGTGGTTCCCAAATCCGACAGGACGACCAACTGCGAGATCATTCCAAACGCCAGTCCAGTGCGTAAGGTGACGCGCAGCCACCCAGTCTTCAGCGCCTTGGGATCTCCCGAATGGTGTTCCTGCGCCGTGACCTCGATAGCCTGCATCCTTGTTTTCTAGCACGAGCCGTCAGCTTCCTCTACATGACGGATGTAATCGCCGCAACTTGTCCTCTGGGCGTCGTAGGTCGTTGGATGTCCTAATCGGGGTTAAATGGCATGGAAGAGGTCGTCGGTTCGAACCCGACCAGGTCCACCAAATCCTCCAATCGTACCGGTGACCGTATCCAAATAGGCACCGACTGACCGACCGCCAGGCCGATCTGACAGTGTTACTCTGACTTTCAGTGTCGCCTCGCTCCGAATCCGTGTCATTCCGCCGCTGGATCCGCACTCTGCTGCTGGCGATGCTCTTGCTCAGCGCATCGTCAGTTTGCGCCCGCCAGCCCTGGTCGGTGCGATGGCAACCGTCGCGTCTGGTCAACGGATCCCCGGTGCTTTTTCGCGTAACTTCGCCGGAACGTCTCGAATCGCTCTCCGGAAAATGGCTGGAACACGATGTCTTCTTCTCATTCGATCCGTCGAGCAAAACCTGGTACGGGATCGCGGGCGTCAGCCTTGAAACCAAGCCCGGCAAGTATTCTCTGACGCTTGACGGCAAGACCGCGAAGGGCTGGGAGGTTTCGTCTCAGAAATCGATCGCGGTCGGCAAGGCTAAATATCAGAAGATCGCGGTGACAGTGGCCAAGCAATTCACTGAGCCCAGTCCCGAGCAACTGCAGCAGATCAATCAGGACAAGACTCTGAAGCAGCAGGTATTTTCGCGAGTGGGACCGGACCGCGAATGGGCGGGCAAATTTCTGCCGCCGGTGAGTGCGCCGGTTTCCGATGTCTTCGGAACGGCGCGCACGTTTAACGGCGAAGTGCAAAGCGTGCACCAGGGGCTCGATTTCCGCGTTCCCGCGGGCACGGCCGTCGACGCGCTCAATGCGGGCACTGTACTTCTGGCCCGGCCGCTGTTTTTTGAAGGCGGCTGCGTCGTTCTCGATCACGGGCAGGGGCTGATGACCATCTATATGCATCTTTCCGAGATGAAGGTGAAAGAAGGCGACCAAGTTACGCGCGGACAAGAGATCGCTCTAAGCGGCGGCACTGGCCGCGCCACCGGGCCACATCTGCACGTGGCCGTCCGCTGGCAGGGACTTTACCTGGACCCACAAATGCTGTTGAATTTGTCCTTGCCGTAAATTCTCCGCGTACTCCGCGGCCGTTCTCGGCGAACTCTGCATTTACGCTTTTTGGCTGCAGAACCTTGAAACGCAGAGATCACAGAGAACGCGGAGTTACCTGCAGCGTAGAAGTCTAGTCCATCGCGGCAGAGAGCGGTGGCGACACTCGCGGTTCTTCGTTTGCCACCGCGACGCCATCACGAAAAGTGACTGATCTGCCGGAAATTGCAGGCACGCGCTCGCCAGGCACGAGTATTCCAATCAGATTCAGCGGATCGGCGGCAGACAGCGCGATGACTTCGCCACTCGGCTGCATTTTGCGCGTGGCGCGCAGCGACTCCACGGCAACGGGCAAGGCAAACTGTTCGCCCATGAACCCGTCCACGAACCGGCCACCGCGAATCTCACCGCGGTCCTCCAGACGCCGGAATGCCACTTGCAGTTCGCGCCACTTCGGCAGGTTGGTTTCGCGCGCCAGCAAGTCCCGGAATACGATGCCGTAGCGTTTCAACAGCATCCAGCAGGTGGCTTCGACCGCGCGGTTCCGCTCCACTTCCTGATCGGTGTAGAGCAGCGCCCAGCGGCCGGAACTGTGCCGGGGACGCGCGCTGCGCCCACTGCCCTGACCGGCGCGCCGTTTGGGATCGATCAATGCGCGCAGATTGTCGAAGCCGTCCGCGGTCACCACGCCGGCCGCGACCAACTCCCATAGCGCGGTCTCGACCTCGGCTTTCAGCTTGTCCGTGCCGCGAACAATGTCGGCAAAGAACGACGCTCCGCGCTGGCGCAGAAATTCCAGGACCCGGCGCGCGCCTTCGCTCAGACCGCGCGCTTCCGGCTGCTCGCTCGCGGGATGATGTGAAGTCATCCAATCGGCCTCTTCGCGTACGAAGAAAGTAATCGGCGCGACGCTGGTGGGAATCACGCGCCGCCGACCCTGAGCTGAATCTTCAAGAGTCGCGGGATGCGGCGACAGTCGTCCCCAACCGACTGCGCCGTTCAGGCAAAGCTGGTCGAGCCATGCGGGATCGTAGTTGGCCGCACGTCGCGACAGAATCTGCCGCTCCCAGGCATTGGCAGGAATTTCGAATCCTTGGAGCTGGCGCAGAACCTCGAGCAGCGCGCGTTCTCCCAACACCTGTGTTCCCGGCGCGACGTGCTGCCAGCGCAAAAGCCAGCGCATGAACTGCGCCGCGGTCACCGGCTCGACTTGCTTGCGCAGCGTAGCCACCGTGAGGCGATGAATTCGCGCCAGCAACCGACGTTCGCACCATTCGCGGTGCTCGTGTGGCGCGGGCGCCCCCGCCCGCGAGATGGCGCCGGTGAAGTTTCCTCGCAACACAGCACCGCTGGCTTCCATGCGCAGCAGTGCTTTTTCTATTTCTGAAGGCGGCAAGCCGAGCCTAGATCCAAGTTGCTCCGCTGTAGTCGGCCCGAGATGCGCCATCCAACCCGTAACCAGCGCCAGCAGCGCGTCGTCGTGGGAAAGAGTTGCGGCCTCAGTTTCCGGAGGCGTCGGATCGAAGCTCGCGTCCGGAAAGAGCACAGCAAATGTTCGCGCCCGCTCCGAGGCGACCCAGTAGCGATGACCTGAACGCGTGGCGCTTGCGGCGCGGCCGCTTCGAACAAGTACTTCAAATAACACGCGCCACTCGGAACCGGCAGGGTTCACGTGGTCCGCGGGCGCAGCAATCAACGTGTGCAGCACATCGTGCAACTCGTCCTGGTCGCGCACGTCCGGCCAGGCTTCTTCGCGGACCTGGGAAATCGCGGCCGGATCGAGCTTACCGACTTCCTCCAGCACCGACTCCGGCAGCATCCGGCGCATTTCGACTGCGCGCGCTCGGCGCTCTTCGAGCGGCGCGTCATCCAGATAAGCATACGGGTTTGCATTCAGGATCTCGTGTGAGAACTGGGAAGGCACGGGCGTATCCACGGCAATGCAGCGGATCCGGCCCTCATCCATCCCGCGGAGCAGGTTTTTCAGACCCTCGATGTCCATCGCCTCGGTCAGAAGATCCTTCATCACTTCCTTCACCAAAGGATGGTCGGGAATCTGAATGTCGCCGACGATGTTCTCCTGGCAAGCGGCAACGTCGGGGAAGACCGAAGCCAGCAAATCATCCGACCGCATGCGCTGAATTTGCGGCGGAACTTTCTTGCCGCTTTGAAATCGCAGCAGCGCCAGTGAGCGGTTGGCGTCCCAGCGCCAGCGCGTTCCGAAGAGTGGCGAGGCCAGCGCCGCTTGTTCCAGCACCGGCTGCACAGTTTCGGCATTCAGGAAATGAAAAACGTCAGCCAGAGGAAAACTGTGTTGCTCGGCGAGGGCGATGTTCAGGCCATTGTCGGTGGCGGCTGCCTGCAATTCAAAGTTGAAACTGCGGCAGAAGCGCTTGCGCAGGGCCAGGCCCCAGGCCTTATTGATGCGTCCGCCGAAGGGCGCGTGAATCACGAGCTGCATTCCGCCGCCTTCATCGAAAAAGCGTTCTGCGATGACCGTATCCTGCGTCGGCACCGCTCCCAGCACGGCACGGCCTTGCAGAACATATTCGACCATCTGTTCCGCGGCGGAGTCATCGAGCCCGCACTCTGCTTTCAGCCAAGAAACCGCTTCCGCGACTTCGGGCTGACTCGGTGACATGCCGATGGGCGAAGTATTCGGCAGCATGTCGCTGATCCGCCTGCGAAGCTCGCCAAGATGCAGCGACAATTCTTCGGTCCGTGCCGGCGCCTCTCCCAGCCAGAAGGGAACTGTGGGCGGCGCGCCGTGAGCGTCTTCCACCAGCACGCGACCGGATTTGCCTTCGATGCGGCGAATTCGCCACGACGTGTTGCCCAGCAACACGATGTCGTCCCGATTGCTTTCGACGGCGAAATCTTCGTCCAGCGTCCCGACCGCCGTGCCCTCCGGCTCGGCAATCACCGTGAACAGCGCGTTGTCCGGGATGGCGCCGCCGCTGGTGATGGCTGCGAGCCGGCTTCCGCGCCGCGCCCGCAGTTTGTGATTCACGCGGTCACGATGGAGATAAGCGCCGTAACGTCCGCGGCGCGCGGCAATACCCTCGGAGAGCATTTCGAGCACGCTATCGTAGGTTTCACGCGAGAGATTGCGGTACGGATACGCGCGTTTGATCACCGCCAGGAGTTCATCTTCGTCCCAGCCTGAGTTCTCGTCTTGAGAGTACGATGTCTGTTTTCCGTTTGAGCGCTGCTCGGCGGCGCAGGCCGCGACGATCTGCTGCGCCAGAATATCCAGCGGCGCCTCGGGGATCATGATCCGGTCGAGATCGCCATAGCGGATGGCCCGCACCAGCGCTGCGCATTCGAGGAGTTCGTCGCGCGTGGTAGCGAAGAAACGTCCTTTGGGAATTGCCCCTCGCCAGTGACCTGAGCGCCCCACTCGCTGCAGGGCCACGGCGATCGCACGCGGAGAGCTAATCTGCACCACCAGATCGACTGTGCCAATATCGATTCCCAACTCCAGAGATGCCGTCGCCACCAGAACTTTGACCTGGCCCTCTTTGAGTTTTCTTTCCGCATTCAGCCGCAGCTTGCGCGAGAGGCTTCCGTGATGGGCGGCAACGTTTTCTTCTCCCAATCCTTCGGCAAGATGATGCGCCACGCGTTCCACCAAGCGGCGAGTGTTGACGAAAACCAGTGTGGAGCGATTCTGGCCGACCAGTTCTGCGATGCGGTCGTAAATCTCGTCCCACATTTCGTTGGTGGCGATGGGGCCGAGTTGGCTGGCGGGTACTTCGACCGCAAGATCGAGTTGCCGCTGGTGGCCGACGTCGACGATGACCGGGGCGGGCCGTCCGTTGCCGGTCAAGAAGTGAGCAATTTCTTCGATCGGTTTCTGTGTGGCGGAGAGACCGATGCGGGTCAACCGCCGATTGCTCGGCGCCTCCAGCCGTTCCAGCGACAGCGTCAGATGTGCGCCGCGTTTGTCATCGGCGACAGCATGGATTTCATCAACGATGACCGTCTCCACATCGCGCAGAATGGCCCGGCTTCTCTCGGCCGTCAGCAGGATGTACAGCGACTCGGGAGTGGTCACCAAAATATGCGGCGGGTTCTTCAGCATGGCCCGGCGCTCGTGCATCAGCGTGTCGCCGGTGCGGACCGCGGTGCGAATCGGCGGCATCAGCAGACCACGCTCGCCTGCCATCTGCAGAATTTCGCCCAGCGGAATCTCGAGGTTCTTCTGGATATCGTTGCCCAGCGCCTTCAGCGGCGAGATGTAGAGAACTTCCGTCCGGTTCTGAAGGTCGCCTGCCAGTGCCTTGCGCACCAGGCGGTCGATGCAAGCCAAAAATGCCGCCAGTGTCTTTCCCGAGCCAGTCGGAGCGGCAATCAGCGTGGTGTGTCCTGCCAGGATGTGTGGCCATCCCTGCTCCTGCGGCTCGGTCGGCGTGCCGAACCTCTGGACAAACCAATCCCTCACGAGAGGATGGGCCCACGCGAGAGAGGAAGGGAAGGACGACATTGGGAAATATTGTAGCCGGAAAGATTGAGCTTCGCAAATTGTTCGCCTGCTGCAGGCTTCGTTCCGCCGGGTAGGTGAGGACACCTGCCTCTACGTGTGCCGAGGTTCGTCCGGCCAAAGCTGATAGCTAAAAGCGCAAATGCTAGAATCGCCCTTCATGCCCAAATCTCAATCCGCAAAAGCCCGCGCCAAGAAAATAAAACTCCTGCTCTTCGACGTGGACGGTGTACTCACCGACGGCAAGATCTTCGTCTTTCCCGCTCCCGCAGGAATCGAGCAAACCACGATGGACCATCCGGCCAAGCACAGCGGGCAAGGCGGTTTCGGACTAGTCAGCCAGACGCTGATCGAGGCCAAAGGTTTTCATGCCCACGATGGCGCGGCGATTTCTCTGGCTCGCCTCGGCGGAATTAAGACCGGTCTGATCACCAAGCGCGTCTCCGAAACGGTTGCCCTTCGCGCCCGCGATTTGCGGCTGGAGCACGTTCACCAGGGCATTCAGGATAAGTTGACCGTGTTCGAGGAAATCTTGCGACAGGAAGGAATTGGCGCCGGGGAAGCCGGTTATGTCGGTGACGACGTGATCGACCTGCCCGTGATGCGGGCGTGCGGGTTCGCTGTTGCCGTCGCCAATGCCCGCACAGAAGTCAAAGCCGAAGCTCACTACGTCACACCTCACGCCGGCGGGGACGGCGCGCTGCGAGATGCGATCGAGTTCGTCCTGAAGGCGCAAGGGAAGTGGAAGAGGGTGGTCAGCGAGTACATCTGCGAGAGAAGTCCGAAAAACAGCGATTAGCACTTAGCATTTAGCCATTCAGGTGCGGAAGGGCTCCCTTTGCGGATTCCTCCTGGCCAAATGCCAAGTGCTAATTGCCAAGAGCGCCTTCCAAATAAAAAACCCACCGGTTGTCTGCTTGGGGCGTGCTCGGGTCGACAACCGATGGGCTACCGTTTCTCCTTACTCACCCTGTGCTTTCAGGAGTATTTGTCATATAGAAACACGCCTTCGCAAAAAAGTCGCGCCGCTAAGTGTAAAGTTTTGTAATACCGTCCGCCCGTGATAATACGAGACTTATTCAGGTATTGCCGGCGGCCGCGCAGCCATCAACTGAGTAAAGCGGGCGTCGCTGCGCAAAGCTTCAAACTCTGGGTCCTTGTAAACGTTGTTGATCTCTTTGTATCCGTCCTCCATGGCCCGTTGCAGGTATCTCAGCGAGCGGTCACTGTCACCGCGCTTGGCAAAGAGCTTGGCCATCAGATAATCGAAGTGGGCCCGCTCCTCGGGTGAGGGCAGTTGCGCGGAAACTCCGGTCCGCGTAGTGTGCTCGAAGATGTTGGGATCCAGTTGCAGCGCCTGGCCATAAGCTGCGGCCGCCTTGTCCCAGCTTTTTTCGGAGTAGTAGGCCGCGCCCAGATTGCTGTAGTAGGACGCGATATCCGGGTTCAGCTGAAGAGCCTTTTCGTAGAGCTTGATCGCTTTGCCGTACCTCCTTTCCTTGTACTGAACCACACCCAGATTGTTGTAGGCGTCGGCGAACTGCTCATCCAGCTTGATGGCGCGCTCGAAAAACTTCCGGCTTTCCCGGTAGCGCATCATTTGCAGCTCGGCGATTCCGGCTTTGTTGCAGATGGGCGCATTCTTTGGGTCCTTCGCCAGAGCCGCGTGGTAGTAATCCAGTGCATCGAGGAAAGCCTTCTCGCCTCGCAGTTCGTCCCCGATATCTTCCAACTCTCGCACCGAGGCGGTGGCAGAAGGCGGCTCCGCTCGCCGAATCGGTGGCGGGCCGACTTGCACGACTTCGGAGTTCTGTGCGCGCAGGTAAGGTGCGGCAAGGAAGGCCAGGGCAAACAGACAGCAGAACCAGTGACGACGCATAAGCTCACCCCTTCGACTGTAAGGCGAACCAGATCAGATCCATGCTCGGCCGGCCGCGGCGGCTCAGTGCGAAGCGTTTCCGCCGTCGGCGGGCGGTTGGGACGCTGAGTTGGACGACTTATCGTCCTTAAAGATACCCGCTATTTTCCCAAAGAAGCCCTTTTTCTTTTTCCCATCTTGGTCAGATGCGTTGGGGTCGGCGGCTGATGTCCCGGCTTGCGCTCCGGGCGGCGGAAGCGCCTTCTCATTGCCCAGCCCGAACAACTTCGAGAAGAATCCCTTGACCCCGGTGCCCTGGTCGCAAGTCGTAGTCGGTTCGGTGCCGACGATGAAAGCTGCCGAATAAGTCTCCGGGCAGGCGGGCGTTGCCAGGAGGTTCGTGGACTTGTCGAGCTGTACATCAACCACACCGGTTGGCTGGACAAAAGGTTGCACACCGGAGTATTGCGGCAGTGTGACCGCCTTCTTCATGAACTCGGCCCAGATCGGTGCGGCGCTCTGGGCGCCGCTCAGGCGAATATCGCTGTAGTCATCGAAACCTACCCAGACAATGCAGAGAAGATTGCTGGTGTAGCCCGCGAACCACCCGTCATGGGAGGTGCCCGTCTTTCCCGCCGCTGGTGCGTCAAAGCCAAGCTGACGGACGGTGTAGGCTGTTCCGAAGTTCATCACACCTTCCATCATGTTGGTCATGACATAGGCGACTCGCGGGTCGAGGACTTCGCGTTTCTCCGGTTTCACATCCATGACCACGTCGCCCGTGGCGCTCCGGACGGATTTGACCAGGACGGGCGAAATCCGCAGCCCCGAATTGGCGAAGACCGTATAGGCGGCGGCCATGTCGAGCGGCGTAGCGTCATAGGCGCCCAAGGCCATAGCCGGAGTCGGCTTGACGGAGACGATTCCGGCGGACTTGGCGAGATCCGCCACTTTGTCGTAGCCCACCTGTTCCGCCAACTTCACCGTGGCATTGTTTAAGGACATGGCCAGCGCATAGCGCGCCGGGACCTCGCCATGGTATTCCTCTTTGTAATTGCGAGGTTCGTAGATCTGGTCGCCGTATGCGAAAGTGGTCGGCTCATCCGTGACCATGGAAACGGGAGTAAAAACAGGGCTACCGCCTGAGACTGCCGTGTTGATGGCTGCGGCATAAACGAACGGTTTGAAGATTGATCCCGTCGGCCGTTTGGCCACTGCATGGTTGAGTTGGCTGAAGCCGTAGTTGCGTCCGCCGACCAGGGCCAAGACCTCGCCGGTGTGCGGGTCCATCGCAACTAATGCCACCTGTGCCTGCGGCCCCGGTTCGACTTGGGTTTCGAACTTGTTCTTCCCGACTTTGATTCGCTTGGTTCGGCGCTTGGTGACCAATTCGTCGACCTGCTTAATGCCCTTTTCCACCGCTTGCGCCGCGGCCGTTTGCAATTCGGGATCCAGCGTGGTGTAAATGCGATAGGACTGCTCATTCAACTCGCGCTCACTAAACCTGCTCGTGAGAGAGTCGCGTACCAGATCCACAAAGTAGGGCGCATCGCTGGCTTCCACGTTGAGCGGCGCCAGCTTGAGCGGCGTGGCCTTGGCCTTATCCGCTTCCGCCCGAGTGATGGCGTGTGTTTCCACCATGCTGTCGAGGACCAGATTGCGGCGCTCCAGGGCACGTTCCGGATGGCGGTAGGGAGACAAATAACTCGGGCGTTGGATGATGCCGGCGAGCAAAGCCGCTTCCGGCAGAGTGATGTCTTTCAAGTCCTTGTTGAAGTAGGCGTGGCAAGCCTCGGCAAATCCGCTGATGGCAAAAGAGCCGCGCTGGCCGAGATCCACCCAGTTGGCATAAAACTCGAAGATCTGCTGCTTGCTGAACTTTTGTTCCAGCTCCTCGGCAATGACTATCTCGGCCAGCTTGCGCCGCACTGTTTTTTCAGGAGTGAGAAAGAAACCGCGCGAGAGCTGCATGGTCAGGGTCGAACCGCCCTGCTCATGCCGCACGTGCATGAAATCGACCCAGGCGGCTTCCGCCATGCGTACAAAGTTGACACCGCTGTGCTGAAAGAAGCGGCGGTCTTCAATCGCGAGCACTGCCTCGACCATCACTCTGGGAATCTGGTCGTATGTGACCACCTGACGTTTGGCGCGCTGCTCAACGTCGAGAGCGGTCACCATCTGAGGCTCGAGTTCGTAGGCCTCCAGTGCGCCGGACTTGCCGGTGATGCTAGTCACCGCGCCATCCTGAATGTGGATGGTGGCCGGTTCCGGACTGTGATAGGACTGCGGGCCGGGCTTGACCTCAATCCCTCCCTTCAGGAGTCGGTAGCTGCCTAACAGCGAACTCGTGTCCTCGGAATATCCGGTGCGTTGGAGCTCCAGGGCAACCTCTCTCGCGCTAGTCTTTTCGCCCAGCTTGAGGGTGTGCGGCAGGGCATAGATCTTGGCCGAGCTGCTGAACACCGGCCCGCGGAAGCGCTGCTCGATCAGGCGGTCGTACTTGATGTAGTAAAACGAGACCCAGGCGGTGAGCAGGACAGCCAGAACCACAAAAACCGTGAGCGCAATGCGGATGACGGGATCAGCCGACACCGCGCCCTTGCCGCTCTTAGCGTTTTTCTTTCTTTTCGGGATCTTTACTTTAATGGCCACGTTGAACTGGCGGAGTCACCCACGCGCTGCCCGCAATTCCCCTACTTCCCAGTGAGATGGCGCTGCACGACGTTTCGTTATCCCAAGCCAGAGCCTAGCCTCGGAGACGCTCACATGCGACCGCCGCTCCGACCGAACGAAAATCGGAGGACGGACCATGACCTGTCAGCGTTGCGACTATTCTAAATCACGACGTGGCCGGGACCGATTAGAAAGGACTGTGGTTCTCAGTGGACGGGTCGAAATTCAGGTCCAAAGGGTAACCAGGAAGGTCAACATGCACGATGTAGGGAGCGCGAATGCTCAGTGATCCGGTTCCCGTCGTGCCGTGGCGCGCGACCTTGATCTGGTCCTTGGTGAGGGGAATCTGCAACTCTTGCGCTTTCTTGAAGATGGTGTCCTGTATCTCAGCCTCAGGTTTGGTGGTGTAGGTCTCAAGAGTGGCTTCTGTCTTGATCAGGTCCTGAAACTCGTAGTTGGCGTAGTAAACGGGAATCAGTTCTGCGCCCATGTACACCGACGCGACAATGACCAGAAGACCGATAACCAGTTTGATTGTGCCCATCGCTGCTCCGCAATTCGCCGGCGCTGGCAATCTCAGCGTGCCGGCCACAAACCTTTGAAGTGGTCTGTTATTGCGGCGATGCTAACATCCCGTATTTCCCGAGTCGAGCGATGAACGACCTCCACAGTACCTTCGGTAACCTTCTTGCCCACGGTTACACGAAAGGGTATGCCCACCAGGTCAGCGTCTTTGAACTTTACCCCTGGCCTTTCGTCCCTGTCGTCGAGTAACACGTCGAATCCTTCCGCCTCTAAGCGGCGAACGATGTCCAGGGCGGTGCTCATCAGCTTTTCATCGGAGGCGTTCGTCGGGGTGACGATGATCTCGAAAGGCGCAATTGATGGCGGCAGACAGAAGCCGTTCTCATCATTATTCTGCTCGATAGCCGCGGTGAGAATGCGCTCGATTCCGATGCCGTAACTGCCCATGATCGGCGTAACTTCCTTGCCGTTACGATCGAGCACACGCGCGCCCATCGATTCCGAATACTTATAGCCCAGCTTGAAAATGTGTCCGATTTCAACTGCGGTGTCGATGCGGAGGGGGTTGCCACAGTTGGGGCAAGCTTCGCCCGCGGTCGCGCTCCGTAGATCGAAATATGCAGTCGGCTGGAAGTCGCGACCGGGAGTGACGTTCTTCAGATGATAGTCCTGCTTGTTAGCGCCAGAGATCAGGTTCTGGCGGCCTTCGAGGGCCTTGTCGAGAAGCAGGACAGGTCCGTCCGAGTTCTTGAGATCTTTGGACCACTCGATGCCAACCGGTCCCAGGAAGCCCGCAGGAGAGCCGAAAAGTTGCTTGATTTCATCTTCCACCATCGGCCGCGCTTCTTTTCCACTGAGGGCAACCCCGAACTTTGCTTCGTTAAGCTGATGGTCTCCGCGCATCAGGACGACGATGGCCCGGCTCGTTGTCTTCCCGCTCTTCGGATCTTTTTCATCCACCATGTAAGCCAGCGTCTTGATTTTGTTCTTCGGCGAAACACCGAGAAAACGCGCGACATCCTCGATTGTCTTTTGCCCCGGCGTATGGACGAGCAACGGTTTCCCGTCGCTCTCGGGCGGCAGATCCTTCACAGCTTCAAGCCTGGAAGTCGCTTTTTCCAGATTCGCAGCGTAAGAACAGCTATCGCAGCTTACGATCTGATCTTCGCCTGCCGGCGTGCGCACCTCGAACTCGTGGGATTCCGATCCGCCCATGGCGCCGGAATGCGCCTCGACCACAACGTATTTCAACCCGCAGCGATCGAAGATTCGGCAGTAAGCATCGTGGTGCTTCTTGTAGGAAACATCGAGCCCGGCAGCATCGATGTCGAAGGAATACGAATCCTTCATCATGAACTGGCGCACGCGCAGCAACCCGGACTTGGGCCGCGGCTCGTCGCGAAATTTGGACTGGATCTGGTACCAGATCTGCGGCAGTTGCTTGTAGCTGCGGAGTTCTTTGCGAGCAATTTCGGTCATGACTTCTTCTTCGGTCATGCCCAGGCAGAGGTCGGCGCCCTTGCGGTCTTTCAGGCGGAAGAGGTTGTCGCCCATCACCGACCAGCGGCCGCTGGCCTCCCACAGCTCGCGCGGATGCAGCGCCGGCAGATAGAATTCCTGCCCGATCTTGTTCATCTCCTGGCGGACGATGGCGATGATCTTGTTAAATGATCGATTGCCGAGAAAAAGATAAGAGTAAATTCCGGCGGCAAGCTGGCGGATGTATCCCGCCCGGACGAGAAACTTGTGGCTTGCGACCTCGGCGTCGGCCGGTGCCTCGCGCAGCGTGGGAATGAACAGTTCGGACCAGCGATACATGGCTAAGAGTCCTGAATAGCAGGGAATTGGCTATTCTAAATGATTGCGTGGGGACAGCTACGCGCTCGGCTGTCCAGTCGCCCGAGGTGCCCGAGAGGACAATTTACCCAGCCAGTTGCTTCAGAATCTCTTTCCCCAGCTTCTGCGTCTCACCGAAAAACTTCTGATATTCGACGAACAGCCGGTTCATCTCCAGCGATTTGTCCGCGGACAGCCGTTTCCGCAGAATCATGTCACGAACGTGAACTGGATTCGGCAGAGTTGCGTCTTCGGTCAGTTCTTCCAGCGCCGTGTTGGGATCGTAGTGATACATAGAATTCTCTCGATTGAGTAATTTGGCGATCGGGCAATTGTGTAATTGAAAAACCTCGCCATGCACGTCGGGTGAAATGGTCTTCAATTACGAAATTACCCGATTACTCAATTACCAAATTCCTACATCATTTCGGTGCCCCAGAGGTCGTGCAGATGCACGATTCCTTCCAGCTTGCCGCGTTTGTCGACGACGGCCAACGAGGTGATGTGCCGCTCTTCCATCATTGCCAATGCGCTGGCTGCAAACTCCTGGGCAGCAATCGTCTTCGGTTTTTTCGTCATGCACTGACCCGCGGTGAGATCGAGCGCATCTTTGCCACGTTTCTCGATCAGCCGTCGCAGATCGCCATCGCTGATTACTCCGACCAGATTTTCGCCCTCAACGACTGTCGTCACTCCCAACTTCTTGCGTGACATTTCATAGATCACATCCGGCATTTTCGTTTTAGGTGTGACGCGGGGCACTGCATCTCCTGTATGCATCAGCGATTCCACCCGCGCCAACCGCTTCCCTAACTTTCCACCCGGATGCAGGTTGGCGAAATCTTCTTCCTTGAATCCGCGTTTTTCAGCCACCGCCATCGCCAGGGCATCGCCGAGCGCGAGCATGGTGGTTGTCGAAGCCGTCGGCGCAAGTCCTAACGAGCAGGCTTCTTTGGCGACCGAACAGTCCAGCGCAACATCAGCCGCGCTTGATAGTGTCGAAGCCGGTGTGGCGCGGGCGCCCTCGCCCGCGGAATTTCGGTAAATCTCATCGCAGGTCATTGCAATGAGCGGTACTTGCAGCCGCTTGAGCGTCGCCAGCAAGCGCAGAATCTCCTCCGTTTCTCCGCTCGCCGAGAGCGCCAGCACCACATCACCTCGCACCACCATTCCCAGGTCGCCGTGCACCGCCTCGACCGGATGCATGAACAGCGCTGGAGTTCCGGTTGAACTGAGCGTGGCCGCAATCTTGCGCGCAATGATCCCGCTCTTGCCCATGCCCGTGACCACCACCCGGCCGCCACATCCGAAGATCATCTCCACAGCGCGATTGAACGCAGTGGCCATCGGCCCGGCGATGCGATCGGCGAGCGCGCGCAGCGCCTCAGCTTCGATGCGGACCACGTTTTCGCCAATGTGTTTCATGCGATGAGAATGTTAGCAGGTAGAGGAACCGTACGCATGTAGGTGGAGGCAGGACGGGCGGGGACGCCCGTCGCTCCATTGATGTGGGTGGTCAGAAGTGATCGTCCGCTTTTCTCCTCCGTTCGGCCAGCTTTCCCAGTCCGGCCAGATTCTTGGCCTGGATTGCGCGGTCCCAGGGTCCAGCCTCCCAATTGTCTTTTTTCTTGTCGGGATGGATCCACGGCGGCAGGGTGATCAGCAAATTGCGTGCGATCGAGAGAGAGTAGGGCTCGTAGAGCGAACGCAAATGCGTCAGCTTCTCTTCGAACTCAGGCCCCTCTTTCAAATGCAGGCCGCGTTCAAGAAGCATCTGCCGAAGCCGCGCTAACTCCTCTGCGGGTAAGCGGTCGGGAAAATGCGGATCATAAGTTGCGCGCACCAATTGGGCCAGATCGACCGCCGCATGACGTGCCATGGCGAAGGTAATTTTGGCCTGCTCGCTGCGGATGCCGTCGACTCCCGCAATCATCAGCGCGCAAGCATCGAGAATGGCCGTCAGCGCGCCCAGCCAGGACTGATTGCTGTGCTGGGAGCGAAAAAAACTGAGCGGGGTATAAGAGATGTGGCTCTCCAGAACCTCTCCCGCCCAGCGTTCCCACTCCCGCAAGATCTGGTCGATCGCTGCCTGTTGCGGCGGACTTGCTAACCTGGCCAGCAGTTCGGCAGCCGTGGGCGGAGAACCGGCGCGCGCATCCAGCAACGTGATACCGACCTCGCGCCGCGAAAACGAAGAATAAATGGTCGGAAGGTATCCGATGACCGTACCCAGAAACCCAAAGCCCATCCCCGCTTCCATGACCGCTAGGACCCGCGCGACCGCCGAAATCGGGGTAATGTCGCCGTAGCCTAAAGTGAAGAAAGTCTCGCCGCTGTGATACAGCAGCCGCCAGAAGGTTATAGGCTCATTGCCCAGTTGAACATGCTCTCCCGCGCCGAACTGCAACAGGGCGAATCCGAGGATCAGACCAAGCGCCCACAAGACCAGCAGGAAAATCAACGACAGCGGTCCAAAGTAGCCGAGAAAGTTTTCGCGCCGGCTGGGAGACTTGATGAGACCTGTGATCCTGCGCCAGGGTCTCCAGGTGTGACGGTAAAACAAGTTGGTAATGCGAAAGTGCCGCTGCACCCGGCGCGGCAGCACGACGGTCTCGAACGCGTCCAGCAGGACGGCGAGGATAATCAGGATTCCGGCGACCGTGGCGAGAACGTGCATGGTTTTCGGATGATTCGTTAGATGACGAGGGATGGTAGCAGATTCAGGGGCTGCGTGAGATTACGGGGTCAGGTGTGCATCGGCGACGGCTTTTTGCACCGCCAGCAATTCCTTCAACACGCCGCGCAATTTCGTGGATTCCAGCGCGTTTGGCCCGTCGGATTTGGCTTCTTTCGGGTTGTCGTGAACTTCCAAAAAAATGCCATCCACGCCTGCGGCCGCCGCGGCTCGCGCCAATACGGGGATGAACTCGGGTTGTCCACCGCTGGCCGCCGGCTGGTCTTCATCGCCGTGCGCCGCGGACGGCAACTGCACCGAGTGAGTCGCGTCGAAAACTACAGGGGCGAACTTGCGCATAATGGCCAGCGACCGCATGTCCACGACCAGGTTGTTGTAGCCGAAGCTCGATCCGCGTTCGGTGAGAAACACTCTGTCGTTGCCTGCGGCGCGGCATTTCTCGACTGCATGTTTCATATCCCACGGCGAAACAAATTGACCTTTCTTGATATTAACCACGCGCTCGCTCATGGCCGCGGCAACCACCAGGTCGGTCTGGCGGCAAAGAAATGCGGGAATCTGCAAAACGTCAGCAACTTCGGCCACTTTCGAAACTTGCGCTGCATCGTGCACGTCGGTGAGTACGGGCACGTGCACTTCATCTTTTACTTTTTTCAAGATTCGCAGGCCTTCCTCCAGTCCGGGGCCGCGAAAGCTGCGAATCGAGGTGCGGTTGGCCTTGTCGTAGGACGCCTTAAAGATGAAGGGAACGTTGAGCGAACGTGTGATGCCCTTGATCACTTCGGCCATGAAGAGCGCGTGTTTCTCGCTCTCGATCACGCACGGCCCGGCGATCAGGAAAAGATTGCCCGAACCGATGCGAACGCCTTCGACTTGGAAAGAAAGTGACAAAACAAATCCTACAACGCAGAGATCGCAGAGTACGCAGAGATAATCTCTTTCTTGGCGCTCTTAGCGAATCGTCTAGCGCTTTCCAACTTTTTCCGGCCGATGAAACATTTCTACTTCGGCCGCTGCCTTTTCTGCGTGGCGCTTCAACCCGTGCTCGTACGCGGCCCCAATAAATGACTTGAACATAGGGTGCGGCTCCAGCGGCTTGGACTTGAACTCGGGATGGAATTGGCATCCGATGAAATGCGGATGGTCCTCAAGTTCCACCATCTCCACGTAGGTCCCGTCGGGCGTTGACCCGGAGATTTTCAATCCCCCGGCGGTCAGAGTCCCTTCATATTCACGATTGAACTCGTAACGGTGACGATGGCGCTCGCTGATCTCCAGTTGCCCGTAGATTTTGTGCGCCAGAGTTCCAGGCTCAATTTTGCAAGTCCAGGCACCGAGTCGCATGGTGCCGCCCAGTTCCTCCACGCCGCGGAGTTCGCGCAGCTTATAAATCACCCGGTGCGGAGTAGCCGGATCAAATTCGCTGGAATTCGCATCTGCCAGCCCGCAGACGTTGCGAGCAAACTCGACGCACGCTGTCTGCATGCCGAGGCAAATTCCAAAGTAGGGAACCTTGTTCTCGCGGGCGTAGCGGATGGCGATCAGCATTCCCTCGATGCCACGCTTGCCGAAGCCGCCCGGCACGAGAATGCCATCGTAATCCGCGAGTTGTTCTTCGTAGGTGCGGTCGCCGGTCTCCAGGCCTTCGGCCTCGATCCAGTTCAAGTGGAGTTTGAGGTTGTGCGCCAAGGAGCCGTGGACGAGCGCCTCTTTCAGCGATTTATAAGAATCTTCGTACTCGACGTATTTGCCAACGATGCCAATCGTGACCTCAGCCTTCGGGTTGTAAACCCGGTGCACGATGTCCTCCCACTTGGAAAGGTCGCGCTCTTTGGCGTCCAGGCGCAGGTACCGAAGCACCAGCGTGTCCACACCTTCATGGGAGAAGACCAGTGGGACCTCATAAATGGAAGCGACGTCTTTGGCGGTGATGACGGCTTCTTCTTCGACGTTGCAAAACAGAGCGATCTTCGACTTGATTTCCTTGGAGAGAAACCGATCAGTGCGGCACAGCAGAATGTCCGGCTGAATTCCGATGCTCAAAAGTTCTTTGACCGAGTGCTGGGTTGGCTTGGTCTTGAGTTCCTGCGCGGCAGCGATGAACGGCACCAGCGTTACATGCACAAACAGCGTGTGCTCGCGGCCCAGTTCCTGGCGCATCTGGCGAATGGCTTCCATGAATGGCAACGACTCGATGTCGCCGACCGTGCCGCCAATTTCCACGATGCACAGATCAACGTCCTGTCCCACTTTCTTCATCGCCGCTTTAATCTCGTTGGTGACGTGCGGGATGACCTGCACCGTCTTGCCCAGATAATCGCCGCGGCGTTCCTTGGCGATGATCTGCTCGTAAATTCGCCCGGTGGTCCAGTTGTTGTCGCGAGAGAGCTTGGCGTGAGTGAAGCGCTCGTAGTGGCCGAGGTCGAGGTCGGTTTCGGCGCCGTCGTCGGTCACGAAGACTTCGCCATGCTGGAACGGCGACATCGTTCCGGGATCCACGTTGAGGTAGGGGTCGAACTTCATCAGGTTGACCTTGAGGCCGCGGCTCTCCAACAGGCAGCCAATCGAAGCTGCCGCCAGTCCCTTGCCCAATGAAGACACCACGCCCCCGGTCACAAAGATGTACTTTGCCGACATCGCTTCCTCGCCCTAGATTGTCTTTGGAATTTTGTGCAGGATGGGTGCACGAGTAATTATGCCAGAAAAGTCTGGGGAAGAAAATGGAGAATCCAACAGGCCGCGGTGGTTTGGACGGGCCGGTCGCATCTCATGTAGATAGACTGCAGCCCTCGGAGGATAATAAGAGCGGATATGCTTCCTTGCTCACGATGGCGCTGTTGGTTGGCCTGCTTGGTCTTAGTCCTGGTTGCAGGGCTCGTCGCTCTTGTCCACGCCCAGCAGCTTGCCAAGCGCCTCATCCTTAAAGATGGCTCCTACCAGCTTGCCACGCAGTGGGAAGTCAAGGGCGACCGGGTTCGTTACCTCAGCTCCGAACGCAATGAGTGGGAAGAGTTGCCTTACTCGCTGGTGGATTGGGTTGCGACCGACAAGTTTGAAAAGGACCGCGCTGCCGGCGTTCCCAGCCCGGAGGCGGTGGCGCTCGACAAGGAATTAGAGTCGGAGCGCCAGCAGGAAGCCGCCAACAGTCCGCAGGTCGCGCCCGGCTTGCGTTTGCCTGAGGACGGATCGGTCCTGTTGCTGGATACGTTCCAGAACCAGCCGCAACTGATCGAACTGCAACAAAACGGCGGCGAACTCAATCGCAACACGAAGCACAATGTCTTGCGCGCCGCGGTCAACCCGATCGCCAGCAGCAAGCAGACCATCGAACTGGACGGCCTTCATGCCGGCATTCAGGCCCACGCGGCCGTGCCGTCGATCTACGTCAACCTCGACACGCAGCAGAATCCGGGCGCGCCCGGCCAGCAACTGCCGCAATCACCACAGCAGCCCCAGCAACCGGAGCAGCCCTGGGACCGATTCCACATCGTGCGCACCCAGGCCAAGAACGGCAAACGGATTGTGGGCGAAGTGAAGATCAGTCCCATCGGAAAGGCTACCCAGCAGCAGAACCTGGTCGCGACGACCGCGCAGAGGCTGACCGGCCCCTGGGTCAAGGTGACGCCCACCGCGGCTCTCGATCCCGGCGAGTATGCTGTGGTGGAACTGCTGGGCCGGGACGGCATGAATACATTCGTCTGGGATTTTGGAGTCAATCCTTCAGCACCGGCCAATGCCGGCGCACTTAAGCCTCAGCCGACCGCGCCTCCTCCTGACAAATCGAAATAGCAACCGCCGCCGCGTCGGTAGCGAGGATGTCGCCACGCTCGGCGACACGCCAGTCACCACGGTAACTTGGTCTCCCCGCCAGCCCGGCTGACAATACGAATCAAATGACTGCGCCCACACATGTCGATGCCCAACTGCGCCTTGTGGCCTGGTACGGCCTGGGAATCGTGATCGCGTACTATCTGGCCGCTGGCGTCGCATTGCGCTGGCGGATTCGTCGTGGCGTCCGCGTGGTTCGGTACGATCCGCCCGAGGGAATTTCACCGGCAGTCGCGTGTTATCTGCGGGAAGATGGGGCCACGGAGAAACCGTTTGTCGTCACTATGGCCAGTATGGCGGCCAAAGGTGTCTTGCACATCGAGCGTGGGCCTGACGATTACCTCACCACAAAGCTTGATAGCACCGCGACACTTGAGCCTGAGGAACAAGCAGTCGCAGATGCCCTTTTCCGCACGCGCTCTTCCGTCCTGCTCAAAGAAATTTTTCCCGCTCAACTGAAACTGGCGGCGGGGAACGTGCGCGCGTCATTGGAGTCCGCCATCGAGCCCGAATTAATCTCGGGTCACTTCGCCTGGCTTGTGCCCGGCCTCACGCTTTCCTTGTGGAGCCTGCTGGCCGCGCTCTATCCTGACTTCGACAAGATTTGGAGTGAGCCGGTCGGGCTGATGATTATTGCGGCAGGTCTCGGGATTGTCGCTGTGCTCGGCATTCTCAAGACCCTGCCCGCGATCCTCTACAAGGCCAGAAGCTACGTCCCTGGCCGCACGCCGAACCCTCTGCCGCTGGCCAGGAGCGACCTCAAGATCATCTATCTGTTGTTGATGGCTCTTGCTTGTGTGAGCGCGATTGCCTTTTTCACTTCCTGGACGTTGGCATGGCAATGGGGGAGTTTTCTGACCGTGAACGCCATCGCCGCACTCGCTTTCCGCACACCGACCGCTGAGGGCTACCGTGTGCTCGACCAGATTGCGGACTTCCGTGCATTTCTTGCCGACGTAGATGCCGACCGAGTGAACCGTGTGAATCTGCCCGACGGCCCGTCCCCCTCAGCCGACAAAAATTGGCCTTGGGCGCTCGCGCTGGGGATCGAGCATTCCTGGGGTGAGCAATTTGCCGCCGCGGTTCTGAACCGTGTCGGACTGCCCTCTGCTTTTGACGCGGTTGAGCAGAATGCGCCCGAAGGACAGGGCCGTGATCTCGAAATCATGGACTTGCGTCTGAATAAGTAAGCCTCTGTTTCATTTTTGTGCGACGCCGGATGGCAGCTTCTCCAAGTGTTCCGCTTCTTCCTGGATTCGCTTCCACGCTCGCTCCACATGACGTGCTTGCGTGTTGGTTTGCCCCACACACAGACGCAGCGTGAGCCGATCGTTAAGTTTCGTGTGCGTCAAATAAAGGTTCCCACTGCGATTGAGGCGATCCATCAGCACTTGATTCACATCGTCTCCACGCTTGTGCCGGAAGCAGACCAAGTTCAGCGGCACCGGTGCAGCCAGTTCGAATCGTTGGTCAGCTTTCACCCAACTGGCGAACTGCTGCGCCAGCTCGACGTGCCGCCGAATGTGGTGCTGCAAACCGTCAATCCCGTAGTGCCGGATTACAAACCACAGTTTCAGCGCACGAAAACGGCGGCCGAGCGGAATCTGCCAGTCGCGATAATCGAACACCGCGCCCGATTCCGTTGCTTTATTGCGGAGATATTCCGGCAAAACGCTCAGCGTCTGAATGAGCCCTTTCCGGTCGGCCACATAGAAGCAGTCACAGTCGAAGTTGGTGAACATCCATTTATGCGGATTGAAGCAATAGCTGTCGGCCAGTTCGAGACCCTCGTGAATGTGGCGAAACTCCGGGCAAATCGCCGCCGTCCCCGACATCGCCGCGTCCACGTGCAGCCAGATATTTTGTTCGCGGCAGATGCGCCCGATTTCCGGCACGGGATCGATGGCGTTCGAGGAAGTCGTGCCCACCGTCGCGCACACGAAGCAAGGCGTCAGTCCGGCGCGACGGTCCTGCTCGATTTGTCGCGCCAGCTCGTCGGGGCGCATAGCGAAATTCGCATCAACTTCGATCAGCTGCAGATTGTCGCGGCCCAGCCCCGCGATCTGCACGCCTTTTTCGATCGACGAATGGGCCTGCGACGACGTGTATGCGATCAGCTTTCCATCGCAACCGCGCCGGTTGCTGGCAAAATTGGTGGCGCGTTCCCGCGCCGCGAGCAAAGCACATAACGAGGCGCTGGAAGCAGTGTCCTGGATGACGCCGCCGCCTGGGCTCGTCGAAAGAAATTTCTGCGGCAGCCCCAGCATTTCCGCCAGCCAATCGAGAACGTGAGACTCCAGTTCGGTGCACGCTGGGCTGGTGGCCCAGAGCATCCCTTGCACACCCAGCCCCGAGGAGAGCAGATCTCCGAGGATGGCCGCTCCCGACGCGTTGCAGGGAAAATAAGCGTAAAAGTTGGGCGACTGCCAGTGCGTGATGCCGGGAATGATCAACTTCTCGACGTCGCCGAGAATTGCCTGGAACGCTTCGCCTTTGGCTGGAGGATGATTTGGCAGCGAAGCCCGGATCTGTCCCGGCTCGGCGCGCGACAGCACAGGATACGATTCGATTCGCTGGTAGTAATCGGCGATCCAGTCCACGACGGCGTGGCCGCGTCGGCGGAACTCGTCAGGAGACATGTGAAATGATTTTTCGTCAGGCATGGAAACTCCGTAGTGCAGAAATTCATTGGTCGGAGGCGCTGCTTTCGTCTCTCCTTCTGATCCAGTCCAAGAACTCTATTAGGTTACTCATATTGTGCCTCCGGTTTCTTTGCGCGAGCCATTGGATGTAGTCCTTTTCGTTGAATCCAACCTTCTGCTCGAGTTGGCCAGACTCTATGTGCCTTTTCAGATCTGCGAACCACTCCTCGCTGTAGCTGTAGGTCTCGAATCTTCCTGTACCCCGTAAAATCTCCCAAGACCTACGCTTTCTCTTTATTTCTCCCACCGTATGGTCCAAGGCTTTCCATCCTTCAAAGGCCAGTAGATCGGCGATCTGAACTCGCGGAGACTCGCGCCAAGAGATGAACGAGATCTCAGGGGCTAGCCACTGGAGAAGCTCGAGATCACCTTCCCGCATAGTCCTATAAAGCACACCAGCGTTGTATTCCTCTTCGGTACTTACGTCGAGTGTCAGTCTCGCAACCTCGCCCAAGTTCTTCGCACACTCGGCCGTCCTTGTGAGGCACTCGAGAAAGGCCCTGTAATAAGCAAGCTCCAGCGAGCCGGGGAACACTTTCCGTTGCGCAGCAAGGTCGATCGCGATTGCGATTCCTCCAACTTTGCTTTGCGCGAGGCAAGTAGTGAGGTCGCGGTACGTTTCCTTGTTTTGATCCCGCGGGATTCCCTCGTATTCCCCGTGGTTGCTCTCGCAGTCCGTCGCATGAAACGGAATTCCATTGCAGCGCGCCACCCATTCGCGCTCCAGGTCCTGCCACCAATCTTCGTAGCCAGCGACGACCGCAACTGCCCTCACCCTAACCTTTTTCTCATCCCCGCCATCGTCCCCGTAGACGTAGATCACAATGTGTTCCTCAGATGTGGACTTCCGACACAAGTTTTGGAAATGCCCTCACTCCAGCCGCCCATAAAACACGCGCGTTGCATACTCCAGCATCACGCAGCCACCGGCCTGATGCTTCTCGAAAATTCGCTTCAGCTCCTGCAGCATCGGCTCATACTTCGCCTGTCCACGCTGTGGCGTGTAGGACGACGACACCAGCCGCCCTTCCAGACCGGGATAGTCGCATTCCTGCCGCAGCTCAAACACGCGCGACTGGAACGGAGACGGCGCAAAGAAGCCGGCAATCTCATCGGTGGTGCGCTCGTGGCGCACTTCCTGATAATCAGTGCCGTAAGCCAGCAGGAGTTGCTCGTAGTCGCGGAGAAAAGCGGTTGCATCGGTCTTGCGTTCGTTCCAGATGAGGACCGTCCAGCCATGCGGTTTTAGAATTCGCAGAAACTCGCGGCGGGCTTTCTCGCGATCGAACCAGTGCGCGGCCTGCGCGGCCGTAACGATATCGACGCTGTGATCGGGAAGGGTCGTGGCCTCCGCGCTTCCGGCGACGCTGGTAAATCGAGGATAATCCGCCAGAAATTCCTCGCCGGCCCGGCGCATTTCGGCATTCGGTTCGACGCCGAAAACACGGTTGCCATTCTCGAGCAACAGTCGCGTGAAGATGCCGGTGCCGGAGGCAATGTCGGCCACAACGGAGTCGGCGGTGAGGCCGCATTCGTCGCGCATGAGCGTGACGACCTCCGCCGGATACGTCGGACGATAACGCACATAGTCTTGCACTCGGGAAGAGAAGCGCTGCGTGGGATCTTTCGCGGGCATGAAGACAGTGTAGGGCATCTGAGAGCAACCCTAAACAGCAGGTCTCTCCACTGCGCTGCGCTTTCCATACGGAAAGCGCAGCTCCGGTCGAGATGACAGAGTGTGAGGGTTTGCGTCGTGTTGCTAGGGCAGATTGCGGTACCATGAATGGCGTTAATCTTAGGAGCTCGATGAAACTTCTGCCCGTCTTCTTTCTGCCCGTTTTTCTTTTTGCCGCAGCCCCGCTGGATCGCGGCGACGCTGCGGCCAATTCTTCGGCACATACCGTTGCTATCTTCGGATTTCGAGACTCGTCCGCGGAATCCGGACTCGAATCCCGATTTCTCGCCGTCCCCGATCCCAAGCTCGCGGAACAACACCTGCGAACTCTGACGCAGGCACCGCACATCGCAGGCTCGCTCGAGGACAAAACGACCGCAGATTACGTCGCACAGAAGTTTCGCGAGGCCGGCCTCGATACGGAGATTGTCGAGTACCGCGTGTGGATCAACTATCCCTCGGAAATCAGCGTGGACATGACCGCTCCTGAGGGAGTTCACATGCACGGGCCGACGCGTGAGCATGTGGACGGAGATCCGTTACCGGACGATCCGCGTGTGGTCACCGCTTACACGGGCATGTCGCCCTCAGGCGATGTCGAAGCTGACGTGGTCTATGCCAATTACGGCACGCCAGAGGATTTCAAGAAGCTCGACCAATTGAAAGTGGATGTGCGCGGCAAGATCGTTCTGATGCGCTACGGGCAGAATTTTCGTGGTGTAAAAGTCCTGGTCGCGCAGGAGCACGGAGCGGCTGGCGTCATCATCTATTCGGATCCCGCCGACGACGGCTGGCGTCGGGGTGACAAATATCCGCAAGGCCCCTGGCGGCCGGACACCGGTGTGCAACGCGGTTCCATCGGCTTCATGTTTCAGTTCCCCGGCGATCCAACCACGCCCGGAATTGCGTCGGTGCCTTCGCTGCCCGATGATCAGCGGACTCCGCCCGAGCGTTCGGCGCAGTTAGCAAAAATTCCGACCACGCCGTTGTCTTATGGCGATGCCTGGCCGATTCTTGAGCATCTGGGCGGGCCAGCTTCTCCGCGAGAATGGCAGGGCGCATTGCCGTTCACTTACCACGTCGGGCCTGGGCCGGCGAAGGTGAAGATGCATCTCAAAATGGATTACCAGTTCCGCACCATCTGGGATGTGATCGGACGAGTGCGTGGCACGGAGCTGCCCGATGAGTGTGTGCTTGCCGGCAATCACCGCGACGCATGGGTCTACGGCGCAGCCGATCCCAACAGCGGGACCGCGGCCATGCTCGAGGCGGTGCATGGTCTGGGCGAGTTGTTGAAGTCAGGATGGAAGCCGAAACGCACGATCATCTTCGGCAGTTGGGATGGAGAAGAAGAAGGAATCATGGGCTCGACCGAATGGGCCGAGCAGCACGCGGCGGACCTGGGCAAGGCGGTCGCCTACTTCAACCTGGACACCGCTGTTTCCGGCCAGAATTTCGGAGCTTCATCGACTCCCAGCTTGAAGCAGTTCCTGAGGGACGTCACCAAAGTTGTGCCCAGCCCGAAGGGCGGAACGGTTTACGAAGTCTGGCAAAAAGCGGGCCAACCAGGCGCGCCCGGGACACAAGGCCCGACGGAATTCATCGGTGAAATGAGGCGAGTGCCGGCGGCGCAAGGCAAAGGCGACGTTCCCGTGGGCGATCTGGGAAGCGGGTCGGATTACACCGCGTTCTTCCAGCATCTCGGCATCCCATCCACTGATATGAGTTCTTCAGGTTCTTACGGCGTCTATCATTCCGCGTTCGACAATATCAACTGGTTTAAGAAGTTTGCCGATCCAGATTTTCTCTACGAACAGCAGATGGCGCGCATTTTTGGGCTGGAAGTCCTGCGCATGGCGCAGGCCGACGTGCTGCCGTTCGATGATGAGGAGTACGGAAAGGAAATCGTAGCCTACGTCGAAGCCGCGAAGAAGAAAGCTGACGCAGAGTTCGGCAATCAATCGGTGAATTTCTCGGAGGCATCCCGGGCCGCGGCCCAGTTCGAGCAGGCCGGAACCAAGATTCTCAAACGAGAAATGAATTCATCGGGCGACGCGGGCAGAATCAACGATGCCCTGATCGGCGCAGAGCGCGCCCTGCTGCTTCCTGACGGTCTGCCCAATCGTCCGTGGTTCAAGCACGCGATTTACGCGCCCGGACAATACACTGGCTACGCAGCGGTGGTGATTCCAGAAGTCAACGATGCCATCGAGCAGCACAACCTTGAGCGTACGCGGCAGCAACTCGAGGCGCTGGCAGCAGCGTTGCGCCGGGCCACCAGTGTGCTCGACGCTGGGCGTTAGGAACCATGCCCGATTACTGCTAAGCTGTCGGGCTAATGATGGGACGCACCGCACTGCCGTACTTGCTCCATGACCTGCCCTCGGCGGCGGTCGCGACGTTTCTCGCTTTGTTCCCGATCGTGAATCCTTTCGGTGGGGTGCCGCTGTTTTTCTCCCTCACCTCTTCTTTTCCGGCCGGAGAGCGCAGACGCACCGCTCTCAAGACTGCGGCCTACGTCATCGCCATCCTCGTGGTTTTCCTCTTCTTTGGGCGCTTCGTGCTGATTTTCTTCGGCATCTCTCTATCCGTGCTGAAGATTGCCGGCGGGTTGATCGTCGCCAATACGGCGTGGGGCATGGTGACCGGGAGCAGCCGCCTGACTGTCGCCGAAAGCAACGAGGCGGCAACGAAAGAAGACATCTCGTTGACGCCGATGGCTATGCCCATGCTCTCCGGGCCAGGCTCCATCGGCGTGGTCATGGGATTGGCCGCACACGCCGACAGCATGATCGCGTATCTCGGCATGGTCATCGGAATCGTGGCGCTGGGAATTGTGGTTTATCTGTTCCTTTGTCTCGGAGGCCCGCTGGTGAAGCGGCTCGGCCCCAGTGCCGCGGGTGCCATTAATCGTATCTTCGGCTTCCTGCTTCTGGCGATCGCGGTCCAGTTGGTGTGGAACGGCGTGGCAGATTTCAGGGCGTAAAGATTTAGTGTGGCGCGGGCACCCTCGCCCGCGATTCTCAGATCACGCAGGGACGGACGTCCCGCCCGTCCGGCGGAGCAAAGCTCCGTAGATGTGAGTTAGCCGCGCCGCCCGGGCGGACGGGGCCGTCCGCCCCTACGCGCTCTTACTTAATCGAAACCAGCTTCTCCACCAGCCCCGAGTAGTCCTTCTTTTCCAGCCCGTGGACCTGTTTGTTGTATTCGTCCACCTTGCTTGAGTAATTCATCGAGCAGAATTTCGGGCCGCACATGGAGCAGAACGCCGCCTCTTTGTAGTAGTCGTCGGGCAGAGTTTCGTCGTGCATGGCGCGTGCGGTTTCAGGATCGAGCGAGAGCGCGAACTGCTTCTCCCAGTCGAACTTGTAACGGGCATAGCTCAGCGCGTCGTCGCGGTCCTGCGCGCCGGGACGATGACGGGCGATGTCGGCGGCGTGGGCTGCGATCTTGTAGGCAATGATGCCGTCTTTCACATCTTTGTCGTTGGGCAGACCGAGATGCTCTTTCGGCGTGACGTAGCACAGCATGGCTGCGCCATTCCAGCCGATCATGGCCGCGCCAATGGCCGAAGTGATGTGATCGTAGCCGGGAGCGATGTCGGTCACGAGCGGCCCCAGCGTGTAAAACGGCGCTTCGAAGCACATCTCCTTTTCTTTATCGACTTGCTCCTTGATCTTGTCGAGCGGAATGTGGCCGGGGCCTTCGATCATCACCTGCACGTCGTCTTTCCACGCAATCTTGGTCAATTCGCCGAGCGTCTTGAGTTCGGCAAACTGCGCTTCGTCACTGGCGTCGGCAATGCAGCCGGGACGCAGGCCGTCGCCGAGGGAAAACGATACGTCGTGCTTGGCAAAAATCTTGCAGATGTCCTCAAATCGCTCGTAGAGAAAATTCTGTTTGTGATGATGCGCCATCCACTGCGCCAGAATCGCTCCACCGCGGCTTACGATTCCGGTGATGCGCTTGGAAACCATGGGCAGGTATTGAATCAGAACGCCGGCGTGAATTGTCATGTAATCCACACCTTGCTCGGCCTGCTCTTCGATCACTTCGAGCATCACGTCGGCATTGAGATCTTCCACCCGCTTGACGCGCGAGATGGCTTCGTAGATCGGCACGGTGCCGATCGGCACTGGCGAGTGTCGCAGAATCGCTTCGCGAATCTCATGGATGTTGCCGCCGGTCGAAAGGTCCATCACTGTGTCGGCGCCATAGTGCACGGAGGTGTGCAGCTTCTTCAGTTCTTCGTCGATATTCGAGGTCACGGCAGAGTTGCCGATGTTGGAATTGATCTTGCACAACGAGGCCACGCCGATGCACATCGGCTCCAGTTCCGGATGATTGATGTTCGCAGGAATGATCAAGCGTCCGCCCGCCACTTCGTCCCGGACGAGTTCAGCCGCAATCTTCTCGCGCCGGGCCACGTATTCCATCTCTTCCGTGATCACGCCGTTGCGGCCATAGTGCATCTGGGAGAAATTGCCGTCGGTGTTCTCCGCCTTGCGGCGTTCGAGCCATTCCGCGCGGGGTTTGGGGACGCTATAGTCGCCGTTGCCGTTCGTTGGTGCATTCTGCAAAGAAGCCATGTCCGTTGCCCTCGTTGAGTTTCGCTGCTTGAAACCTAAATTATACGCTGCGCGGTGATAGCGTAACCGCAAAGGGCGCGAAGGACGCGAAGCAGAGGAGCTTACACCGAAGGCTTCACTATCTGTCATTTTCGCCGCTTGTACGTCTAATTGCCCAGGCTTACAATCTCTGGTTCCCATTCAGCGAGGTCAATATGCGCTTCTACCGTTTCTTGTTGGCGTTTATTTTGATTCCTGTCGTCTTCAGCGTGGCCCAGACTGCTCCCGCCGCGAAACCGTCTGCCGAATTCAGCGTTGACATCATCGATCGCAGCCTCGATCCCTGCACCGATTTCTACCAGTATGCCTGCGGTAACTGGTTAAAGACGGCCGAGATTCCCGCCGATCAGCCGCGCTGGGGCAGTTTCACCGAACTCAATGAGAGCAATCTTGCGGTCGAGCGCGGCATTCTGGAAAAGGCCGCGGTCAATAGCCCGGGTCGCGATGCCATCGACCAGAAGATCGGCGATTACTACGGCTCCTGCATGGATGAAAAGCCGGTGGACACGAAAGGTCTGGAGCCGCTCAAGCCGGAGCTTGATCGTATCGCTTCCACCGCTGACAAGTCCGCGCTGATCGCAGCTCTTGCCCGGATGGACAGCATTGGAGCCAGTTCGCTGTTCAGCTTCTATTCTTCCCCTGACCTGCACAATGCCGACCAGGTGATCGCCTACATTGACCAGGGCGGTTTGACGCTGCCCGACCGCGACTTCTATTTGAAGGAAGATGCCAAGAACTGGGGGCTGCGCCAGCACCTGGTCGAATATGCGACGCAGGTTTTCACCCTGGCCGGACAGTCGCCTCAGCAGGCCGCCGACTCCGCCTGGACGGTGCTGCGCATTGAGACCGCGCTGGCAAAAGCCTCCATGGACCGCACCTCCCGCCGCGATCCCAAGAACCGTGATCACAAGATGTCGCGCGATGCCGCGGTCGCGCTGGCCCCCAATTTTTATCTGGAGCATTACTTCTCGGATGTGGGCGCGCCCAATTTTGCGGACCTCAACGTGGTGAATCCCGATTTCTTCAAGCAAGTGAATACGGTCGTCGAGAACGAGTCACTGGATTCGCTAAAGGTCTACGTGAGCTGGCACCTGTTGGATGCAGCCGCGCCCTGGCTGTCGCAGCCGTTCGTCGATGCCAATTTCAAAATGCGGCAGGCCCTGACCGGGCAGAAGGAAATTCAGGCGCGCTGGAAGCGCTGCGTCAATGCGACCGATCGGGCCTTAGGCGAAGCGCTGGGACAGCGCTACGTGGAGCTGACTTTCGGCGCCGACGGCAAGCAGCGCATGTTAAAGATGGTGGATGCGCTGGAGAAATCGCTGGCTGAGGACATTCGCACTCTGCCCTGGATGTCGGAAGATACCAAGAAACAAGCCGAAGTCAAGTTGCAGGCAATTCGCAACAAAATCGGTTATCCCGACAAATGGCGCGACTACAGCACGCTCACCGTGGTCCGTGGCGATCTGCTGGGTAATTTTCTGCGCGCCAACGAATTCGAATCCAAACGCGACGTCAACAAAATCGGCAAACCGCTCGACCGCAAGGAGTGGGGCATGACGCCGCCTACGGTCAACGCCTACTACAGCGGCTCGTTCAACGACATCAATTTCCCCGCGGGCATTCTGCAACCGCCGTTCTTCGACAAAAAGATGGACGATGCGGTGAATTTCGGTGGCATCGGCCTGGTCATCGGACACGAACTGACGCACGGGTTTGATGATCAGGGCCGCAAGTATGATCCGCAAGGCAACTTGCGTGACTGGTGGACCGAGGAGGATGGCCAAGAGTTTGAAAAGCGCGTCAGTTGTGTGGCTGACGAATACAGCGGATTCACGGCTGTGGATAATCTCAAGCTGAACGGCAGGCTTACGCTGGGTGAGAACACCGCCGACAACGGCGGCGCCCGCATTTCGTTCAACGCTTTGGAGCACATGATTGCGGAGGACAAAACGGGCAAAGAAGGTCAGAAGATCGACGGTTTCACGCCGGAACAGCGCTTCTTCCTGGGATTTGCCCGCGTGTGGTGCGAAAAACAACGTCCGGAGTTCGCGCGCATGCGCGTGACTACCGATCCGCACTCTCCCGGAAAGTATCGCGTGGATGGCGTGGTTGAGAACATGCCAGAATTTCAAAAGGCGTGGGGATGCAAAGCGGGTCAGCCCATGGTCTCTGCCAACGCCTGCCGCGTCTGGTAGCTCGCAACTTTGAAACCTGCGGCCGGGCTTCTCCGCCCGGCATATCTGTTGCCGCGGTTGCTTTGCGTTCTTCGCCTCCTTTGCGGTTAGAGGCTTTTGACCGCAAAGGTCACCAAGAAAGCCGCAAAGATCGCAAAGAAACCCCTCAGTTACGTTTCCCTACACTCCGTTTGCAATTCCTTGACACAAAAATGACCGCGAAATGACCGGTCAATGACGCGGTCATGACAACCCCCAATACCTGTTTCCTTAACCTCGGCTTACCCGGTTCAGCACCATTGCCGAGTTTCTTAAGGAGGAAAGTGAGCTCGCGAGAGCGAGCGTCGCATCGCAGTCCCATGAAAAATAAAAATCTCATTCTGACGATCGCATTAACCTTAACAATTTGTATCTCCAGCCGCGAAGTTGCCCGGGCTGGTGGTCCTACCGCAGCAGGCACGACCGGTGGAGCAACGGTAAGAGGCACAGTGAAATTTGAGGGAACCGCGCCTAAGCCGCGGCCCATCAGCATGGCCGCAGACCCTGACTGCGCAAGACAACACGCGGGTCCGGTGCTGAATCAGGAAGTTGCGACCGACGCGAAGGGTGATCTGCAGAACGTGATCGTCTTCGTCTCCGAGGGTTTGGGCGATCGGACATTCGACTTGCCCAGCCAGCCTGCGGTCATCGATCAGAAAGGCTGCTTGTATGAGCCGCATGTCCTGGCGATGCGTGCCGGACAAGACCTGCAGGTGGTGAACGACGATCCCGTCACCCACAATATCCATCCCATGCCGGCCAACAATCGGGAGTGGAATAAGGCTGAGCTCCCGGGCTCCAAGGTCGATGAATCGTTCCCGCGGGAGGAAGTGGCCATTCCGGTGAAATGCAATGTGCATCCCTGGATGCGGGGTTATGTGGCCGTTTTCAAACATCCATACTTTGTCGTTACCGGCAAGGACGGCAGCTTCGACTTGAGTAATCTTCCGCCGGGCACTTACACCATTGGGGCCTGGCACGAGAAACTGGGAAAGACCACGCAGCAGATTACCATTGGCGCGAACGAAACCAAGACCCTCGATTTCGTTTTCAAGCCGATGTGAGCAGTGGGGCGGCGAGGTGGGAATTGCTGTTCTCCTTGGGCCATCTCGCCGTTCTACCGGCATCTTGATCTGTCACGCCGCCCGATTGTCATACCGAGCGAGCGTCTTTTTGCGCGGCGAGGGATCTGGGCGAGCCGCGCGAACCGTCGCGTCCTCTGCGACGGATTAGTCGCGCGCTTGGCTCGCTTCCTTAACAATCCGCCTCCATCTTGACCACTGGCCTCGCGGGGACTACAGTTTAGGGAAGCTGTGGGTGCCTCTATGTCTAGCCAAACCAGCAAATATCTGAAGTTCGGCGGCGCGATGGTGGTCATCCTGGTGTCGCTCGGATATTTGGCGTACACCGGCGTGCAGGAAAGCAAAAGTTACTACGTGACCATCAAAGAACTGCGCGGCATGGGCGACAGCGCGTACACCAAGCGCCTTCGCGTGGCCGGCAACGTCCAGCCGGGTTCGATCAAGCGCAACGGCACCAAAGTCGAATTCATGCTGGTGGAGAACGACCAGATTCTTCCCGTGGTGTATAGCGGCACCGAGGCCCCGCCGGATACATTCAAAGACAATTCTCAGGCGTTGGCCGATGGCAGTTTCGGGCATGACGGCGTTTTTCATGCCAAGGGCCTGCAGGCCAAGTGCGCCTCAAAATATGCGCCGCAGCAGCCGGGCACTGGCACTACGCCGGTCGAGCCGGCCAAGAGCATGACGCAGGTGCGGACCAGCGGCTCCAGCGGAATGCCGAACTAATCCGCCGCCGACGGTCTTCCACTCGACTTCATCCTGCGCTTCAGATATCTTCCTCAGTTCAGGGCGATCTTCTGCTTATCGTGACTCAATCTCCCGTCATCACCGTCACCAATCTCGTCAAACAGTTCGGACGATTCGCGGCTTTGCGCGGCGTGAGCGCCGAATTTGCGTCGGGAAGGCTCTATGCGATTCTCGGCGACAACGGGGCAGGGAAGACGACTCTGCTGCGCACGCTGGCGGGGTTGACGCCACCCACGCGCGGCAGCGTTACCATGCTGGGCGCGACCGATTTGCGCGCGATCTGCGCGCAACTCGGTTATATGGCGCATCCGTCGCTGCTCTATGACGAGATGAGCGGCATGGAGAACCTGCGCTACTTCGCCCGGCTTTATGGAATTGATGATGACCAGCGCTGCCAGGACGTGATCCGCAACGTGAAGCTGGATCCCACTCTGGAGCGCCCCGTAGGGCAATACTCCCAGGGAATGCGGCAGCGCATGTCGCTGGCCCGGGCGCTGCTGAACGATCCCAAAGTGCTGTTGCTTGACGAACCCTTTTCCAACGTAGATGTGCGTTCGGCGCGCGAGATGGCCGGCTTGCTCGGCGGCCTGCGTGATGCCGGCAAGACGATTCTGGTAGTCACTCACCAGGCTGCTTTGCTCGACGGCGTGGCGAACGAGTTTGTCTGGATGGAGGCAGGGCAGATCGTACGGCAGGGGCCGAAGCTTGTTGAGGCGACTCTGTGACCTCTGTGTCCTCTGTGTTTCGGTTTGCGGAAGGCAATGGCTAAATCGTCAACCATCACGCGCGTTACGTTGATCAAAGACCTCCGCCTGGAGTGGCGGTCGAAAGACGCCCTCAACTCCATGCTGTTTTTCGCCCTGCTGGTGGTGGTGATTTTCAGTTTTTCATTCGACCCAACCGCTGAAGAGTCACGCCGGATCGCCGGCGGGCTGGTCTGGGTGGCATTTCTGTTCGCCGCTGTTGTCGCCGTGAATCAGACCTGGGCGCGAGAGCTGCGCAACCAGGTGCTGGACGCTTATCGCGTCTCTCCCGCTCCCGCCAATTCGCTGTTTCTAGCGAAAGCGTTGGGGAATTTCATCTTCGTCAGCGTGTTGGAAGCGCTGATGACGCCGCTGTTCATCGTGTTCTACAACCTCCGCGCCGTCGGTCCGGCCTGGCAGTTGCTGCCGGTGGCGTTGCTGGGGACATGGGCGTTGGTGGTGAATGGAACTTTTTTCGCGGCCATGTCCATCCGTACCCGCAGCCGCGAAATCATGCTGCCGCTGCTGCTTTTCCCCATCTCGATTCCGGCGTTGTTGGCGATGGTGGAAGCGACCAGCTCGATTCTGACTGGCGAGTTTTCCGCCAAGTTTTGGATCGTGTTGCTTGTGGCCTACGATGTGGTGTTTACTACTGGATGTCTCCTTCTATTTGACATCGTGCTGCACGCGGAATGAAACGGCTATTTCCAATCCTCTCGATCGTGACTGCGGCGCTACTCAGTTGGGGCTTGTACGGCGCCCTGGTCACGGCTCCCACGGAAAAGACCATGGGCGAGGTACAGCGCATTTTCTACTATCACGTACCCTCGGCGTGGATCGCATTCTGCTTGTTCTTCGTGAATCTGGCTGCATCGATCGTCTACCTCGTGCGTCGCAGCCTGAAGGCAGATGCGCTGGCCGTGGCCTCAGCCGAAGTCGGCGTCGTCTTTTGCACCATTGTTCTGGTAACTGGACCCATTTGGGCGCGGCCGGTGTGGGGAATCTGGTGGACGTGGGACCTGCGTCTGACGCTGACTCTGGTTTTGTGGCTGATCTATGTCAGCTACCTGATTCTGCGGAGATTCTCGAGCAGCGGCCAGACTCCGAAAATCGCTGCGGTGCTGGCGGTGCTGGGTGCGCTGGATGTTCCTTTAGTCTATTTCTCGATCTGGTTTTTCCGCACGCAACATCCGCAGCCGGTGATGGGCGGCGGCGGATCGATTGATCCCCGCATGCTGCACGTGTTCTTCGTCAACCTGGCGGCATTTTCGTGCTTCGGCGCACTGGTGTGCTGGTCGCGGTATCGGCTGGAGGTGGTGCGCCGCGAGGTGGAAGAGACGCAAGCGTTGGAGTCGCTGCTCGAACCGGGGAGTGTCCGATGAGCTATCTTTACGCCGCTTACATCTCAACCTGGGTGATCCACATCACGTATCTCGGCTACTTGTTGCGGCGTTACAGCAGTCTGCGCAAGGAGATCGAGGAATTGAAGCGCAGGCACTAAGTGGACCAACCAGTTTGTCATCCTGAGCAAGCCGCTTTTGCGCAGCGAAGGATCTGGGCGAGCCGCGCGAAGCGTCGCTCTGCGAAGCAATAGTCGCGCGTTTGGCTCGCTTCCTTACTAGTCTCAGTTACCCTGTTCCCAGCTTCTCGGAAGACTTTCCAGATAACCCGGTTCCGTGCGGGAGCGCAGGAATTCGTAGGCTTCGATCAGCACGGCGTTGCCAACTCGGGAGCCGGGCAGCGGCGCGTCCACGCGCACGACGCGGGCGGTGAAGCGGACGCGCACCGGTTCGGTCAGCGTCACATGTGGAGGCAGGGTCACGGTAACGTCGATGCGAGAGCCTTCTACGAGCGAGCGATCCAGGTAAAAGAAAACGCCCCGGGCGCTGACGTTTTGCGTTTCCGTCAACAATTCATCATCAGCTGTGCCGACGGCTCGAACGGCCGCGGGAAGACGCATGTCGAAACGGCGGACAGTTCGCCGATCCTGAGATGACTGTGCGGCAGCGCTTTCGAATCCTGAGAGCATGCTAGTCCGGCCAGAAGATCGCGCAGCTCGCCACCGCAAGGGCACGATCTGACAGCAAGTAACAAGAGCTTACTCACCGGCCAGAAGTTTACAAGACCAAAGACTCTCAGGAAACGAATCGGTTAATGCTACGCGTTTGCGAACTGAACCAGGGGAATTGGGGAGGGTGGGGGTGGGCTGGGAGCGCCCCGCGAGGGTTTGAGCAATCCTGCTGCCACAAGTCTGGTGCAGAACAACTGCCGGCCGAGATGAGAATGAACGGGTTGGGCATGGCAGTCGAGCCGCGTTCCTCGCACAGATGAAACCCATTGCAGAAATTTGCCCGGTGAAAAAACTGTCGAGGCAGATCCGCTGGCACTTTTGTGCCATTAGGCGGCATCTCAGCGCGCCAGAGCGCGCATCTGATGAATCCAAGGGCGACGCGGCCTTGACAGGCTATCCGTCAGATGTTTAAGTAGTTATTTAATTTTTACGGCAATTCTCAGGAGCCCATAACGCGGATTGCCCTGCAGGCGCAAGGCGGGGTACTGTTTTTTGCCGTTTTTTTCCCTTCCATAAATGGAAAAGCCGGAGGCGTTGGTGAGATTGGGTTGTGGTCGATGGGCAGGTTACAGGTGGGGCCGCGTGCCGGCATCGTTGGCGCTGTTGATGGCCTTTGGAGTGGTGACGCCGCAATTGGGGACTCGCTGGACTCAGCCACGATCTGGCACATCTGGGATCAGTCACAACAATCCGGCGGGTGTTTCCCCGCGGGTTCCTTCAACTTTCGCGCATGTTCCTCTCAGTTTCGAGCCAAATCAGGGTCAAAGCGATCCGCAAGTAAGATTTCTGGCGCGCGGCAGCGGATTTGGACTTTACCTGACCAAGGATGAGGCCGTGCTCGCGCTACAGCACTCAGTAGTCAGCCATCGGCATTCTGTTCAGAAGCTTTCTGTGCTGTCGATGCGGCTGACGAATGCAAATCCTAACGCCGACATGACTGGCAACGACCAATTACCGGGCAAGAGCAACTACTTCATTGGCAATGATCCCCGGAAATGGCATCACGACATTCCGCAGTACGCGCGCGTTCGCTATAGCAATGTGTATCCCGGGATCGATCTGGTTTACTACGGGAACCGCGGGCGGCTGGAGTACGACTTCGAAGTCGCACCCGGCGGCGATGCCACCCAGTTGGCATTTGCCTTCAAAGGCGCAGGCCGCGCAACCATCGATAGCAACGGCGACCTCGTGCTCACGATGGACGGAGGCAGTGTGCGGCTGCAGTCGCCGCGCGTCTATCAGAAATTTGCCGACGGCGAGCGGCAGGTCGCAGGCCGGTTCAAACTCCGAGGTGCCGGCAAAGTTGGTTTCGAACTGGGTGCTTACGACCACAGCCGAACGCTGATCATCGATCCCGTTCTGACATATTCGACTTATCTGGGCGGAAGCGGTGACGAGGCTTGCTCTGCCACGACAATTCTGGGGGTGGTAACGGCTGGCTGCCCGTCGATCGCGGTGGATACAGGATCCAATGCCTACGTTGCCGGCGCGACGACGTCCACGGATTTCCCCAAGGCCGGTTCCCCGTTCCAAACAACTTTGAAGGGCACGGCCAACGTCTTCGTCAGTAAGTTCGATCCCACCGGCGAGACCCTTCTGTTCTCGACTTATTTGGGCGGAAGTAAGACCGATACACCCGCCGGCATTGCCGTGGACACGGCATTCAATGTGATCGTGACGGGAAACACCAGTTCCGGCAACTTTCCGACCAGCAGCTCTGCGTTCCAGACGACTCCTGTGAATACCAGCAACAAGCATGCGTTTGTGAGCAAGCTGGATCCGACAGGTCATACGCTGCTCTACTCCACTTATCTTTCCGGCAGCGGCCTGGATACCTCGACCGGCGTGGCGGTCGATCCCAGCGCAAACATCTATGTGACCGGAACGACTACTTCCACAGAAGTGGACACGGGATTTCCTTCCACCATCAATGGCTTCCAGACATCGTCCAAGGCAGCGAGTCAATTCTTTTTGACGAAGCTGAATCCCACGTTGTCCGGTTCTAGCAGCGTGCCCTATTCTACTTACATTGGGGGCAGCACTCCGAGCAATGGCGAGACCCTCGGTGGCGGCGTGGCGGTGGACACAAATACGAATGTCTACGTGGCTGGTGGGACCAATTTCACCGACATGCCGTTGCTGAACGCGTTTCAGGGCACAATGAAAGGAACCTCGAACGTATATGTGATGAAGATCAATCCGGCTCCCGTGACTGGTGCGCAACTGCAGTATGCGACCTATCTGGGCGGGACCGGTCAGGATATCGCCTACGGAATTGCTGTTGATTCCAGCTTCAGCGCTTATGTGACCGGCTCAACTACCTCAACCGATTTTCCCGAGGCCGGGACCGGTGTATTCCAGAGCACCAATGGCGGGGGCACGGACGCGTTCCTGGCCAAACTCGGTACACCAGCTACGACCGGCGGCGTCGCCGACGTGGTGCCCCTCGATTACTTCACTTACATCGGAGGATCAGGAACGGATGTCGGTTTAGGGGTTGCGGTCGACGGCATTCAGGGAGCGCGCATCACCGGCTGGACCAACTCTCCGAACTTTCCGGTTCTTAATACTCCGGTGCAGGGCGGGTTCGGGGGGGGTGCGAGCGATGCCTTCGTTGCCCGGATCGATACGACCGCGACGATTGCCACAGCGCCGGGCCACTATGCCACCTATTTGGGTGGAACCGGAAACGATTATGGTACGGGCATTGCAGTCGACCTGCAGGGAGCCAGTTACGTGGCAGGAGAAACCACGTCTGCCGATCTACTGACTATAGCTGCGCCGTTGAACCCTTCGTTTCAACCCAACCTGAACGGATCAAGCGACGCCTTCGTAAGCAAACTGGGTCCGCTCCAAAGTCTGGGCCTGGCTGTGATTGCCTCGCCCACGCCGGTTGGGGTTGGAAACCAGGTGAGTTTTGTTTACACGGTCACGAATAACGGTGACTTTACCAACGGAGTCAGTTTCACAGATTTTCTGCCGCCAAGTACCACGGCCAGTTATGTTTCGGCGAGCAGCTCTACGTCCGCCAACGGATGCGGCGCGCCCAGCGGTGGAACCGTCCTGTGCAACATCGGAAGTCTGAACGCGGAAGCGACCGCAACCGTCACGGTGATTCTGACGCCGGTTGCCGGCACCACGCCGGCGACCAACTCCGTTTCCATGTCCAATAATGCTTCCGTATCGGTGGCGGGATGCTCTACTGCTGCGTGTAACCCGCAAGCCAACACCACCGTGACCGTAAACGATTTCAAGATCGGGGTCGCTCCGGCTACCGCAACTGTCGCGGCTGGGGTTCCCGCGACCTATACCGCTACGGTTACGCCTACGGGGAACATTCCTAGCAGCGTTACTATCTCGTGCAACAGCGGAAGTCTGCCGACCGGCGCAACCTGCACCGTGACCACAAATCCCATTCCCAATCTCGACAATGGCCCGGCGAGCACACTTCTGGTGATCAGCACGACGGCACGCGTCACTACTACGACTCGCTGGTGGCAGCCGGGCGGTCCGATTTACGCCACATGGCTACCGCTCTCCGGAGTCGCATTGCTCGGCGTGGGAATCGGCAAGGTATCGCGGCGGCGCCGTGTCCTGATGGGGCTGCTGCTGACGGGATTCTTTTCGCTGATCTTCCTTCAGGTGGGCTGCGGATCCAAAGCTGCGGTTACTACCACATCCGGGACCCCCGCCGGAACCTACGTCGTGACGGTGACTGCAACGTCCGGCACATCAGCCACGCGAAGCACGACGGTGACGCTGGTGGTGCAGTAGGGGTTTCTTCCAACCAGCGATCTACTCCGATGGAAGTTCGTGCGGTGGCTAAATGCTAATCTTTAATTCCCTCACGCCCCGGCTGAGAGTTTGTGGTGGCCCTTGGACTGGGCGATGCCGTACTGGCGAATCTTGTACAGCAGCGCTTTGTAGCTGATCTTGAGCAGGGCCGCGGCCTGCTTGCGGTTCCAGTTGGTTTGGTCGAGGGCCTTGGAGATGGCTTCAGCTTCCGCCTCGTCCTTGGCGCTGCGCGCCAGCGACTTTAACCCGCCGCCTCCCGCCGCACCGGCGGAACCTTGCTCCGCGGAACGGAATTGCGCTCCGCTGCCGTCACTCTTGGGCTTTAGTTCGTTGATCGCCAGCTTCTCATCCCCCAGCACCAGGTAGCGCTTGATGAAATTGCTCAGCTCGCGCAGATTGCCGGGCCAGGAATATTCCAGGCAGGCCTGCAGCAACTCCGGCGTAATCGGCAAGGGCGGCCGTGCATAACGCTCCGCCTGGCGCGACATAAAGTGCTTCAGCAGAATCGGAATCTCTTCCTTGCGCTCGCGCAGCGGAGGCACGTTCAGGGTAAAAGCGTTGAGCCGGTAATAGAGGTCTTCCCGCAACTGTTTGTTGGCGAGGGCCTCGGGGATATTGATGTTGGTCGCAGCCAGAATGCGAACGTCGGCCTTGATCACCGAGCGGCTGCCCAGGCGGGAGAATTGTCCGTCCTGCAAAATGTGCAGCAGCTTGGCCTGTAGGGTGGTCGGCATTTCCCCGATTTCATCCAACAGGATGGTGCCTTTGTTGCAAATCTCGAATTTTCCGGGCTTGGGATGGTTGGCGCCGGTGAATGCTCCCGCTTCGTAGCCGAACAATTCGCTCTCCAGCAGATCGGCGGGCACCGCAGCGCAATTCACCTTGAGGAATGTCCGATGCGCGCGCGGAGAAAGTTTGTGGATCAGCCGCGCCATCACTTCCTTGCCAGTGCCGCTTTCACCCAGCATCAGCACCGGAATGTCGACGTTGGCCACCAAAGCAGCTTCGGAGCGCAGCTTCCGCATCACCGGGCTGGCAGCCACGAAGAACACGTCGTCGGCCAGTTCCTCGACTTCACCGGGGAAGTTTGGCTGGTTGGAGCCGAGGCACTGATCGATGACGGTATCGAGTTCACCTTTCTGAAAAGGCTTGGTCAGATAATCGTAAGCGCCCAGGCGCATCGCCTGAACTACTTTCTTGGTTTCGCCCACGCAGGAGAGGATCACGACCTTGACTCCGGGCTGCAGTTGCCGGAGTTGCTCGAGCGTCTGCAATCCGTCGATCCCCGGCATCAGCAGATCGAGCAGCACCAGGTCGGGATGCAGACCTTTCTGCACTCGTTGCAGAGCTTCCTCACCGGTGCTGGCGGTCTCCACCTTGTAGTCGTCTACCTCGAGCAGGGTGCGGATGTACCGCAACATTCCCGGTTCGTCATCGACCAGCAAAATGTTGGCCGTATCTTTCATGCAGGTTTCCCCTGGTTGGCAGTGGAGGGAGGTCGCAGGGGAAGAATGAAACAAAATTTGCTGCCCGCCCCGGGCTCGCTTTCTACCCAGATTTTTCCACCCATGTTGGCAACCAGACGGCGGGCAATGGCCAAGCCTAGTCCCATGCCGGACTGACGCTCGGTTTGCGGCAGGCGGAAGAAATCGTCGAACACTTCAATGTGGTACTCCGCGGGGATTCCCGGCCCGGTGTCGGAGACGCTGATCTTCACGGAATTGGGCAGGGGGCTGGCCTGCCGGCGGCGCTCGCTGAGAATGCCCTCTTGCTCGGCGCTGCGGCGGTCCCACATGTACGGTTCGGCATGAAGCCAGACGGTTCCGCTCGAGGGAGTAAACTTGGACGCGTTCTCCAGAAGATTGGAGACCACGCGCTGCACTTTGGCCGAATCGAATTCAAATTCGGTGAGCTTGTCGTTGGCCAGGAAGTAAAGTGCCAGTCCCTTTTCCTGGAAGGACTGCGACCACAGCCGGCAGATCTCGGACAGGCAATGGTCGAGGTTGCCCATCTCGAAACGCATCTTGATCTCGCCGGCTTCCAGCACGCTGAAGCTGAGAAAATCCTGGATGAAGTTCTGCAGCCGCCGGCCGCTGGAATTCATGTCGCGCAGTATCTCGCGCTGGCGTTCATTGAGCCCACCCAACTTTTCGCTTTGCAGAAGTTCGACGTAGCCGTTCAAAATTGCGAGCGGTGTTTTGAGGTCGTGCGCGGCCGATGCCAGGGCGTTAGTCGTGCGCAGAAAACGCTCGCGCAGTTGCTGATACTGCTGCAACAGTTCGTGACTGCAAGCGGGATCGGGGCAGACCTCGGCACCCTCCGGCTTGGCCGGGCAGAGCTCGGAATTGCTCACTCTAGCTGCTGCGGTTTCAGGGAGATACGCGTTTTCGGGCACTACGGCCATGGTTGGTGGCTCTGTGATTTGTACCAAAGAGGGAGGGAAACGCACTCAGCTCGCTGAGGCGAATGCTAACTTTCTGCATCGTAAGCCATGACTTTTTCCCTGTCAACGGCAAAACGCAACCAAGTTGCCATATATGGGCAAAAGTATGCAGTCGAAAGTACTTATCCTGTCCTGGGAAGCTAACATCGACAGCGAATATCGAGCGAATATCATGCGTCGCAAGCCTCGTGTTTCCCGCCTCGTTTTCCGTTAAAGATGCGGTTCATCCGGGTGTTCGCCGGTTTCCCGAGGTGCGCTGGAGGGTCGTTTGGCCCCCAAGGTGCGGTAATAATGGTCTATCTTTGGGTAGTAAAGGACTGTTCTTGAACCGACGAAAACCAGAAACCGAACGCCGCAAGTGGCCGCGTTTGCCACTGGCAATTCCGGTTTTTATCCGTAACCAGGACGAGAATGGCAAGGAATTCCTGGAGTTTGCTACAGCTTTGAACGTCTCGGCCGGTGGAGCGTTGGTGGCCGTACGCCGGTCTTTGCCGCTTTCGTCGCCAGTTTCGCTGGAAATTCCCAGCGCGCCGCTAGTCTCTGCCGCCGCTTTACCTAAGGCTGCCAGGAATCTGCAGGCTCGCGCCATCTGGGCCACGCACGCCGACGGCTACCAGTTAGCTGGCCTCAAGTTCTCGCATTCCTTGCTCGGTCCCTCCAACTCCGACCGCCCCGCCATCCGAAGGAAACTTGTTTCTGCTATGTGAAAAGTTTTTCCTATAGCTGGAGTGTGCAATGGAGTCGTCCGACCCCGGCACATTGGTAACCCGGCCAGCCTGTGGATTTCATCCTAACCGTCTCATTCTTAGACAGCTAAGTCCGAATCGCAACCCTCAGGTGTAGTGTGCAAGATTTTGGCTCTCAGGGTGCACATAACAGGCTGCGCTCAGGAGTCGCACACGGCGAATGCCTATACCAACGACCAATACGTTCAGTTCTCTAGTCCAGTCTTTAGGCGAATTTCCCCCGGAGGCGGTTGTTTTTGGCAAGTCCGAAGCCATGCAGGCGCTGCGGAGCCGCATGGACAAGGTGGCCAGCGCCAACGTCCCGGTCCTGATCCAGGGTGAGAGCGGCACCGGCAAGGACATTATTGCTCGCATGATTCATGGCCTCTCGCCATGGAAAGTCGGGCCGTTCGTCAAAGTGAATTGCCCCGCCATTCCGGGAACGCTGCTGGAAAGCGAGCTGTTCGGATACGAAAAGGGCGCTTTCACCGGGGCATACGGAACCAAGCCCGGACGAGTCGAGATGGCGCATCGCGGCACGCTTTTCCTGGACGAAATCTCCGAGCTCGATCTGGCACTGCAGTCGAAGTTGCTGCAGTTGCTGCAGGACGGACAGTTCTGCCGCATCGGCGCCCAGGAAGACAAGAAGGTCGAAGTGCGCATTGTGTGCGCCACCAATCGCAAACTGGAAGATGAAATCGCCAGCGGCACTTTCCGCCAGGACCTGTTCTACCGCATCAACGTGGTGAATCTGCACATGCCGCCGCTGCGCGAACGGCGTGCCGACATCGAAGATCTCGTCCACTATTTCCTCGACTACTACAACCGCAAGTACAACTGCCGCGCCCGGCCGCTTTCCAACGAACTGGTCTCTGTGCTGCAGAAGTATCATTGGCCGGGAAACATCCGCGAACTGGAAAATCTGATAAAGCGGTATGTGATCCTGGGCAGCGAGGACGTCATCAGCAACGATCTGATGGCGCGGGGAGAGCAGGAATTTTTCAATCCCGAGATCAACCTGGACGGTCCGATTTCGCTGAAGAAAGTCACCCGCCAGGCGACGCGCGAACTGGAGCGCAAGATCATCCTGAAGGTTCTGCAGGCGCATCACTGGAACCGCAAGCAGGCGGCTCGGGCGCTTTCCATCAGCTATCGCGCGCTGCTCTACAAGATTCGTGACGCGGGCCTGCCTCCCAATCGTATCGCCCGCCGTCAGCCGGAAGCGGTGGTCGGCAGCGGCGCCGCTGCGGATTAAGTTTTTTATTCATTAGGCGCGGGCGTCTCGTCGTGCGCCCTTCTCATGCTGAGAGTAGTGGAAGGGCACAACTTCAGTCGTGCCGACTAACTGTGCCGTAGTCGGCTTCGAGCCTCGCCCCCCTGTATAATTCGCCCGTCATGCAATGGGCTCAGGCCTACCGCTGGTTGTTTGATGGGCAGCATGGCGCCTCAGACCGCCTCATTCCCCGCTGGCTGTTCCTGCGCGCGCTCGGGCTCATCTATTTCTCTGCGTTCTTCCCGCTGGTTTTTCAGATTCGCGGATTGATTGGCCCGAACGGAATTCTGCCAGCCAACGATTACCTGCAGGCCGTCGCACATTCCTTCGGACACATCCCCCGCCTGTGGTACGCCCCGACTTTGCTATGGTTTTCGAGCGGATCGGCGATGCTGCTGGCGCTGTGCTGGATCGGCATGGTCGCGTCGCTGCTGCTCGTGTTCAATCTCTGGCCGCGCGGCATGTTGGCGATTTGCTTCGTGTGTTTTCTTTCCTTCTTGAGCGCCGCGCAGGATTTTTCTGGCTATCAGTCGGATGGGATGCTGCTGGAGGCCGGTTTCATCTCGCTGTTCTTCGCGCCGCCGGGATTTCGCCCCGGCCTGGGTCGCTCGCATCCGCCCTCACGTGCCAGTCTGTTCCTTCTGCTCTACGAGTGCTTTCGCATTTACTTTGAATCCGGCGTGGTGAAGCTCGCGAGCGGCGATCCGCAGTGGCGAAACTTTACCGCGATGGACGAGTACTACCAGAACGGCCCGCTGCCCACCTGGATTGGATGGTATGTGCAACACTTGCCGCATTGGTTTCACGCCGCATCAGTTTTTGCGACGCTGGCGCTTGAACTGGGGCTGGTCTGGATGTTGTGGCTCCCGCGGCGCTGGAGGATCGTGTGTTTCTTTATCGTGACTCCATGGCAAATTGGCGTGATTCTGACCGCGAACTACACCTTTCTGAACTACCTGGTTCTCGCGCTCGGCGTGTTGCTGCTCGATGATCGTTTTTTCGCGCGGCTCAAGTTCTTCGGCCGTCTTGCCGAGCCAGCAAGAGTCGAGCCAAATCGCTCAACGGTTCTTAGTCTGGTTTGGAAATCCCTCAGGCTCTCGCTTTCGTCTCTGATGCTCGTTTGGATTTTCTACGTCACCACCGCGGAGATGATTTGGATCGTCTCCCGCGTTTCCTTACCGACTTCTCCGGTGGTGGCGCTTGAGCCGTTCCGGATTGCCAATCAGTACGGGCTATTCGCGGTGATGACCCGGGGACGCTATGAAATCGAATTTCAAGGCTCGAACGATGGCCAGAACTGGGCGGTGTATCCGTTTCGCTACAAGCCGCAGGATTTGAGCAAGCCGCCGGGACTCTACGCGCCGCATCAGCCGCGGCTCGATTGGAACCTGTGGTTCGCGTCGCTCGGTCAGTGGCGCGAGTACCCGATCGTTCCGAACACAGAGGTCCGTCTGCTTTCGAATAATAAAAAAGATGTGCTGGCGCTGTTTGCGGGGAATCCTTTTCCGCAGGCGCCGCCGAAGCAGATTCGCGTGGTGCTCTGGCAGTATTGGTTCACGACCGCGGCGGAGAAGGGCCTGACAGGCATGTGGTGGCGGCGGGAGCTTTTGGGGCTCTACGCGCCAACTTTGCAACGGCAACCCGATGGCAGGATTGGTGTGGTCGAGTGGCCGACGGTGCGGCCACGGGAGTGATTCTTGAGGGGTGATCCAATCATCAATAAAGATGGATGGCAACGGAGCGACCAGGCATGAAGCGTAGGGCATGCGTGATCGGCGCCGGACCGAACGGGCTGGCTGCGGCGATTGTTCTCGCTCAGGCTGGACTGCAGGTCGAAGTGTTCGAAGCCGAGCCGACGCCGGGCGGAGCAGTGCGCACGCTAGAGTTGACGCTGCCCGGCTTCCTCCATGATTTTGGATCGGCGGTTCATCCCCTGGCGGCAGGCTCGCCTTTTTTTTCGTCGCTGCCGCTGCGCGAAAACGGACTGGAATGGATCCACTCGCCGGCAGTGCTGGCGCATCCCCTGGATGACGGCACCGCCGTGGTGTTAGAGCGGGATCTTGCCGAGGCGGAGCGCTCACTCGGCGCCGACGGCAAAACATGGCGAAAGCTGATGCAACCGTTCGTCGAACACTGGGCTGAACTCGCTTCTGAAATTCTGGCCCCGCTGCGCGTTCTGCCGCGCCATCCCTTGCTGATGGCGCGCCTGGGCCTCAACGGACGTCCGTCGGCAAGGCGGCTGACACAACAATTTCGCAGCGAGCGCACACGCGCGCTCTTTGCCGGATTTGCCGCGCACTCATTTCTCAGCCTGGATGAGCCGCTCAGCGCAGCGTTCGGCATGTTGGTGGCGGTGCCGGGACATGCCGTTGGATGGCCGGTCCCACGCGGCGGATCGCAGTCGATTACCAACGCACTCTGCCGGTATCTTGCTCAACTCGGCGGCAGCGTCAAGACGTCCACGCGGGTCGAAAACCTGTCGGACCTTCCACCCTACGACGTTGTCCTCTGCGACGTCGGTCCTAGACAACTCGCACGCATGGCCGGAGAGCGATTGTCACCGGCGTACAGACGACAATTGGACAAGTATCGTTACGGCGGAGCTGTCTTCAAAGTCGATTACGCTCTCGAGCGCGCGATTCCTTGGAAAGCGGCGGAATGTCTGCGCGCGGCGACGGTTCATCTGGGCGGCACATTCGACGAAATCGCCGGATCTGAGCAAGCGGTGCGTGAAGGACGCGAGGCGGAGCGGCCGTTTGTTCTGCTGGCCCAGCCTACGCTGTTCGATCCCTCACGTGCACCGCAGGGCAAACACACGGCGTGGGCGTATTGTCACATTCCCAACGGATCGGAGTTCGATATGCTGCCGCGGCTGGAAGATCAGATCGAACGCTTCGCGCCTGGATTTCGCCAGTGCATTCTCGCGCGGCGCGTATTTTCTCCGGCTGATCTGGAACGCATGGACGCAAATCTGGTTGGCGGAGACATCGCCGGCGGGGCGATGAGCATTCGCCAGATGCTGTTTCGTCCGACTTGGCGCCACTATGCGACGTCGGCGAAAGACATTTACATCTGCTCGGCGTCCACGCCGCCCGGCGGCGCCGTGCATGGAATGTGCGGTTATCACGCGGCGCGCATGGCGCTGGCGCGAATGAAGTGACGCCTACGATTTCAACTGGGCCAGCTCTTTCTTCACATCCGCCGCATCACTGTAATTGGGATTGATCTTCAGCACGCGCTCCAGTTGCTGCCGGGCGAGATCGGGCTTGCCGATTTTTTCATAAGCCAGCCCCAGGTGGTAGTGCAGCGTCGGGTCCTCCGGCGCCTGGCTTTTTTCCCGCAGCTTGAGCGCTTCGTCAAAAAGATCAATCGCCGACTGGTAAGCGCCTTTCTGATAGTAGACCCAGCCCAACGTGTCCGCGGCGTTGGACGAATCAGGCATGCCGCGGCGGGCGGTCTGCGCCAATGAGAGCGCGACGTCCACGTTGCCGCCGGACTGCAGCATGACATAGGCCAGATTGTTCGAGGCCAGCGGATCATCCGACTTGATCTGAAGCGCTTTCTGGTAAGAATCCTTAGCGTCGTTCCAATCGCGCTTCGACTCGTATAACTCGCCCATCAGAATGTAGAAGCTGGGATCGCGAGGGTTGTCCTTCAACGATTGCTGATAAGTGGCCAGCGCCTGCTCCGTCGAACCCTTGGCCACCTGGACCTGGCCGAGTTTGAGCAAGGCATCAGAATTGTTCTTATCGAGTTGTGCGGCCTTGCGCAGGGCAGCTTCGGCGCCATCCATGTCGTGTTTGTGATCGAACAGCGCCGTTCCGAGGAGGTCGTAGAAGCCGCTGTTGTTGGGGGATTTCGCGATTTGCGCATTGGCGGCAGCGATGGCTTTGTCCGTCTGTTTTTGCACCAGGTAGGTGTTCATCAGCCCGCGCAGCGCATCTGTGGAGTTGGCGTCGTGATCGAGCGCCTCCTGGTAGGCCTGCTCCGCCTCTTTGTACTGCTTCTGCGTCAGCTTCAGATTGCCCAATTGCACATAGCCGACAGCGCTCTGCGGGGCCACGTCGATGGCCTGGCGGGCGTCCGCTTCGGCTTTCGCGAATTGTTTGCGATTGATGTTCGACACCGCGCGCAACGCGTAACCGTCGGGGGACGCGGGCTGCGCGGCGATGATTTGGCTGGCGGTTTGCTCCAGAGCGTCCATGTCGCCTTTGCGCAATTCGACCGCGGCGAGAGCACGCTGCGCATCGGTGAGATCGGGCCGCAGGCGCACGGCATCGCGCCATTCGCTCTCGGCGCGCTCCAGATTGCCCAACTGGTTGAATGCCAACCCGAGGTGATAGTGGGCTACGGCGTTGTCGGGATCGTTCTGGATGGCCGTCTCCAGGGTTTGCGCCGCGTCGTTCCCATGCCCCTCGCTGATCTGGATCTGGCCCCGATAAATCAGGGCTTCGACATCGTTAGCGTTGTTCTTGAGAATCTCATCATTCAGGTTGCGCGCCTCGGACAGGCGATTCTTGAGGATGAGCAACTGAATGTAGTTCTTCTTCACCTGCACGTCCCGGGGATGGTCACGGAAGAGCGATCCGTACTCGGCGGTGGCCTGGTCGAGGTCGCCGGCTGCAAAATAGAAATCGCCCAACATGCGGTAGCCGACGGAGTTGTCAGGGAAATCTTTCTTTACCTGCTTGAGAAAGTCTTCCGCTTCGGTCTTCTTGCCTTCATCGATGTAAAGCCGAGCCAGAGCGGCGGGCGCCTCGGGGTCTTTTGGATCGACCTCGATTGCGTGGCGGAATTGCTGCTCCGCCTCGGAGAAGCGGCTGCGGGATTCGTAAAACCGACCGAGCGTCAACTGCGCCTGCATGGCATGAGGGTCAATTGCGACTGCCT
>Ga0209517_10000219_pt1 | contig 102585 bp, 89 predicted proteins | sample PeaSoiMetSII2010_FD_187695 | JGI IMG/M metagenome (GOLD analysis project Ga0209517, IMG submission 187695) | Peat soil microbial communities from Weissenstadt, Germany - SII-2010 (SPAdes) (version 2) | ecosystem: Environmental > Terrestrial > Soil > Wetlands > Peat | place: Germany...
AACTCGAGCCGCGAGCCGCCGTTCGCATCCTGAGGCTTCAGAACATAGCGGTCCCGGCCCAGTGCCACCACGTAATTCGATCTCAGATCGCGTGGCAGCGGTGAAAGGAAGGGCGCAGCATACCCGGTGTCCACAAGATAGTCGTGCTCACCCACTGTTACCATGCTTACCGCGTGAACATCCGGTGTGGCCATGTCGGCGGCGCACAGCTTCACCTGGTAACCCAGACTGGCCAGCAGGGAGTAGAAATAGAAATTGTTTGCATAGCAGGTTCCCCCGAAGCGGCACTGCTCGATGCCGTCGAGATACATGCGGATCGTCGGCAGGTACGCCAAACGCAACCGCTTCTTGTAATAGAGTTTGGAAATATTTTCGAACGGCACTCTGGTGAGGTGTGCGGCGACCAGTTCCGTGAGCGCCTCCGGACTCGGCGGCTTTCTCGAAACCCCCAGAATTTCCAGGTATCGGGCGACAAGGTCCACGTCCATGCACGCAGCTGTCTTGTCCGATTCCGCAGGCGCTAGCGCATTCCCGCGTAGAACAAATGCTCGCGCTCTTCCCTCTTCTCCTCCGCCCGTTTCCTCTTGAAGGCCATCAACTCCGCGGCTTTGTGGGCAATGTGCTCGGCGCTCACTTCGAATTCCTTGATCAACTCCCAAGGTGCGCCGGAATCGCCGAAGCGGTCTTTCACGCCGATGGCACCAGTGATCACGGGCAGTCCGTACAGTTCCGGACTCTCTGTGAGAATCGCGCTGACCCGCCACGCCAAGGCGCCGATCTGGTGCTCTTCGGCGGTGATTACAATGCCGGTGTCCTGCGCGGCACGAATGACGGCTTCCGCATCAATCGGTTTGAGGGTGTGCAGGTTCAGAACGCGGGTTTCGTAGCCGTAGTCGCGCTTCAGGATGTAGGCGGCGCGCATCGCCTCCGGGACCATGGGCCCGCAGGCAATGATGCTCAGGTCTTCAGACTCATTGTCGTAACCTGCGGCCAGCCGGGTTTCGAAGGCATCCGCGAAGTTGGCCGCCTCGCCGCGCAACCGAATCACATTCGCTTTTCCAAACAAAAACGGCGTTTCCTTATTTGTGACCGCTGGAGTGGCCTCGCGGGCAAAGCGAATATATTTTGGGCCCACATGCTGCAGCAGCAGGTAATTCGTAGCTTTGCGGGTCTCCTCAACATCGCAGGGCACGACCACCGACATGTTGGGCAGGCCCTCCATGGCGAACAGATCTTCGAGCGCCTGATGGGTGGCGCCGTCGGGGCCGACCGAGACTCCACCGTGCGCTCCCGCAATCATGACATTGAAATTTCCGTAGCAGACGGAGGTGCGTATCTGGTCGAGGTTGCGGGCGGCGGCAAATGTGGCGTAGGTTCCCAGCACGGGCAACTTGCCTTCCTTGGCAAGTCCTGCGGCCGCCGACGTCGCCGATTGTTCGGCGATACCCATGCTGATCCAGCGCTTCTTGCGCTCCGGCTTGCCGGCATAGAAATCGCTGATGGTGATCGATCCGGAGATATCCAGGCCCAGGCAGACCACGCGTTCATCATCGCCATTCTCGGCGAGCGACTGGCCGAAACCTTTGCGAGTGGGCTCCATCTTGACCTTCATGGTGTCCGCCGCATTCCACCAGTAGTCACGGGTGAACTTGGGCATTCGAGAGTCGAGGTGGTGCTCAACTTCCGCCTGGTAGCGCTTTGCCTTATCCAGCAATTGCTGCACGGGAATGCGCTCGCTGAGGCCGAGTTCCTGCAGCGCTTTGTTCAGTTCCTCGTAGTTCGGAGCTTTGCCGTGCCACCCGGCCTTATCCTGCATGAAGCTGACGCCCTTGCCCTTGACCGTATCTGCGAGGATGACGACCGGTTTCCCCACAACGCCTTTCGCGACGCGGAGCGCATCCACAACCTGGGTCATGTTGTGGCCATCGATGCGCAGAACGTCCCAGCCAAAACTGGCGTACTTCGCCGCCAGCGGCTCGACGTCCATAACATCTTTCACCCAGCCATCAATCTGCAGACGATTGCAGTCGATGATGCCGATGAGGTTGTCGAGGTGGAAGTGTCCAGCTTCCATGGCGGCTTCCCAGATCTGGCCTTCCTGCTGTTCGCCATCTCCCATCAGACAGAAGGTCTTGTGCCGTTTGCCGTCGAGCTTGGCGGCCAGAGCAATGCCTACTGCGATGCTCAACCCTTGTCCCAAAGAACCGGTGGAAACCTCGACCCCTGGCAACTTCAGCCAATGCGGATGGCCTTGATAAGGCGAGCCCAGCTTGCGCAGCGTCATCACGTCCTCGACGGGGCAAAAGCCGGCGACGGCCAGCCCCAGATAAAGGCTGGGCGCCTTGTGGCCGGTGGACCAGATGATCCGGTCCCGGTCTGGCCAGGAAGGATTCTTGGGATCGTGATTGGCAACTTTGAGGTAAAGAGCGGCGGTGATATCCATGATCGACAGGGTGCCGCCGGCGTGTCCCGAACCCGCCGCGCACAGCGCGACCAGGTCGTAGCCGCGCATCAGGTTGGCAGTATCTTTGAGTTCTTCTATGGAGTATTCCTTCAGGACGGTTCCAGTGGAGGAATCAATCAGGGCCATGGTTTCCCCTTTCGCGCCCGACAGAAAGGCGTTACACGTACGCTGTATTTGAGGGTAAACGGGAGTTGGGGCGCGGGCCGTGATTCTAATCACATCGGGCGGTGAGGCAGAGTCGTGGGGACTCAGCCCTCCTAAGCGCTCACTTGACGCAGGGGCACTTCCGTTAGCCCGTTACTCGTCCTGGCCGCGTTTCTCGAGGTGTCTTGACGTTCGGCCCGACTATTTCGGCACTGGAAAACCCTTCATGCAGACCACCGTACGGTCAGCCTCCTCAGGTTTCGCGTGGAGGAAGCCGAGGTTCGCGGTGCAAAGAATATCGCCCTTCAAAACCAGGCTGGTGTTGTTATCCAGCGGCGCGTTCTGCTTCGTGGCGATCAGGATGCGCTGTGAACCGTCGGGCGAAAGGACCCAGATCTGACTCAGCAGAATCTCGGATACATAGATGTTGCCTTTGCCGTCCAACTCGATCCCATCGAATGCCGAAAACCCGTATGGCAGCGCCACAGGTTCACCGGCCGTTCCATCGTCCTTAATCGGGATCCTGAGCACCATGGGGTCACCGTCGGTGACGGCATAGATGTTCTTTTGCTGCTTGTCGAGAACCAGATCATTCACTCCCAGGGGAAATCCTGAATAGGGATGGGACGACCAATTGAGCAAGGGGTGCGCCGACCACAAATCCACCTTTTTCCCATCCGGAGAGATTTTCCAAATCCCGGAGTACGTGAGGTCGGTCATGTACACGTTGCCGCTGGAGTCGATGGCAACATCGTCCGGATAGCAAAATGGCCATCCATCCGCTTTGGTCGCGAGAGGCGTCACTTTCTTGGTCTTGGCGTCGATTTTATAAACGCCAGATTGGGTCACCGTCGCGTCCCGGCACGCCGGATGGAACGGATCACCCAAGTCTTTCCTAAAGTCGCGTTTCGAGTGGCCCGTGTACGCGACGTAAATGTTGCCAGACTGGTCAAGATCGAGCCCGATCAGGTCTCCCTTTCCGCTTTCTTCTTTCGAGGGCACCCAGGCAATGTGGTCGTAGCTGCCGTCATCCTTGAGCATGACGACTTCGCCGATATGCATCAGGGTCGTATAGAGGTTGCCGTGCGAATCAACTCCGAGACCTTCGGGCGTGTCGGGGAGTTTGGCCATGACCCAGGCTTTGAACTGGGCCGCCGCATACGGAGGCGCGGCAGCGAAAAACCATGCGCAACCGATGAAACAGAATAGAACTCGTAGATGTACTCCATTGCGCAGCCGCGACTGGATCATACCGTTCCTCGCCGAATCATCCCAGATTTTGGCTCTGACTTCCCGGCCTACGCGAGGCTGCGTCTTCACGCTGGTTAGAGATTCTTCTTCGTCCACTGGTCGAGGCGCTCGAGCGCTTGCTCCAGGTTCTCCAGCGAATTGGCAACGCTGAAGCGCAGATAGCCTTCGCCGAATTCTCCGAACGAGGTACCGGAAAGCGCCGCCACTCCAGCCTGTTCCAGCAGAGCGTCGGCCAGCGGCTTCGACTTCCATCCTGTGCGCGTGATGTTGGGGAACACGTAGAACGCGCCTTTGGGAATGCGGCAGGAGAACCCTTTGATCTTGTTCAGCCCGGCCACGAAGACATCCCGGCGCCGCTGGAACTCGTCGCGCATCTGGTCCACCGAACTCTGATCGCCGCGGATGGCCTCCACTCCCGCCACCTGGGTGAAACTCGCGGTGCACGAATTCGAGTTGGTCATCAGACGCGTCATGTGCGCCGCCAGGTCGGTGCGCATCACGCCGTAACCCATGCGCCACCCGGTCATCGCGTAGGTCTTCGAAAAGCCGTCCAGCAGGATGGTGCGCTCCTGCATTCCGGGCACCGACATGATCGAGAAATGCTGCGCTCCGTCGAACAAAAGCCGGCTGTAAATCTCATCGGACAGGATCATGATGTTGCGATCGCCAATCGCCTTGGCAATCTGCTCGATGTCACGACGTTGCAGCACTCCTCCGGTTGGATTTTGGGGCGAGTTAAGAATAATCAGCCGGGTGCGGTCGTTGATGAGCGAGGCCAGTTCATCCACATCAAGTGAGAAGTCGCGCTCCTCCCGCAACTGGATGGGCCGGGCGTTCCCGCCCACATAATGAATCATGGACTCGTAAATGGGGAAGCCGGGGTTGGGGTAGATTACCTCGTCTCCTTCATCAATCAACGACAGGATGGTAAAGAAAATAATAGGCTTGCCGCCCGGAACGACCACCACCTCGTCGCTGGTGACCTTCACCCCGCGGGTACGGCTTACATATTCTGCGAGGGCTTGGCGCAATTCGGGCTGTCCGGCCGCGGGGCCGTAGTGCGTCCAGCCCTTGCGCATGGCGTCAACGCCTGCTTCGACCACGTTCGCGGGTGTAGCGAAGTCCGGTTCGCCAATCTCCAGGTGGATGATGCTCTTGCCCTGGCGCTCCAGCGCGCGCGCTTTGTTCAGAACTTCAAAAGCAGTCTCGGTGCCCAGCCGCGACATGCGGCGGGCGAGTTGCAATTCGTATTGAGTTTGACTGGCTCTTTCCATGGCAGGAACTCCTCCGAACGGCAAACGGATCATTATACGACCGCCGGGGGCATGAATCGCCCCGGCCAAGGGAGTAAACTCACGGAACCAAACAAGGGGGGGATTTGTGAGCTCCTATCTCGACGAACTTTACGCACATCAGGATTGGGCGGATGCCGAGCACTGGCGCGCCTTTGAAGCGCATCCCGCGGCACTGGCCGACAAGGCGATCCGCGAGCGGCTGCTTCACATTCATATGGTGCAGCATGCGTTTCTGTGGGTGACCAGTCCCCAGAAAACGGAGTTCAGCTTCAAGAAGATGGAAGACTTCCCTTCCATGGCGGACCTGAAGAAGTACGCGCAGCAGGGCCTCAAAGACATGAACGAGCTATTGAAGAATACGGATCAGGCGCGCATGGAGGAGGTGATTGAAGTGCCGTGGTTCAAGCCGCCGGTGAAGGTCAGCGTGCGCCAGGCTCTGACGCAGGCCGCCATGCACAGCCACTACCATCGCGGACAGAATGCGACACGCTTGCGTGAACTTGGAGGCGCTCCACCGATGACGGATTTCATTGTCTGGCTGCGGAATGGGCAACCGGCGGCGCAGTGGAAGTGAAGATATGTTGTAGAGACGTTGCTCGCAACGTCTCTGCCGGCAGCGGCTGATATTTGGGTGGACAGAAGACGTAGCAAGCTACGTCTCTACGGGAGAGTTACTCCGAGACGCTGTGTTCTTCGTTCTGCGAGCGCAGAACGCGATCTACCGAATACGGTGCGCGGCGGCTGGGTTCGTGGTAGTGGCGGACCTGCATTTCGCCGAGCAGGCCAATCGCCAGCAGGTTCAAGCCGCCAAGCAGCAGGCCTAAAGCGGCCATCATGAGCGGGCCGTGCGAGGCCATGACGGGCACGTGGCGTAGAAATTTTTCCACGCCCAGCCAGAGCACAACACCGCTGCCGGCAAAAATGCTCATCATCCCAAAGCTGCCGAAGAAGTGCAGCGGCCGCGAAAGATAGCGCAGCAGGAAGCGAATCGTCAGCAGGTCAAAAAACACCCGGAACGTGCGCGTGATGCCGTAATGCGAAACGCCGCGCTCGCGGTTTACGTTGCGGATGGGAACTTCGCAGATGGCCGCCCCGTGCCAGGAGGCCAGCGCCGGAATAAAGCGGTGCAACTCGCCGTACAGCGGAACCTGCTCCAGAATGTCGCGCCGGTAGGCCTTGAACGTGGTGCCGAAGTCGTGGATGTCCACGCCGCTGATTTTCGCCATCAGCCAGTTGGCGATGCGCGACGGGATGCGGCGCATCCAGAAATTGTCCACCCGGACCTTGCGCCATCCGCTGACAATGTCGTAACCGGCGGCCAGCTTTTCCAGGAACAGCGGAATGTCGTTGGGATCGTGCTGCAGATCGCCGTCCATGGCGATGATGTACTCCCCGCGCGCATGATCGAAACCGGCCGCGAGCCCAGCAGTCTGGCCGAAGTTGCGGCGCAACTTGACCACGGTCACGCGGCTGTCCACGGCCGCGATCTCGCGCAGCATGGCGAAGGTGTGGTCGCTCGACCCGTCGTCCACCAGAACGATTTCGAAACTCTCGCCGTGGGCTTCCATGACGATCTTCAGCCGGTCATAGAGGTCGGTGACGTTCTCCTGCTCGTTATGCAGGGGGACAACGATGGAGTACTTGGGCACAGTTTTTTTATTATAGCCTGAAAAGCATTTCCCGGTTCTCGCTTCCCGGACCCCAGTTAACTCAGAAGTAATCCCGGCTGCCGGCGGGGATTTCGCTGACCCGGGACCTGAGGTTCCTACCCCTGCTCTTTCAGTTTCAGCTTGGACTTGTTTTCTTCCATGAACTTCTTGATATCCTCTGCGGCGCCCAGCAGGCGGTTCCATTGCTCGTAGTAGAGGGTGACCGGGAACCGGCCGAGGCCATAGACGCTGACGCCGCCCTTTTCTCCGACCTTAAAAATCAGGTCGCCGCCGCGTTTCTTCGTTTCGACTTCCTTTTCCAGTTGGGACAGTCGGGCTTTCAGTTCTTCGTAGGTGGGTTCTGCCATACCTTCCTCGCACTCGAAAGTGTGTATCCGCCAGGTCTTGTCTCCCGGACCTTATAACACGGGTGTCAATAGTAACTTGCCGGGGCTTGCTTTGGGCCGGATAACCGTTATAACCTGAAAGGAGTCTAATCGGGCAGTGGGGAATTCATGAGGTTATGGCGGCAATGGTCGGCGTGGCTTGGCCTGTCCCTTTTATTGTGGACGGCGGTGGTGGAGTCTACCCACAACCATCCCACCCAGACCGAAGCCGCTTCCTGCTCGATTTGCCTGGTGGCGCACAGCGCCAGCCCCACGGTAGCTTCCAGCCATAGCACTCCAGTTTTTGCGGCCATCGGCCTGTTGCAAGAAAAAGACGTAGTCGCGAAGGCCCGGTTCGATTTTTCTGACGCCGGCATTCGCGGTCCTCCTGTCCTGTAGGGATCCCCACAGATTCAAGTCCGGCCTGGCTTTGCAGCGTTCAGACCGGAGAATTCCCTATTTTTCTCAGGAGGGCTCATGCCTACTTTCTATCGTTACCAGTATCAGTGGCGCTTCGCCATTGCAGCCGCCACCATTTTTCTGGTCAGCGCGGTCGCCCAGGCCCAATCGGTCAGCGGCACGGTTGTGGATCCTACCGGTGCCGTCGTTCCCAGTGCTACGGTTGAGATTTATAACCCCGTCAGCAAGTACGACCGTTCCGCCAGCACTGATGCTTCCGGAAGGTTCGGTTTTGCGAACCTCCCGTTCAACCCTTACCACTTGAAAGTCACCGCGGCTGGATTTGCCCCCTACGCGCAGGATGTAGAGGTTCGCTCGTCCGTGCCCATGGACGTCCCCGTCAAACTGCGAGTGTTAGGGGACGTTACGGCCGTCACGGTCGAAGCGACCGGAGAGTTGATTGAGAACGATCCGATTTCTCACACCGACGTGGACAAGAACTTGCTGGCTAGAATTCCTCTTGAAAGTCCGTCGTCATCCATGAGTTCGGCGATTACACTGGCCACGGCCGGGGTGGCCGCTGATTCAAACGGCCTGTTTCACGGTCTGGGCGATCACGCGGAAAACTCGTTCTCGCTCGATGGCCAGCCCATCACAGATCAGCAAAGCAAGGTCTTTTCCAACCAGGTTCCGCTGGACTCGGTCCAGTCGCTGGAGGTAATTCAGGGCGCGCCTCCCGCGGAGTATGGCGGCAAGACCAGCTTGATTATTAACGTGACGACGCGCTCCGGCCAGGGCATGATGACGCCTCATGGCGACGTCACCGCCTCCTATGGGACCTTTGGCACATCCAACGCCGGATTCAACCTGGGCTACGGTGGGGCAAATTGGGGAAATTTCATCAGCGCGAACGGGCTGAATAGCGGCCGCTTCCTCGATCCACCGGAGTTCGCTGTGATGCATGACAAGGGAAACGAAGAAAACTTTTTCGACCGCGTGGACTACAAGCTTTCGGCCGCGGACTCGATTCTGGTCAACTTCGGCTACACCCGCTCGTGGTTTCAAAATCCGAATTCGTTCGACCAGCAGCTTCACAATGTCAACGGGGCGGGAGTGCTGACGAACCCTGCGGGCAATCCGCTGGGGGCAGCGGATCAGGTTTCGCAAATCAAGACCTTCAACATTTCCCCGATGTGGACGCATTTGATCAGATCCTCCACTGTGTTCGCCTTTGGCGGCTTCGTGCGCAGGGATCAGTACAACTACTACCCGAGCGCCAACCTCTTCAACGATTTGTCTCCGGACCTGCAAAGCGAGACGGTGGCTCAGAACCGGAAGCTGACCAACGCCGGACTGAGATCGTATCTCTCGTACGCGAAGGGTATCCACAACATTAAGCTGGGAGCTGTGTACGAGCACACGTTTCTCGACGAAAATGACCAGATAGGGATCGTGGATCCGACGCTTCTTCCCGGGCTCCTGGATGCCAGCGGAAATCCCTGTTACAACGCGACAACCCACCAAGCCATCGACGCGCCATGCACGATCTTGTTTCCTCATGATTTGACCCAGCCGGGCGGGGGCAGTCTGTTCGCCTTTGCCGGTCACACCGACGTCAAGGAACTGGCGCTCTACCTGCAGGACGCGATCACCAAGGGGAACTGGTCTCTCAACCTGGGATTACGCGGCGATTTCTACGACGCACTCGTCGTAGATCGGCAAGCGGAACCTCGCATGGGGGTAGCGTACAACATCAAGGCGACCAACACCGTGCTGCGCGTTTCGTATGCGCGCACGATGGAGAGTCCATTCAACGAGAATCTGATTATCGCCAGCACGGGATGCAACATTCCTTTTCTGGCCACGCTGGTGCCGCCCCCGGGCATCTCCTGCAACGCGGGACCGATCAGGCCCGGCTATCGCAACGAATTCCACGCGGGGCTGCAACAGGCATTTGGACGATATCTGGTCGTAAGCGGGGATTACATCTGGAAGTACACGCACAATGGCTACGATTTCGGCGATGTGGGCGCGACTCCCATCTACTTCCCGATCGAGTGGACCAAATCCAAGATCCCCGGATATGCGATCCGTGTGAGCGTCCCGAATTATCACGGATTCTCGGCTCTGGCCACGATGTCGAGCGTGGCGGCGCGCTTCTTCCTGCCCCAGGTGGCCGGGCTGCCCATTATCGGCCCGGCGACGGGCGCGTTCCGTATTGACCATGACGAGAAGTTCAACCAGACGACGCACCTGGAATATCAGCCGTGGAAGCGCGGACCATGGTTCGGATTCAACTGGCGGTATGACAGCGGGCTGGTGGCCGGGGCAACACCATGCCTTGGAGCCACCGCAACCTGCTCACCCTCGACCTCGAAAGCGGACGGCGGTGCAGACGCATTCATCCCCAGCGGCTATGTTGCACTTGTCAATACAATCTCGGGAGCACCGCTGACCGCAGATCAGGAGTTCCAGGCCGGATTCTTTTGCGGATCGCAGCATGCGTCTCCTACCACGCTGATCGGAACGAGCTTCCCGAACAGTCCGGCGAACGCTTGCCTGGCGTCACAATTCGGATCTACGGGGCTGCAGGTGCCGGCTCCGAGGAAAGAGAACGACGACCACAACCCGCAGCGGGTTGCACCGCGAAGTCTCTTCGATTTTTCGGTGGGCCACGACAATCTGTTTCGCGGTGACAAGTACAAAGTGAGTCTGCAGCTCACCGCCATCAACATCACCAACAAGTACGCTCTGTACAACTTCCTTTCCACCTTCAGCGGCACACACTATGTCACGCCGCGTAGCCTGACGGCGCAGATCGGATTCCACTTCTGAGCGAATTCCGGCACGAAAGAGGCGGCTCTGTTTGGGCCGCCTTTGTTTGTGGTCTCGACAGGTGCCGGAAGTCAAACCTCGCACTTCGAACGGGGGAAGAGCAGGTTTGGGTAGAATGAAAGTAAGTTGCACTTCAACCGCTTCAAATTGATGACTCTCACTTATCTATCGCGCCGATCTCTGTTGTGCCGAGTTTGCGTGGCCCTGCTCACGATCTGTGCTGCCGCCAGCGTTTGCCGGGCGCAGTCGGTTGGCAATTCCACGTCGCTCAACGGAACCGTACTGGACGTAACCGGCGCCGTGATCGTCGGGGCCACGGTAAAGATTCATAATCCGGTCAGTGGCCTGGATCGCTCGGCGCAAACCGACGTTAGCGGTCAATTCAGCTTCTCGAACGTTCCCTTTAATCCCTACCACCTGACTGTCAAGGCGAAGGGTTTCGCGGCTTACGCCCAGGACGTTGAGCTGCGCTCGGTCGTGCCGGTCACGGTCAGCATCACGCTGCAGGCGGTGGTGGAAGCTCAAACCATCACCGTCCACGAAGAGGCGGGCGACCTGGTGGAGACAGACTCAACCTTCCACAGCGACGTGGACAAGAGCCTGCTCGACCGGCTCCCCATGCCGACCGAATCGGCCGGCGTCAGCGCCGCGGTCACGGCAGCCACGCCCGGCGTTTCCGCCGACTCCAACAACAGCATGCACGGACTGGGCGATCACGCCGAGAACACCATCGCGGTAGACGACCAGGTCAATTCCGATCAGTCGAGTAAGACGTTTTCCAACCAGATTCCGACCAATTCGATTCAAGCCATGGAGGTCATTGCCGGCGCACCGCCCGCCGAATTTGGAGGCAAAACGAGCCTGGTGGTGAAAGTGAGCACACGCTCCGGCCAGGGCGTCGCCACGCCCACGGGCACGCTGACCACCTCTTACGGGTCATTTGGCACGGCCAACACGTCTTTTGATCTGGCCTACGGCGGACAAAACTGGGGCAACTTTCTGGCTCTCAGCGGCACCAATGGCGGCCGCGTTCTCGATGCGCCGGAATTTGCGGTGATGCACGACAAGGGCAACGAGGAAAACTTCTTCGACCGGATTGACTACCAGATGGCTGCCGGCAATACATTGCATTTGAACCTGGCATGGACCCGCTCCTGGTTCCAGACGCCGAATACTTTCGACAACCTCAACCTGGGAGCCCTGGATCCGTTCGGTAACCCTGTTCCGGCGACCGATCAGCGGACACAAATCAAGACCCTCAACGTCGCTCCGACGTGGACGCGACTGATCAGTCCGACCAAGGTCTTTACCCTTGGCGCCTTCGTACGCCGCGATGATTATCACTACTATCCAAGCAACGATCCCTTCGCCGACCTCGGGCCTCTGAACCTGCAACGGGAGACCATCGGCCAGCACCGCATGCTGGCCAACGCCGGCATTCGCTCCGATCTGGCGTACGCTCACGGAATCAACAACATCAAGCTGGGGGTCACGTATGAGCAGACGTTCCTCGATGAAAATGACGGGCTGGGCATCGTTGATCCGTTGCTCAATGCGCCTTGCATCACGCTGAACGCGCCATACTTCCCTGTCCCTGTGCCCGGATCAACTGATCCCTCGCAGTGCGCGCCCAACAACTTGCCAAACACTCTGGCTGAGTACGGGATCCTAGGGTACGTATCCAATGGCCAGCCTTATGACCCCAATGGAAGTCTTTTCCCAACTTTCAATCCTGTCCTGCTGCCCTACGACCTTACGCGCGCTGGCGGAATCTACCATTTCAATGGCCACACCGACGTGAAGGAGCTTGCGTTGTATTTGCAGGACACGATCAGCAAGGGCAACTGGAATTTCAGCCTGGGCCTGCGCGGCGACTTGTACAACGGCCTGAGCGTCGCCCGGCAGTTGGAACCGCGTCTGGGGATTGCCTACAACATCAAGCCGAGCAGCACGGTGCTGCGGATTTCCTACGCGCGCACGCTGGAAACTCCTTTCAACGAGAATCTGGTCCTTTCGAGCATCGGATGCGAAAACCCTGTCTTGTCCCCGCTTCTTTCGTGTACGGGTTTGTCGAGTGGGGCGTTGAATCCCGGCTTTCGCAACGAATTTCATGCCGGCCTGCAGCAGGCTCTTGGCCGTTATCTGGTCTTCGATGGGGAATACATCTGGAAATATACGCACAACGGATACGATTTCAGCGTGCTGGGCAACACCCCGATTACTTTCCCTATCGAGTGGCACAACTCGAAAATTCCGGGATACGCAGCCAGCGTGCGCGTTCCCGAACTTCATGGGTTGAGCGCTTCGGTTGTGTTTTCAAGCGTCGCCGCGCGCTTCTTCCAGCCCCAGATCGGCGGAGCGGGTGCGACGGTGGCGACCGGTGCGGGCCTTCCCTTCCGCATTGACCACGACGAGAAATTCAACCAGTCCACCCACGTCCAGTACCAGGTGAAGAAGCGCGGCCCCTGGTTCGGTTTCAGCTGGCGCTATGACAGTGGACAAGTGGCGGGCGCCGCTCCGTGCTACGGCACGAGTCCGGGAAACAACTGCCCCGCGTCTACCATGCTCGGCGGCCAACCCGCGGTCCAAATGATTGGCAATGGCGCTCCCCTAACGGCGGACCAGGAATTTGAAGCGGGTTTCTACTGTGGCAGCGTTCGGGCCACGCCCACGGCAGCGCTTCCCCCGGTTTGTCTGGCATCTCAGTTCGGCTCCACGCAGATCAAAGTGCCGGCCCCGGGCACAGAGAACAACGATCACAGCCCTCCGCGCATCGCTCCGCGCAATCTCTTCGACGCTGCCGTGGGCTTGGACGACATCTTCCACGGCGACAAACGCAAGTGGGACCTGCGCGTAACCGTGGTGAATCTGGCGAACAAAGTGGCGCTGTACAACTTTCTTTCCACGTTCAGCGGCACCCATTACGTGACCCCGCGGGCCATCTCGGCGGAACTGGGATTCCACTTCTAGAGCAAGTCCGGCAGGATCGGCTGTCGCCGTTGCAGAGGGCTCCCTCCGGCTTCCGCCTGCACTTTTGTAAATGAATGTAAAAAAGGGCGGGGTGAGCCGAATTGCCGCATAGATTGGTAGAATCAAAACAAACGTCTTTCGACCGCACGTTTTGCACTGGGGGAAATGATTGTTTATCAAGTTCACCGTAAGAACCGCGGGCTGGTTCGTGCTCGCGAGTCTTCTTTCGTCATTGTCCGTCGCACAGCAGGCCGCGCTGTCACAGAATCCTGATTCCGCCGGGCAAAATCAGCCGCAGACCCAGACGCAGGGTCAGCCGGCGGCTTCGAATCAGCAATCTCAAGCGGACAAAGATAAGGACAAAGACAAGAGTGCGCAGGATGCGAGCGGCCAAGGCAAAGTGGCTGGGACTTCGAACGACCGGCTCTTCTATACGCTGCCGAATTTCCTGACACTGCAGAACAAAGGCCAACTTCCGCCGCTGAGCGCCAAGGACAAATTCAAGGTGGTGGCCCTGGGCACGTTCGACTATGTGCAATATCCCTGGTGGGGTCTGTTGTCCGCCATTGGCCAGGCCGAGAACAGCGAGCCCGCCTATGGTCAAGGATGGGTAAGCTATGCCAAGCGCTATGGTACCGTGGCGGCCGACAGCACGATCGAAAACTTCATGGTAGGAGCAGTTGTTCCTTCCATCCTTCACCAGGATCCGCGCTTCTACTATTCGGACCAGGGTGGATTCGCACGCCGCACAGGCTACGCCGTCAGTCGAATTTTTGTGACTCGCTCCGATTCCGGGAAGAAGCAGTTCAATTTCTCTGAAATTGTAGGCAGCGCCACCGCAGCGGCCATCTCAACGTACACCTACCATCCCAGAAGCACGTACATCAGCACCCCCACGAACCCGCACTTGTTTGTTTCTTCCGATCGGACGTTGACGAATGCGGCCAGTGTTTGGGAAACCCAGTTGAGCCTCGACACGATCACGATTGTGGTGAAGGAATTCTGGCCCGATATTCACCGCAAGATGTCGCACAAGCACAACAAGACTGCGGCCCTGCAAGCAGCGGCGAATCCGTAACAACTAGGTTCGGGATTCGTCCGGCCACGCGGCCTGCCCTCAGCTCAGGCACGGCGCTTCAGCGCATGTTGCTCAGAACATGCGCTTGGGTTCCGGTTCGCGCTGGACCACAAGTTCAGGATGCAGGCGGCGGAAACTCTCCGCCACGTGGCAGTTCCAGCAGACCGGACGGTGAGTTTCAAAAACCTCCGGAAGCTGCTCCGGGCGGAAATCCTTCCATTCGACCGTCTTATGATCCGGCGCCAGCAGCGCCGGGGCATGATCCAGATGATGGAGCGGGCCGATCTGTTTGTGGCAAAACACGCAACTCTTCCCTTCATACCACTTCGAAACGATGTTCCAGACCAGGCAGTTTGCGGGATCAATCTCGATCTGTTGCAGGCATTCCTGGCCGCAATCCTGACGTTCAGGCCAGCGGGAACATTCCTTGAGGCGAAGCGTGGGTTCGGTGAGGAAAGCGCCCACCGCCGCTTCTCCCGCAGCGACCTTGACGGTTTCGGTTTTGTGAGTTTCCGGGCAGGTGATCAGCCGTTCCCCGCGGTAACCGAAGTAGGCGCGCAGGCCGGGAATGGCGCGAAACACGAACAGCCCAACCGCCAGCACGACAACGGCAAGAACGACGAGCACGGTGAGCGTCATAGATCACCTCCGGTAAAGCAGCCGTCAGCCATCGGCCTTCAGGAAAAGCTCACGCGGGCTGACAATTCGGGCTTTTATATGATTGGGCTGCCACGCTTGAAACGCGGTGCTTTGCATCACCCGGACCGGTGATTGAGGTCACCAAGAGCTTTCCGCCATCAGCTGTCAGCAACACCAAATCACTCTGGCACGGACGCTTACTGACGGCTGACTGCTGCGGGGTGGTGGCTGCCGCGCAGTTGCATTTTCACCGCGACCGACAGCCGGCGGATGCCCTCGCGAATCTGCTCGGGCTGGGAGTGGGAGAAGTTCAACCGCATGTGGCGGCTGCCTTCATGGCCGTCGTTGGCATAGAAGCAGTCGCCGGCAACGAAGGCGACGTTTTCCGCCAGAGCGGCGCTGAACAGCGCCTGGGAGTCGGTACCTTCCGGCATTGTCACCCAGAGGAACAGCCCTCCCTTGGGATGGGTCCAGGTCACTTCCGGCGGGAAGTACTCTTTTAGAGCCTGGAGCATGGCGTCGCGGCGCTCGCGATAGACCTGGCGAATCAGCTTGACGTGCTGGTCGAGGAAGCCGTCGCGCGCAACTTCGTAGGCCACATACTGATTGAACGTGGACGTATGCAGGTCCGCCGCCTGCTTCAGTTGCACCAGCTTGCTGATCACATCGTCGGGCGCGACGATCCACGCCAGGCGGATTCCTGGCGCCAGCGTTTTCGAGAACGTGCTCAGGTAAATGACGTTGCCGAGAGTAAAACCGTTGTCGCGGCGCAGGTTCTCGCGGTCCAGCACCACCAGCGGCGCAATGTGCTCGCCTTCGTAGCGCAACTGGCCATAGGGATCGTCTTCCACGATGGGGATACCATACTTATCCGCCAGCAGAATGAGCTGATGACGGCGGCCTTCCGATAGAGTCACTCCCCCCGGATTCTGGAAGTTGGGCAGCACGTACATGAACTTCGGACCCAAACGCAGCGAAGCGTCGAGATGATCGGTGATGAGGCCGTCGTCATCCACCGGGACGGAAACGTATTGCGCGCCGTAGACGTTAAACGCCTGCAGGGCACCCAGATAAGTGGGAGCCTCGACCAGGATGTGGTCGCCCCGATTAATCAGCAGCTTGCCGATGAGATCCAGAGCCTGCTGGGAACCGGAGGTGATCAGCACGTTATCCGCCTTGGCATAGATGCCGTAGCGGGCGATGTTGCGCGCGATCATTTCCCGCAACGGCTGGTAGCCTTCGGTGGTTCCGTACTGCAGGGCCTGGGCGCCCTGCTCGGTGAGAACTTTGTGGCAAGCCTCTTCGAACCGCTTCACCGGGAAAACATCGGGGGCGGGCAGTCCGCCGCCGAAAGAAATAATCTCGGGCCTCTGCGTGACCTTCAGGAGCTCGCGGATGGCGGAACTCTTGATGCCCAGCGTGCGCTGCGCGTACCGCGACTTCCAGAGCGTAGACATGCCAGATTCCTCCCGTGGGCGTCTCGCGTATTCCGCCGGGGGCGAGACGCCCCCGGGACAGCCAGCGGGCCCCTTCGACTTCGCTCAAAGCAGGCTGCCGACGCTACTCTGCTACAGAATATCAGTCTTCAATTCGTCAGTCTTCGCCCACCAGTTCCGGCTCGACCGGCACATGCACGTGGGGATGCGCGTAGGTGTCGTTTTCCTGGGCATCCACCACGGCAATGGCGGCTACGTTGACGATCTCCTCGACCGTCGCGGTGCGCTGCAGCACATGCACGGGGCGGCTCATTCCCATCAGGATGGGACCGATAATCTCGCCCCCGCCGATCTTGGCCAGCAGTTTGGTGGCAATGTTGGCCGAGGCCAGGTCGGGGAAAATGAGCACATTGGCGCCGCCTTTCAGCGCGCTGAAGGGATACTGCTGCTCGATGACGTCCGGAGACACGGCATCATCGGCGGCAATTTCTCCATCCACGATGAGAGTGGGGTCGGCGAACTTCAGCAACTCGACCGCCTTGCGCACCTTGGTGCAGATGGGGTGGTCAACGCTGCCAAAGCTGGAGAACGACAGCATGGCCACGCGCGGACTGATGTCGAACCGGCGCGCCATGTGGGCCGTGCAAAGCGCGATTTCGACCAGATCTTCCGCCGTGGTTTCGATGTTGACGCTGGTGTCAGCCAGGAAGAAGACCTCGCCCTTACGCGTGATCATGACGTAGCAGCCCGAGACCCGGTGCAATCCTTCCCGCATGCGAATGATCTGTAGCGCGGGACGGATCGTGTCGGGGAAGTACTGGGTCACGCCCGAGACCAGCGCTTCGGCGTCGCCCATGCGCACCATCATCGAGCCGAACACATTGCGGTCGTTGATGAGAGTGTGCGCCTCGTTCAGCGTGACGCCACGTCGCTGGCGCAGGTTGAACAGTTCCAGCGCGTAGGCTTCGCGATGCTCCGAGGTCGCCGGATCCACAATCTGCATGCCTTCCAGATTCAGTTCCAGTTCCTGCGCCCGGGTTTGTATGGTAGACGCATTGCCCAACAAGATCGGCTTCCCGATTTTTTCTTCGACCAGCGCGTGGCAGGCGCGCAGGATCTTTTCATTTTCTCCCTCGGGGAACACGACCTGCTTGGGATTAGCCTGCGCCTTGTGGATCATGGTGCGCGAGACCTCGTAGGCCTTGCCCAGCCTGCGCTCCAGTTGAGCGCGGTAGACGTCGAGGTCCACCGGTTCCTGGGCCACTCCAGTGCGCATGGCGGCTTCGGCCACGGCAGAAGCTTCCCAAATCAGCACGCGCGGATCGAACGGCTTGGGAATCAGGTATTCGCGGCCAAATTTCAGCCGCTCCACTCCGTAAGCGCGGCAAACGGAGTCAGGAACGTCCTCCTTGGCCAGGTTCGCCAGGGCGTGGGTAGCCGCCAGCTTCATTTCTTCATTGATCGCTGTAGCACGCACGTCGAGAGCACCCCGGAAAATAAACGGGAATCCCAGCACATTGTTGACCTGGTTGGGATAATCCGAGCGGCCGGTCGCAATGATCACGTCGCTGCGGGCTTCCTTGGCGTCTTCGTACGTGATCTCGGGATCGGGATTCGCCATGGCGAACAGGATCGGATCCGCTGCCATGGAGCGGACCATATCCTGATTGATCGCGCCTTTCACAGAGAGTCCGGCGAAGACGTCTGCGCCCACCAGGGCCTCGGCCAGGGTCCGCAGTTCGGTGTCCTGGGCAAAGCGCTCTTTGTACGCGTTCATGCCCTGTTTGCGGCCTTTGTACACCACGCCCTTGGTGTCGCACAGAATGATGTTCTCGCGCTTCACGCCCAGGTTCACATAGTGCTCGGCACAGGCAATCCCAGCTGCTCCGGCGCCGTTGAAGACCACGCGCACTTTGCGGATATCTTTGCCCACCACCTCCAGCGCGTTCAGCAGCGCCGCGCCCGAGATGATTGCCGTCCCGTGCTGATCGTCGTGGAATACGGGAATCTTCATGGTTTTGCGCAGCGTCTCTTCGATGTGGAAGCAGTCCGGCGCTTTAATGTCTTCCAGGTTGATTCCGCCAAAAGTGGGCTCGAGCAACTGGCAGACCTTGATGATCTCTTCGGGATCGTGGGAGTTGACTTCAATGTCGAAGACGTCCACGTCGGCGAAACGTTTGAAGAGCACGGCCTTGCCTTCCATGACTGGCTTGCCGGCCAGCGCGCCAATGTCGCCCAAACCGAGAACCGCGGTTCCATTGCTCAGCACCGCGACCAGATTGCCCCGGCCGGTGTACTTGAAGGCATCGTGCGGATTTTTTTCGATTTCCAGACAAGGCTCGGCTACGCCCGGCGTGTAGGCCAGACTCAAATCGCGCTGAGTGCGGCAGGGCTTGGTGGGTGTGACTTCAATTTTTCCGGGGCGTGCCCCCTGGTGATAGTCGAGGGCCTGCTGCTTGGTAATTAACATGATCTCCTCCGTATTATTTTCACGCCAGCCGCTCGAAAACTTCTCAGCCGGAACGTCACGGCGTTTGGAACTTAAACTCGTACCGTAAGCACCGGACACAGGGCCCGGCTTACGACTTCGGAAGCCACCGGCCAGGGCAGGTGCGCCGACAATCCGGCCGCGCGCGCCTTGCGCACGCCCATGACAATCAGGTCGGCCTGGCGCTCGGCCGCAGCCATCAGAATGGCTTCGGCGGGATGCTCCCAGCGAACCAGGAACTGCGGCGTGCACCAGTCCCGCGCCTGCTCGGGAATCAGGCTCTCCATCTGGATGCGCCTCTGCTGCGCGACTGAGTCGCGATGCTGCCAGGGAACCATGGGAACTGCCTCCATGGCGATGAACTCGGCCTGGTTCTCTTCCGCTAAAGACAGGGCGTAGTGTAAGGCGGGTTCAGGATCTCCGGCAACGTCAACCGGGCAGAGAATGCGGCGCAGCGCCCAGGATTCGGAGTGCGCCTTCGGGCCGACGGTAAGCACGGGACAGCTCGCCGAGCGGTAAATCTTCTCGGCTGCTGAGCCCAGCACCAACTTGCTGACGCCCCGGCGGCCGTGCGTTCCCAGCACAACCAGATCTACGCCGTGCTCGCGGATCATGGCGGGAATGACATCGTCCAGATCGCCGCGATCCAGCAGCCTCTTGCAAGGAATATCAGCCAACGGTCGGTCGGCAATGAACTCGGCCAAATGGTGCCGCGCGTCATGCCAAACCCTATCGTCCTCCTCGGGGATGTGATCGGTTACAACCTGCCGATGCGGCTCCGGCGGAATCACATGCGTGAGCAGAAGCGTCGAGTCATAGATTCGCGCCAAGGTCAGCGCAAAGGGCAAGGCAGCGCTCGACGCCGGCGAGAAATCTGTTGGGAATAATATGTTTTTCAAGGAGATACGGGCAACCTGGGGAAGCGTGGACATGGCTACCTCCTTGCGGCGCAAGCTCCCGCCGCCAGAGACAATCCACACTTCTGGGTATACGCCGGGGGGCATTTCCGGGGCAGTGATTGCGGTCACGTTGAGCCGTGCGTTGAGAGTCGTGGCCTAAACCCCCACTCCGGCCCGCTCCCGGGTAAAGCGCGACAGAATCTCTGCCAATCCAGGGTGAGTCAAGTCTTCCACCTCGTAGGTCACACGCAGGCTCGGCTTGTTCATTTTCACAAGATGACCGAGGTCAATAGGAGTCGCGACCAGCACCAGATCGCAGGGAACACGATTGATGGTCTCCTCCAGTTCGTGCCGCTGGATAGCACTATAGCCCATGGCTGGCAGCAGGCTGGTCAGATGCGAGTAGCGCTCAAACGTTCCACGAATCGAGCCCACGGCATAGGGCCGCGGGTCAACCAGTTCGGCCGCGCCGCACTGCCGAGCGGCTACTACGCCGGCGCCGTAAGGCATTTCGCCATGCGTGAGCGTGGGGCCGTCCTCGACCACCAGGACGCTGCGTCCTTTGACCAGTTCCGGCTCGGAGACGGCAACCCGGCAGGCAGTCTCCACGACCCTGGCCTTGGCGTTGCTGGCGCGGATATTTTTCCGCACAGTTTCCACGTCCTGCGGCGAAGCCGTATCCACCTTGTTGATCACCACCACGTCAGCGCGGCGCAGGTTGACTTCGCCGGGATAGTAGGCCAGTTCATGCCCGGGACGAAGCGGGTCCACCACAACGATTTCCAGGTCCGAAGCGTAGAAGGAAGTGTCATTGTTGCCGCCATCCCAGAGGATGATGTCGGCTTCTTTTTCGGCCTGGCGCAGGATCCGGCCGTAGTCCACGCCGGCATAAACGACTGTGCCTTCCCGCAGGTGGGGCTCGTATTCTTCACGCTCTTCGATGGTGCACTGCTGTTTGTCGAGGTCCTCCAGGACAGCAAAGCGCTGGACGGCCTGAGCTGCCAGATCGCCGTAGGGCATGGGATGCCGCACCACGACCGGCTTCCAGCCGTCCCGGCGGAGCTCGGAAGTCACCAGCCTGCCGATGGGGCTCTTGCCACAGCCGGTGCGCACGGCGCAGACCGACACCACGGGAACTGTGGCCTTCAATTGCGTGTGTTCGGAGCCAAGGAAACAAAAATCGGCCCCGGCGGCGACCACCCGCGAAGCCAGATGCATGACGTTCTGGTGGGAAATGTCGCTGTAGGAGAAGATGACCGAATCAATGCCGTGCTCGGCGATTAAGCGTTCCAGGTCCTTCTCCTCGAAGATCGGGATGCCCGCCGGATAGAGCGGCCCGGCCAGTTCTGTGGGATAACGCCGGTTCGCAATTCCCGGAATCTGAGTAGCGGTGAACCCGACCACGTTATATTCAGGGTTTCCCCGGAACACGACGTTGAAGTTGTGGAAGTCTCTTCCCGCCGCTCCAAGAATCAGAATCTTCTTCGCTTTCATGGACATACTCCTTCCCTTGTCTGGGATCCGCGGAGATCTGACTTGCTACCTCTGCCTGCACAAAGTTCGGGCCCAGAGGTTCACTCTTTCGGGCTTCTTTTCCACATGGGCACGCAAGGATTCCAGCCGTGCACATCCTTCTGGAAATCGCGGCCGGCCGGGGTGGCGCCCACGGTGCTCAGATCCTCGACCGGAGACTTCAGAAGCTCCGTGATGTATTTCTCCACTTGCTCGCGCAGGCCTGGATTCTTCAGGGCCTCCCGCAGTTCGGCCTTCTCGATATGGGTAAATCCGCCGCACAGCGGACACTTCACAACGTCGTCGTTTATCATTGCCGCCCTCTTGCTCAGGAAATGTCGCGGGTCCGGGTGCCGCTCAGCACCGCCTTCTCCGCTACCCCATTAGAGGATGGGTGGGTTTTTTGAACAGTGACAACGGTCGCTGGGGATTGTGACTAGGGTCACAGAACCATCAAACGGCGGTGATAGCGTCGGATCGCAGCTTGTCCCACGGCTGTCAATGACCCGGCGGAGCGGGTTCCGGCGGATAGTTCCGTGACGGGAAGGGAAAGGGAGCAAATCGTGGTCGCCGTCATTTACGCCGCTTCCCCTTCCCTGCTACCATCATTGGTCTACAAGTCAACCTGCAACCAAATCTGATAACGCCCTCATAAATTACGGAGGAACCATGGCAATCAAAGTTGGCATCAATGGATTTGGACGAATCGGCCGCAACGTGTTGCGCGCTTCGCTCAAGGACTCCAACCTGGAATTCGTCGCGGTCAACGATTTGACCGATCCTAAAACCCTGGCTCACCTGCTGAAGTACGACTCGGTGCTGGGCAACCTGCCCAATCAGGTTTCCGCCGGCGCCGACAGCATCACGGTGGACGGCAAGACCATCAAGGTCTTCAAGGAAAAGGACCCGGCCGCCCTGCCCTGGGAATCGGTGGGCGCGCAGGTCGTGATCGAATCGACGGGAAAATTCACCGATGCGAATGAGGCCAAGAAGCACCTGGGCGGCCCTGTGAAGAAAGTGATCATCTCCGCCCCGGCGAAGAATGAAGACATCACCGTGGTGCTGGGCGTCAACCACGAGAAGTATGACGGTGCCAAGCATCACATTATTTCCAACGCTTCCTGCACTACCAATTGCCTGGCGCCGGTGGCCAAAGTCATTAACGACGAATTCAAGATCGTCTGCGGCACCATGACGACCATTCATTCCTACACCAACGATCAGGTCATTCTCGACTTCCCGCACAAGGACCTGCGCCGCGCCCGCGCTGCTGCGCTTTCGATGATTCCAACCACAACTGGAGCGGCCAAGGCGCTGAAGCTGGTGATTCCGGAACTCGGCGGCAAGATCGACGGATTCTCCATGCGCGTGCCGACGCCCAACGTATCCGTGGTTGACTTTGTGGTATGGGTCGAAAAGAAGACGACCAAGGAAGAAGTAAACGCGGCGTTGAAGAAGGCGACCGAGTCGGGGCCGCTGAAGGGCTATCTGGGCTATGAAGAGCATGAACTGGTCTCGTCCGATTTCAAAGGCGACCCGCGCTCTTCGATCGTGGATTCGCCTTGCACCATGGTCGTGGGCGGCAACTGCGTCAAGGTGATCTCCTGGTATGACAACGAGTGGGGATACTCCTGCCGCGTGCGCGACCTGATCAACTACATCGCGAGCAAAGGACTGTAGAGAACAGTGAAGCCCACCCTTTCGCACACGACACGAAAGGGTGGGGCACCCGCACCTGATCTGCCGTCAAAAGGACGACCAGCCATGTCCAAGCTTTCTATTCGTGATCTTCCGCTCAATGGCAATCGCATCTTCATGCGCGTGGACTTCAACGTGCCATTGGAAGACGGGCGTGTCATGGACGACACCCGCATCCGCGAAACCCTGCCCAGCATCGAGTATGCGCTGCGCCACGGAGCGCGCCTGATTCTGGCCTCGCACCTGGGCCGGCCCAAGGGCAAGCCCAATTCCAAGATGAGCCTCAAGCCCGTCGCGGAGCGCCTGCGCATGCTGCTCGACCGGGAACTGGCGAGCGGGGAAAACGTCGGCTTCTGCCCGGAGTGCGTGGGACCGGAGGCCGAGGAAGTTGCCACCCAACTGGAAAAGGGCCAGACGCTGCTGCTCGAGAACCTGCGTTTCCACGCCGAGGAAGAGGCCAACGACGAGAAATTCGCCAGGCAACTGGCGAATCTCGCCGAGTATTACGTGAACGACGCTTTCGGCACAGCGCACCGCGCCCACGCTTCGACTGCGGGGATTACCAAGTTCGTGAAGCAGTCCGCCGCGGGCTTGCTCATGGAGAAGGAACTGAAATATCTGGGCAAGGCGCTGGAGCATCCCGAGGAGCCGTTCGTGGCTATTCTGGGCGGCGCCAAGGTCAGCGACAAGATCGGCGTGATTCAAAACCTGATGAACAAGGTGAATTCGCTGATCATCGGCGGCGGCATGGCCTACACCTTCCTCAAGGCGCAGGGGCACGAGATCGGCAAGTCGCTGCTCGAAGCCGACAAGGTCGAACTCGCCAAGCAACTGCTCGCAGAGGCAAAGAAGCGGAATTTGAGATTCCTGCTGCCCGTTGATCACGTCGTGGCCACGAAGCCAGAAGCCAACGCGTTAATCCAGCAGGTCGGCGAAGGCCAACCGATTCCGGCCGACAAGATGGCGCTCGACATCGGTCCCAAAACCATCGAACTCTTCTCCGAGGAAATCTCCCGCGCCCGCACCATCGTCTGGAACGGGCCGATGGGCGTGTTCGAAGTTCCCGGATTCTCCCGCGGGACGTTCAAGATCGCGCAGGCGGTGGCGGAGAATGCCGGCGCCATTTCCATTGTGGGCGGCGGCGATTCGGTCGCGGCCGTGCATGCCGCGGATGTAGCCGACAAGATCACCCACATCTCCACCGGCGGGGGCGCTTCGCTGGAATTCCTGGAGGGCAAGAAACTGCCGGGAGTCGAAGCGCTCACGGACAAAAAGTGACGGGCAGAAGTGACCCTCCTGGATACGGGCGTGCGCAGTCTTAAAATTCGACTTCTGCTCGATGGCGGCAAGATGATCGAGATCCACGGCCCGGCCGACATCACCGAGGAGACTACCGGCGCGATTGTAAACGCCGCCAATTCGTCTCTTCTGGGCGGCGGCGGAGTGGATGGAGCGATTCATAACGCCGGAGGGCCTGCGATTCTCGCCGAGTGCCGCCAAATCGTCAGCAAGATTGGAAGGCTCCCGGCAGGGCAAGCGGTCATCACAACGGGCGGACGCTTAGCCACAAGGCACGTTATTCACACCGTCGGTCCAATCTATCGCGGTGGCGGACGCGGGGAAGCTGAGACGCTCGCAAGCTGCCACCGCGAGTCCATCCGCCTTGCCGACGAAAATGCTCTTATATCCGTAGCATTTCCGGCGATTTCGACCGGGGCCTATGGATATCCTGTAGACGAGGCGGCCCCGATTGCGATGTCTGCGACAATTGAAGCGTTGGCGGCTGCGAAACACGTTGAGAAATGCCGGTTCGTTTTGTTTGATCGTGCGACATTGCAAGCGTACGAACGTGCTGCCGAGAAACTGAGCACCACCACCTCTTCATTCCGCATCGAAAAGGCTCATTCATGAGAACAAAAGTGATCGCCGGCAACTGGAAGATGTTCAAGACGCCCGACCAGACTCGGGAGTATTTTCGCGAGTTTCTGCCCCTCGTGGCCGGCCACGACCGCGACGAGATCGTCGTCTGCCCGCCGTACACGGATGTGGCGGTTGCCATCGAAGCCGCGCGCGGAAACAACGTTGCTATCGGCGTGCAGAATGTTCACTGGAAGGCCGACGGAGCTTACACGGGCGAGATATCGGCTCCCATGCTGTTGTGCCTGGGGGTCACGCACGTGATCATCGGCCACTCGGAGCGGCGCCAGTATTTTGGCGAGACCGACGATACGGTGAACCTCCGCCTGAAGACTGCGCTGGAATCGGGGCTCACGCCGATCTGTTGTGTAGGAGAAGTTCTTGAGGAGCGCGAGGCTGGGGCAACGGACGACGTGCTGCGCCGGCAGTGCGTGCGCGCCTTCCACACCATCTCGGCCAAGAAGGCGGCGAAGCTTGTAGTCGCCTATGAACCAGTGTGGGCGATTGGCACCGGTAAAACCGCAACGCCGGAAATCGCAGCGGCGGCTCATGCCGTCATTCGGCATGAAGCCAGCAAAATCTTTGGCGACGACTTCGCCGCCAAGCTGCGCATTCTGTATGGGGGATCGGTGAAGCCGGAAAATGTCTCAGCCCTGATGGCGCAGGAAGACATTGACGGCGCATTGGTAGGCGGAGCTTCGCTCGAACCGAAATCGTTCGCCGCGCTCGTCAAGTACTGAGGCGAACGATACCTTCAGGGCGCATTCTCGCGCACCCTTGAAGCCACTATTCCACCCACAAGGGCTTTCCGCCGGGCGTGCGCAGAGCCACAGTCTGGCTGCCGCGCACGATCGTGCGCGCGACCAAGGCTTCATGCCCCTGGAAGATGATGCGGGACCCGACCACATCAACCTCATCCCCGCGGAAAAACTGCCACTGATTGCCGCTCAGGAACCGGCTCGGGGCCACGTGCACCTGGATCTTCCCTTTTTCGGTGGCGATTGTCAGGTGCGTTCCTTCGTCGCCATTAACTGGGCAGTAGAAGTTGCGCACATCTTCCACCACTCCATGAAGGCTTACCTCCGCGGCCGCGTCATAGCGAGGCGGGTGCCGCTGGGGACTGAGCAGCAGCACGATCAGCACAACTAAGCCAGCGCCCATGATGATCTGTGGAGTTCGCATGGGATCCTCCTTCCCCTGTACTGATTCAAAGAGCGGATCCGCTCAGGCGCCTGCGACAGCGGCTACCTTGGCCTCCGCCTTCTTGACCTTGGGCAGTTCGAAACGCAGAACTCCGGATTGCAGTTCTACCACCGCACCCGCGGGATCAACTTCCGACGACAGCGCGATGAGCCGCAGAATCCGGTCGGGATAAACATCGGCGGGCGGCGTCTCCTTCGCACCGGCCGCGGCGGTCGTTTCTTTCTTGCCCAGGTCCTTTCCACCCAGAATAGCGATGCGCTTGGCCTCGACGCTGACTTTCAACTCGTGTTCGGTAAGGCCGAGAACGTTGGCACGAATGCTGAAGCGGTCTGGGGTGTCGGAGATTGCAATGGATACGGGGCGCAGCAGCTCCGATTCCGCCTGGAACCAGTCTTCCCAGTCGTGGCCGTGCTCGCGGTTGCGCGATTCGAACAGTTCGAACGCTCTGCTGGAGATGGCGTGCTGGATCTGCTGCATTTCCCGCTGCAAAGCTTCCGGGTTGCAGAGTTGCAGGAGCTTTGGCGGTGGGGTTGGCGCAGAAGCCTTCGCGGATTTCATGATTCCCTCCTTCGTGTGATTCCGGTGAAAGTGGCACCGGTGAAAGAGGTTCGCTCGGCCTGGTGTCAGGATTGGCAGGCGGGCTGAAGCGAGCCGTGGTTGAGGGCCATACCAACTGGCATCTACTTCCGTCACTTGGATTCTCTGCCCCATCAACGGGGCACGCCGTGATCCAAATCACAGGGAACAACAAAACATTCCGAAGGCCTTCCCATTGAGGAAAAGTGATCGCGGTCACCGAAAACTGTCTGCGCAACGACTAGGATTTTCGGTGGCAATGAATGCCACGCCAGCGGGCCCCTCAATTTGCGTGCACCGAGTTTCGTTCCACCGGTTTCGTTCCACCAGCGAGGAGGTCGTTATGCCGCTTACCAAACTTCGTGAATTTCTCGACTCCCACAACATCAAGTACATGGTGGTTTCTCATTCCATCGCCTACACCGCCCAGGGCATCGCCGCTCTGGTTCACCTTTCGGGCAAGAAGCTGGCGAAGACCGTCATCGTGCGCGTGGATGGCGCTCTGGCCATGGCTGTCGTCCCGGCATCGTTCCACGTTGATCTGGATCTGCTCCGGACCGTGGCCGGCGCCCGCGTCGTGGAAATTGCCACGGAGCGGGAGTTCAAGGACGCGTTTCCGGACTGCGAGACCGGCGCGATGCCGCCGTTTGGAAATCTCTACGGCATGGCCGTCTATACCGATGCCAGCCTCGGCGAGAACGAGGACATCACTTTCAACGCGGGCACCCATCGCGAACTGGTTCGCATGGCCTGGGCCGACATGGTGCAACTGGTGAATCCGACGGTCGCCAACCTGACTCACCGTCCGGCAATGGCCGCGGCGTAGCTGGCGCTTTTCGTGAATAAGAAATGTTGAGGGAGGGATTGCCGCGTCATTTCCGCCCGATGGCCATGATGTGCGAACTCGCGCCGAGCACGGTGGGTTCGCGCTCCACCTTCCGAATGACTGCGAGCAGACGCTCGCGCTGCTGGGGATGGTTCCACAGGAGGTCGAAGTCGCGGGCCAGCCAGCCCGGGCCTTCGATCGCCACCAGTTCTGCAACCTGAAATCCCGCCTTCAGAAACTCCTGAGACAATTCGCCGGGACGATGAAAATAGGCATCCGTGAAGTACAGGGGATTGCCGGTCGTGTTGCGATGCTGGCCGTCTTCCAGATCGCGGTCCAGAATAGGCGCGAAGGCCGGATCAGAAAAGAATCCGCTGGACAGCGAATCGAACAACGAGGCAAAGCGGCTGATGGCCGCGCCCCACACCGCTCCTCCCGGACGCAGCACGCGGTGCGCCTCCCGCAGGCAGGCCATCCGGTCTTGCTTTTCCACCAGATGGTAGAGAGGACCGAGCAGCAGGACTGCATCTGCGCTGGCGTTGTCCTGCGGCAAATGACGTGCGTCGCCGACTTCGGCCGAAGCCAGGGGATGACCGGTCTGCTGCGCGGATGCAGCCCGCGCCTGTTCCACGTGTTTCGGCACGGGATCCAACAGGTACACCTGATATCCGCGGGTTGCCAGCCAGCAGGCGTAGGCACCCGCGCCTCCGCCCGCGTCAATGATGGCGGCGGGAGCGGGCGGCAGGTGGCGAACAAGCAGTTCGCGCGTGCGCTCCTGTTCGAGACGAAACCATCCGCTGCGAAGGCGCGAGGCCTCGTCGGCGGCCGCGTAGTAATGACTCATCTCGCGAAGGGATTCGTCGTCGTTCATTCCGGAAATAATGACTCCAGAGACTGACTACACGCTGACCCGCCGGTGCGGCGCACGATACCCCAACTGCAGGGAGATATGCCGGGCCGCATCCTTGAGCGCTTCCACGATGCGCGGTATGGTGTGCGCGTTCACCTGATTGGTCGTGCCGCTCAGGCCCAGGCTCGCTTCAATCATGCTGTTCTGATCGAACACCGGCGCGCCCAGGCAGCGTGCCCCCAGGTTGTTCTCCTCGTCGTCAATGGCATAGCCCTGCGCTCGCACCTTCTCCAACTCTTTCAGCAAACGCGGCACGGTAGTTATGGTTTTGGGAGTACGTTTCTCCATCCCGGTCTGGGCAATAATCTTCTCCAGCCTCTCCGGCGGAATGTGCGCGACGAGCGCCTTACCCACGCTGGTGGCGTGGACGCGCATGCGCCGGCCCACCCACGTATCCACGCGGAGGAATCCGGTAGGTTCCACTTTCTCGATATAAACGGCGTCGGGCCCGTCGAGAATCGCCAGATGGCAGGTGAGATTGGTCTTTTCTACTAAGTGGCGCATGATGGGCAACGCCACTTCCCGCACATCAATGCCGCTCAGGGCGCCGCGGCTGAGGCTCAGAATCTTCAGCCCCACGCGATATTTTCCCGTCTCTGCGTCGCGGTTCAGATAGCCCTGGGCCTCCAGCGTGCGCAGGATGTAGCTGGCCGAGCTCTTTGGAATCTGTAACTTGCGGCTGATTTCGGCGTTACTCAGGCCTTCCGGCTCCTGGGCCACCGCTTCCAGCATAGCCAGCGCGCGTTCGACTGCTACCGAAGGAGATTCGTGGTTGGAAGCCATACCGAAGGGCTATGGTAGCAAACTCTTCCACGCCAACAAACTGAATTCGTGTTCGGCATACTGAACAGGCCTCTTGACGCAGCCCGGGAGCTGGCATACGATCCGCCAGTATTATGAATGTGTGTTCGGTATATTGAACACATGATGAAAAGCAATTGAGCCCAGGAGCCGTACAAATGACGCCCACCGCATCAATGATTCCGGAAGCGGACCTGATCAATCCGGTCAACGCCGCGCCGGCCGATTTCGATCCTTCCCGCGATCTTCCCGCGGGCTTTATGGACTTCCTGCTGCCGCTGCACAGGGCCTTCACGCCCCGCCAGCAGGAACTGGCCTTCAAGCGGGTTGAAGTGCTGCAACGGTCGCTGGAGGGGGACAAGCCGACGCACCGCTTCCCTTCCGACACGGTGCGCAACGGCTGGCGGATCGCGCTGCCCGAGTGGTGCCAGGACCAGCGCAATCAGATGACCGGTCCGTCCGACGACGGCGAGCTCTGCGTCAAGATGCTGAACTCGGGCGCGCCCGGGGTCATGCTCGATCTGGAAGATTCCTGCGTCAACGAGTGGTCGCATCACCAGACAGGCGTGGCCAACATTCTGGCCTGCCTGCGCGGCCAGCTCAGCTACTACGACCAGAAGCGCCAGCGGACGGTAACCATTCAGCCCAGTAGCACGGTGATCTTCACCCGCCCGCGCGGCCTGCACCTGAACCAGGCGGGATTGATTAACGAAGAACTGGTCTCGGCGTCGCTGTTCGATGTCGCACGCATCTGGTACAGCATTGATCCGGCCGAACTGAAGCACCCGCTGTGCATTTACATTCCGAAATCAGAGTCAGCGGAAGAGGCCCTGTGGTGGCGTGATCTGTTCCAGGCGCTGGCGAAGTGGCGCGGCGTTCCGCACAACTACATCAAGTGCATGGCGCTGGTGGAGTCGCACCCGCTGGCGTTCCAGATGGAAGAATTCGCGTACAACCTGCGCGACCACATCATCGGGCTCAACCTGGGCCGCTGGGACTACATGGCCAGCCTGATCCATTTCAATCAGGACGACCCTGACTGGGTTCTGCCCGACCGCAACACGATTCCCCATAACGTCGCCTTCTTCCAGAACCTGCGCGAGCTGATACCTGAGATTTGCCATCATCGCGGAATTCTGGCCATCGGCGGCATGACCGCGCTCTATCCCAGCCGCGAAGACGCAGAGTTGAACGCGCGCGCTCTGGCGGTTCTCGAAAAAGACAAGAAGAATGAGGCCGATTGCCTGATGGATGGAGCATGGACCGGCCATCCCGACCAGAACGCGATCGCCGTGGCGCAGTTCCCTTACCCGAACCAGCTTCAGGCGCGCCCGAGCAACGCCAGCCGCTACCCCGACCTGCGGCCGACGCCAACCGGCGTGGGAACGCGAACCGTAAACGGCACGCGCGCCGCCGTGCGCACCGTGATCCGATACCGGCACGGCGTGCTCAACGGCCAGGGCGCCAGCCTGCTCGATGGCTACATGGAGGATCTGGCCACGGACCGGATTTACCGCCTGATGATCGCGCAGCGCGTGCTGCACCGCGACGTGGTCCCCATTGAGGACACGCAGGGCCAAGCGGTCAAGCATACGCCACAGTTCATCACGCAACTGTTCGACGAGGAACTCGAACGCTTGCTCGCGGAACTTCCCCCAACCAGCACCGCGGAAGATGCGGAACGCTTCCGCCGCGCCCGCGAAATCAGCGAGGCCATGATCGTGAACGGAGAATTCAACCCGGTTTAACCCATCCCCAGCTTCAAGAACCAGCTTCAAACCATTTTTTTCAGGAGAGTACAGGATATGTCGGCCAACGGAAACGGACACAGCAAGCAAACCACAACTCACCCGCGCTCCTCCGAGCCATTGCGCAGCGAACAAGAACGCGCCACGCAGTATGCTCTCGCCCAGCAATGCATGACCAACGAGTGGGCTAAGAACCCGCGCTGGGAGGGAGTGGAGCGGCCGTATACGGCTGAGGACGTGCTGCGTCTGCGCGGCTCGATCCACATTGAGCACACGTTGGCCCGCCTGGGTGCCGAGCGTCTGTGGACGCTGCTCAAGACCGATCCCTACGTCAACGCGCTGGGCGCGATGACCGGCAACCAGGCCGTGCAACAGGTGCAGGCCGGGCTGAAGGCGATCTACGTGAGCGGATGGCAGGTCGCCGCCGACGCAAACAATGCCGGCACGATGTATCCCGACCAGAGCCTGTATCCGGCCGACAGCGTTCCGAATCTTTGCCGGCGCATCAACAATGCGCTGCAGCGCGCCGACCAGGTTCACCACGCCGAGGGCAAAGTAGCTCCGGGCGAGACCTGGTTCGCGCCCCTGGTCGCCGACGCGGAAGCGGGATTCGGCGGAACGCTCAATGCCTTCGAACTGATGAAGGGCATGATCGAGGCGGGCGCGGCTTGCGTTCACTTTGAGGACCAACTGTCGTCGGCGAAAAAGTGCGGCCATCTCGGCGGCAAGGTTCTGGTCTCGACCACCGAGGCCATTCAGAAGTTGGTCGCGGCCCGGCTGGCGGCTGACGTGATGGGCGTGCCCACGCTGATCATGGCCCGCACCGACGCCGACAGCGCTCACCTGCTGACCAGCGACATTGATGCCCGCGACCGCGCCTTCTGCACCGGCGAGCGCACGACGGAGGGTTTCTTCCGGATTCACGGCGGTATCGAGTCGGCCATCGCGCGCGGCCTGGCCTACGCCCCCTACGCCGACCTGATCTGGTGCGAGACTTCGCATCCGGATCTGGAGGAGGCACGCCGCTTCGCGGAAGCGATTCACGCGCAGTATCCGGGCAAGGCGCTGGCCTACAACTGTTCGCCCAGCTTCAACTGGCGCAAGAATCTGGACGAGGCGACCATCGCGCGCTTCCAGCCCGAACTGGCGCGCATGGGCTACAAGTTCCAGTTCGTAACCCTAGCCGGCTTCCACGCGCTGAACCTGAGCATGTTCGAACTGGCACGCGGGTACAAACTGGCCGGCATGACAGCGTATTCGCGGCTGCAGGAAAAAGAATTCAGCCGCGAAACCCAGTACGGCTACGAGGCGGTAAAGCACCAGCGCTTCGTCGGTACGGGATATTTCGATCAGGTCCAGCAAGTCATCAGCGGCGGATTGGCTTCGACCATGGCGCTGACTGGATCTACCGAGTCTGAGCAATTCATGGAAAAGAAGCCGCTGATTCGTGCGGAGCGCGGTCCGGACGCGGGTTGCCAGCCCATTCTGGGCGACTGCCCGCACGTACCGGTCCAGATTGACCTGGGCCCGGAAGAGATGCTGTTGCCGTCTGGGGATTAACTGGTTACAACTGTTCGCGTAAAGGGCCGGCCCACGAAAGTGGGCCGGCTTCGCTCTTTGTGCGCGTCTTGGGCACAACAGGTGCCGCTCCCACTCCCGCAACGGTTACACTCCATCGCCGCCTGCGATCGAGGCCTGCTTTGCTATAATGACTTGCTGCCTGGCATCGTTGATTCTTGCCTGTGCGGAAGTGGTGGAACTGGCAGACACACCATCTTGAGGGGGTGGCGCCGAAAGGCGTGGGGGTTCAAATCCCCCCTTCCGCACCATACATTCTGTTCCCCGGTTGATCCGAGCGAACAAATTGAGGAATGCGCTTCGGGCAGGACAGATGCACCTAGGGAAAACTTGAACTTATGATTTATTTCATCAGCGCAGTTCACATTCTGGTTTGCTTCTTCATCATCATCGTGGTGCTGCTGCAGAGCGGCAAGAGCGGTGATATTTCTGCCGCCTTCGGCGGGCAGGGCAGCCAGACGGCGTTCGGACCCCGGGGCGCGGCCAGCGCCCTGTCTCGGGCCACCACTTGGTCGGCCGTGGCTTTCATGATTACGTCCATCACGCTTTCAATCTGGGCCTCCAAGCGCGGCGGCCCGTCGTCCGTGTTGCAGGGACTCAAGTCGCAACCAGTCAAGACGCAGCCCGCACCGGCCCAGAAGCCCGCGACCCCACCTGCCCAGCAGAAATAAGGTCTTCGGCAAAGTTCCTGTGCGCTTTGCCGGGGATGTTTGCATTTCAACGACCTCCTGCGCACCCAACATCGGCCAGAACTGCCCGAAGTATCCCTTCATTGTGTTTCCTTAACCTTGGGTGCTACCATCGCTGTAAGTCGTTCATTGTCTGGAGGCAGCGATATGTCGGATCGTGACAGCAATAGCTTCGTATGGTTTCTGGCAGGATTAGGCCTGGGAGCCCTGGCCGGCGTGTTGTATGCGCCCCGGTCGGGGAGCGAGACGCGGGAAGCGTTGCGCCAGCGCGCCGAGGAAGGCCGTGACTATGTGCGCAGCCGTGCCCGTGATGCGCGTGATCAAGCTTCGCAATGGGCCGACCGCGGCCGCGAGGTGATCGGTCAGCAGAAAGAACAGTTCCGCGCCGCTTATGAAGCGGGTCGCCAGGCATATCAGGAGCACACGACGGAGACCGGCGCGCCCAAGAATCTGTAACGTAGTGGGCGCCGGCTCTTCTCTCCCGAGTGCGAGGGTTCGTGCGGTGGAGGCACAGTTATGGACAAGCTGAATCTGTTCATCGCCCTGACAGGCCTTGCGGTCATGCTGCAGGCGGGCATTCTGCTGGCCATGTATCTCGCCATGCGCAAGAGCAGCGCCCGCATCGAAGCCATAGCCACGGAAGTGAAGACCAAGGTCTTGCCCACCATCGAGCAGGCTCAAACGATGCTGACGGAAGTCCGGCCCCGGCTGCAGGTGATCGCCGCCAATCTGGAGCATACCTCCACGACGGTTCGCTCCCAGGTTGAGCGCATGGATGCAACCGTCAATGATGTGGTGGACCGCGCCCGCTTGCAGGTCATCCGCGCCGACGAACTGCTCAGCCGCACGCTGGATCGCGTGGAACAAACCTCTGATTTAGTGCATAACACAGTGATCTCGCCCGTGCGCCAGCTCTCGGGGATCATGCAGGGGATCACGGTGGGGCTGGAATTTCTGTTCAGCGGACGCGGCCGCAAGAATGGCCGCGGACGCGAAGAACGGCGCCCCGTGCCGCAGGACGAGATGTTCATCTGAGCTTCTCCGCGCGGACTGAGGCTCACCCAGATTGCTTTTCTCACCCCTAGGACAAACACGCTCATGCGCTCTCTTAGCCGCACTGCTGTCGTCGCCAATATCGTGTTGGGGACGCTTCTTCTTCTTTGTATTTCGCTAACCGCCCAGGACAAGATCGTTTGGAGCGATCAGGAAAAACCGATCGTCGAACAGATTCGCGGCCTGCGCAAACTCGACGACAATGTGCGCGCCCGCACCACCAGGGATCTGGCATTGCAGATCCGGCAGTTGCCGTCCGTCCCGAACAAGCTGCGGCTGGCGGGGGCGCTGGCGAATCTTTCCACCGAAGGCGACTTTGGGCGCGACACCTTGCAGGAGGTCACCACCACGCTGGCCGATGCGCTGCGCGAGCTGCTACCGGCGGCCAAACAGGGCGAACTCAATCCTCTTTATGTCGAATTAGCCTCACTGGTGCGCTACGAACATATGCGGGCCACCTCGGATGATCCGCAGTTCACCCAAGCCATGACCAGTCTGGAAGACGCGGATGCGGTGCGCGAGAAGGCGGACTTCGCGCTCTCCAACCTGCAAGGCAAGACCTGGCATCTGCGGGAGCTGCGCGGAAAGACCGTACTGGTCAACTTCTGGGCAACCTGGTGCCCGCCATGCCGCAAGGAAATGCCGGATTTACAGGCTCTCTACGACAGATACAAGGATCAGGGGTTTGTCGTGCTGGCCATATCCAACGAAGAAGCCGCCAAGGTGGCTCCGTTTATTGCGGAGAGAAACATCACGTATCCCGTATTGCTGGACCCCGGAGGAAAGGCGGCGCAACTGTTCCAGGTGGATGGGATTCCGAAAAGCTTTGTCTATGATCGCAACGGCAAACTGGCCGCGCAGTCCATTGATATGCGCACCAGAAGTCAGTTTCTGGATATGCTGAAGCAGGCTGGCCTGCAGTAGGAGCATCGGATGCGATATCTCGTACGAGCGCGGGTGAAACCCGGCCGCGAGAGAGATCTGCTTGAAGGCATCGAGCAGGAAACGCTGGGCCGCGGCTCGGTCGCCGAAGGCGAGTATCTGCGCAACATGCAGGAGGCGCGTCTGTGCGCCGATCAGACCGCGCGCTGGGTGGAAGTCTGCTACTGTCCCACGCCGCTGCTGGAAGAGCGTCCCTACTGGGAACAATATTTCGACCTGACGCGGGTGCAGGATGCGCACGACCGCCGCAAATGCCGCGACGAAAACGGTTCTGAGCCATGGGCATGCGGCGACTGCGACTGCACCGCACGGCTGGAAGAAAAGTTGAAAGCATCAGGGACGCCGTTTCTCGAGTCGCTCCGAAACAACACTCCGGCCTGCCCCGGCAAACAGCGGCGCGGATGATCCCGCCCTTTCCGCCACAGATGACAAGGTTCCCCCGACGGTTTAACGTGTTCCGGTGAGTCGTTTGCGTCCGTTGGCGTTGTTTGTTGCTATCGGAGTCTTTGGATTTACTCTTACGGCCCAACCTCGCCCGACGGGGACCGAGCCATACCAGTCTGCCGGCACCAAGAAAATGGCGGCGCTGCTCGAACAAATCTACCGCGAGCAAGACTGGAAAACAGACCCCAATAAAGATGCCGAACGCGCCCAGCACCTGCGCGAGGATCTCGCGAGCAATCCCAGCCTGCTGGATGAGTTGAAGCTCCGCGAGGTGCTGGCGGAAAACCTGCTGCGGGCGGGCGACAGCGCCGGGGCAGTCGAGCAACTGGAGAAGATCCGCACCCTGTGCACGCAATACGGGGCCGTCCTGACTCCCGCCTTCGACAAGCTGGTCCGCGACAAGCTGGCCCTGTCTTACCTGCGGCTGGGTGAGCAGGAGAACTGCGTCCACTACCACGGCCAGGACTCGTGCCTCTACCCCATCAAAGGAGGAGGCGTACACGTGGCGCGCAGAGGGGCCGAAGGCGCCTTCCGCGAGCTGACGGCTGCGCTCGAAAAAGATCCCAATGACCTGAAATCGCGCTGGCTGCTGAACATTGCCGCCATGACCCTGGGCAAATATCCGGACGACGTTCCGGAAAAATGGCGCGTCCCGCCGAGCGCCTTCGCGCCGGAGTACGACATTGGCCGCTTCTACGACGTGGCCACCGACGCGGGCCTGATGATCAACAACCACTCCGGCGGCGTGATCATGGAAGACTTCGACGGCGATGGCCTGCTCGATCTGATGGTGTCCGGCTCCGGGCCGCGCGACCAGTTGCGATTCTTCCACAACAACGGCGACGGCACGTTTTCCGACCGGACGCGCGAGGCAGGCCTGACCGGCGAGACCGGAGGCCTCAACATTGTCGTCACCGATTACAACAACGATGGGCATCCGGACGTGCTGGTTCTCCGCGGCGGCTGGTGGGGACAGAACGGGAAATATCCCATGTCGCTGCTGCGCAATAACGGCAATGGCACATTCGACGACGTGACCGAAGAAGCCGGCCTGCTCTCCCTGCACCCGACTCAGACCGCGGCGTGGGCCGACTACGACAACGATGGCTGGCTCGACCTGTATGTAGGCCACGAGGCGAACACCACGGAGAACCACCCGTCGCAGCTGTTCCACAACAATCACGACGGAACGTTCACCGAAGTGGCCGCGGCCAACGGGCTGGCCGATATGGGCTTCGTGAAGGGCGTCGCCTGGGGTGACTTCAACAACGACGGGCGCCCCGATTTATATGTATCGGTCAAGGGCAAGGGAAATCACCTGTTCCGTAATGACGGGCCGATGGACCCGGCGAATCCGCGGCCGGATCGCTGGAAGTTTACCGACGTCACGGCGCAGGCGGGAGTAGCTGAGCCCATTCACAGTTTCGCCACGTGGTTTTTCGACTATGACAATGACGGCTGGCCCGACCTGTTCGTGGCCGGCTTCTACGTGGAGATGCTCAATGACATGGCTGCATTTCAAATGGGTCTGCCGTACAAGGCGGAAGTTCCGCGGCTCTACCACAACAATCACGACGGCACATTTACCGACGTGACCCGGCAGATGAAGCTCGACCGTGCGATTCTGGTGATGGGATCGAATTTCGGCGACCTCGATAACGACGGCTGGCTCGACGTGTACCTGGGTACGGGCGATGTGCCCTACGAAGCGCTGCTGCCCAATCGCATGTTCCGCAACAACGAGGGCAAAGTGTTCCAGGATGTGACCACCTCCGGGGATTTCGGACATCTGCAGAAAGGTCACGCCGTTGCCTTTGGCGACCTTACCAATAACGGCAACGAAGACGTGTTCGAGGAAATGGGCGGAGCGGCCAGCGGAGACGCATATCCCAGCGTGCTGTACGAAAATCCCGGCCACGGCAACCATTGGGTCACGCTCGAACTGGAGGGCGTGAAGACGAATCGCGCGGCCTTCGGGGCACGGGTGAATGTCACGGTGAAGACTGTAAGCGGCATGCGGCACATCTACCGGACGGTGGGTTACGGATCGAGCTTCGGCGGCAATCCGCTGCGCCAGCATATTGGCGTGGGCAAGGCCGAGCGTATCGCCGAGATCGAGGTGTCGTGGCCAACCTCAAAGCTGGTGCAGAAATTCCACGACCTGCCCGTGGATCGGGCTTTTCATTTGCGCGAAGGAGACGCCGCGCTCAAGCCGGTGGAGTACAAACAGTTCCAGCTGAGACATTTACCGGCAACGACACAGCATCACCACTAGAACTGGTCTCACAAATTGCTTGGGTAGGGCACGGCTTCAAGAGCCTGCCCTGAGCGAAGTCGAAGGGTGCCATTCAGGACAGACAAGAACGCGGGCTTTAGCCCCTGAGGCCTGGACGGTCCGCTCGGAACACTAGTCCCGCCCATTGGCCGCGCTCGCGGCTGCGAGCTGCGGCAGAGTTGTTCCCAGCTCCTTCAAGTCCTGCGCCACTTCCTTCAAATTGAAAACCAGTGCCCAGAACGGCAGCATGCGATCGAGGGCAAAAGGAGCAGTTGCGCGCTGGGCTCGGAGTTTGGCCAAGTCGGCGTCGAGATCGCGGATCGCGGCGTCGAGTTCCGTCGAGTTCAGCGGCTTGCCGGGATGGCGCACCGCTTCCGCCAGCGATGCGAAGCTTTCCGCCGTTTTTTCCGCCAGCACCGGCAGCGAGGGCACCAGCCCGGGGTCGACCTGCGCGCGCACGTAGAGCGAACTGTCTTCCGCCATGGCCGTCAAACGGCGCCTGATCTGGTCCGCTAACTCCACCACCCGCTGGTGGGCGCTCTGGTTGAAACGCGAGAAGGCCAGCTCGCTGCGCGCTTCGTCCATTTGCTGCGTAATACCGCGCCGCAGATCGTGCAACTGGCGGTCGAGTTGGCGAACCTGCTCTTCGTTGGCGACTCCCTGCAGCGCCGCAGCCGTGACCGCTCGGTAGAGCGCTCCCGCTCCGTCGAGGATGTTGGCAATCTTGCGGCGCAGAATCTCGCGCGCATGCACCGGCCAGATCAGCGCGCCCACGGCGAAAGCCACGAACGCTCCCAACAGCGTGTAGAGCACGCGCAGCCAGGCCATGTGCCAGGGCTCTCCCTGGCCGCCGAAGACCAGGATCAGGGCAGCAGTAAATCCCGCGGCCGTGAAGCTGGGGTGGAGCGCCGTCAGATAGCCGAAGAAGGTTGCCAGCAAGAACAGCGCAACGCCCGCCCGCGCAGGCGTGTCTCCCAGCATGGGCATCAGCAGCGCCGCGGCGAGCGCGCCGCAGGTCGAACCGATGGTGCGGTAGAGTGCCGCTTTCCACGAAGCACCCAGGTTGGCCTGGGTCACGACCAGCGCCGCGAAGACCGCCCAGTAGCCCTGCGGCAGATGGAATCCGGTGTAGATGGCGTAAGTGATGGTGCCCGCCAGTCCAGTCTTGATTCCCTGCTTGAGCGACGCGGATTCACGGCTCCAGAAGGAGGGGGGAGTAGAAGACATTGAACTTTCAGGAAGGGGCAGTGAAGGATTTGCAGATGCCATGCGGGGATTATATTCGCGCGCGGTGAGCTATCTGCGAGGTGTAGGGATGATTTGCGACTTCGCCATCCGATGTGGCGCCTACGCGATCCAGCCACCGCCGACCACAATCTCTCCATCGTAGAAGACGGCAGCCTGGCCGGGGGTGATGGCGCGCTGGGGCTGGTCGAAGGTGACGAGAATTTCGTCTTCACCCACACGCTCGATCATGGCCGCAGCGGGCTCGTGGCGGTGCCGAATCTTCACGGCCACGCGCATCGGCTCTCCGAGATCAGCAACCGAGATGGGGTTCACGCGCTTAGCGCGCAGGGTGCGGGAATAGAGATGCTCGTCGCCACCCACGACCACCTGCTTGTTGGCTCCGCTGATCTGGATGACATAGAGCGGCGACCCGGTGGCCACGCCGAGTCCCTTGCGCTGGCCGACGGTGAAGTTGTGAATGCCCGCGTGCTCGCCGATGACCTCGCCGCCCGTGGTGACGAGTTCGCCGGCCGTGTCGGGCAAGGACTCGCCCTGCTCGGCAAGATAGGCGTCAATAAAGCGCTTGTAGTCACCGCCGGGGACAAAGCAGATCTCCTGCGAGTCGGGCTTCTCGGCCAGCGCGAGGCCGTGCTGGCGGGCAAGTTCGCGGACCTGCGGCTTGGTCATGTCGCCCAGCGGGAACATTGTGCGGCTGAGCTGCTCCTGCGTGAGGCCGAAGAGAAAGTAGGTCTGGTCCTTGCTCAAATCGGCGGGACGCTTGAGCAGCCAGCGCCGGCGGGACTCGTCATAGGCCACGCGGGCGTAATGGCCGGTGGCAACGCGCTCCGCTCCAATCTGTTGCGCCACAACCAGTAGCTGGTCAAACTTCAAGTGATTGTTGCACAGGCTGCAGGGGATCGGCGTGCGCCCGGAAAGATATTCTTCCACGAACGGACGCACCACGTCGCGCTCGAAGCGCTCCTCGTGATTGACCACGTAGTAGGGGATGCCGATCTGCTGCGCGACCCGGCGCGCGTCATAAACGTCGTCGAGCGAGCAGCAGCGCCCCTGCACGGACTCGGGCATGCCCTCGCGTCCGGCCAAGCGGCGCTGGTTCCAGAGTTGCATGGTCAGGCCGATGACGTTGTGCCCCTCGGCGCGCAGCATGGCCGCGACGGTGGAAGAATCCACACCGCCCGACATGGCTACGGCGATGGTGTCGGTATTCGGCATAAAACGCCTTTGGCCCTTGGCTTTTAGCTCTTGGCTTGAGAACTCTCCGATGGCCGCCGTTAGCCAGGAGCCAAAGGCTAAGAGCTAAGCGCCGCCTTTCGATACAGCGGTGACAATTCCCGCAACCGGGCCACGGTTTCGAGCACGATCGCCAGTGCGAAATCAATATCCTCCGCAGTCGTCTGCTTGCCCAGACTGAAGCGGATGCTTGACCGCCCCCGATCCGCCGGCAGGCCCATGGCGGTCAACACATGGGAAGGTTCCGTCGCGCCCGAGGAACAGGCCGCGCCGCCGGAAACCGCCAACCCCTTCAGGTCCGCGGCAATCACGAGAGACTCACCCTCGATGTGGTTGAAGTAGATGTTCGTCGTGTTGGGCACGCGCGGGGCTTTGTCGCCGTTCAAACCGGCGCCGTTCACGCCCGCTTCCTCAACGTGGGCGAGAATTCCCTGCTCAAGGCGGTCGCGCAACGCGGCCATTTTCTGGTCGTCGCCGCGATCGAGCCATTCCTTCGCCAGTTGTGCGGCCTTGCCCAGGGCGACTATTCCTGGGACATTCTCCGTTCCCGCGCGGCGCGAGCGCTCGTGCCCGCCCCCGCGAAACAGCGGCTGGAGGCGAGTTCCCTTCTTCACAAAAAGCGCCCCCACACCCTGCGGAGCGTGCATCTTGTGGCCCGAAATCGAAAGCGCATGACAGCCGATGCGGTTCACATCAAGCGCCGCCTTGCCCGCCGCCTGCACCGCATCGGTATGAAACTTCACTCCCGCCTCAGCCGCGATCTTTCCGATTTCTTCTACCGGTTGCAGCACTCCGGTCTCGTTGTTCGCCATCATGACCGAGATCAGCTGGGTATTCGCGCGCAGGGCGCGGCGCACATCGGCAGGGTCCACCAGGCCGCGGCCATCCACCGGGAGCACCGTCACTTCGCAGCCAATCTCCTCCAAATGCTTGCAGGCATGCAGCACGGCGTGATGCTCGACGCTCGATGTGATCACATGATCGCCCGCAGCGACCAGACCCGCAACGGCGAGGTTGTCGGCCTCCGTGCCTCCGCTGGTGAAAACGATCTCCGAAGTGTGACAGCCCAGCAGTCCAGCGACAGACTCGCGGGCATTTTCGACGGCGGCACGCGCCTCCTGCCCATGGTGGTGAATGGACGAGGCATTGCCGAAATGCTCCCCAAAATAGGGGCGCATGGCCTCGAACACCTCGGGCAGAACCGGGGTGGTGGCGTTATTGTCAAGGTAGACGCGGCGCATACAGAACCCGCTTCTATTCTACCTAATCGGGGATCGTAGAGACGTAGCTTGCTACGTCTTGCTGGTGGCATTCCAGAACGATGGTGAGAGACACGTTGCAAGCAACGTCTCTACGACCGCATTACAGGAGCCGCTGCGCCTGCGCCATGCCTGAACAGCCGAGGCGGCTGTTCCCACATGGTCTATCGTTGGTCTATCGGCACGTACCGCGCCGGGTAGTCCGGCCCCAGGTAGTCGGCGCGCGGGCGGATTAACCGGTTGTCGTCGAGTTGCTCGATCACGTGCGCGGCCCAGCCGCTGATGCGGGACACCGCGAAGATGGGGGTGAACAGGTCAACGTCAATGCCCAGCGTGTGATACGTGGAAGCCGAATAGAAGTCCACATTGGCGTTCAGTTTCTTCTCGGCCTTCACCAGTTCCTCGATCTGCTGCGACATCTCGTACCACTTAGCCTGCCCGCTGGAGTGGCCCAGATCGCGTGACATCACGCGCAGGTGCGTGGCGCGGGGATCTTCGGTGTGATACACGCGATGGCCGAAACCGGGAACTTTCTTTTTCTGGGCCAGCATGTCTTTGATGTAGGCGACCGGATCCGCGCCCTTGGCGTCAATCGCTTCCAGAATGCGAAACACCGCTTCGTTGGCCCCACCGTGCAGCGGCCCTTTGAGGGCGCCGATGGCCGAAGTAATCGCGGAATGCATATCGGAGAGCGTGGCCGCGGTGACGCGCGCGGCGAAAGTGGAGGCGTTGAGTTCGTGGTCGGCGTGCAGAATCAGGGCGATATCCAAAGCGCGTTCCGCTGTTGCAGAAGGACGCTCGCCATTGAGCAGCAGCAGGAAATTGGCAGCATGCGAGAGCGTGCGGTCGGACTCAACCACCGGCTTTCCCTTGCGGATTCGGTCGTAGGCCGCGACGATCATCGCGATCTGCGAGGTCAGGCGGATCGCCTTGTTCACGTTTGCGTCGTGGTCGTTTTTCTTGTCTTCGGGATCGTAGAACGACAGGGCCGAAACGGCCGTCCGCAGCACGTCCATGGGCAAGGCCTGACGGGGTGCGTTGCGCAGCAGCGTGATGATAGCCGGGTCCAGTTTGCGCTCGGCCGAGAGGCGCTCGTGCAATCCGCGCAACTCAGCGCGCGCGGGAAGGTTTCCAAACCAGAGCAAGTAGCAGGTCTCTTCAAAATTCGAGTGCTCCGCTAGTTCGTGGATGTCAATGCCGCGATAGGCGAGCACGCCGCGATCGCCGTCGATGTAGCAGATCTTGGACGTGGTGGCAACGATGCCCTCGAGTCCTTTCGGGGCCTGAGTTGTGGTCACACTGGACATTCGTATCTCGCTTGGTTCGTTGGATTTTCGTTGCCGGACCGCGTGGGAAGGGACGCGGGAAACGCAACCTTTGTTCTTATACCTGAAACCGGGCAGACTTTCCAAGCAGCCAAAAGTAACGTCGAAATCCGGCCCTCGGGGAACCGGTGACCCGCTCTATTTGAACTGAATCCCGAAAGGCTGCTGCTTTGCCACCCTCCCAAAGCAAGGCGTATAGTAGAGAGTACTCCTGCAGTTCCACCTAGTTCGCTGTTGCTCTTCATATTCCTCGTGGAGGATCCCCAAGCATGAAACGATCTTTTGCAACACTGCTCGCCTTTGCCTTCCTGTTCTCGACCATGGCCCCGGCCGACGAGGGCATGTGGCTCTACAACGCCCCTCCGAAGGACCGGATCAAAGCTAAGTATGGCTTCGAACTCACCCAGGAATGGTTGGACCATGTGCGCCTGTCTTCGGTGCGGTTCAACAACGGCGGCTCCGGCTCGTTCGTTTCAGCCGACGGCCTGGCTTTCACCAACCATCATGTGGGCGCCGGTTGCGTGCAGCAGCTCTCGACCGAGGGTCACGACTATATCAAGACCGGCTTTTACGCCAAGACCCAGGCGGAGGAAACCAAGTGCCCGAACCTTGAACTCAACCAGTTGGTGGGGATTGAAGACGTAACCGACAAGATCAATGCAGGTGTGAAGCCGGAGATGTCGGCCGCCGACGCCGGTCAGGCCCAACGCGCCGCCATGTCGCAGGTCGAGAAAGACTGTGCCACCGCGACCGGTCTGCGCTGTGACGTAGTCATCTTTTATTCCGGCCAGGTTTACAACCTCTACAAATACAAAAAGTACACCGATGTTCGGCTGGTGTTCGCGCCGGAGTTTGAGATGGCCTTCTTTGGCGGTGATCCCGACAATTTCACTTATCCCCGCTACGATCTGGACATTACTTTCTTCCGCGTGTACGAGAATGGCAAGCCGGCACACCTCGACCACTACCTGCAATGGTCGCGAACCGGCGTGAAAGACGGTGACCTGATTTTTGTCTCGGGACATCCGGGAAACACCGGCCGCCTGGCGACCATGTCGCAAATGGAATTTATGCGGGACGTGCAGTATCCCGCCGCCCTGAAGTTGTTCCAGCGGCGCGTTGCCCTGCTGCAGGATTTCAGTAAGCAGTCCGAAGAAAACGCCCGCATTGCCAAGGAAGACATCTTCGGCCTGCAGAACTCGCAGAAAGCGATCACCGGCTACCAATCGGGCCTGCTCGACAAAACCATCATGGACGCCAAGGCCGCCGATGAAGCCAAGCTGCGCGCCGCCTTCAAGGCCGATCCCAAGAATGCCGGGGCTGCCGATCCTTGGGATGAAATCGCACAGGCGATCAAATTGCAGCAATCCATCTATTTCGACCTCACCTATCTGGAGCGCATGCGCGGGTTCAACAGCCACTTGGCCCAGCTGGCGCGAGCGCTGTTCCGCGCCGGAGCGGAAAAACCGAAGCCGAATGCCGATCGCATGCGGGAGTTCCGCGACTCCAACCTGCCCTCGTTTGAGCAGCAGTTGTTCTCGACCGAGCCAATCTATAAGAATCTGGAAACGATTCTGCTCTCCGACTCTCTGACCGAGATGCAGGATGCACTGGGCAAAGACAACTCTAACGTCCAGAAGGTTCTGCAGGGCAAGTCTCCTGCCGATGCGGCCAAGGACATGATTGCCAACACCAAACTGGATGACGTGGCCGTGCGCAAACAACTTTACGAAGGCGGGCAGGCTGCCATTGACGCCAGCACCGATCCGCTCATCGCGGCGATCCGAACGATTGACCCCACGGCCCGCGCGGTCCGCAAGCAGTTCGAAGACAGTGTTGACTCGGTGGTGCGCCGGGACGGCACGCTGATCGCCAAGGCACGATTTGCCCAAAACGGGTTCAGTCAGCCGCCGGACGCGACCTTCACCTTGCGCCTGAGCTATGGCGCGGTAAAGGGCTACCAGGAGAATGGGAAAGCCATTCCCTTTGCCACCAACATGGGCGGCGCCTACGAGCACGCCGCCGAACACAACAACCTGTTCCCCTACAAGCTTCCCGAAAGCTGGAACAAAGCGAGGGCCAGTCTCGATCTGAAGACTCCGCTGAACTTTGTTTCCACCGCGGACATTATCGGCGGCAACTCAGGATCTCCGACCGTAAACCAAAAAGGAGAAGTGGTGGGCATCATCTTCGACGGCAACATTGAATCGCTGCCCTGGAACTTCGCCTTCAGCGACGTGCAGGGGCGCGCCGTTTCCGTTGATTCCCGCGGCATTCAGGAAGCTCTGCGCAAGGTCTACGGCGCAACTGCCCTGGCTGACGAACTGCTCGGGGGGAAGGCAGAGGCGGCGAAGACAGGAAAATAGCTTTTCTGATTGCTGCAGGTTCAGGGCCCGCATCCCGGTGCGGGCCTTCCTATTTGCGAGTCTTCATTTCCTCTCAGCAATTCACAGCTCATTGACATCGTCACCTACTCCCCAATGATATGATTGCCGGCATTTTGTGGAAGGAGAAACCGCAATGGGTCAGCCCGTAGTTCATTTCGAAATCGGCTGCCGCGACAACGCCAAGACTGCCGATTTCTTTACTCGGCTTTTTGGCTGGCAGATGCAGGCCATGGGGCCGGCGACCATGATCAACACCGGGGCAGGCAGCGGCATTCAGGGCCACATCAGCTCTTTAGGCCACGAACCGCATCATTACACCACGTTCTACGTGCAGGTAGACGATGTGCAGGCCTACCTCGACAAGGCTACGGCGCTGGGTGGCAAGACCGTTGTGCCGCCAGTGGAGATTCCAACCGGAACCTTCGCATGGTTTGCCGATCTGGATGGAAATACGATCGGCTTGTGGAAGCCCAAATAAGCCGCCGTCAGGCGGGCCAGATGCTCAGGGCGGTCTCGCTCAGGACTTGCTGCTGGATTTCCAGGCTGAGCGGCAGTGCGCGAAATTCGTCAAGATTCTTCTTGATATCGGGCACGCCGGGTCCCGGCCAATCCGTTCCAAACAGTGTTTTGTGCGCGATCTCTTCGAGGCGCGGGAAATACTTGAGCAGTGTCTTAGGCGGAATTCCGCTGATGTCGAGATAAACGTTGGGGTGGCGGCGAACCAGAAAAAAGGCCGTCTGCATCCACAGCGGGCGCCCGCCATGGGCCAGCAGAATTTTCAGCCTGGGGAAATCCACGGCAACATCGTCAATATAGATTGGATCGCCGTATTTGTTGCGCGCTCCAGGAAAAACGGACGTCCCTGTGTGGAACATCACCGGAACGCCGTTGGCCTCGGCCGCGCGGTAAATGATTTCGAGTTCCTTGACGCCGCTCAGGTAGTCGTTGGGAAACAGCAACTGGTGCGGCGGGTGAATCTTGATCATCTTCAGTCCCAGCCGCAGAATCTGCTCGACGTCGGCCAGCACGTTTGTGGTGTGCCGCGGATGCAGGCTACCGCAGGAAAGCAACCGCCTGGGATCTTCCCTCACATACTCGGCGACAAACTGGTTCACTCCGCTGGTAAAACCGATCACTTCCGGGGCCACGTAGTTGATGAGCATGGCGCGGTCAATGCCGCAGGCATCGAGGTGGTTGAGGAAGGATTTCGGCGACCGGCAGAACTCGACAATCTGGTCGAAGTTCGGCCGCTTCTTTTTCATCAGCTCCAGCGCATGGGGCTTGAACATTTCCATGGGCTGGATGTGGATGTGGCAGTCGGTGATCATCAGTGATGAGTCTGAGCCGCTGACTCCAAGTACGATCGCCAGCAGAATATCAGACGCGCTAGGTAGCCGCCGCGGCCAGCACCGCCCGCTTCGTAAAGACCCGAATCATTTCACGGCGGTACTCCGGAGTCAGTGCGGAAGTGGTCAGCGGCTTCGCCGTTCTTGCCGCCAGGTCGCCAACGGCTTCGGCGAGAGCTTCGTCCACAGCCTTGCCATTCAGCAGTCCGCCGGCCCCTTCCACCAGCAGTGGCGCCGGATTCACGGCCGTAATGCCCACGCGCGCGTCGGCGACGTGTCCATTGAAGCGTTTCATCACAACCGCAACGCCTGCTAGCGGATAGTCAATGGATCCGCGGACGCGCAGCTTGCGGTACACGCCACGGTAATCGGCGGAGGCGGCCGGCAGGAATATGCGCGTCACGAGTTCGTCCGGCTGCAGCCGGCGGTAGTTGTCGCCGAGACCGGTGTAAAAGGCGTGCAGGGGTATCCGGCGGGTTCCGCCTGCGCTCACGATTTCGATTTCCGCCTGCAGGCATAACAGTGCCGGCGGCGTGTCGCCCGAAAATGCTGCCCAGCACTTGGATCCACCGGGCGCTACGTGGCACAGGTCGCCGTCTTTCTTGATGCAGAATCCGCAGCCCTTACGCCAGGTAAGCGACTGGTTGTACCACAGGCAGCGCGTGTCGAGGCAGATGTTGCCGCCGATCGTGCCCATGTTGCGCAGCACGGGCGAGGCGACAGTGGCCGCAGCTTCACTTAGTACGGGATAGTGTCGCCGCACAACTTCTGAGCGCTCAATCGCGCGCAGAGTAGTCAGGGTCCCGATTTCAGCGCCGCCGTCAGGATCCGATCTGATTCCGCGCAGCGCTGCGATTCCACGCAGGTCGAGAACATGCTCCGGCTCAAAGAGTTTCTGCCGCATGGAAGGGATGAGATCGGTTCCCCCGGCTAGCACGCGAATGTTGCCCTTGTGTTTGCCGAGGTAGGCGACAGCCTCTTCGAGGACGCTCGGGCGTAGCAGTTTGAACTGAGGAAGGCTCAATCCGCACCCCTTGCAGCGACTTCGCGTCGTGATGGGTCCAGCGCATGCCGCTCCGGTCCCTTCCCTTTGAACCAGAGCGAGCCGCCATGCTCGCGGAAGCGAGCGGGCGAGGTTGGATCGACACCCTCCGTGAGGTTCAAAGCCTTGGCATTCTTCTTCGCGCGCAGCGCCGCGAGTACTCTTTCGGGAGTGAACGGCGACTCATGCAAACGCACGCCGACCGCATCGTAGATAGCGTTCGCAATTGCCGGAATTGTCGCTGCCAGCGATCCCTCGCTGCACTCCTTCGCGCCGAACGGACCCTCCGGATCAACGCTCTCGACGATAATCGGCTCGACCGCAGGCGATTCCACTGCCGACGGGCTGCGATATTCCAGCAGCCCGGGGTTCATCAGCATGCCGTCTTTCCAGACCATTTCTTCACTGAGCGCCTGCCCCATGCCCATCCACACCGAACCGATGATCTGGCCCTCGACGGCAACCGGATTCAATGCGCGCCCGCAATCGTGCGCCGCCCACACTTTGTGCACTGTGACTTCGCCGGTTTCCTCGTCCACGCTGACTTCAGCGACCTGCGCGGAATAGGAATAGGCAGGTGACGGCCCCACCCCTGCGCCCTTATGTTTGCCTCCGCGCGCTTCCTGCGGGGGTGCGTAGGAACCAGTTCCGGTCAGCGCTCCGTGGAAATCAATGGCCGCGACCACGGCTTCTTCAAAGGTCATCCGGTCCTTCGGGCCTTCTTCCTTGCGCTTCTGCTGCAGCGAGCCGCGAAGAATCTGCCCTTCCACCCGTCCGCTGACGGAGGCCGAGCTTTGCTCGGCCGGACGGCCGGGGGCGGCCGTCCCCACATGGACTTTCTTTAGAACTTCGTCATTCCGAAAGATCAAATCCTCCACCGTACACCCCATCTTCTTCGCCGCCGCCGCCGCAATGAGCTTCTTCACTTCGCCCGCAGCCCGCAGCGTCGCGTTTCCTGCCATAAAGGTCACGCGACTCGAATAAGAGCCAATATCAATGGGCGTCAGGTCAGTATCGGCGGCGATCACTCGCACCCTAGAAAGCGAGCAACCCAGAGTCTCGGCCGCAACTTGCGCGGTCATGGTGTCCGAGCCCTGACCGATTTCCGAAGCGCCCGTATACACCACTACGCCGCCATCGCGATCAATCTTGATGTTGACGGTCGAGTGCGGCATATCGGAGCGAATAATGGAATTGGCCGCGCCGCTGACGTAGTGGCTGCAGGCAATGCCCAAGCCGCGTCCCTTGGGCAGTTTGCCGCGTCGGGCCTTCCAGCCGGAGCGCTCCACTGTTTTCTCGATACACTCGGGCAATCCATAGCTCTGCACGCGCAGGCCGTTGACGGTAATGCACGGCGGCTGCAGCAGATTGCGCCGGCGAATTTCCGCCGGGTCCATGCCAAGCTTCGCCGCCAGTTCGTCGAGTTGCGATTCGAAGGCGAAGCGCACATTCACCGTGCCATGCCCCCGCATCGCTCCGCAGGCCGGCTTGTTAGTGAGCACGCGGTAGCCGTCGTACTGAATATTAGGGATGTCGTACAGCGCGCCCAGCAGCGCCCCGGAGTACAGAATCGTAACCACTCCATACGAGCAGTACGCGCCGCCATCCTGCACCACGCGCGCGCTCACGGCGGTAATCCGGCCGTCGTTTGTGACTCCAGTCTTCAGATCAATGATGGTGCGCGGCCGACCGCGATGCGCCCAGAACACCTCCTCGCGCGTGTACGTGATCTTCACCGGAGCCTTGGCCTTGCGCGCGGCCACGGCAGCCGTGATTTCGAGCGGAATCACTTCGCTCTTGCCGCCGAACCCTCCGCCGACCAGCGGCTTGATCACGCGAATCTGCGCCATGGGCATTTCGAGCACCAGGGACAGCTTGTGCTGCAGGTAATACGGCACCTGGGTCGAAGACCAGACCGTGAGGCGCCCCAGATTCCCCGTGTGCGGATCGAGTTCGAACGAAGCCAGCGTGGAGTGCGGTTCCATGGCGGCATGGGTCACTTCATTCGCGATGAAGCGCGCCTCGGCCACCTGATCGGCCTCGGCAAAACCTTTTTCAGGATCGCCGAAAACGTGGTGATAATCCTTTTCCAGATTTCCCGGCTTGTTGTCGTGGATGAGATCGGTCTGGGCCTTCATCGATTCTTCGGGATCGAAGTAGGCGGGTAATACCTCATAATCAACGTTAATCAGTTCGAGAGCCTTCTCGGCAATGGCCTCAGAGACTGCGACCACGCAGGCAACGTTGTCGCCAACGTAGCGGACTTTGTCGAGCGCCAGCGCATGTTCGTCGTGGCCCACTGGAAGAATGCCGTAAGGGTTGGGCGCGTCTTTGCCGGTCACTACGGCGACAACGCCCTCGAGTTGCTCGGCGCGCCTGGTGTCAATGCGCTTGATTCGCGCGTGAGGATAGGGCGAATGCAGAATCTTGCCCACGAGCATGCCGGGAACACTGAGGTCGTCGGTATACTTGCCCGCGCCGGTAGTCTTCTCCGCCGCGTCAACCATGGCGGTGGGCTTGCCGATGATGGAGAAATTATCCATTGCTAAAGCGTGTGCATTGCTTCAAAACCAGTACTCACACATTTGGTGCAAAAACGCTGTGTCGATTGGAAACCCTGAAGCCGATCCGATGACGGAGTCGATTCCACACTTCGGGCAGAGCGCAGTCTGCTGATCGTCTACCCAATCAACGATTTCGTGCGGTCCAAAAGTCTTCTCGCAATAGAAACATCCACACAGGTCGCTCGCCAGGATTTCAGCGCGATGTTTGGCGCTATGTTGATGCGCGTCGCGTACGCGTTCCGGCATCTTGGACTTTGCAATTTCAAGATGAGCCCGCAATCTGTCGAAACCGCCCTGATCGTTGAAACACTTTGCCAATGGTCGCCTTCCTACGTGCGTGACGCGCTTGCTTCGGGTTGAGTTGTTGAGCCCTCTCTTTCCGCCGCAATCGCTTCGCGGATCGCCTCATACATCTGGTTGTAGCCGGTACAGCGGCAAAGATTGCTGCTGAGCGCGGCGCGGACGTCGGCCTCCGACGGATCCGGATTCTCGGCCAGCAGCGATTTCACGGTCATGATGAAACCGGGAGTGCAGTAGCCGCATTGCGCGCCGCCCCAGTCGCCGTAAGCTTTCTGAATCGCGGCCAGGCTGCCGTGCTCGCTCACACCCTCGACAGTGGTGATCTCCTGCCCTTCACAGCTTGCGGCGAGCAACGTGCAGGACATCATGGCAACACCATCCACCAGCACGGTGCACGCGCCGCACGAGGAATCGTCGCAGCCGCGTTTCGAGCCCGTCAGTCCCAACTCCTGCCGCAGGACCTCGAGCAGCAACGCGCTCGGCTCCACAGCGACCTCGTGGGCGCGGCCGTTCACTCGGAGTTCGATGAGTTCCTTTTTCATAGCTATGAGCGATGAGCTTTGAGCGGCGAGCAGTGAGCGAGCAAAACATTTCTTGCTCGCAGCTCATCGCTCGTTTCTCACCTCCCAGTCCACTTCGGGTCGCGCTTTTCCATGAAGGCGCGAATGCCCTCGTGCGCATCTTCCGTCTTCATTAAATCCTCGAAATAGATTTTCTCGGCCCGCGCCAGCCCTTTGTCGAAATGCATCGAGTCCCAGGCGTAGGAGGCTTTCTTGGCCACCGCCAGCGCCACCGGACTGAGCCTGGCCAAGTCCGCCAAGCATTCCTCCACCGCAGACTCCAGTTGCTGATCGGTCACGACGCGGGTGGCGAGGCCGATTTCCGCTGCTTCTGTGCCGCCGATGGTTCGTCCCGTCAGAATCAGTTCCGCCGAGCGCTTCTGCCCCACCAACGCGGCCAACGCGGTACAAGCCACTGGCGGGTAGCACGCCAGCTTGATCTCCGGAAATCCCCACTGAGCCGAATCGGATGTATAGACCACGTCGCAGACCATGGCCAGCTCTGCGCCTCCACCCAGGCAGTGCCCGCGAACCGCGGCAATCGTGACCTTTTTCGTCGCGACCAGAGCCCGGATCACGGAGTGAAACCTCGCCAGCATTGCTTCGACTTTATCGGGAGTGTGTGCGCCGACATCCACGCCCGCCGAGAACGGCTTACCCTCGCCGCTCAGCACGATCACAGCAACGTCCGAGCGCCCTTCGATCTCTGCCAGCACCTGCGCCAGTTCCTCCATCATCGGAACGTCAATCACGTTCAGCGGCGGATGGCGCAGCGCAATGCGGGCTACGGGAGAAACGATCTCCATCGTGACCCGGCCGAGTTGGGAAGCCACGGACCCCATTTTCCCTCTGTGCTCTCTGTGGTGAGCGCTCTTACAGGTTAATGGCCGACTTGCGCACTTCTCCGATGGTCGCCAGCGGGTCGCGCGCGCCGGTCTTCTCCGCGATCCACTTCTTCTCGTTGCCGATGATGTCGAGCAGCAGTTTTTTATCCTCTGCCGTCGGCATGTAATCCTTTACGTGCTGCTCGTAGGCCCGATCATCCAGCGGTTCGCCCGTTTGCGCGTGGAATTTCTGCCCGGCGTAGCGTCCGATGGCGCGGTTGAACTTGATGTGCGGGGCGTAGAGCTTCGGCTCGCCCGGCCTGAGCGCGGTATTAAAGCGCTCAATCAGGCCCGCGACTTCGTCGCGGTAAAGGTTGCGGTTGTAATCGTTCAGGTCGTCCAGGTCAGGGGCCTTCTCGTTTTTCTGCTCGTCGTAACGTCCCTTCACGCCCCACACATAGGCCCAGTGCGCCGATGACGAATGATCGGTTCCAAAGAGGTCATAAGAACTGGAAATCCACTTGTTGAGATATTTCTGGATCAACCAGGTCGGAACCACGCCCGCTTCCACAATGCGCCGCAGCCCGTCGTTGCCCGTGCCCATGTGGAAGGCTTCTTCCCGCAGCATGTACGACATGGAGCGGCCCAGCGGAGCGAATGCGGAATACTTGAGCATCTGCAACTGGAACTTCCCATCGCGATCCACAAAATCGGTATAGGTGAAGAAATCCATCCAGTTGTCCACGTCCACGTTGAACGCGCCCAGCAGCCGCTTATTCTCAAAAGCGCGCCGCTCCAGCATTTTCTGCGCCTCGACTTTGCCGGAGTAGCCGAAGTGGTCAATCAGAAGGGCGCACATCTGCCAGCCATGCCGCATTTCTTCGATCATGACGCGGGTGATCGCCTTGCGGTCCCAATCCGTGGGCGCCATTTCAAACAGATTGCGCTGCTGCTCGACGCTGGCGAATTCCGTATCGCCCTGGTAGACGATCATGTTCATCAGGGCGTCGCGCATCTGCTGTGTCGGCATCTGCCGCAGGTTCTCCCACTTGCGGCGGCCCTTGTAGGAGCCGAATTCGATTTCCTCGGTGTCAATGGCGCCGTAGAGCGTATCGAAATGGAAGGCCTCGATGTCGTCGGTATTGACGCCGATATCCTTGCGCCAATCGTTGAACAACCCGACCCAGTCACTGAACGTTCCGATTTTTGCTACTTTTCCCGGCATACTCTAGAAGCCTTTCTAACCACAGGGGACACAGAGGAACACTCGGGACAACCTCCATCTCTGTGCGCCCCTGTGCCCTCTGTGGCTATGCTTGTTAACCCAGGTTCAGCCAAACTGTCTTTAATTCCGTGTAATGCTCCACTGCGTGCGCGCCCAGTTCGCGACCGAATCCAGAACTCTTATAGCCGCCGAACGGCAGCGACGCGTCCATCAAGCCGTAGGTGTTGATCCACACCGTGCCTGCCTTCAGCCGCCGAGAAACGCTGTGCGCCCTCTTCACGTCGCGAGTCCACACCGCAGCCGCGAGGCCGTAAGGATTATTGTTTGCCTGCTCGATCACCTCGTCCACGTCGTCGAACGTCAACACCGAAAGCACAGGCCCGAAGATCTCTTCCCGGGCAATCGTCATGTCGTTCTTCACGTCGCCAAAAATCGTGGGCTCGATGAAAAAGCCTTTGCCGCCGTCCACCGTGACGCGATTTCCTCCGGCCACCAGTCTCGCGCCGTCTTTCTTGCCCGCTTCGATGTAGCCCAGCACAGTCTGCATCTGTTCCTGGCTGACGATCGCGCCCAGCCGCGTCTTCGGATCGAGCGGGTCCGCAGGCCGCATCTTGGCAACGCGCGCTACCAGCTTCTCGGTGAATTCGTCTTTCAGTTTGCTTTCCAGAAACAGCCGCGAACCCGCGTTGCAGACCTCGCCTTTGCCATAAAAGATGCCGTTGATCGCGCCCTTGACGGCGCCGTCCACGTCGGCATCCGCAAAAACAATGTTGGGCGACTTTCCGCCCAACTCCAGCGTCACGCGCTTGAGCGTGTCGGCGGCGCCGCGCATGATTTCCTTGCCCACCGCGGTCGAGCCAGTGAACGCAATCTTGTCAATGCCGGGATGCGCGACGATGGCCTTCCCGGTCTCGGGCCCGCCTGTCAGAATGTTCACCACGCCCGCCGGGAATCCTGCCTCGATGACGAGTTCTCCAAATTTAAGAGTCGTCAACGGCGTTTGTTCGGCGGGCTTGAGCACAAGCGTGTTGCCGCAAGCCAGCGCCGGACCAACTTTCCACGAAGCCAGCAACAGCGGAAAATTCCATGGAACGATCAGGCCGACCACACCCACGGGCTCGCGCAGTGTGTAGGTAAACGCGGTCTCGAACGTATTGACGGTTTCACCGTGGATCTTGGTAGCCAGCCCGGCGTAATAACGCAGGACGTCCACCACCATCGGCATGTCAACATAGCGCGACTCGAAAATCGGCTTGCCGTTGTCGAGGGTTTCCAGTTCGGCGAGTTCGTCGAGGTTGTTCTCGACCAGGTCGGCGAGCTTCCAGATCAGGCGCCCGCGCTCGCTGGCGGAAAGCTTGCGCCAGGGGCCATTCCGGTCTTCAAACGCTCGGCGCGCTGCAGCGACGGCATGATCAACATCTGCGGACGAGGCCTCCGCAATCTGCGTCAGCACCTCGCCCGTGGCGGGATTAATGGTGTCGAATTTCTTCGCGCCATCGGCCCACTGGCCATCAATCAGCAGGCGTCCCGGCACGATTTTCACTTTCGTTGCTGCCAGCATTCTTGGTCCTTAATTGAGAAAGCCAAACTGCATACGGGGAAGGGGCGAGGCACCCGTCCCCACACACGCAACTACTTCGCCTTGAAAACCGCTGGCCGCTTCTCCACGTACGCCGCCAGGCCTTCCTTCGCGTCTTCGCTCTGGAAGAGCAACTGCTGATTCTCACGCTCGACCGCCAGCGCCGACTCCATCGGAATCTCCCAGCCCGTCTGGACCGCGCGCTTGATCCGGCCCACGGCTTTCGACGCTTTATTAGGCGGGCAGAACTGCTTGGCGTACTCCATGATGTTCTCCATGAAGCCGTCACGCTCGAAGATATCGTTGATGATCCCGAGTTCCTGCGCCTCCTCGAACGAGAACGTGTTGCCCGTGACCATCAATTCGATGGCCTTGCTCTTCCCCACCATGCGCGAAAGCCGCTGCGTGCCACCCGTGCCCGGGAGCACGCCCAGGTTCACTTCCGGCAGGCCGATCTTGCCCGCGTCTTTGCGCGCGATGCGCAGGTCGGCAGCCATGGCGATTTCCAGGCCGCCGCCGACGCAGTGGCCGTTGATGGCGGCAATCACCAGCTTGGGCGTATGTTCGAGGCGCAGCAGCATTTCGTTGGCGTGCAGGCAGAAGTAATACTTGAACGTGGGGTCCACGCTCGAAAGCATCTTGATGTTCGCCCCGGCCGAGAAGAACTTGTCGCCCGCTCCGGTCATCACGATCACGTAGACGCCGTTGTCCATGCGCGCCTTCAGGATCGCTTCGTCAAGTTGCCGGTTCATTTCGTAGGTATAGGTGTTGGCGGGCGGATCGCACATCTCGATAACGGCGACGCCGCCGTCGGTGCGGTAGTTGACTAGTTGCTTTGTGGTTTCGCCGGCTGCCGGCTGCATTGTCGTTGCCATGTTCGTATCTCCTTGCGATCTTCGTAAAGTTTGTCATTCCGAGGGCAAGCGAGGAATCTGCTTTCGCCGGGCCGATGAAATCTCCCAGCTTAGTGCTCATCCTTTCGCTTCTTCGTGCCCGCCATCACGCCCCGCAGAAACAGGTCGCCCATCTCGTCCGCCATCGAGGCCGCGTCCGCGTCCACGCGCGGATTGTGCCACGTGTAGATCCAGTTCATCATGCCAAACAGGCTGAGAACAGCGATGCGTGTGGAAAACTGCAGCCCGCGCTCACGCTTCAAATCGTCCAGCAGGCCCACGCAGATGCGATAGTACTCTCGCTTGATCGCCGCCACTTCCGCCGCGAATCCGTTCTTCAGCGCTTCCGCCTCGTGCGAAAGCACTTTCATGGCGGCCTGGTTCGCCAGGAAGTATTCGAGGTGGTTGAGGATAAAGATTCGCACCCGCTGTTCCGAATCGCCAACACCCGCAAGCCGCGCCTTGAGCCGTTCCACGATGGTCGAGAAAGTGTGTTTCTGAATCAAGAAGAGCAGCCGCTCCTTCGATTCGAAGTAGTAATACAACCCCGCCAGCGACATGCCGCTGGCGCGAGAGAGGTCGCGCATCGACGCGCCCTCGTATCCTTTTTTGCAGAAAACGTCCGTGGCATGGGCCAGGATTTCCGCCAGGCGCTGGTCGTAACGCGTCGCCGGCGTGGGAAGGGGCACGCCCGAAGATCGGTGGCGCCGTCCGGAAATCCGTGTTGCCGTGGAAGGGTTCCCCATAATCCGCAAAACGATTGGCTAATTCGAACGTTCGTTCGAATGCAGTATACGCCAACGTGATCCTGATCACAAGAGGATTGCAACTAGCCTGGTTTCTTACCCTTGCCCGCCGCGTCATAAGCCCGGCCCAGCCAGTCCAGGGCATCGTGCAGATCGCCGTCGGAGGAGATTTCGAAGGTGAACCAGCGCGCCTTCTGCATCTGCGTGGAACCGATGCGCGCATCGCTCGCAAGACGCCTGCGGAGGACACCAGCCGGAGCCTCCAGTTTGAAGGCGAGTGAGTTTGGGGTCTCCATACCGCGCGTGCGGGGCAGCACAGCGAAGATCTTCTCTCCGCGATAAAGCGCGGTGAACCCGAAGAAGACGCGAGTCGCGACCTGCGGCCAGCCTGTCACTTCGCCAGCCAGCGCGGCCGACCACGCCTTCATCTCCTCGGAAATCGCCGGCAGATGTGGGCGCTCTGTGGGTTTCACGGATTCGTTTGGTCTGCCGACTGTCGTTGCACAAACAGAATGCGCTTCACTTGGTTTCGATCCAGGCGTTGGTTGCTACCACCAACTTTGATGACGACCTCCATCCCCGACACCGACACCAGGTCGCCGGTTAACACGCTGCCATCTCGAAGTTCGATAGTGTCGTGAGCCGAGGTGCCGAGTTCGAAGCTGACGCTTCCGCCCGAGGCGTCGTCCGGACCCATTTCGAAGGGAAACTTACCGGGGTTGAATCCTTCTTTGCTGAACTCAAGAACGTGCTTTCCTACGGCCACCTGCACAATCTTGGGAGTGGTTCCCACATCCACTCCGTCGAGTTTGGCCGCTGCTCCTTGCGGCACCGTATTGACCGTGATCGAAATGAGTCGTGGAGGAGCAAGTGGCCCGAGTTCCTTGGGCAGGTATCTTGCGACCACGGACAAAGAGGCTGGCGGGCCCGAGGAGGCAATCGTGGTCTGGAACTTGATGGTCTCGCCGGGCGCCACGTTACTAATCGTGATCGTCGCCTCACCAACCCGGGCTTTGTTCCTGTCGAATAGGTACAGCGCGAAGTTCGCATTTGGAATCGGCTTACTCCACAGGTTCTCGGCAGTGGTGTCAGTGACGTAGGTGCGCTGACTCCCCAGAGATCCGACTTCCTTGAACTTGCCGAAGGTGAAGCGCAGGACCGGAGTACCCTGTTCGGGCCAGACAAGCACTTGAGTCGGAGGATCTTTGGCGTAGGCGCTCAGAACACCAAAAGGGGTCAAAGCCAGGAGGAGCGCCAGCGCGAGCGTTTTTCTCATTTGCACGTGAGTTTTAGCACACGCAGGCACACGACACAATACGTTGTTTTGAACGCCGCGCTAGTTCCTGATATCGGCCAGCAGTCGTTCGATCTCCGCCTTCAGACCCGCCGTCAGCGGAAGGAACGGCAGCCGCGACGGGCCACCGTAGTAACCGTTGAAGTCCATGCCGTGCTTCACGCCCGGAACACCCAGATCGCTGACCACGCGCTGGGCAGCCTGCACGATGCGTTCCTGCTTCAAACGGGCAAGATCGGCGTCGCCCTCTTTCCACGCGGCATAGATCTCGTAACAGGCAGTCGGTGCGGGACAGGCAAAAGCGAGAATCGCCCCCACCGCCCCTGCGTCCAGCGACGGATGCAGTTTCTGCGCCGCCCCCACCAGAACCTGGAATCCAACTTCCTTTTGGCGCGTCTTCATCTTACCTACGACCGTGACCGCAGACGAAGAAGGCTTCACGTCCGAAGTTCCTGACAATGCCCCGACCTGCACCAGTTCTCCGCCCTCCGCACCCGCCCCGGAGGCCGCGGCGGCGAGCATGCGCGGCGTAACCGCCTCGAAGGTTTCCGTCACGGTGGCGCTGCGTGCGACATTTCGCGTGCCTTCGACCATCCGGCGGACTTTTTCCACGTCGCCGCTTGATTCCTTGATCCCGATCAGGTTCGGATGCCCCGCCAGTTCGATCACCACTTCAGCCGGAATGTCGTATCCCGTAGCCTGCGGAAAGTTGTAAATAATCACCGGCAGCGGCGAACGGTCCGCCACGGTGCGGTAAAACGCCAGGATGTTCGCCGCTGCCATCTGCTTCTTGTAGTAGTGCGGCGTGCGCACCATGGCCACGTCGTAGCCGAGCTCGGCGGCATATTCGGTGAGCCGCAGCGTCTCGATGGCCGATTCGATCCCCGTACCAGCAATCAGAACCTTATTCGGCGCAGCGGCCTCGCGCGCGGTTTTCAGCACATCGCGCCGCTCCTGGTCCGAGAGCAGGATCGCCTCCCCGGTCGAGCCGAGCACGACAATGCCAGCCACCGGCGTGCGCGAGTAGCGCTCCACGTTGGATTCGAGCTTTTTGAAATACACGTTGCCGTCGGGATAGAACGGCGTGGTAATGGGAGGAAAAATTCCGTGAAGAAGCATGTGCGGCTCCAAGTCTCTACTGCCAGAATTCTAGCCTGTTTCCCCGCTCCGGGACAGCGAGAGCGCGGGCGAACCCACCCTCAGTGCCGGGTGGTCAGCCGTTCCGCGTGCAAATGCTGCAGCGCCCGCACATTCACTTCCCCGCGCTGCAGCGCCGCAATCCCTTCTGCCGCGGCCCGCGCCGCAGCCAGGGTCGTGATGGTAGGAATGCGCGCCGTTACCGCCGCCCGGCGGATCGCTTTCTCATCAAACCAAGGTTCCAGTCCCGTGGGCGTGTTCACGATCAACTGAATGCGCTGGCCTTTGATGAAATCCACCACATTGGGGCGGCCTTCTTTCACTTTGTAGACGCGCTCCACGTTCATACCCGCGGATTCGATCACGTCGGCGGTGCCCGCCGTGGCCACCAGCTTGAATCCCATGTCCACGAACTTGCGCGCGACCGGAGCGACCTGCCGCTTGTCGTGATCAGTCACGCTGATAAAAACCGCTCCTTGCGTCGGCAACTTCTGCCCCGCCGCCAATTGCGCCTTGGCAAAAGCCTCCCCGAAGTTGTCGGCCACGCCCATCACCTCGCCGGTTGATCGCATCTCCGGCCCGAGCACGGTGTCCACGCCCGGAAACTTGTTCCACGGAAACACTGGAGACTTCACGTAATAGCAGCTTCCGGTATCGAGATCGGCGCGGCGCTCAATGAATTCTGGCAGAAATTCGCGCAGCTTGCGGCCAGTCATCAGCCGGGCCGCGATCTTCGCCAGGGGGATGCCCGTAGCTTTGGAAACGAAAGGCACGGTGCGCGAGGCGCGCGGATTCACTTCGAGCACGTAAACTTTGCCGCCGCCTTCCGCTCCATTTCCGCTCTCGCTGCCGTTCCCGCGCGGTATAGCAAACTGAATGTTCATCAACCCCACAACCTTCAACGCCCGCGCCAGCTGGAACGTGTAATCGCGCATGCGTTCGAGCAGAGCCTGCGGAATATCCACCGCCGGCAGCACGCACGAAGAATCGCCGGAATGAATGCCGGCCTCTTCAATGTGCTGCATGATGCCTCCGATCACCACGTCTTCCCCGTCAGAGAGCGCATCCACGTCCACTTCAATCGCATCTTCCAGGAAGTGATCAATCAGCACCGGCCGGTCATGCGAGTACTCGACCGCCTCCTTCATGTAGCGAACGATGGATTCTTCGTCGTACGCGATGACCATGGCCCGTCCGCCGAGCACGTAGGAAGGCCGCACCAGCACTGGATATCCGATGCGCTTCGCTCCTTCAGTCGCCTGCTCAATCGACGTCGCCATCACCCCCGGCGCCTGTGGAATCTGCAATTCTTCGAGCAGCTTATTGAAGTGCTTCCGGTCTTCGGCCAGGTCAATGGACTCCGGCGACGTTCCAATGATGTTTACGCCTGCGGCCTTCAGCGGCAAAGCCAGGTTCAGCGGCGTCTGTCCGCCGAACTGCACAATCACGCCCACCGGCGCGCCTTTCGACGTTTCGTGCTGGTAAATTGCCCACACGTCTTCAAAGGTCAGCGGCTCGAAGTAGAGCCGGTCGCTGGTGTCGTAGTCGGTCGAGACGGTCTCGGGATTGCAATTGATCATGATCGTCTCGTAGCCGTCGTCGCGCAGCGCGAACGAGGCGTGGCAGCAGCAGTAGTCGAACTCAATTCCCTGCCCGATGCGGTTCGGCCCGCTGCCGAGAATAATCACTTTCTTCTTCTCGGTCGGCGCCGCCTCGTCCTCGTCTTCATAGGTCGAGTAAAGATACGGCGTGTAGCTCTCGAACTCGGCCGCGCACGTATCCACGCGCTTGTACACGGGCATCACACCGTGTTTTTTGCGCAGGTGCCGGACCTTCTCCTGCCCCTCCAGCCGCCAGACTTGAGCCAGCCGCCCGTCGGAAAAGCCCATGCGTTTCGATTCGCGCAGCACTTCGGTGGGAACCGACTCCATCGGATGCTTTTCCAGCTCAAGCTGCTGGTCGTTGATTTCCTTGAGTTGGTACAGGAACCACGGATCCATCGAGGTCATCTTCGCGATCTGCTTCACCGTGTGTCCCTGGCGCAGCGCGTACTGCACGTAGGCCAGCCGCTCCGGATGCGGCGTCACCAGCCGCTGCGTCAGAATCTTGGGCTCGATCTTTGCTCCGCCCACGCGCTTTCCGGTATCGAGCGACCGGATGCCCTTCATCAGCGCTTCCTTGAAGGTGCGGCCGATGGCCATCACTTCGCCCACCGATTTCATCTGCGGACCCAGCGTGTCGTCCGCTCCGGGAAATTTCTCGAACTGCCACTTGGGAATCTTCACCACCACATAGTCGAGCGTCGGCTCGAAACACGCCGGAGTCTTGCGCGTAATATCATTCGGAATCTCATCCAGCGTGTAACCCACGGCTAGTTTCGCGGCAATTTTCGCAATCGGGAATCCCGTGGCTTTTGACGCTAGCGCCGACGAGCGCGACACGCGCGGGTTCATCTCGATCACCACCATCCGCCCGGTTTCAGGATTCACGCCGAACTGAATGTTCGAGCCGCCCGTGTCCACCCCGATTTCGCGGATCACCGCGATCGATGCATCGCGCATGGCCTGGTATTCGCGGTCGGTCAACGTCTGCGCCGGAGCCACGGTAATCGAATCGCCCGTGTGCACGCCCATGGGATCGAAATTCTCAATCGAGCAGATGATGATGACGTTGTCTTTGGTGTCGCGCATCACCTCCAGTTCGAATTCCTTCCAGCCCAGCACCGACTCTTCAATCAGCGCTTCATGCACCGGAGAAAAGTCCAGGCCGCGGCCGAGCACGTCCACCATTTCTTCGCGGTTGTACGCGATGCCGCCGCCCGTGCCGCCCAGCGTGAACGACGGCCGGATGATCACCGGGAAACCAATCTTGCCGGCAAACTCGATGCCGTCTTTCACGTTGTTGACCAGCGCCGACTTGGGCACGTCGAGCCCGATCCTCTGCATCGCGTCTTTGAAGACGAGCCGGTCTTCCGCCTTCTTGATCGCGGCCACGTTCGCGCCGATCAGGCTCACGTCGTATTTTTCCAGCACGCCGCCATCAGAAAGCTCGATCGCCAAATTCAGCGCAGTCTGCCCACCCACGGTCGGCAGCACGGCAAAACCCGCGCCCGGCGACATTTCCCGCTCGATGCGAATGATCTCTTCCAGATACTCCAGGGTGAGCGGCTCAATGTAAGTGCGGTCGGCCGACTCCGGGTCGGTCATGATGGTGGCCGGGTTGGAGTTCGCCAGCACCACCTCGTAGCCCTCGGACTTGAGCGCCTTGCAGGCCTGCGTGCCGGAGTAGTCAAACTCCGCCGACTGCCCAATGATGATGGGCCCGGAACCGAGAATCAGGATTTTCGAGATGTCAGTACGTTTGGGCATGAAATCAGTTGTCAGTAGCCAGTGGCCAGTGGCCAGTTTGGGTTGTTGAGTTCACGCTATTCGGTCTCCTCAACCTTAAGCCTGTCCTCACAGTACTGAGGGCACGTGTCAGACGCCGCTACTGGCACAGTCACTCGCATCCCTTTCCAACCTCGCCTCGTAGACCTAATCGGGACGGACGGTCGACAAAAGCCCGGCGGAGCCGCGAAGGTTAATCGATATAAACCGGCTGGTCTATGTCCTAAGTCAAACCTTCCGGCCTGATCGGTGTTGACCGATGCGAGATCACCTAGGGTTCCGCCGTCCGACCTTTGCAGGCTAACTTTGACGTTGGGTATCACTGCAAGATTTTGATCCACAAGAACCCCGCGGATACGGCTCAAATTCTCTGCTGGGCGTGAGGCAATCGGTGCGCACGTGCCAACAAGCTGCCCTCGCGCTCCGATGCTGAGCGCAAAGCAGAAAAGGGCGACTTGCAATAAACGCTTCACCCCTTCCACTCCTCCATTATCTTCATTTTTTGGATGTCAGTGCATTTGGGCATTTATTGACTCATTTCCTCTCGCCGTGACCAGGCGAGTTCGCCGCAGATCGCATTGTCAAGCACGAGATTCAGATCTTGAAACTTCGCGGATGAATCGACCTCAACTGGAACGTAGCCGTCGGAGGGAAACAAATGCGCTCCGCCGCCCGCCCGCTTTTCTACACGCAGGAAATAAAGACCCGGGGGCACATCCCCGAAATCGTATTTGCCGCTTCCCTCAGTTGTCCGCGAGTCGACCAACTCGTTGCTAACGGCTTTCGACAAGGTAAGTTTCGCTCCCGATACCTGACCGTAGGCTGCCTTAGCCAGGTCGAGCGCCAGTCCCCGATCTGTTCTTGCCCGTCCGGTGACCACTCCTGACACGGTCTGCGTTGATAAAGGCTTCCAGCCGGGCCATTCGAAAGTGATTTTCTTAGGGCTGTTGTTTGGGGGATGCCGCACTACCTGAATTTCTTCTGAATACGCGTACGCCGGATGTCTTATACCGACGTAGTACAGTCCGTTCCGGATCTTCGCGAATGCCACCAACCCATTCGCGTCGGTCTTGACGATTCGAACCGTTCGGCCTTTCCCTGATCTAGGGTCGGTGCTCAGCTCAATCTGTAGGCCAACAACGGGATTCCCCCGATCAAAAACCTCCACTGTAAAATCGCGCCGGATTTTCGTAGGGGTTGAAGAGTAAGAGCACGCAAAGAGATTCGATCTGCCAAGGAGCACAAAAGAAAAGACGCAACAAACTGTGGTTGAAAGCAACCGCGCTCGTACAGTCCCCTTCACCCTTTCCACTCCTCCATCATCTTCGTAAACTCTTTGAACAGATAATGCGAATCATGTGGTCCCGGTGCTGCCTCCGGGTGATACTGCACGCTGAACAGCGGGAGGTTCCGGTGCCGCAGGCCTTCCAGCGTCTGGTCGTTCAGGTCAATGTGCGTCAACTCCACCTCGCTGTCGGGCAGTGAATCCGGGTCCACGGCAAAGTTATGGTTGTGCGCCGTGATTTCAATCTTCCCGGTCTTCAACTGCTTCACCGGATGATTGCCGCCATGGTGACCGAACTTCAGCTTGAAGGTCTTTCCTCCGAGAGCGATGCCGACAAGTTGATGTCCCAGGCAAATCCCGAAGATCGGCTGCCGTCCCATCAGCCTGCGAATCGCATCCACCGCATACGTACACGGCTCCGGATCGCCCGGCCCGTTCGAAAGGAACACGCCATCCGGCTTCAAGGCCAGCACATCTTCCGGCGGCGTCTGCGCCGGAACCACGGTCACTTTGCAACCCTCGCCCCGCAGTTTGCGCAAAATATTCTGCTTGATGCCGAAGTCGTAGGCGACCACGTGAAACCGCGGCGGCTCGTCCTTCACTCCAACCACAGCGACCGGCTCATGCGAACGCTCGCCCACCTCCCACACGTACGGACGCTTGGTGCTCACTTCCTTGGCCAGATCGGTGCCATCCATCTTGGGAATGGATCGCGACTTCGCAATCAGCTTGTCAGCGTCGCTCTCGATGGTCGAGACCACGCCGCGCATCACCCCGTGATCACGCAGATGCCGCACCAGCGCCCGCGTGTCAATCTCCGACAGCACCGGCACTTTGAACTGCTCCAGGTATTCTTCCGCCACCTGCTGCGAGCGCCAGTTCGAGCTCACGCGCGAGAACTCGCGCACGATCAGGCCCTCGATCCACGGGCGCGTGGCTTCGTTGTCTTCCTGGTTAGTGCCGTAATTTCCGATTTCGGGGTTGGTCAGGACGACGATCTGCCCTGAGTACGAGGGATCCGTGAAAATTTCCTGATAGCCAGTGATGGAAGTATTAAAAACGACTTCGCCGTAGCATTCGCCTCTGGCGCCGTAGCCTTTGCCTCGGAAGACCCGGCCGTCTTCCAGCGCAAGGATAGCCTGCATTCTCGCTCCAGGGAGTGGATTTTCAGGATTTTATCAGGGAACTTACCGGCGGCCAACCCAAGGATTGTGGATAACGCGAAAAAACTTCCGAGCGCCGTGCTTGAGCTACCGCAAGCGTCCCAGCTTATCCATCGGCCAGTACCCGAATACCGCCTTGCCATAGATGAAGCTCTGGTTCACGGCTCCGAAATCGCGGCTGTCGTTCGACATCGAGCGATGGTCCCCAAGGACGAAGTAAGAGTGGGGCGGCACCACGATCTCAGCCAGCGACCGCGCATCGGTGTAGGCCGGGGGAACATATTGCTCGTCCAAGAGCTCATCGTTCACGTACACCTGGCCGCCTTCAATGCGAATGCGGTCGCCCTCGGTCCCGATCACGCGCTTGATGTAGCTCTTCGAGGGGTCGCGCGGATACCGGAACACGACAATATCCCCCCGCTCGATCGGCTCCAGCCGGTACACGAACTTGTTGACGAAGATTCGTTCCTGGTCGTCGAGCGAAGGCATCATGCTGGTGCCTTCCACCTTGACCGGCTGGTAAATGAAAATGATGATGAAAGCAGAAATCGCCAGCGAGATGATCAGGTCCCGCACCCAGACCCCAAACCCGGTCGTCTTCGACGCGGCTGGGAACGACGAACCCGGTTCCGCGGCACCTCCTGCCGGGGCGATCACAGTGCTTCCCGGGCCCCCCGGATTCTGCTCTGAACTGGGTTGTGGCATGCTTTTCTATTGTATACAGAACCTGCCGCCGCCGCCCGTTCCCGCGCTTCCAGATGACCGTGTCAACCAGTTACAATAGTGAGTTGTGGGGGCCTATGACTCGTCTGCTTCAGAACAAGCTGCTATACCGCTGCCTGACTTTGGTCTTTCTTTTCCTGGTAACCCTGACCGTGTCCGCCCAGTGGGCGGCTCCGGACGAAGAAGGCGGTGTGCCGGCTTACAACGCCGCTCCCCCGGCAAAAGGAACCAAGCTGCCTCCCATTCTGACCAAGGCCGACCTCTCGGGCCCTGACGCGCAACACGACTACCAGACCCATGCCTACGAGCTCGCCTCAAAGATTCCGAACGTGATTCACCAGCAGCCCTGCTACTGCTATTGTGACCGGATGGGCCACAACAGCCTGCACAGCTGTTTCGAGGACGCACACGGAGCGCGATGCTCTACCTGCCTGAAAGAGCTGTACTACTCGTACCAGCAGCACCAGAAAGGCAAAACCGCCGCCCAGATCCGCGCCGGCATCATCAAAGGCGAATGGAAGCAGATTGACCTGCAAACCGCCTCGACGATCAACTGATAAGTACCGAGTTGCGAGTACCGAGTACCGAGAAAAATGAGGCTGGCTCCTCTCGGTACTCGGTACACTCAACTCGGTACTGACAGCAACTGGACCTCGACCCACCCTTTGAGTGATACTTTAGTGCTCGGCTATCGAGCCTGATCCACAAGGAGTCGCTTATCCCCAAGAGCACAGGAAGAGTCTTGCACATGGCTCAGAAACCTACCGCGAAGAAGTCCGTGGCGGAAGATCCTCGCTATACCCAGGCGCTGCAGAGCTATGAAGCCGGCCTGCGTGCCATGCAGGAGCACAAGTTCGACAAGGCGAAGCCTCATTTCCAGAAGGTCGTCGCCGGGCCCAGCAAGGAACTGGCCGATCGCGCCATCGTTCATCTCAACATCTGTAACCAGCATCTGGAGCGCTCCGCGGCCACGCAGTTCAAGACCGCCGAAGAGCACTTCGACTACGCCGTGTCGCTCATGAATGTCGGCGACTACGTCACCGCCCGGGAACATCTCGATAAGCTGCTCAAGCAGAACCCCAAGGCGGACTACGTGGTGTACGGCCTGTCTGCACTCGACTGTCTGACCGGGCACGTGGAGGACGCGCTGAAGCGTCTGGATGAGGCGCTGCACCTGAATCCCCAGCTGCGCTTCCAGGCGCGCAACGATTCCGACTTCCAGAATCTGGCAGAGGATCCGCGCTTCACCGAACTGCTCTATCCGGATCCGGGCGCCGATGGTTCCACCGACGACAGCGACTTGCGCGTAGACGAGCCCGCGTAACCACGAGGACGCTCCCCATGGAAACCAAAACGGCGGGGGCCCTGTCCCCGGAGAAACCTGCGCGGGATTGCGGTCTTCGGGTCGTCGCCATCGGCGGCGGCACCGGGCTCTCCACCTTGCTCAAGGGCCTCAAGCGCTTCGTCCTTTCGCCCGCCGATATTCCCGCCGCCAGCCCGGATTCCCCCGTCATCCGCGATCTTAGCGCCGTCGTGACCGTGAGCGACGACGGCGGCTCCAGCGGCCGCCTGCGCAAAGAACTCAACATGCTCCCGCCCGGCGACATTCGCAACTGCATCGTCGCCCTCAGCGAAGACGAAGCTCTCCTGTCCAAGCTTTTCCGCCACCGCTTCGATAAAGGCTCCGGGCTCGAAGGCCACAGCTTCGGCAATCTGTTTCTCGCCGCTCTGACTTCCCTTACCTCCGATTTCTCCGAAGCCGTGCGCCTTTCTTCCGAGATTCTGCTGACCCGCGGGCACATCTATCCCGCCACAACTTCCAACATTGAACTTGAAGCTTTGATGGAAGACGGCACGCGGGTTCGCGGCGAAACCAAAATCACCGCCAGCAAGGGCCGCATCCGCGAACTGTTCCTCGTCCCGCCCAACGTGGGCCCCATGCCGCAAACGTTGGAAGCGATCGCCAACGCCGACCTGATCACCATCGGCCCCGGCTCGCTGTTCACCAGCCTGATCCCCAACCTGCTGGTGCGCGGCATTTCTCAGGCCATCGTCGAGTCGCCCGCCACCAAGGTATACATCTGCAACCTGATGACCCAGGCCAATGAGAGTCTGGGACTGACCGCGGCCGACCACATCCGCGCCCTCAATCGTCACGCGCAGAAAAATATTTTCGATTACGCGCTGATCAACCGCACACCGGTCTCCGACGAACTCAAAACCAAGTACGCCGGCGAAGGCGCCTGCCAGATCGTCAACGACCTCGACGCGATCGAAGCCCTCGGAGTGATCCCTGTTCTTGGCGACTACCTGGAAGAAGCCGGCGTCGCCCGCCACAACACTGCTCGCGTCGCCCGCGACCTGATGCAGATCGTGGCCCAGCGCCCGCGTGACGAGCATCGCTCGACAGCAACCTTAGGCTCGTAGGTTTGTCGCCCCGCCCTGCATCCTGTATCGTGATTCTTCAACTCGAGGCCTGCCGTCTTCGAGATGAATCGCATCATGCATCTTCTCCTGTCAATTTCTTGTCTTCTGCTGATCCCAGCCCTGTGCCTTGCTCAGGCTGCTCCCGAGCAAGGCGGCCACGACGTCCAGATCTGGGCGGGTGGGGGCCACTCCGTCAGCGGTGGACGAGGAGACACCGGAGCCTTCAATGCCGGCCTGCGCTACGGATGGATCCTCACCGGCCCGCATCTGCCCGGCTTTCTTCGCGGACGCTTCGAGTATGCGGTGGATGCTGTCCCGGTTTTCCTCGTCTTCCAGCCTGCCAATACCGCCTACGGCGTGGGCTTCGACCCGCTCGGGCTGAAGTGGAATTTCGAGCGCCACGGCCGCCTCTCGCCTTACCTCGAACTCACCGGCGGCATTATCCGGACCAACCAAAACGTCCCTACCGGAACCAACTCCGTGAACTTCATGGATCAGGCCGCCCTCGGCACGCACATTCTCGGCGCGAAGTGCAACTGGAGCCTCGAACTGCGCTACATGCACATCTCCAACGCAGGCTTGGCCAACCTGAATCCGGGGGTTAACACGGTACAAGTGCGGATGGGAATCGGAAGGTTCTTCAGCCGACACCAGCGCTGACCCGCGCAGTTACCTCTGAGTCCTCGGTGCCCTCTGTGGTAAAGCCTTTCCCTTGCTATCCATTTAAGCTCCGCCATCCTTGCTTCCCGACTCCGCCGCCAGCTATTCTTCCTACGTATGTCCACGCTCGTCGAATGTGTCCCGAACTTCTCCGAAGGCCGCGACAAAGCCAAAGTTGACGCCATTCTTGACGCCATGAAAATGCCCGGCGTCTACCTGCTCGACCGAGAAAGCGACGCCGACCACAACCGTTCAGTCATCACCCTGGTCGGCGAACGCGAAGCCATTCAGGAAGCCGCCATCCGCGGCGCTGGCAAGGCCGCGGAACTGATAGATCTGAATACCCACACCGGCGCGCACCCGCGCATGGGCGCCACCGACGTTGTGCCCTTCATTCCCATTGATGGCGTTACCATTGAAGACTGCGTGGCCATGGCCAACCACGTCGGCGCTGAAATCTGGAAGCGCTTCCAGATTCCGGTTTATCTCTACGAGGCCGCCGCCAGAACTCCCGAGCGCCAGGGACTCGAGAACATCCGCCGCGGCCAGTTCGAAGGCATTCGCGCCGAAATCGCCACCAACCCTGCCCGCCGCCCCGACTTTGGCGAACCCCGCGTTCATCCCACGGCCGGTGCGACCGTGGTCGGCGCCCGCAAGTTCCTCATTGCCTACAACGTCTTCCTCAACACTCCCGACGTCGAGATCGCGAAAAAAATCGCAAAGGCGGTGCGCTTCTCGACGGGCGGCATGCGCTTCGTCAAAGGCGCTGGATTTCTTGTCCGGGGCCTCGCCCAGGTCTCGATGAACCTCACCGACTTCGAGCAAACCCCCGTGCACCGCGTCTTCGAACTGGTAAAGCGCGAAGCCGCGCGTTACGGCGTCATGCCCGTCTCGAGCGAGATTGTCGGCCTGATTCCCAAGAAAGCTCTGGAACAGGCCGCCGAGTGGTTCCTGCAGATCGAGAATTTCGACTCGTCGCTGATTCTGGAAAACCGCCTCGCCGCCGTTATGGGAGGGAAGATGGCCGTGGGCGGCCTGCGCGCCGGGGTCGAGCCTTTTGTCGAGCAGTTGGCCGCGCCCACGGCCACGCCGGGAGGCGGCAGCGCCTCCGCCGCCGCGGCAGCCATGGCCGCCGGCCTCGCCGCAATGGTCGCCTCCATGTCGCGCGGCAAGAAAGCCTACTTACAATACGAGTCCCAACTCAGCGCTGCGATCGCCCGCCTCACTCCCCTCCGCGAAGAACTCAAGGCCGCCGTGGACGCCGACGCCGAGTCCTACAATTCCGTGATGAAGGCCTACAAACAGGCCAAAGCGACCGCCGATGAACAGGCCTCGGAAGCCTTGATTGAAGCCGCCTTGAAGGAAGCTACTTCGGTCCCACTGCGCGTCGCAGAGCAGGCGCATGAGGTCGCCCAGATCGCGCAGTCGCTCGCGCCCGTCACCAACCCCAACATGAAATCGGACCTGACGACCGCCCTGGCCCTGGCCAGAGCCGCCATTACAGGCGCCCTGGCCAATGTGGAGATCAACCTGGATTCCTTGAAAGATCAGGCCTTTGCCGCCAGCGTACGCCAGCGGACCAAACTCCTGTCGTAGAGACGTTGCTTGCAACGTCTCTGCCACAAAAGGCAATCCGCCAAGGGGCTATAAATCACTTCAGTTCAGCGAGTGGAAATTCTCATACCTGGGTTAAGGGATAATGGGTTAACGCATAATGGGCTGGCGCAATACTGGACTCACCCGCTGCGCCTCCGTCGGGATCATTGACCATGAAAACTACTGCGTATCTCTGCTTGTCCATCTTGCTGCTCTCCGCTGGCTCACTTTTGCTTAGCCTCAACGGCTGCGGCGGCGGCAACAGCACCGTCACTGTGCCACCCCCTCCCAAAATCCAGCATGTGGTCATCATCTTCCAGGAAAACCGCACTCCCGATAATCTGTTTCAGGATCAGGTTCTGATTGGCCGGCATGCTGACATCGTCAGCAGCGGCATGAACTCCAGCAACCAGACCATCCAGCTTTCCCCGATTGACCTGGGCACTACCGGCTCCAACCCCCAGAACTACGACCTCAGCCACTCCCACGCCGCTTTCGTTTCCATGTACAACGGCGGCCTCATGAACGGAGCTGACCTGATCTCTTGCTCTCCGCCCGCTAATTGTCCTGCCAACGCTCAGTTCATGTACGTTAATCCCAGCGACGTCGCGCCCTACTTCGCCATGGCCGAGCAGTACACTTTCGGCGACCGCATGTTCCAGACCAACCAGGGCCCAAGTTTCCCCGCGCACCAGTTCATCATTTCCGGAACCTCGGCGCCCACGGCCACCAGCACCTCCTTCGTAGCGGAAAACGGCATGGGCGTTCCCAACGCGGGCAACAACACGGGGTGCACTTCTCCGCTCGCGGAGTACGTCTGGGTGATTGACCCCAGCGGCAATGAGTCCAGCAAGATATTCCCGTGCCCTGACCATCCCACGCTCACCGATGAACTTGATGCCAAAGGCATTAGCTGGCGTTACTACGCGCCTTCGCCGGGATCCCTGTGGACCGGTCCCAATGCGATCCAGCACATCTGCCAGCCGCAAACCCAGAACGGACAACTCGTTTGCACCGGCGGCGCATGGACCAACGGCAATGTGTCCATCCCGCAGACCAATGTGCTGATGGACATCGCGAACAACAAGCTGCCCGCGGTGAGTTGGGTAACCCCGGACGGAGCATCGTCCGATCACGCTGAAAGCAACGACGGTTCGGGACCGTCCTGGGTGGCCTCCATCGTGAACGCGATCGGCGCCAGCCCCTACTGGTCGAACACGGCCATCATCATTACGTGGGACGATTGGGGAGGCTGGTACGACCACGTTCCGCCGCCAAAGGTGATTAATGACGGCACCAGTTGGGGATCGGGCTACGTCTATGGCTTCCGCGTGCCGCTGATCGTGGTCTCGCCTTATGCCAAGGCGGCCTACATCTCTCACGTCAATCACGATTTCGGCAGTATCCTGAATTTCATCGAGGGAACTTTCGGCCTGGCCTCCCTTGGCTACGCCGATGCCCACACCACCGACGATCTTTCCGACTGTTTTGATTTCACCCAGACGCCGATCTCTTTCCAGACCATCAACGCACCGATGAACGCGGCCCACTTTCTCAATGACAAGAGGCCGAAAACCGATCCCGACAACGATTAACGGAGCAACGATTGACAGAGAGACGATTGACAGAGGGCTGACTAACCGACCCGTAATCCCAGCGTCGGAGGGTCCGGAATCTTCCCCCCGGTCTCCAATAGATCAATGGGCAATGTACTTTTGTTCCGATCCCTTAGACTGCAAGTACAATAGAATAAAGCGATCTATTAACCACAGGGCCTGATCGTGCATCTAAGAGTTTAAGAGTGCACGTGACCCCGTTTGTTTTCGATTCCGAGGCGCTATGAGACTGTTCAAGATTTGCCTGGCTTCTGCACTGTTGGTGAGCATGGCCTACGCCATGCCGCTCAACTCCTCCGCCCGCTCCTGCATCCCCGCCGAACTGCTGCAACTGATCTCGGTGGACTACCGCACCTTGAAAGACTCGCCCACGGCGATGGCGCTCAAGCAGCAGGTGCTGCCCGAGAATATCAAGCAGTTTGAGGCCGCACTGAAGAACATCGGCATTGACCCCGACAAGGATGTGGACACACTGGCGTTCGCATCGTTCCGCGCTGGCAAGCAAGGGGTCAAGGGAGTCGGTGTGGCCAGCGGCCCCTTCAACATGAAGGCCGTGCTCAAGAAGATGAAGCTGCAGAAGTTTGTCCCCAAGAAGTACGGTACGGCCAGCGTTTACCCCATGGATGGCGGCTTCGTCATGACCTTCCTCGACGACAGCACGCTGCTGTTCGGTGATCCCACGGCTCTCCATGCGGCGCTCGATACCCGCGACGGAAACACTCTTAGCCTGGATACGAACGGAAACATGGCCGACATGATGAGCAGCGTGGATGATGCCCCGGTGTGGAGCATCCTCGATCAGCAGGGCACGCAGAATATGATGCGCTCGGCTCTGGGCGATGCCGCCAAGATCGGCGACTACGAAACCATCAAGAAGCACCTGCTGGGCTCGCGCTACACCATGAATTTCAACAGCGGCGTCAACTTCGATATGACCGTCGTCACGTCCGACTCTACGACTGCCGCCACGGTTTCGTCGCTGTTCAAGGGTTATATGCTCTACAAAAAGATGAGTGCCACGCCGGCGGAGAAGATCGCGGTGGATAACACGACGGTCGACTCCGACAGTTCGAACGTGCAGGTGCACCTCAAAGCGAATGACCAGCAGTTCCAAGCGCTGATGCATTCGGACCTGTTCGCCGCGGTCACGCGCTAGCGCAGGCGTCAGCGGTAAACCCAGGCACCGGTCTAATCCGGTGCCTTTGTCTTATGTGGGGACAGCCGCCCTCGGCTAGCTTGCCCTGAGCGAAGCGGAAGGGTCGAGCGAAGCTCGACCACCGGTGTGTCGGAACCGGCGAACCGATTCCTTGCATTACTTAGACTTTCGTTCCGCCCGCTTCCGCCCCGCCCAGCCCTCTTTCACAATCTGCTTGGCCCGGCCGATCGCCAGCGCGTCCTCCGGAACATCGTCCGTAATGCACGACGCCGCCCCCACATACGCGCCTTTGCCCACTCGCACCGGCGCCACCAGCGTGCTGTCGCTGCCGATGAAGACTCCGTCCTCAATCACCGTCTTGTGCTTGCGGACGCCGTCGTAATTGCAGGTGATCGTTCCCGCGCCAATGTTCACTCCCGCCCCGATATCGGCATCGCCCAGGTACGTCAGGTGATTTGCCTTCGATCCCTTGCCCAGCTTGATCTTCTTGGTCTCGACAAAATTCCCCACGTGCGCGCCCTCGCCAAGCTCAGTTCCCGGCCGCAGGTGGGAATAGGGGCCAATGACCGCTCCCGTGCCGACTCGCGCTTCTTCCATCACGCAGCCCGGACGCACAATCACTCCATCCGCAATCTCGGAATCCCGAATCACGCAATAAGACCGAACCCGGCACGCAGTGCCGATTCGCGTGTTGCCCAGCAACTGCACGTAGGGCTCGATCACCGTGTCGGGCGCGATCTCCACCTCGGCGTCAATCACGCAGGTCGCCGGATAGAAAATCGTCACTCCGTCCTCCATCAACTGCCGGCACTTCGACATCCGCAAGTAATGGTCAATGTCCGCCAACTCCGCCCGCGTATTCCCGCCCAGCACTTCCGAGGCATTTGCCGTTTTCCATGCCACCACGCGCTGGCCCGCCTTCCGCAACACTTCGGCCATGTCGGTCAGGTAGTATTCGCCGTGGGCATTGGCGGTCGAGAGTTTGCCGATGTTCGCGTAGAGTTCCTTCACCGCAAACACATAGAACCCTGAATTGATCTCTCGAATCTTCTTCTCCGCCGCGGTCGCCGCCTTCTCTTCCACAATGGCTTTAGCCTCAGCGCTGCGCGGCCCCTTCCGCAACACGCGGCCGTATCCGGTCGGATTTTCCACGTCCGCGCTGAGCAGAGTCATGGCCGCCTGCTCTTCCAGATGGAAATTGCGCAAGTACCCAATCGTCTCCGGCGTAATCATGGGAGCGTCACCCGACAGCACAATCACGTGGTCATAACCCGCCAGCGCATCCCGCGCCACTATGAGCGCGTGTCCGGTTCCGCGCTGCTCCGCCTGCAGCACGAAGTTGATGCCAGTGTGCTCCATGGCCGCGCGCACACGCTCGGCCTCATGCCCGATGATCGCGAAGACGTCTTTGGCGGGAACGATCCGCACCGCTGCCCGTATCACATGCTCCAGCAGCGGCTTCCCGCCGACTTCATGTAACACTTTAGGAAGTTGTGATTTGAGCCTGGTTCCCTTACCCGCAGCCATGATGGCGACCGCGATCCGTGGGACCGACGAACCTGACGTGGAGGGCAGGCGACCCTGCGATGAACTCGTCCGCGCCGAAGAACTGCCTTTCGATCTCTTCTTCCTCATTGGCCTCAATATACCGCGCCCACGAAACAATGGCTATTTTCGGAACCATCGCCTAAAATCGTTTCCCGTCCGACAGGCGTCGGAGAACAATCACGCTCCAACCGCGGAGAGCAAATCAAATGCCGAAATACGTCATCGAACGCGACATTCCCAACATAGGCGATGTAACCCCTGACCAGATCCTCGCCATCTCCCAGAAATCCTGCAGCGTTCTCAACAACCTGGGTCCGAAAATCCAGTGGCTGCACAGCTACGTGACCCAGGACAAGATCTATTGCGTCTATATCGCGCCCAACGAAGAAATGGTTCGCGAGCATGCGAAGCAGGGCGGGTTTCCAGCGAACCGCATTTCTGAGGTCAAGCAGGTCATTGATCCGACTTCGGCCGAGGCCTAACCTTCGTCGCGCAAACCGCGCTCACAGCCCCAACCCTCCGTCCACGGCCAGAATCTGTCCGGTAATGAACTGCGGCGCGGTGGCAAAGAACAGCACCGCCTCGGCAATCTCTTCCCCGCGCCCATTCCGCCGCATCGGCGTCTCCTTGGCCATGCCCCGCATGAATGCAGCCGCCGCCTTCTCCCCCAGATCAATCATGCCCGGAGCCACTGCATTAACTGCGATCTCCGGAGCCAGAGCTTTGGCCATTACTTTCGTGAGCATGTGCAGCGCGGCTTTCGAAGAGCAATAATGCGCGTGCGTCGCCCACGGCCTCAACCCGCCCAGCGATCCCATGTTGATGATCTTGGCTGCAATGGCGCCCTGGCCCTTGCCACGCTTCCTCCGCATCCATTTCAGCGCCTCCCGCGACACCAGAAACGGCCCCCTTGCGTTGGAGGCAAAGATCGCGTCCCACTGCTGCACTGTCAGCTTCTCGAATTCTGCCGTCTCATAGTTCGCGGCATTGTTGACCAGTATGTCAATCCGGCCCAGCTCGCGTCCCACCTCTTTCATCATGGCGCGAACACTGCCCTCATCGGTCACATCGCAGCGCAGGGCGAACGCTCGCACGCCCAACCCCGCCAAATCCACCACGGTCTCTCGCGCCTCGCGCGCCGAGTCCCTGAACGTGATAGCCACATCCGCACCGGCGCCGGCCAGGGCCAATGCCGACGCCCGCCCCAATCGCCGTGCTGCCCCCGTGACCAGCGCAGTCTTTCCCTGAAGAGGTTTTACGCGGAGATCTTGCATGCAGGGATTCTACCGCCTTATCGAACGGCCCAGAAATTCCCCGGCCGGGGCGGTATTGGCTGGCCTAAGCCTTATACCTACGTAACAGCAATCGTGCTGGAACTTTCCTAACCCCACGCGCTAGAATCTTCCCGCATGCCAGAGACCCGCACCGTCGTGGTGTATTCCCGCAAAGGCTGCCATCTCTGCGAGGTGGTGAAGGAAAGCCTCGACAAGCTCTCCCGCCGCGGCGGCTTCACCTGGCGCGAGGTTGATGTAGACGCCGACCCCGAACTCCGCCGCCAGTACAACGACGAAGTCCCCGTCGTCTTTATTGACGGCTGCAAGGCCTTCAAGTACCGCATGGACGAGCGAGAATTCCTCCGCAAACTCGCCAGCTAGCCCGCTAAAATTCCGCTTCTGCCGCGTCTCCCTCATGACACACACGTGTCGTCACTGACACACCCATCGTGGCCGCCTCGCCCTAACCCGCCTGCTGTCAATGCATCTGCCGCGGAGACCTCCTTGCAAACAAAGTAGTGCGTTGCTCGACAAGTTGCTCCACCCTAGGAGGAAAAAACCTTGCTACGGCAGATTCTTGCACTCGCTTTCATTTTCGTTTGCACCACCATCGCGTGGGTCGTTCTCGGCGCGACCATTTTCTCCCGCACCTACGGCGCCAACCAGCAACTACAGGGCCACGTGGCTTCGACCTGGGGCACCGCGCAGGAACAATCCCCACCCACCGCGACTTACACCGTGACTGAAACCTCAAATTCAACCACGGTCGAGAACGGCAAGCTTGTCGTCCACAACGATAAGGTGCAACATCAGATTCCGCTCCCGCTGGAAGCCAGCCGCATTCGCGTCAATTTTCATCTCGACCCGCGCCAGAAAGGACTCCTCTGGTACAGCACCTACGCGGTCGAATTCACCGGGGACTACACCTTTCGCAACAACACCACGCAGGCCCAGACCGTCGCCTTCCGCCTCAAGTTTCCCGCCCAAAAGGCGCTCTACGACAACTTGCAGGTGAAGGTCAACGATCAACTGGTCGCGCTCGTAACCGACGAACAGGGCACGGTCGGCCACTCCGAGGTGCCGGCAGGAGCCGCCGCCGTCCTGCACGTGGCCTATGGTTCGCAGGGACTCGATTCGTGGCGCTATCAATTGGCCGATGGCATCGCGCAAGCCCGCAATTTCTCACTCGTCATGCAAACCAATTTCCGCGACATTGATTTCGCCGACGACACCCTTTCACCGACCTCCAGAATGCTCGTCCCGGGCGGCTGGCAGCTCACCTGGCAATACTCGAACCTGGTCTCCGGATTTCAGATCGGCATGACCATGCCCGAGAAATTGCAGCCCGGCCCGCTCGCCGGAGAAATCAGCTACGCCGCGCCCGTCTCGCTGTTTTTCTTCTTCTTCCTGATGTTCATCATCACCACCACGCGCAACATTGACCTGCATCCCATGAACTATTTCTTCCTGGCCACTGCCTTCTTCGCGTTTCATCTTCTGCTGGCCTACCTGGTGGATCACATTTCCATCCATGCCGCCATGGTCATCGCCTCGGTCGTTTCGGTCACGCTGGTGGTGAGCTATCTGCGGCTGGTCGTGGGACTGCGCTTCGCCGCCCTCGAGGCCGGCACCGCGCAGTTGATCTATCTGGTGCTGTTCTCCTATGCGTTCTTCTGGAAAGGATTCACAGGGCTATCCATCACCGTGATCGCGATCATCACTTTGTTCGTCGTAATGCAGGCTACCGGACGGATTCGCTGGTCGGAGCGATTCGCTGCCCGTTCCGCCGCCCTGCGGCCCAGCCCGCGGTGAGATGGGAGGGGGCGGCGGGACGCAGCCGCCCCCTTTTCTTTTCCCACCACTATTTCCGACTGACGCACCCTTTTCCGCTACAATCTCTCCCGGCATGCTTCGAACCCAACTCTACGCGGACGCTCACAACCTCTTCCTGCACGATCTCGTGCTCAGCTCGTGCCGCCGCAACCCGAACAAGACCGCCCTGGTAGACACCTCCAACGGCCGCCGCCTCACCTACGCCGAATATGGCGAAACAGTCCAATCGTTAGCTCGTGGATTCATCGCCACGGGCATCAAGCCCGGAGAGGTCATCGCCATCTTCCTGGCGAACTCCTGGGAGTTCTGCACTTCCTTCCACGCCGCCACGCTCGCCGGAGCCATTCCCACCCTGCTGAACCCGACCTATCGCGATCGCGAAGTGCGCTTCCAACTTGAAAACTCCGGCGCCGTGCTTCTGATTACGGACGGCGGGAACCTGGAAGGCATCAATCTCGCCGGCCTGCCCAAACTGCGCCGCGTCTACACCACGCGCCAGCCCGCGACGGGCGCCGAACCGTTCGCCAGCCTGTTGAAGTCGGTGACGGCAGCCTATCCCAAACCCGATCGGTCATCCGAGCGAACCCTTGCGGCGCTGCCCTACTCCAGCGGCACCACCGGACTGCCCAAGGGAGTCATGCTCTCGCACTACAATCTCGTGGCCAATGTCTACCAGCTTATCGGCCCCAATGCCACCGCTCTCAACTCCGCCGACAACATTCTCTGCAGCCTGCCGCTCTACCACATCTACGGCCTGAACGTGATGCTCAACCCCGCGCTCATTCTCGGCGCCACGCTGGTCCTGATGCCCCGCTTTCAGGCACAGCAACTCACCGCCCTGCTGACCGAGGAAGCCATCACCATGATGCCGCTGGTCCCGCCGGCGATTAACGCGCTCTGCCAGGCCGCCGAAGCCGGGCAGTTCCCGCGCGACCACAAGGTGCGCTGGGTCAAGTCCGGAGCCGCCCCGCTCGCTCCCGAACTGGCGCGCCGGTTCACCGCCCTCACCAACATTCTTGTCTGCCAGGGATACGGCATGACCGAGGCCTCGCCGGTCACGCACGTTGGCTTCCTCCAGCCCGATCTTTATCGCCCCGATTCCATCGGCCATCCTCTGGCCGCAACCGACTGCCGCGTTCTGGCCCAGTCCGAGATTGACCCGGCCGACACGCCCGAGGCCATGACCGAGGCCCCCACCGGCCAGCCCGGAGAACTGGTGATGCGCGGGCCGCAATTCATGCTCGGCTACTGGAACGAACCGCAGGCCACAGCCTCCGTCCTGCGCGATGGCTGGTATTGGTCCGGTGACATCGTCACCCGCGACCGCGAAGGCTTCTACCGCGTGGTGGACCGCCGCAAGGAGATGATCAAGTACAAGGGCTTCCCCGTCGCACCGGCCGAAGTCGAAGCCGTGCTGTTGGAACACCCTGCGGTGAAGGAGTGCGGCGTAGTCGGCCGCCCCGACGCCGCCGCTGGCGAGATCCCGGTCGCGTTCGTCGCCCTCCGCGATGGATTTGTGGACAGCCCCAAGCTCGGTGGGGAGCTCTGCGCTTTCGTCGCCGACCGCCTCACCCATTATAAGCAGCCGCGCGAAGTGCACTTCGTTGACGCCGTTCCCAAGACCGCCTCCGGCAAGATTCTGCGCCGGGAACTGCGGCAAGCCCTCAAGTAACCCGCTCAGAATCTGGAAAATTCCCCGGAACTTTGCCCGCCAGCCTTTCGTACCTTCCCACAGATAGCGACTTCATCTCCGGCAAGCGCGCCAGGCGCCCCGGCAAGGAGAACAACCATGGAAGGCCTCACCGGTCTCGCAGCAGTGATCATGATCTTTGGGATGCCCACGGCGATCCTGGGAATGTACACGTATTATCGCGTGCGCAAATTGCGCTCCGAGGAGCGCATGGCCGCGATCCAGCGGGGCGTCAACGTCCCCATGGAGCCCGAACTTTCGGAAGTGGCCCGCTCCCGCCGCCATGGCATTTTGCTCATCGCGGGTGCGGTTGGCTACATGCTGACTTTCACCATCATCGCCAGAATCGAGCCGGACGCCCTGATCGCCGCCGCTTTCGGCGCCATCCCCTTCACCCTGGGACTGGGCTACTTCCTGGATTCGGCCCTGATCCGCCGCGACGCCCGCGCCTCATAAGCACCGGCGGGACCAGAATGGATCAGTGTGGGATGAAAGGGAACAGGAATGAAGCGGGTGCCCCACCCTTCTCGCGTTTTGTGCGAGAGGGTGGGGACTTTGACTTTCACTCTCCAACCAGAAACCTAAACTGCGCCTCGGTAAGCGCCACCATGCGGGTGCCCCATTTCTCGCGCGTCCTTTGCGCGAGAAGTGCGGGCTTTGACTCTTACTCTCCCGCCAGAAACCCATACTGCGCCTCGCTCAGCGGCACCACGCTCAGCCTTCCCTGCCGCACCAGTGGAGACTCGGCAAACAGCTTGTTCGCCTTGGCCTCGGCCAGGGTCACGGGCTTCGCGATAGCGTTGCCCGCCTTGATCTTCACTTGCGGATTACGCGCATCCGACGCATCCACCGACACGACGGTCGCCGTACCCACCGCGCTCTTCTCATCCCCGGTGTGATAAATGACCAGCCGCTCGCCGGGCTTCATGCCGCGCAGATTCTTCAGCGCCACCGGATTCGACACTCCATCCCATGTGGTCGTCTTCTCCCTTTGCAGGTCGGCAAAGGAATACGTCGAGGGTTCGGTCTTCAGAAGATAATCCATGCTGTCCCCGTTTCGTGGAGTGAGTGCACTTCTACCCAGGAAATGCGCCGCCTTCTAGTTCGGCTTCTGATCCGGCGGTGGAGCGTCCTGCTTGGCTGGCGGATTCGAATCCTTGGAATGATCGTCATACACTGAGTACTGCCCATGCGGCCGCTTCAGCTTGATGGTGATTTCCATCTTCGCCTTGTCCACATCGAAATCTTCGCCGTAGGTCTGAAACCCCTGCGCCAGCACCTGCACGCGCAGCTTCCCATAGGGGACGCCGTCAAAGTCGGTCTTCCCCTCCGCGTCGGTCTTCAACTCCATGCCCCCTTTTCCCTGCTTTCCCTCGGAATTCACGGGATGCATGATCACCGCGGCGCTGCGCACTGGTTTCCCGTTGTCATCCTTGATCACCAGAAAATGTACCCACGCGGCCACTTCCTCCTTGTCTTTCTGCCCCATGGCTCCGGCCGCCATGACGACTACCGTCAGGACCACCCCGGCAATGCGGATCTTTCTCATGCGTGTCATTTTATGCAGCTTCGCGCTCCGCTGTCACCTCCCTTTCCAAACCCCGGCGACGCGGTCCGCGTATCGCACGCCCTGCCGGCCTTACAATGCCTTCGTGAAGACCTGGGACGTAATCATCGTCGGCGGCGGCCTCATCGGCCTTTCTTTATCCCTCGCTCTGCGTAAGCGGGGCACCGCCGTTCTGGTGGTCGAACGCGGCGAGCCCGGCCGCGAAGCGTCTTACGCCGCGGGCGGCATGCTGGTCGGCTGCGGTGACGAAACTCCTCCCGCTCTCCAGCCTCTGGCCGCGGCCAGCGCCCGCATGTATCCCGAATTCGCCCACGAACTCGAAGTCGAGTCGGGCATGAAAGTGGATTTACGGGATCAGGGAACCATCGTCTTCCCTGCTACAGATCATGCCCACGAACATGCCGCGTCAGCGCCCGCGATCCTGCTTCCGTCCCAACTCTCCGAACTGGAACCGGCCCTCGCCCAGACCAACCGTTCGGCCTTTTACCTGAAGGAGCGCAGCGCCGACCCGCGCGCTCTTGTGGGAGCCGCATGGAAAGCCGCTAAGCATCGCGGCGTGGATTTTTCTTCGGGCGATCCGGTCACCGCCGTGAATCTCTCCGATGGCCGCGCCTCCGGCGTGACGACGACCAAGACGACCTTCCATGCTGCCAAAGTCGTCAACTGCGCCGGAGCCTGGGCTGGGCAAATATCGTCCGGACAGATCGCCCCCCACCCCTTCCCCACGCGCCCGGTCAAAGGACAAATGCTCTGCCTCGCCATGCCCTCGCGCACTCTCCTCAAACACGTCGTCCGCGCCGAGGTCTATCTCATTCCTCGCAGCGACGGGCGCCTGCTCGTCGGTGCCACCGTCGAAGAAGCCGGATTCGACAAGCGCACCGACGCTGCCACCATCCAGCGTCTGCATAACGCAGCCCTGGCCCTGGTCCCCGCACTGCGCGACGCCCGCATTCTGGAAGCCTGGGCCGGTCTTCGCCCCGGAACTCCCGACGCACTGCCCATCCTGGGCGAGACCGCAACCCCGGGCTATTACGTCGCCACCGGCCACTTCCGCGACGGCATTCTCCTCGCTCCCATCACCGCAGAAGTCATGACCGCAGTAATCGAAGGCCGCAACCCGGCATACGACCTCGCTCCCTTCAGACCAGCCAGATTCCACTAATATCCGGGTGCCCCATTTCTCGCGCGTTTTGTGCGCGAGAAGTGGGGGGTTTCCTCTGTGGCCTCAGGGCCTCTGTGGTGAAACGCCTTCCCCGCGCTATACTGGTCCGTTTCCACGGCATCAAGCACCTCCAAACTCAAAGTTCTCCCATGAAAGGACGCACCCTATGGCCTCCTCCGCAGTGGATTTTGCCCGCAGTAACCAGCAGCGTTTCCTGAACGAACTCAAAGATCTCCTTCGCATTCCCAGCGTCAGCACCCTCGAAGAGCACAAGCCCGACATTCAGAAAGCCGCCAGCTTCGTCGCCGACGAACTGCGCCGCATCGGCATGGAAAACGTCGAGATCATCCCCACCAAGGGACATCCCCTCATCTACGCCGACTGGCTCCACGCCCACGGCAAGCCCACCGTTCTCTGCTACGCCCACTACGACGTCCAGCCCGCCGAGCCGCTCGACGAGTGGCACACTCCGCCGTTCGAGCCCACCGAGCGCAATAACAACATCTACGCCCGCGGCGCCGTGGACGACAAAGGCCAGCTCTGGATGGAAGTCAAAGCCCTCGAATCCCTGATGCAGGCCGGCGGCGGCAAGCTCCCGATCAACGTGAAAGTGATCTTCGAAGGCGAGGAAGAAGTCGGCGGCGAATCCATCGACGAATACATCGTCAAGCAGAAAGCCAAGCTGAGAGCCGATTTCGCCCTCGTCTGCGACACCGAACTCTTCGCCCCCAATCTTCCCACGTTGTGCGTCGGCCTGCGCGGTCTGGTCTACACCGAAATCGAGGCCAAGGGCGCCATGACTGACTTGCACTCCGGTGTCTACGGAGGCGCCGCTCCCAATCCCTTCTTCGCCCTGATCGAAATCATCAGCAAGCTGAAAGATTCGAAGGGCAAAATCCTGATCCCCGGTTTCTACAAAAGCGTAAAGGCACCCACCAAAGATGAACTCAAGGCCTGGAAGCGCCTGCCCTTCAACGAAGAGCACTACCGAAAGACCGAAGTCGGATCGAAGGTCCTCACCGGAGAGCCGGGCTACTCAGTTCTCTACCGCACTTGGGCTCGTCCCACGCTCGAAGTCCACGGCATGCCCGGAGGCTTCATCGCCGACGGCGCCAAGACCGTTATTCCCGCAAAGGCGAAAGCCAAAGTCTCTATGCGCATGGTCCCCAACCAGGACCCGGACGACATCCTCAAGAAGTACCTGGCTTTCGTAAAGAAGCTCACGCCGAAAGGCATAGACACGAAAGTGAAAGTCTGGAGCAAGGGCCCGGCCGCCGTCGTCGGCACCGACAACCGCTACATCAAAGCCGCGACCGAAGCTCTGCACGACACCTTCAAGAAAGAAACGGTCTTCATCCGCAGCGGCGGCTCCATTCCCATCGTCACGGGCTTCCAGGATGTGCTGAAAATTCCCAGCGTGATGATGGGCTTCGGTCTCCCCGACGACAACCTTCACGCCCCAAACGAGAAGTTCCACATCCCCAACTTCTACCGCGGGATCGAAACCATCTGCCGCTTCTTCGAGAAGCTTGGCGGATAAATCGCGTTCAGCCGGGGATGTCATCCTGAGCGAAGCTGAGGCATTCGCAAAGCGAATGCCTCAGCGCAGTCGAAAGCCTGCCCTGAGCTTGCCGAAGTGGATCCCTATAACCTCCTCCGCAGCGAAACTGATTCACTCCCCCCTAAAGCATCCGACAGCAATCAATCGGAGAGATGGCTTACGCGTACTCCCACCTGCGGGCGAAGAGGCGCGCAATCAAGAAAAGGACGATGCCGGAGCCGACCAGTACGGCCAGTTGCGGTATCAGGTGGGAGATCGGTTCGTCACGCCAGAACACTTTGGTATAGCCGTCGATCGCCCACGCGTTGAACGTGAGCAGCCCGATCTTCTTCATCATTTCGGGCATGAGGAAGCGCGGAAACATGCTGCCGCCCACGGCCGACATGGTCAGGATGATCAGCGTGGAGATGGCCGCCAACTGCGCCCGAGTGCGCGCCAAACTGGCCAGCAACATCCCGAACGACGCCACCGCGAAAGAGGTGGCTGCGGTCATGACAAAGAAACCAGGCAGATGGGAGAACAGGTCGAGGTGGAAGACCGCCGCGCCCCACAAGAACATGATGACGAGTTGCAAAGACGCAAGCAGTGTACAGTAAGCCAGTTTGCCAGCCAGCAGCGTGGTCATGCTGACCCGCGCGCTCAGCATCCGGTCGAGCGCACCACTCTCGGCTTCGTCAAGCAGGCTGCCACCGGCCCCGCTGGCTGTGAACAGAAGGAACATCACGCCGATTCCGGCAGCATAGAACGAAATCATGGGGCTGCGCTTCTTCTCGCCAACCACGTCACGGACTTTGACCGCGACGAATCCGCTGGCCTCGCCGCTTTCGGCGTCGTCTTGCTGGTCGTGACTAGGCATTTGGCTGCGGAATCTGGAAATATTGGACGCAATATTCTCGCGCTGCTGTGGGCTCAAGCCGCCGCTGGCTTGGGCGATATACTTCGTTCCCATCTCGGCCATGGTATCGGGCAACGATGTCATCACCACTTTTTGGAGCATGCCGGCCACCACCTGGGCAGCGACGGGATCGGAGCTGTCCTGGAGAATGCTGATGACCTTGCGATCCGTTGCTGGGCCGAAGGCGATGGGATTCGCGCCGAAACCGGGCGGGATGATGAGTGCGACCGGCGCCACGCCCTGCTTCACCGCGGTTTCAGCGGTGGCAGCGTTGTAGTCGGCGGGGACGGGCTCGTCCGTTCTTGCCCCAGGCTTGGCATCGGGACGCGTGCTGACGAGCAAGGCGGGCTCGTGCTGCAGGCCACGCACCACTCGCTCCGAAACCGGGCTGCGATCTTCGTCCACCACCAGTACGCTCACGCGCGGTGTTCCGGTCGTGCGCATGCCGCCGAACACGATGCCGAAGATGCTGAAGAACGCGATCGGCAAAATGAACGAGAGAATCAAGCCGCCACGGTCGCGGCGAAGAGCCCGGAAGCCATTCCGCACGATGGTGTAGATCATCGGCGTAGATCCCTTCCCGTGAGTTGGAGAAAAACCGATTCAAGCGTGGGTCGGCGCAGGGTCACGTCGGTGACCTCAAGATTCGCGCCGTTAGCGGCCTCAAGCAAAGACGCGATATCTGCGGGCTGCGCGAGGGAGAAATGCGCGACGCCGTCGTCCAGTGTGCCGCCGTGGCAAAGAGTCCATTCGGTCGCGCCGGGATTCGGCGAGGAAAAGCGCATGAGGACATCGCTGCGTCCGCCAAACGACCGTGTGACCAGCTCCTCCTTAGTGCCCTCCGCAATCACGCGGCCATGATCCAGGATCACGATGCGGTCGCAAAGACGCTCCGCCTCTTCCATGTAATGCGTGGTGTAAATGACGGTTGTTCCTTGTTTGCGGAGGCCCTCAACCATCTCGAAGATGCGATTGCGCGACTGGGGATCTACGCCCGCGGTGGGCTCGTCGAGCAATACCATCCGCGGGCGATGAATAAGCCCGGCAGCCAGATTCAGCCGTCGCCGCATGCCGCCAGACAGAGTTTTGACAGTGGCATCGGCGCGCTCCCCCAGCCCGGCCCATTCGAGACACCACTCGATAGCTTCCCGCAGTGCTTTGCCACGAAGTCCGTGGTAACGGCCGAAGGCTTCCAGATTCTCACGGCAGGTGAGGAGCCAGTAGAGCGCCAGCTCTTGCGGTACCCATCCCATTGCCGCTCGGGCCGCGGCAGAGTTCGCCGGTTCGTCGAATACCGAGATGCTGCCCGTGTCGGGGCGCACGCGGCCTGCGATGCTGCGAATAAGCGTAGACTTGCCCGCTCCATTGGGGCCGAGCAAACCAAAGCATGCGCGCTGTTGGACTTCGAAAGAGACACCGCCGAGCGCAGTCACTTCTCCGAAACGCTTTGCAACGGACTCGATTCGCAGGGGAATGAGAGGTTCGTTGGCTGGGACGTATGTAGCCATCAGATTGCCGCTATTCGCCACGAGCAAAGCTCACGCTATGAACCCTCAGAAGATACCACGCTCAAAGAGCAGCAAGAGTTCTGTGTGAGGCCCGCGTGAGGTCCGCTCCGGCGCGAAGTTGCCCGACGCAGACGATCTTATGGCATTAGCTGCTCAGTCCGCTTCTCCTCCACCAAGGCATGCAGGTTTGGCAAGCCTGTGAGGAGCGATGAGGTTCCGGGTGGATCGCCGGCAAACGGGAGTTATCCGAGCCCCCACTCCTAGGCAACTGCCCAGGGTTGATAAATCTTCATTGCACCCACAGATTCAAATGCGCTAGCCTTATCCTGCTCTCGCGGTTCTCCCACCTCTCTTTCCGTCTCCACCCATAAACTGTCCATCTGCTGCAATGTCTGTGCAACCCAGCGCGGTCGCTCGTAAGGCCACACCATATATGGTGTTATATTGCTTGACCCCGCCCCGTTTTCACCGTTACAGTAGCTTAAATCTGTGCCCGCCCTGTCCAGCCTGGGGTGAGAAATGGAACGGCATTGGTCTGTGCAGACAGCGTTTTCAAGGCGGGGGAATCCGTTTGGTAAACATCTGCGCACAGCGCGTCGGAGCACCAACGCCGGTGCCAGTGCAAACGACTGGCCACTGACCACTGGCCACTGGTTCTAAGGAGTCCACGTTGCTCAAACTGAAGAAGCTTCAGATCCTGGGGTTTAAGTCGTTCTGTGACCGCACCGAACTCAAGTTCCACGGGGACGGCATTGCGGCCATCATCGGCCCCAACGGCTGCGGCAAGTCCAACATTGCCGACGCCATTTCCTGGGTGCTGGGCGAGCAGTCGGCCAAGACCCTGCGCGGCTCGCGCATGGAAGACGTCATCTTCGCCGGCACGCGCGACCGCAAGCCCACCGGCATGGCCGAAGTCTCGCTCACGCTGATTGACCCCGACGCCTACGCCGGACCCGACGCCAACAACCCCACAGAAATCGAGATTCAAAACGACATGCCGGGCTCAGAACCGGGTCTGGAAAAAGAAACGGGTGCCCCGTCCTTGTCCCGCCGCTCTTTGGCGGGACAGGGCGGGGATTCTGACGTTGACGAAGCCCACATCACCGACGACTGGGACGAGGCCGCTATCCGCGCCCGCGCCGCCGACGACACCGAGCGCGCCGTCGAAGACGCCCAGCCCGGCAGGATGGAAGAAGTCGAAGTTCCCCGCTCCAAACTGAACACCCTCGCCGTTGCCTTCCCCGACGACGAACCTATCTTCGCCCTGCCCGCGCACAACGTCATCGCGCCCCCAACCGCGGCCGCCCTCGGAACCCTCGCTGGTCACGTAGTCCTCAAAATCCGCCGCCGCAAGTTCAATCAGCAGCAATTCCACCACGGCGAGATTCACGTCACCCGCCGCCTGTTCCGCTCCGGCGACAGCGAATACCTGCTCAACGGCAAACTCTGCCGCCTGCGCGACATTCAGGAACTGTTCATGGGCACCGGCCTGGGCCCCGAGTCCTACGCACTCATCGAGCAGGGACGCATTGGCCAGATTCTCAGCAGCCGTCCCACCGACCGCCGCGCGATTCTCGAAGAAGCAGCCGGCATCACCAAGTTCAAAACCAAGAAGCGCCTCGCCGAAGCCCGCCTCGAAGATGCCAAGCTGAACTTGGCCCGCATCAACGATATTTTCGACGAAGTCACGCGCCAGATGAATTCGCTCAAGCGCCAGGCTTCCAAAGCCGAACGTTACGCCCGCCTGCGCGAGGAAATGCGCGCCAAGCTGCGCGTCGTTCTGGCCAGTAAGTTCGCCGCCATCGAACTCGAAAGCGCCGAAATAGATTCCCAGCTCAATGCTCTCGCCGAGGAAATGCAGCACCGCACCGAAGCCGTGCAGCAGCTCGAGTCCGAGCACGCCGAGCGCACCCAGCGCGGCTACGCCATTGACTCCGAACTGCGCGAGAACCGCGATCGCATCAGCCAGATTGCGCTCGAGATGGACCGCGCCCACGCCCGCCGCCGGCACAATGAAGAGCGCTGTGCTGAACTGCTGGTCCGCTCGGCATCGTCCGAAGCCGAACTGGCACAAGCCCGCCATCGCCTCGCCTCGCTCGAAGCCGAACGCGAAACCAACCGGCAGATCCTCGAATCCGCCGCGGCAGACTTGGCCGCAGCGCAAAGCGATCTGACTCTCTGCCAGCAGGAAGCCGCCGCGGCCTCCGCCAATCTCGCGGAGACCGAACGCCAGCAGGAAGAATCTCGCGTAGCCCTCTTCGACACGGTCTCGTCGGCATCGCGTCTCCGCAACCAGCTCGCGCAGGCCGAAGAGCGTCTCTCCGGAGTGGACCGCGAATCCCGCCGCCTCGAAGCCGAAATCTCCAACGCCAGCGTGCAGGTCGAAGCCTTCGGCGGCCAGCGCGGCCAGTTCGCTCTCGAGTTCGAAACCGTCAGCCAGCGCGTCGCCGGCATCACCCAGGAAATCAGCCAACTCCGCGGCCTGATCGAATCAAAGAAGCTGGAGGAAACGCGCTCCAAGACCAGCCTCGACATTCTCCGCGCCGAATTCGCCACTGCGCTCGGCAAGAAGGGATCGCTCGAAGCCGTTATCGCCGAGCACGGCTACTCCACCGAATCCGTCCGCCGCCTCTTCCAGTCCGGCGTGATGCACGGAGGCCTGGCCCCTGTCGGGGTGCTCGCCGACTTTCTCGAAGTCGAGCCCCGCTTCGAGCGTGTGGTCGAAGATTTTCTGCGCGATGAGCTGAACTACATTGTGGTCAAATCCTGGGACGCCGCCGACGAAGGCCTGCGCATGTTGCGCACCGATGTGGACGGCCGCGCCACCTTCCTGGTTCATCCCGAGGACGCGCAGGCCAAGTTCTCCTTCGTCCTCGACGAGGCCGCGCACTGCGCTCCGCCTGCGGCCCAGATCGTTCCCCTCAAGCACACCATTCGTGTGCTCAACGGCTTTGGCAAGTCCCTGGAAGTGATTTTGCCCAAGCTCCGTGATGGCTACATCGTTCCGGAAGCCAACGTCGCTCGCGGCCTCGCTCTCGAAAATCCCGATGCATTCTTCCTCTCGCAAGCCGGCGAATGCTTCCACAACGTGACCGTTACCGGTGGCAAACAGCGCGCCGAAGGCCCGCTTTCCATGAAGCGCGATCTGCGCGAAGTCCTCCGCCAGCTCGACGATCTGGAGCGCGCCCTGCGCGATCAGGAGACCCGCGTTCTCACCCTGAGCTGTGAAATCAAGGAGCTGTCTTCCCTGCTCGATCGCCTCGAAGTCGAAAAGCGCGAGGCCGAGCATCAGGCCATGACTTCCAGCCACCTGCTGCAGCAGCTTGATTCGGAGATGACCCGCGTCGGCGAACGCCTCAGTGTCGCGCAACTCGAACTGCAGCGTCTGGCCGCCGAACGCGCCGAGCAGGAGAAACTCGTGGGCGCCCGCCACTCCGAAATCGCTGTAGTGGAACAGCGGCGCATCCATCTGGAACAGCAAATTGCCGCTGCTCAGGAGTCGCTCACCCAACTCCGGCAGCGCCGCGAAGACTCGGTCCAGACCACTTCCCAGCACGCCGCTCGCGTCGCCACGCTGGAAGAACGCCATCGCTCGGCCGCCGCCGTCCTGCAGCGCATCGAGTCTCTCTTTGCCGAGATGGACGACCGCGTCCACACTCTGGCTTCACAAATCGAGGCCGCCGCCGCCGAGAAACTGCAGCGGGAAACGGAAAACGAGCAACTCCAGCAGCACGCCGCCGACCTCGAGGCCGAACGCAACGCCGCACAGGCTCGCGAAGGCCTGCTGCAGTTCGAAACCGAGCAGGTCCGCGCCCGCCTCACCGAAGTGGACGAACTCCTGCGTCACAGCCGCCTGCTGCTCGATCAGGCTCGCGACCGCCGCGGCGAATTGTCCGCTGCCGCTGCCAAGCTCCAGTCCGACGCCCAGTACATGTCCGAGACCTGCCTCAACGAACTCGCCATCGAGCGCGCCGCTCTCATGGCCGATACCACCTTGGCCCCCGTCACCGGCGACGAACTCGCCGCCGAAGATCAACTCTACCGCGACATGCGCGCCAAACTCGAAGCCATGGGCCCGGTCAACATGATGGCCCTCGAAGAGTACAAGGAATCGGCCGAGCGCCACGCCTTCCTCGATACTCAGCGCAAAGACCTGATCGCCTCCATCGAGAACACCACCGCCACCATCCGCGAAATAGACCTGCTCTCGCGGCAGAAGTTCGAGGAAGCTTTCGCCAGGATCAATGAAAACTTCCAGGCCGCTTTCAAGAAGCTGTTCGGCGGCGGCCACGCTTTCATGAAGTTGACCGACGAAGAAAACAGCGCCGAGAGCGGCATTGACGTGGTCGCCTCGCCTCCCGGCAAGCGCCTGCAAAACGTGCTGCTGCTCTCCGGCGGAGAAAAAGCGCTGACCGCACTGTCGCTGCTGGTCGGCATCTTCCAGTACGCGCCCAGCCCGTTCTGCATCCTCGACGAAGTGGATGCCCCGCTCGATGAAGCCAACATCGGCCGCTTCACCGATCTCGTCCGCGAAATGAGCGTCCAGACCCAGTTCGTGCTCATCACCCACAGCAAGAAAACCATGAGCATCGCGCCAGTGCTGTATGGCGTGACCATGCAGGAGCCCGGCGTATCGAAACTGGTCTCGGTGCGCTTCGGGGCCCCGGCATGAGAACTCCTCAGGCGGACCAGTCGCTTAACGATTGGCAAATCGCGGAAATCGAGAATGCTCTGGCAGAAGCCGACCGCGGAGACTTTGCCAGCGACCAGGGAGTAGGTCGCTCGGTCAGCAAAGGATCCAGAACGGCAGGGGCCAAACCTAAGCGCGAGAAATAGTCCCGCTGCCCCGTTATCCACCTCCATCCTCAGCTTTTCCACAGCCCGCACCCGCCCTAACCCGCGTCCGGTGGGCATTTCCGGCCGCTCCTCCGGCTGTCAATGTCTTTCCATTCAACGGCCATCGAGCCCTCTCCGTGCCCCGTGATCAGGATCGTTGACAAATTTTTCTGGCCAGCTAGAATACGCCTCGCTCTTTAACCGCTAAAATTTTCATCATGAGTCCTGAGCTTCTCGATTCCGTCCTCTTACAGACCAACTTCCCCGACCTCCGCCTCCACGCCAGCGGGAAGGTCCGGGACGTCTACATCGTCAACGACCAGCAACTGCTGTTCGTCGCCACCGACCGCATCTCGGCCTTCGACTACATTCTGGCCACCGGCATCCCCAACAAGGGCCGCGTGCTCAGCCAGATTTCACTCTTCTGGTTCGATTTCCTGGCCGACATCGTCCCCAACCACCTGATCACCGCCGATGTCGCCCAGTACCCTCCGGCCGTCCGCAAATACGCCGACCAACTGCGCGGGCGCTCCATGCTGGTGCAGCGCGCTGAGATGTTCCCCGTCGAGTGCGTCGTCCGCGGCTGCATTTCCGGCTCAGCCTGGAAGGAATACAAGGCCACGGGCAAAGTCTGCGGCATCGAGCTTCACGCGGGCCTGCGGGAGTCCGACGCTTTGCCCGAGCCCATCTTCACGCCGGCTACCAAAGCTGTGAGCGGACACGACGAGAACATTTCCTTCGATGCCATGTGCGAAATCGTGGGTGTTGAAACCGCCAGTCACCTGCGCGACCTCACCCTGCGCGTCTACAAGAAAGCCGCTGCCTATGCCCGCCAGCGCGGCATCATCATCGCCGACACCAAGTTTGAGTTTGGACGCACCGCCAAGGGCATCACGCTGGCGGATGAAGTCCTTACCCCGGATTCTTCCCGCTTCTGGCCCGCCGCCAAGTACGCTCCGGGACGGGCGCAGGAATCGTACGACAAGCAGTACGTTCGCGATTACCTCGAGCAGATTCACTGGAATAAACAACCGCCCGCGCCCGCGCTTCCCGCGGACGTGGCTCGTCGCACCAGCGAGAAGTATCTCGAGGCTTATTTCCAGCTTACGGGGCACAAGTTGGATGTCTGACCTGCAGTCTGGTACTATTCCTGTCCGCAGGAGCGGTGCATGACCCCGGCGGATTGGATGATCTGTGCGTTGGTGTTCGTGAACGTGGTCACCGCGGCCATGCAGGGCTTCTTTTCCGAGGCGCTCACCATAGCCGGACTGGTGGTCGGTTATCTCGTGGCTGCGTGGCAGTACCGCACTGTGGCGCAGTGGTTGGAATCGTATTTGAAGAATTCGTGGTTCGCTGAGATTGTCAGTTTTCTCGTCATCTTTTTTACCGTCCTGATCCTGTTCGGCATCGCCGCCAGGATCGCACGCTGGCTGATGAAGGAAGCCGGACTCAGCGGGTTGGACCGTTTCCTCGGCGCGTTGTTGGGGCTGCTGAAGGGCGGGTTGATGGTGGCAGTGATTCTGATGGGTATGACGGCGTTCGCGCCCACTTCGAAGCTTCTGGCCGATTCGCAATTAGCGCCTTACTTCCTGGTGGCGGGCCGCGCCGCCATCTGGCTGGCGCCTTCCGAACTGCGCGCCCGCTTCTATCAGGGTCTCGACCTGCTCCATCACACTCCGCAGAAAGTGACTGGCGCCCCGGCGACTGCTCCAAAATAGGCGCGGCGCAGTAACAATTCATACAGCGAAAGAGACTCATCGTGAAAGATCAACTGGAAGCACTCGTCCTGCAGATGTACAAAAGCAACATCCTCTACTCCGAGGGCGTACGCGAGTTCAAGAAGCGCTTCATCCTCACCGTCCTCCAGGAAAACAAGGGCAACCAGTGCCGCGCCGCCCGCGAACTGGGCATGCACCGCAACACCCTCAGCCGCACCATCACCGAACTGAAGATTGACGTCCGCCAGCTCCGCGACGGCGTCAAGCGCCCGCCTCGCAGCACCCGCCAAGTCGCCCTGGAAAAGAAAATCGTCCGCTAGATCAAATCTCTCCCTCTGTCATCCTGAGCGAGAGGATGCTTCCGTGAAGCGGAAGCATCCTCGCAGTCGAAGGATCCCTGCCGGCCAAGTGGCTTGAGACCTCGAAGGGCGTTTCCACCTAAACAGCCGCATCAACGCGCCAAACGCAAGAAGGCAGCCCTCGCGGGCTGCCTCTTCTTGTCGTACGTTCCTGACGACCTCAGTTTGCTGCGGGCTTGTGATGCACGGGCGGCTTGTGCGCCGCAGGCGCGGCCGGCTTGGCGTTCAGCAATCGTCCCTTCTCCATGACCATCATGAACGGGTTCGGCGTATACGACGCCGGTTCGCCCTGGAAGTCGAAGCTGGCTCCGTCTTTCGGAATCATCTTGGCCGGAACCTTGTCTTCGAACTTCAGCGTAATGTCCGCCTTCTTCGCCTCAATGTCGTCGGAACTGCCGGCGATGGAGAACTCGGTCGGTGTCGTGCTGATGATGGTGCCGTTCATCTGCACCGCCTTGCCCTTGATCGTATTCCAGACCGTATCTTGATCCACCTGCGCGCCGTTGGTAAATACGAACTGCCACTGCGCGAAGTCCATCTTGTCTGGCGTGGTTGCCAGCACCATGGCATGCGCCTGCTCCGCCGGTGTGGGCGCCGGCTTGATGGCAACCTGCGCGCCGTTGGCCTTGGCCGCCGCCAGCACTTCCGCCCAGCCGTCGTCGCCGGCGTGGAACTTCACGTACTGCGAACGAGCGTACTTCTCTACTCCCGCCTCCGCCTGCGGCGGAGCCAACGCCGCGGCCCGCGCTGCATACCAAATGCCGTTGACGTTATTGGCGGGGTCGAGTGGCGTTTTCGCATCAACTGGCGTCAGATACGCCAATGCCAGCGGATACACCAGGAAGAAGTCTTTTTGAGAGTCCGGCGGGTTCCCGTCCACCGCCGCCTTCAGAAATTGGATGGCCTTCGGATAGTCCTTATCCTGCAGCGCAGCCCACCCTACCCCCGCGCTGAAGATTCCCTTCGTCTGGTCCTTCAGTTTCTGGAAGTCGGCATCTGTGGTTCCCTCGGGTTTCACAAACTTCGGCGCGCAGTCCAGCCCCTGCTGCCCATACTTCCCGGCATCGCCGGACAATTGCTTCGCATTAGGATCTCCGCCCTGCGCCAGCACTCGGTCAAAATAGGTCAGCAGCGCCAGGCCGCGCACATTGCATGGATCGGCCGCCAACAGCTTGGCGGCGGTTTCCATCGTCTTCTTCACGTTGTTGCTCTGCTGGTAGGTGCCCATCAGGATTTCCAGCGCCTGGTTCTTCATGACGCTGTTGGGATACTGCGTGACGAACGCTTCCAGGCCGCTGATCTTCGCGGCCGCATCTTTCTGGCCGATGGCGGCCACATACGCGTTGTACTCCGCAGGATCCTTGATCACCGGCGCCGCAGCTGGCGCCGCAGCCGGCGTCTGCGTAGTCTGACCCGTTGGCGGGTTCACGCTCCCCGTTGGCGGGTTCACACTCCCCGTTGGCGGGTTCACGCTCGAGGTCGGCGGCGTGGCCGGTTGTCCTTGTGCTGGCTGCGCACTCTGTGCCCCCGCTCCTACAGCAATCCCAAGCACAACCGCAAGCAGAATCTTTTTCATCAGAATGGCTCCTTGGACATTTCGGGAAATAGCTCTCTTTATTGGGAAACGTTTTTTCTCAACTTCAGCAGCAACCGCATTCCGCCGGGACCGCTTTGCGTTCGGGTCCTGCTCGGGAATACCGGGCTTCCTGGCAGGGGCCCCGGGGACAAGGGGTGACCTGCTCCAACGCCTCGGCGGCAGACCCTATTCCCGGTTGGCCGGATTATAAGTACCTCTTCTTCCGAAGGCAAGCGACTTCCCATTCGTCCTCCATTTTATTGTTAAGATGCTTGATTGTTAAGATGCGTCCAGCGGACTTGGCGGATATTCTCCACCTGCCGGTCCGCCATCCACCGCGGACGCGGGAGACCCTGCTGTTATGGACACCGCACAAACTCTCGCCGGGCAAGTCGCCGTCATCACCGGAGCCGGACGCGGCATCGGCGCCGCCATCGCCCGCAAGCTGGCCACCATGGGCGCTACCGCCGTCCTCTGCGGCCGCACTCCATCCGCGCTCGACGCCACCGCGCGCACTATCCTCGATGCCGGCGGAAAAACCGACGTCATTCCCTGCGACGTCACTGTCCTGCACCAGTTCGAATACGCCGCCGCCCGCGTGGACAGCACCTTCGGACGCCTCGACATTCTGGTCAACAATGCCGGCGTTGGAGGCTTTAGCAGCCCCCTTCACCAACTTGCACCCGATGCCTGGGACCGCATCCTCAACACCAACCTGCGCGGCGTCTTCTTCGCCATTCGCGCCTTCGCCCCGCTGATGATCCGCGCCCGCTCCGGACACATCATCAACATCTCCTCGTTAGCCGGAAAAAACGCCCTCCCCAACGGCGCTGCCTACGCCGCCTCCAAGTGGGGACTCAACGGCCTCACCTATTCCGTGGCCGAAGAGCTGCGCGTTCACAACCTCCGCGTCTCCGTGATCTGCCCCGGCTCCACCGAAACCGAGCTCAGCCCACACGCCGGAAAAGATCCCAGCAAAATGCTCCAGCCAGACGACATCGCCCACGCCGTCGCCATGCTGACGACGCAAGCCCCGCAATCATTTGTCAGTGAGATCCTTCTCAGGCCAACTCAGAAACCGTAGGCAGAAAGCGAGCATGGGAAAAACTCATGTGGGGACAGCCGCCCTCGGCTGTCCGGCGGAGCGAAGCTCCGCTCGCCCTGCCTCCGTGAACCTCAGTGCCCTCTGTGGCTATGCTCTTTCCCTACTTCTTGAACAGATCCTCAAACGCCGCCCGCGCATCATTCGGCCGCTGGCTGGCCGGCGTCGAAGTTTCTTTCTCCCGCGTCACGCGCATCTCATACGACGCGCACTCGTTCCGTTCATCCTTCTTCGCGATCCGCTCTTTGACCGGCTGCATGCACTCAAACCGGCTCCCCGGATCGAAATACATGCACTGCCTGCAGGAATGCAGCTCGAACCCGCACTTCGGACACTTCCCATCCGAAGCCATTCCCTGCAGCACCGTCCCGCACTGCGCGCACCGCGACACGGTCCGCGTCCCCGGCAGATTCACCGGCTTCGGTCCCAGCGCGTGGTCCCACTTCGGCGGACCACTCTTGCGCTCCTCGGGCGCTTTCCGCGGCTGCTCATTCCCCTGCCGTTCATTCCGCGGCTCTCGATCGCGGTCCTGATACCCATGCTGCCGGTATTTCGCTGCCACAAACCCTCCCCAAGCACGGCCCGTATTGTGTACCCAACCCCACCCCCGCGGCAAGTGCCGCGCGCCATGCCGCGGTGCGTGAAAGTCGGCGAGGCATGTCATCCCGAGCGATGCGTGGGACCTGGGTTTCTGCCAAAGCGGCCGGGTGCCCCACCCTTGTCGCGTTCTTTGCGACAGGGTGGGGATTTTTGCCGAGGACCCAGAAATTTGGGTGGCGCAGCGCTTCAGCGCTGCGATAACGGCCCTTTCCCAGTAGCGGCTTCAGCCGCTGAGGACTTCGTACTCGGTACTCGGTACTCGCAACTCGCAACTCGCTACAATATCCCCATGATCCACGAAATCCTTCCCGTCGGCCCCCTGCAATGCAACTGCTCCATCATCGGCGACGAAACCACCCGCGAAGCCATGGTCATTGACCCCGGCGACGACATCGCAGACATCCAGGCCCTCATCCGCAAACACAATCTCCAGGTCAAGCAGATCGTCATCACCCACGCCCACATTGACCACGTCGGCGGAGCCATGAAACTCCGCGCCGCCACCGGCGCACCCATCCTCCTCAACCAGAACGACTACGCCCTGCTCAAAATGCTCGACGTGCAAGCCGCGTGGGTTGGCATGCCCGCGCCCGGCAAAGTCGAAATTGACCGCAGCGTCACCACTGGAGAAACCATCGCCGCCGGATCCCACACCGCCCAGATCCTTCACACCCCCGGCCACACCGAAGGCAGCATCTGCCTCTACTTCGAGCCGGAAAAGAAGCTCATCGCCGGAGACACTCTCTTCGCCGGCTCCATCGGCCGCACCGACCTCCCCGGCGGCTCCACGCAAAAAATCCTGCGCTCCCTGCACGACACAGTCCTGGCCCTCCCCGACGAAACACTAGTAATCCCCGGCCACGGCGAACTGACCACCATCGGCGAGGAGCGCGAGAGCAACCCGTTCCTGGTACGGAAGTGAGACTCGGAGATCGACAATGATTACTTGCGGCTGACGCCCCCCGTGTAATTAGATGGAGTTGAGAGAAACCGCAGGCCCTGCCGGAGGATGCACCCATGTACAAGTCGTTGGACGAAGCACGCGAAGATATCAGAAGGTCGCAATCAAGACCGCCGGACGATGGGATAGGGCCATCATCGCCGCCACTGGGACCAGTTCTGCCGCTGCCCGATGAGAAAGACCTGCGCAAAAACAGGTCGCATGGCCCTCTGCCCGCTGGCCCTGCGGGATACTGAAAGCAGCAAGCGGGTCGCGACCTCATGGTCTTTTGTGACTCCGACTGCTGCTCTCCACCATCCTGTCAGCCTCCGCCATGATCTCTTGGACGGTGGCTTCCGGCCCTAGCTTCTCTCTGGCCGTTTTGAGTGCCTGAGCGCGAGGGGACTCAGGAAAGGGCTGGCTGACCAATCGGATTGCCCTGACTCGCTGTACGAAGTTGTAGCACGCGGCGAACGCACAAAATACTACCGCTGCCGCCAGAATCGCCCAAAACACTCCCCAATTGAAAGCGAACATTCCTCCTCCGTTCCCATGGGATGGACGAACTACTTACCTACAAACTCAACCTTCTCCAGCACCCTCCCAATCCCCTCCCCAAACTCCGCCCGCGCCGTAATCAAACTCAACACCAAATACCCATCCCCCGGAAAATCATAAAAATGCCCCGGATGCACCAGCACGCACTTCTCCCGCACCAACTCGATCGCCAACTCCTCATCCGACCGCGTCACCGGAACGCGCAACACCGCATACCATCCACCTTCCACGCTCAGGCGCGAGCAAGTCTTCTGCCCTGCTAGCTGCCGATCGAGCTCCGCTAAATTCGCGCGAACCCGCTCCATTAACTGCCGCTGAATCGTCTTCCTCTGCTCCAGCAAAACCGGCACAGCCCACTGCACCGGCGCGTTCATCGAAAGATACGTATCGGCAATCACCTCCAGCCGCCCCATAGCCGCCTCCGCCAACTTCTGCGGCCCGCTCGTCACCACCCACGCCACTTTCATCTGCGGCAACCCCGAAATCTTCGACACTCCGCTCAGCGTAAACGTCAGCACCTCCCCATTCCCCGCAAAACTGCCCACCCACCCCTCCGCACCGCCTTTGGGCGGCAAAGAAACGTTGAGTGGTAAGGAGATTTTGGGTGGCGCAGCGCTTTCAGCGCTGCGATCGAGCTCACCCTGAATCGGGGCTTTAGCCCCCGACGTACTTGAGTCCTCCAGCCCATAATCCAAAAACACCTCATCCACAATCAAAGCCAGCCCCCGCGCCCGGCAAAACGCATTCAGCAGTTCCACTTCCCCCGCCTTCACATAAGATCCCGTCGGATTATTTGGATGCACCACCACCACGCCCCGCGTCCGCGCCGTCACCGCCTTCTCCAGCGACGGAAAATCCATCTGCCAGCCATGGTCATAAATCAGCGGATACGGCACCAGCTTCACATCCTGCAACTCCGCCAGAAACTCAAACAGCGGATAACTCGGCTTCGGCACCAGCAACTCATCCCCCGCATTGCACAGCAAACGAAAAACAAACGAATACCCCTCGCTAGTGCTGGTAGTCAGTACGATTCGTTCGGGATCCACCTCGCACCCCGTCGTAGAGACGTTGCTCGCAACGTCTCTCTCGCCACGACCACTCCTGTCTCGGTAATAACCGGCCACCGCCTCCCGCGCCTCGCGCAGCCCCTTCGCCTGCGGATCATAATCCAGCGCCCGAGCCGACCCCAGCGCCCCCAAAATCGCCCGCGAGTCGTACTCCAGCCCCACCCGCGTCGGATTCGAAGCCGTCAGATCGAGCACCTTCCCGCCCGCCGCGCGCACCTCTGCCAGCGCCTGCGTAAGCCGGTTCTGCGCCAGCTTCCAGTTCGTCCTCTCAGAAAACATGCCTGGATTCTATGTGATTCGAAGCCGCCCCAAACACGGGACTTGGCCAACTCCGAAGTTTTTGAATGGCCGGGATTTGAATCAGGATCCGCAGTCTGGTAGAGCAAGGACGGGAAGGGCCCGGCTTCAGCCGGGCCCAAGAGCCCGCCATAGAGTTCGGGGCTTTAGCCCCTGAGATACCTAAGGCAAGCCATGTCTGATTGGGGCACCGCTAGCCAAACAACGCGCCGGAGGCGCATCCGACAATAGCCCGGCGTTTCAACGCCGGGTCCAGACACCAAAAAAAGAAACCGTCCTGTAGGGACGGCTGAAACTTAACCCCAAACCCACCTCTACGCCTGCGGCTTTAGGAAATTCTTCACCATCACCGGCGCCGATTCACTGCTCACGTCTTTCTCCGTTACGCTTTTCTCCAGGTTCGGCCAGTCCCGAATCCCCACCGCCGGGCATAGTAATCCCTTTCCCGCCGGACGCAGCAACTGCCGCAAGGTCTGCACTCCATAAAACAGTCCCTGCCCGCTGTTGGCCGCAACGATCAGATGCGACTTGTCGGAGAACAGCAGATATCCCTGATCTCCCACCAACTCGTCGGCCCGCAGCCCTTTCCGGGCCAGGAACCGCCGCACTCGCGAGTCGTCGAGTCGCGCCAGCACGATCGCGTGCTCTTCCGCCTTGCGGCCGCTTCTCGCGCCTAAAATATTGAGCCTCAGGCCCGACTGCTCCGCCACTTGTTCCACCAGCGTTTCCGCGGCAATGCGATCCTCGGTCTGATGCCCGAATTGCACAAGAATCCTGGTCCGCGGCCCCACCCGGAAACCGCCGTCGCGCAGTTGTACTTCCTTCGGCGCAGGCACCAGCGTCACCGCCGGCCCGCCCTCGGAGTCCATCGCGAACACAACCGGAACCAGCAACATCAGACACAACAATAATCGCCCTGTCTTACCCATTCCTTACCTCTTTTCGGGCCAGGCTCCCTGACAACAAGCAACCCCGGACCATACCACGGAAGGCTAAGCCCTCGCCCGCCTCGTGTCAACGCGCAAGTCCCCCTCTGGCGTAGTCCGCGGAACCTCGGCCATTACCGCCCAAATGCTTCCTTGTTCACCACATAAGGCATTTTCGTGACGTCCCCGCCGTAGTTCCCTTCCAGCACGTCAATCAGCCCCTGCGCGCACCGCCCCGCCATCCCCTTATCGGGATCGGTCGAAAGCCGCGTGATCCGCGCCGCGCTGGCAAAGTGCGGCATCAGCCGGCAGCGGTCCGCAATCGCCGGATCGCGCAGCGGAGAGTCCGCCGGCAGCGGTTCCTGCTCATACACATCCAGCGCCGCCCCCGCAATCCAGTTTTCCCGCAGCGCCAGCGCCAGCGCCGCCTCGTCCACCACCGGACCCCGCGAAGTATTCACCAGATACGCCGTCGCCTTCATCAGACTCAAGTTCTGCTCGTTGAATAGATGATAAGTCGGCGTCGCGCTCTCCCCCGCCCGCAGCAGCGGCACATGCACGCTGACGAAATCCGCCTCCCGCAGCGCCTCTTCAAACGGCACGTACTTGATCCACGCCTTCTCCTTCACCAGCCCCCGCGCATGCCGCAGGTCGTGAATCTCCTGAATCGTCTTCACGAACGCGTGATTTTCATACGCCGGGTCGTAGCACAAAACATTCATATCGAACCCAACACATTTCTTGATGAACGCCAGCCCGATGCGCCCCGTCCCAATCACCGCCACCGTCTTGCCCGTCACCTCATCTCCCAGAAACGGCAGGTACGGATGCCAGTATCCCCACTGGTTCTCGCGCGTCAGGTGCTCAGCCGCCCACATTTTCCGCGCCAGCGTCCCCATCATGAAAAATGCGAACTCCGCCGTCGCTTCCGTCAGCACATCGGCGGTGTGCGTGAACGGAATTTTGTACCGGTTCGCATCCGCCCGGTTGATGTTGTCAAACCCCACCGCAATCTGCGCCACCACTTTCAGCCGGCCTTTGCCCGCCTCAAACACCTCGACGTCAATCGGATCGCGCAGGGTCGTAATCAGCCCGTCAATGCCCGACTTCACTTTCTCTAGAATCAAACTCTTCGGCGGCGCCTCTGGATGCGGATACACCTCCACTTCATATCCCCGCTTGCGCAGCACATCAATCGCCTCTCCAATATCGCTGGTGGCAAACACACGAAATGTCTTGTCCATAGATTTTGTCGGGAAAACTTTTCTATCATACGCGGACCGCGCCGGGTGCCCCATTTCTTGCGCGCTCTTTGCCCGAGACAGCCTGCCCTGAGCTTGTCGAAGCATGGGGATTCTGCCTGCTGTCCCGACGGAAAGCCGCTCGACCACGAAGAGTAACGACCGAGCCTAAATGGCGGTGCTACAATCTCTTCGAGAATGACTTTTCCAAAAAAGAAGGAGGTTCCTGTGTCCCGATTCGCACTGGTGCTTCCCGCACTTTTTCTCTCCGCCGTTGCCGTCTCAGCGCAACAACAACCGGCCGCCGCCGCCGCGCAAAAGGCCTCTAACTACGCGGCGATTCCAGTCGAAGCCGCCAAGGTTCCCAATCCGGTCAAGTCCACACCCGAATCCATCACCCGCGCTCTGAAATGGTGGAAACTCGATTGCGCCATGTGCCACGGCAAAGACGGCGATGGCAAAGGTGAGACCGCCGCCGACATGAAACTCAAGATTTCCGATTTCACCGATCCCGCCACCCTCAAAGACCGCACCGACGGCGAACTCTACTACATCATCAAGAACGGCCACCAGGACATGCCCCCCGAAGGCCCGCGCGTCAAGGAAGACGAGAACTGGGACCTGGTCAACTACGTTCGCTCCCTCGCCAAAAAGAAACCCGAAGCCGACCAGAAGCCATAGACGGATTTGAAAGGGCGCGGCTTCGGCAGAAGCCTCGCCCGTGTTGTCATCCTGAGCGAAGCCGTTTTTCAGGCGGAGCGAAGGATCTCAGTCTTCTCGGCCGTCGTGCGTTAGCCGTGTAATCTTGCCTTGAGCCGCGCGATCTTGCCTTGAAAGGGCGCGGCTTCAGCCGCGCTGCTCAGACCTGATTTTGGGTGGCGCAGCGCTTCAGCGCTGCGATAGATATTGCTTTTCTGTCGGGGCTTTAGCCCCTGAGGCGCTCCGCCACCCCGCCCGCGCCGTCATCCTGAGCGAAGCCGTTCTTCAGGCGGAGCGAAGGATCTCAGTCTGGTCAACTGCCGCGCGTGAGCCACCAGCAAGAATCGAAGCCCGGCTCACCCTGCCCGCCGAAACCTCGCCCCCGCCCGCTCTGAATCGTCCTCTCCCGACCCCAGCAACCCAACCACCCCCCGCAGATTCTCCCACGCCGCCTGATTCAGCGACGGCTCCGCGCTGACCACGTCGCGGATCATATCCCACGCCGCCATATTCAGCGCCCCCTCCGGCGGCAGCCCCATGGCCAGCGAC
>Ga0209517_10000221_pt1 | contig 102171 bp, 79 predicted proteins | sample PeaSoiMetSII2010_FD_187695 | JGI IMG/M metagenome (GOLD analysis project Ga0209517, IMG submission 187695) | Peat soil microbial communities from Weissenstadt, Germany - SII-2010 (SPAdes) (version 2) | ecosystem: Environmental > Terrestrial > Soil > Wetlands > Peat | place: Germany...
ACGGTTTCCTTCCTTCTGGTCGTAGGAACAGAGGATTCGTTCACGCAAGTCCAAGGATATGGTTCGCATGAACGAATTCTACCAAACCCGGAACCACATGGCTACAGTTTTATTTAAAATGCTCTAGCTGTGTATAAAACTGTGTATAAAAAGTGGTGGATGCCTGGTGAAAAACACTGAGCGCCTGGTGCTTGACCAGCCGATAAAATCAGGCACAATTTTAATGTATTCGGCCTCTTAAACAACCGATTCGGACCCTCGCCTCCAAGTTTTGCCGCAATAAGCAGCAAGGGATTAGGCAAATCGGAACGGCCACTGTCAGTGAAACTGTCAGCAAAGTGGCGAGCAAAATTACAACTAGCCAGAACTTCCCTGAAACTCGCCCACTACTCGTTAACGCGAGTGAGCCGGACAGGTTCACGTTTCATGACCAAGCCGCCGACGAGAGATTTCGCGCTCTAACTTCAAGTACAAAAGCATTACCACGGCGATTTCTTTTGCTGAGACCTTGCTTAATTTTTCAGGATCAACTCTCCAGAAGCGACTTAACAGCAACAAGAACTCCCCCCGCAACAATTCGAACGTCATCAACTGGCCTTCGATCTCAGCCACGATTTGTCCTTCGGAGCAACTCTTGTCTTCCATCATCCTTTCCGCTCTGAAAATGATCTTCTGCAGAATCTCTCTTCCTTGGGGCGTGGTGCCTTGACACAAAGCCTGAATCTGCTCCTCTTCGCGCTTCTGTTCGAGCAGTTGTGCCTGCGCATCGATCCGTGGAATACGCCATTTCTTACGGGGTTGTCTGACCACAGGTATCAACCTCCGACTTCCAGCCTCGTTTTTGATAGTATCATTCTGGTGCATAATCCCTTTCATCTGGGGTAACTAATAGGCTCCGACTTGGTTGCGGGGGCTGCAGCAGCCCGGTAGCTCGCAAGGCTCATAACCTGAAGGTCCCAGGTTCAAATCCTGCCCCGCAACCAATTTAACACGCCTTGGTCAGCTCAGATTCAAGTGTGAATCTGAGCTGTTGGTTTCAGAAGAGCGGAATCAAGGCATTGAAACGTGGACCTGGTTTCACAACGAATTTGCCCGCCGTGCAGTGAGCGGTTTTCTCTGTCCGTTATTTCAGACGGCCAAATCGTGTCCGGCTGGAAACCAAGGTGGTCGGGCGAAAACGTGATTGGCAGGGAGCGGTGGTTGTTCGGTGTGCAAAACAACCCCTGGATTTTGTCTTGCGACATACTGTCAACACCGGGAAAGACACTTTGCCTTGTTCTACGACAGGCATAACTTGCCTTGGCGGAATAACCGCCAAAGGGTTCATTCTTGTCGGGATATCCATGGCATATCCGACATTATGGCGAACTCGTTTTTTATTGCGATGTCCCCTATAAAGGTAACAACTTGCCCCCAGCCAAAGTGCTCCAAGGCCGGATAAGCCCGCAAACCACCTGACGGAAAGCAATTTTCTCAACGTGCCACCAGCGTTCGCTTGTGAAAATGCGCTGGGCGAAGTGCTGGCTGGCTGGCTGAACGGATTCTGATAGGCATAAAGCGGAAAGTTCGCAGAATACTGTGCCGAATCATGATGTCGGGTAGTTGCCGCGATGAAGAGGACCATTGCGGCCAGCGAACAGGCCGAGAATAAAAACAGGGTCTGCGCAAGCTTCTTCGTTTGGGTTCCAGGATGCACCCTTTACCCAAAGCAGAAGGCATACCAGCTACGTGCTGCCGGCCATGTGCTCGATTATACAGGTATTGCCCGTTTGGAGGGGTACTTGCACGTTCCGGCACGCACGGGAATGCGGAGCGCTGTCACAAGCAGTCGGGACACCACCGTGGCCGCAAACCTTTGACATATGCGAGACAGTCCTTATTCTAGGCGCGTGCGCACCGTAAACGTACCGCTCGGCAATCGAAGTTATGAGATCACCATTGGTGGCGGTTTGCTCACAACCCTGGGCGCCAAATGTGCACGCCTGAAACTCGGTCCGCGTTGTGCCATTATTACCGATACCAACGTCGGAAAACGGTTTGCCAAACCGGCTTTCAATTCATTGGCCCGGGCCGGCTTTTTCCCTGCATTGATTGTTGTTCCACCGGGTGAAGCCGCAAAAAGTTTGAAATATGTCCAGAGTTGTTATGACCAGCTCGCCGTGCATCGGTTGGAACGAAAATCTTTCATTGTCACGCTGGGCGGCGGTGTGGTGGGTGACCTGGCAGGATTTGTTGCGGCAACCTATTTGCGGGGCATTGTGTTCGTGCAGGTGCCGACGACGTTGCTGGCGCAGGTGGACAGCTCCGTTGGCGGCAAGGTCGGCGTCAACTTGAAGGCGGGCAAAAATCTGGTGGGCGCATTTTATCAGCCACGGCTGGTATTGTGCGATCTCGACACGCTCCAGACGCTGCCGGAGCGCGAATATCGCGCCGGTCTGGCCGAGATCATCAAATATGGCATTATTTACGATGCCAGATTATTTGCGCAATTGGAACGCGACTTTCCCAAATTACAGCGCCGCGATCATCAAACCCTCGCCGCGGTGGTCGCCCGCTGTTGCGAAATCAAGGCCGAAGTCGTTGGCCAGGACGAAACCGAGAGTGGACTGCGCGCGATTCTGAATTTCGGCCACACCATCGGCCACGCCATTGAAGCCATTTGCGGCTACGGCAAGTTTTTACACGGCGAGGCCATTTCCATCGGCCAGGCGACTTCGGTGAACATTTCCTGCCGCGCCACGGGTTTGTCCAAACGTGATGCCGACCGGATCATCAATTTGTTTAAACGTGCCGGCCTGCCAACGCAAATCAGGTTGAATTCCGTACAACGCCGGAAATTGTTCAGCGCCATGCGCCTCGATAAAAAAGTGCGTGCCGGCGAAGCCCGGTTTGTGCTCGCCCAACGAATCGGCAAGGTTGTGTGGGGACGGCGGGTGCCGGAAGTCTATATCCGGGAAGCCTTGGATTCCTGATTTGCAAAGTCGGCGTAGTGAGGTAGTTTCCCCGTTCATGGTTCTGGTTATAGACAATTACGACTCGTTTACCTACAATCTCGTGCAATATCTCGGCGAGTTGAAGGTAGAGATGCAGGTGCGGCGGAACGACGAAATCACGCTCGATGCGCTTCGCGAGCTGAAGCCGGAGCGCATTCTGGTGTCGCCCGGCCCGTGCTCGCCGCGCGAGTCCGGGTTGTCGAATGAGGTCATCCGCAATTTTGGAAACCAGCGGATTCCAGTTTTTGGCGTCTGCCTCGGTCACCAGTGCATTGGCCACGTATTCGGCGCCGAGGTGGTCGTAAATTACCGCATGATGCACGGCAAGACCTCGCCGATTAAACACAACGGCAAGGATTTGTTCGCAGGCATGCCGAACCCTTTCCTCGCGACGCGCTATCACTCGCTCGTCATCAAACGTGATACCATGCCCGACTGTCTGGAAATCACCGCCGAGAGCGACGAAGGCGAAATCATGGGCGTGCGCCACAAGGAATTGCCGATTTGGGGCGTGCAATTCCATCCCGAAAGCATCCTGACCGAGAATGGCCGGCAGATTATGCGGAATTTTCTCAAGTTGAAGTAGCCGCGCCGCACGCTATAATAAGTTGCTCATGCAAGTGTTTTTGCTCAAATCGAAAATTCATCGCGCCACCGTTACCGACGGCAATGTGGATTACGAGGGCAGCCTCACCATCGCCGCCGATTTGATGAAGACCGCCGGATTGCGTCCCTACGAGCGCATCCTGTGCAGCAACACGGCCAATGGCAACCGGTTTGAAACCTACGTCATTACTGGCAAACGCGGTTCCGGCGAGATTGTGCTCAACGGCGCCGCCGCGCATCTTGGCAAGAAAGGCGATTTGCTCACCATCATGAGCTTCGCCGCCCTCAGCAAAAAGAAGGCGGAGAAGTGGAAGCCCCGTGTGGTCGTGCTTGGCAAAGGCAACAAAATTGTGGACCAACGGGGGATTTAATCCGTGAATCACGCGGATTTTCGCAAATTGAATTCGTGGTAATTCGCGAAATTCGCGGATAAACAAAATGCGCCGATTTTCATCGGCGCGTTTCGTTTTAAAATGCAGGAGACAGCGTGGGGAGTCTCCGTTTAATTTAGAGCCTCGTTACCTCGACTCCTGCGGTTGAACTAGAAATTTTTTGCAACGGCGTTCCAATCAATCACGTTCCAGACGGCCTTCAAATAATCCGCGCGTTTGTTCTGGTATTTCAGGTAGTAAGCGTGTTCCCAGACATCCACGCCGAGCAGCGGTTTGCCTTCGACGCCGGAGACAGACTTGCCCATGAGGGGATTGTCCTGGTTGGCGGTGGAGGCGATTTCCAGTTTGCCGCCATTCGAGAGGAGCCAGACCCAGCCACTGCCGAAACGGCCGATGCCGGCCGCCTCGAACTTTGCCTGAAAATCGGCAAACGAGCCAAACGTGGACTTGATGGCGTCGCCGAGTTTACCGGAAGGCGCACCGCCGGCCTTGGGCGCGAGAATCTTCCAGAAAAACGAGTGGTTCCAATGGCCGCCGCCGTTGTTACGCACCGGGCCGCGGATGTTGTCCGGCACGGACCCGAGGCCGCCGATGAGGGCGTCGAGTGATTTGCCTTCGAGCGCGGCGTTGCCGGCGATGGCCTTGTTGAGATTGTCCACGTAAGCCTTGTGATGGCGGTCGTGATGGATTTCCATTGTCAACGCGTCAATGTGCGGTTCCAAAGCTTCCTTGGGATAGGGCAGGGCCGGTAGTTCGTGTGCCATAATTTTTAATCCTTTCGTTTCGATTTGTTAATCTTGAGGCGCAAATTGCGCCACCTTTCCACTAAAAGCAAGTCCGCACCACGCTGCCGTCCACGCGCAGAGCGGCGCCGTTGGTGGCCGAGGACAGCGGGCTGCAAACGTAAACTGCCGGATTGGCAACTTCTTCCGTCGTGCCAAAACGTTTGAGGAGCGAGCTCGGCCGGAATTAATTTTGGATGTACGGCGTGCCCCAGCGCAGATCCTTGTGCACCTTGCCCTTCACCTTCACCGTGTTCATGATTTCCGACACTTGGTTCCAATCCAGTTGAAGTGTGGAATTGTCCGGCCAGCCATTTTCATTCACCCAAAACTCCAGTTGCACCTCCAAATGGTTGTTGTTGGCCACCGGCGTTGCCAGGTTGAGCAGTTGCACGGCTTTCGCAAAATCTTTTCCGGACGCCTTCGACCAGTACCATAATACTTCATCGGTAATGTCCAACGGCAGGCCGGGTGGTTGCACGGCGAACAGCCTCGGCTTCGTGCCCCGGGGATCATCCGGGTCTGATGAGACGTAGGCTTTGTCCACCACAAAAATTGCCACGTCGCCTTTCATAACCACGTCAGTTCCATACAGGGAAGGCCAGATCAAAATGGTCCTGCCGTCCAGCCCCCGATAATCGAGTGAAACCCGTGCGTCGGCGGGATCCATGGATTTGGCCGGATGGATGATCTCTTCGTAACCGCCGCTCAAGGGCTGAATCCGGGGAGGAGTTGTGCATCCGGCCAGACCGATGCAGAGCAGGGCGGGTAAAACACAGGAAACCAGTTTCTTAGTCAGTTCCATGGGCTGGTGGCTCAGCGTTCTGCCAGTTCGATAAAATTTTTCAACAGTTGCAGGCCGACGCGCTGGCTCTTTTCCGGGTGAAATTGTGTGGCAAAGACGTTGTCGCGCCAGACCGATGATGCAAACGTCTCACCATATTCCGTGCGCGTGGCGACGATGCCGGCATCGGCGGGTTGCGGATAGAAGCTGTGGACAAAATAAACGTAGCTGTCGTTGGCCACACCGCGGAACAACGGGCAATCCGGCTTTGTGATTTGAACCTGGTTCCAGCCGATCTGCGGAATTTTTAATCCATTTGATTCTGGAAAGCGGACGACACTGCCTTTAAAAACACCAAGGCCGGCGGCGCAGGAGTTGAACTCTTCGCTCTTTTCAAACAGCGCCTGGTAACCGACACAGATGCCGAGAAACGGTTTGCCGGTCTGAATAAAGTCACGCGCCGCTTCAAGCAATTCCCGTTTGCGCAGGGCGTTGATGCAATCGTCGAACGCGCCGACGCCGGGCAATACCATGGCCCGCGCATCGCCGATATCGTCCGGCGATTGCACGATGCGCACGTCCGCGCCGACCTTGAGCAGCGCCTTGTGGACGCTGCGCAGGTTGCCGGAGCCGTAGTCAAGCAAGGCAATCACGAACCTAGGTTATGCCTTGTGGCACCCGCTGGCAACCCGGAGATGGACCAGTACAATTTTGTTCACATAATTAGCATTAATTGGTTAGAAGTCATGAGCCATCTAAACCAAGAATGCTTATTGAACAACCAGATTGGCGTTTGATTGCCGGACGCATGTTGTAATGCGCAAGTTATGGAGTCCGGCAATGTAACCAGCACACTAAACTAAGGCAATTTTATGGAAGCCCTTGCCGAAACCAAATCGTATGCGTCCCTCCAAACCCTGCCCGGCGATGATGTCCGCCAGATTATGTGGCGCTTTGCCGATCGCTTTGAATTGCAGATGCTCGTGCAAGCCGCACGCAACGTCGCCCGCGGCCCGGTGGCACGGCTTGTCGCCAACGGCGGGCGTAATTCGCACGAGTGGACGCCGGATAAGGCCGCGCTGCTCCCGCACTTTGACGAGAGCGGCATCACCGCCGCTTTTCTCGATCCGGAGCAGGGCGGTTTTATTGCCGGGCCGAAAAATGTTGCGTTGGCATTGATTGCCTTTGAACTGGCCTGGGTGGACGCAGGCGCTGCGACTTGCAGCCTGGCCGGCAATCTCGGCCTGGCGCCCATCCATGAGCGCGGCACACCGGAACAGCGCGCAAAATACATTCCGGCGGCTGCGCCGGTGAAACCGGGCGAGCAGCGTAAACAAATTCGCGCAGCCTTTGCGCTTACCGAGCCGATTCCTTTTGTTGGTGTCGAGACCGGCATGTTGGCTGGCAAGGTGCGCATTGCCGACTGGAAGCAGGGTTGCGAACCCGTGTTGCAGGTGGACAAACGCGGGCGATTCATCACCAACATGGGTTTTGCCAATGTCGTCACCGCCGCCGTGGATTCAGATGACGTGCGCATCAAGGGCAGTTGCATGGTGATTCTGGAGGAAGGTGATCCCGGCGTCTGGGACCGCGGTACGCCAACTAAAAAGCTCGTTCATCAGCTTTCCTCGACCAACGATCCCGTTTTTAATCTGCGTGTTCCTGCCAGCCGCATCGTCGGCGGTTATACGGTCAAGGAAGGCGTCATCATTCCAAACTATTCGCACAGCGAAATCATCGAAGCGGTTTTCCGCCGGACGCGTGTGACGGTGGGGTTGATGACCAGCGCCAAACTGCTTTCGGCGGTCGAACCCATCATTCTTTACCAGCGCCGGCGGTTTCGCGGTGGCGAAGGCACGCCCGGCACGCCGCGGTTCGAGCTGGGCATCCAACAAAAGGAAGATGCCCTGCATCGGCTGGTGGATATTTGGGCCACCGGCGAAGCCAGCGCGTCGCTGGGCTTCACGGCCGCACGGCTGTTTGATGAACTGGATCCCCTGGAAAAGGAGAAAGACCAGTGGCTGGCACAGAAGAAATTAACGGGCCGGGCCGCCTTCAAAGAATTGTCGAAGAAGCAAAAAGAGGCATTGGAGCTTCTGCAAATTGCCTCCCGACCGGTAGGTGAGCGTGACCACAAGCGTGAAGAGGAGTTGCAGGCCGACCCACTGGTGAAGTTTTCCCTGCTCGATTCGCTGGCCAATGTTTTGTGCCCGGCATGCAAGCTTTGGAACACCGGCCATGGCGCGAACATGATGCGTGAGGCCGTCAGCCTCATGGGTGGTTACGGTATCACAGAAGATTGTCCGGGATTCCTCGGCCAGAAGTGGATGGATGCCCAGCTCGAAGCAACCTACGAGGGACCGGAAGCGGTGCAGCGGCTGCAACTTTCGATCACCATGACCAACGAGTTGTTCCTCGCGCAATTCGAGAATTGGATTGCCGAGATGCGGCGGATTGCTTCCGACCGGCCTGGCACCGGCGCCTGCACCCTCGCTACCGCCATGCAACTCTGGCTTTGGACGCTCAAGCATGTTCAGACTGCCACCGACGCCGACGGCGCAAAACTTTATCACAAATCGCGCCAGGGCGTGACGTTTCCGTTGGCCGACGCGCTCTGTTGGTTGCTCGCCGCGCGACAGTTCATTTTGGACATTGTCGAACTGGACGCCAAAGGCGCAGAATATCCCGCGCTGGCCGAAAGCCTGCCTGGAACCGTCGCATTCTTCACCGATCTTTGCCACGTGCAAACGGCGCGGGCGGCAGGCGAGGCTGGCCGCATTTGTGCCGAAATTGTCCACGGTTACAATCGACATCCGGCCTGGGACGAAACCAGTTGTCACGCCTGTTTTTGCGCCGACGAACTGGAAACCCTCGAGGGTCTCATCCCTGGCATTGACGGTTCGGCGCGCGCTTATTCCGACGTCTATGAAAGCGGTGAATCGCATCCATTGAAGGCCGGACCGTGCGTAAGATTCGCCGGGCTGGAAGCGTTCGTTCGCCTCCGCGTCAAACTGGACGGTTGTTTGACTGGCTGCCGCCTCGCCAAAGACCGCGCCGCCGAGGTGTTGACCAAGGTGATGACGCGCGAGGCATTGGATTATCCAGTTTAACTAACAATTATTGCAGTGACACGTCAGAAAGCAATCCAGGCTGTTGAACCGGTCGAAAGTTTGATTCGATCTATTCGTGGTCAGCGTGTCATTTTGGATGCTGATCTGGCAAGGGTCTATGGAATAACCACGGCGCGCCTGAACCAACAAGTCCGGCGCAATGGCGACCGCTTTCCAGAAGATTTTGTCTTTCAACTCACGGCGGATGAGTTCGCCGGTTTGATGTTGCAATTTGCAACATCAAAGAAAGGACATGGAGGACGCCGTAAGCTCCCTCTGGCTTTCACTGAACACGGGGCAATTATGGCCGCGAACGTTCTCAACAGTTCGCGTGCCGTGCAAATGAGCGTCTTTGTGGTCCGCGCGTTCGTAAAGATGCGCGAGGCGTTGGGTCAGAACCGCCAACTAGCGGAGAAACTGGCGGAACTGGAGCGGCAGTTGACCGACCGGCTGGATGTTCATGAAAAGGCCATCGTTCACATCCTCGATGAAATTAAAAAGCTGATGGAGCCGATGCCGCCTTCGCCTGAACCCAAACGACGCGAAATCGGATTCCATGTTCGGGATGAAGTTGGCTCAAAAATCCGTAGCAGCCGAGGTAGCGAGGCTCAAATTAAAACCTGTTCCAACCCGGTTAGAGCCTCCGTACGTCGGCTGCTACAGGCGTAAAAAGAACCACAGAAAACTTTTCACATGCCTGACCAGATAAATATCAACCGCCAGCGCATGGATGCGGACATCGTCTGCGTCGGGTTCGGACCGGCGACGGCGGGGTTCCTCGCCACGTTGTCAAAACAACTCGTCAAGGCCGACGGCACTCCTGCGGTCGAAAGTGCTGTCATGCCTGGAATGCCGCCGCAGGTGCTCTGCTATGAGCGCGCGGATGACATCGGTTTTGGCGTCTCCGGCATCGTCACGCGAGCGCGGGCGTTGCGCGCAAGTTTTCCGGAAATCAAATCTGCCGCCATTCCGATGGCTGCGCCAGTCAGCGAGGAAAAAGTCCTTTATCTGCTCGACCCGCACGGAGCGAGCCGGCGCTCGGCCGCGTTGCGTTGCGCGGATGCGTTGATTCGCGCCACAAAATGGGCGCTGCCGTTCGAGCATCACGCGCTGAACCTGCCTTGGACGCCGTCGTTTTTGCACAAGCACGACGGCATGATTCTCTCGATGGGCCAGTTCATGCAATGGGTCGGCGTCCAGGTGCAAAGCGCCGGCACGGTCCAGATTTGGCCCGGTACGCCGGTAGCACAAGTGTTGATTGAAAAAAACGTAGCAGCGGACGTAAGTCCGCTCCATCTGAATCAAACAAAGTCAGAGCCGACTCACGTTGGCTGCTACAGTTCAAAAGTTGTCGGCGTCCGCTTGCTCGACCAAGGCGTGGACAAAAAAGGCAATCCCTCCGACGGCTTCACGGCCGGTATGGATGTTTACGCCGCGCTCACGGTGATCGGAGATGGTCCCATTGGTCCGATTGGCCGCCAACTGGACGAACAGTTTGGAATGCCGCAAGACCACCATAAACGCGACTGGGCGGTGGGCATGAAATTCGTGGTGGACCTGCCGGAAAACACCGTACTCAAACCCGGCACTGTTCTGCACACGTTTGGCTATCCCGAGCCGGAGATTTTTGGTTTTCTTTATGTTCATCCCGACCGCGTTGCATCGCTCGGCATCTTTGTGCCGTCATGGTTCGACAGCCCGGTGCGCACGGCGTATCGCTATCTCCAGCACTGGATGCTGCATCCGTATCTCTGGCGCTATCTCAAGGGCGGCAAGCTCCGTTCGTGGGGAGCGAAGACGCTCGGCGAATCCGGCAAGCACGGCGAGCCGCATCTCACCGGCGATGGCTACGCGCGCATCGGTGAAGGCAGCGGCAGCACGAATGTCCTGACCGGCTCAGGCGTGGATGAGGCTTGGGCCACCGGCACGCAACTCGCCGAGGCCGTCATCGAATTGCTCAAAGCAAAGAAGCCGTTCACCAGGCAGAACCTCGATGAATCCTACGTCAAACGCCGCCGCGCGAGCTGGGTGGAAGCCGAGGGCCGCGTCGCCGAAAAATCCCGTAACGGTTTCCAGAAAGGCGTCGGCACCGGCATGATTGGCATGGCGCTCGCCGGTTTAACGAACGGAAAATTGTCTCTCGGCACCGCGCCGGTCCAGCCGTGGAAGCGCATTCCGACGGTGGAAGATTATTTCGCCGGAAAAATTTCCCGCGGCGAAATCGCCAAGCTCCGCACCGAGTGCAAAACAAAAAATGTTTCGCTGCACGGCGCGCTTATGGACAAAGTCGGCTGGCCCGCGATTCCGTGCGACGGCCAGTTGCTCGTGTCGCATCAAGACGCGCTGCTCATGGGCGGCAAGGTGCAGGCGCCGCACGGCTACGCCGATCACGTCGTTTTTCTGCATCCTGAACTGTGCGAAAAATGCGGCGCGCGGATTTGCATCGAAGCGTGCAGCGGACAGGCGATTTATCCGGGCGAAAACGGCGTGCCGAATTTCGACCGTGAGAAGTGCGTCCATTGCGGCGCGTGCCTGTGGAATTGTTCGCAGGCGAACCCGGAAAATCCCGAGCGCATGAACATCGCCTTCCGCGCCGGCACCGGCGGCCTGCACTCGGCGGAGAACTGATTATGAAAATAAAATTATCCATCCTCTTGGCGGCCATCCTGGCCGGAAACCTGTTGGCGCAATCCATCCAACTGCCTCCACCACAAAAAACCGGTGGCATGCCGTTGATGGAAGCGTTGGCGAAACGTTCGACCTCGCGCGCTTTCGCCACCAACGAGCTTTCTTCTCAGCAGATTTCCAGCCTGCTCTGGGCTGCCTTCGGCATCAACCGGCCAGATGGCAAACGCACTGCACCCTCCGCCCGGAATTTTCAGGAAACCGACATCTACGTGCTCCTTAAATCGGGCGCTTATGTTTATTCCGCGGTTTCCAACAAACTGGATTTGGCCGTCGCCGAAGACATCCGCGTGCTGGGCGGAACCCAGGCGTTTGTGAAAGACGCCCCGGTCACGCTGGTCTTCGTGGCAGATCTCGCCAAGACCGGTGGCAACAACGAAGGCAGCCGGAATACCGCGAACATTGATGTCGGTTACATTTCGCAAAACGTGTATTTGTTCTGCGCCTCGGAAGGACTCGCCACCGGCGCCCGAGGTTCGGTGGACCGTCCCGCACTCGGACAAAAATTGAAACTTCGTCCGGACCAGCTCATCGTGATAGCGCAATCGGTCGGGTATCCAAAATAACTTTTCATCCTCATTCCGGATATTTTCAGATCTATGAGCACAGCCTATCAAATTGTTGTTTGCGGCAGCATCGTGCCGGATCCGCTGCAAACGTTGGAACCCGTTACGACACCCACCGGCCCGGCGTTGAAAAATGAAATGATGCTGCCTGCTGTCCTCGACCCCTGGGCGGGCCACGCACTATATGAAGCGGCGAACCTGGCGAAGAATGCGCCGGGCAGCAAAGTCTGGCTCGTCAGTCTCGGGCCAAAAGCCAGGCTCCAGCAAGTGATGATGACTGTCGCACAGAAAGTGCCGTTCGAACTCGTCGCGCTCGACGGCCCGGCCAGCGGCTTCACCGAAGCCGCGGAGGTTGCCGCCGTTTTGGCCGAAGTGATTTCGGCAATTCCAAGCCTCGACAAATCCAGGCTGCTGGTTTTCGGCGGCTGGGAATCCGCCTCGCGCGGTGCGGGCGCGACGATGCAAATGGTCGGCGAACGGCTGGGCATCACGGACCAATTTCAAGGCGTGGATGAGCTGAAAATCGCTGCCGACGGTTCATTGGAAATTCTGGAGCGCATTGAAGGTGGTAAACATCAAATTTCAAAATGTGCCGGTCCACCGGCTTTGCTCGGCTGGGCGACGGGCAATTTGCCGGAACCAAAGAACAATCCGCAAGTCGGCATGGCCAACATGCGCACCGTGATGCCGGCGTTGCAAAAGGCCAGGCCGGTGAAACTCGCTGATGATGGTTTGAGTTTTGCGAACGTCTCGCTGCCGAAACAACTCCGCGAAACCAAAATCGTGAAGGACAAAACACCGGACGACATCGCGAAGGAGATCATCGAGTGGATTAAAAAGTGAGACACGGATTACACGGATTAACACGAATTTACGGAAACACATGGAAACCATTCTTCTTTTAACTCACACGGAAAATGACGGCACGCTGGCCAAATCGGCTCGTGAGGCACTGCACGTCGCGGCCTCCTTGCATAAATCGCTCGCCGATTCCAAATTTGTCGTGGGCTTAATCGGTGAAAATGTCCAGGCGGCGGCGAACTCCATCGCTGCGTGTCCTGCCACAAAGTATTTCGGCGTTGCCGGCAAGGATTTCAGTCAGTCGCGCTATGCTACCGATGCGGCTGCCGCCGAGGCCATTTCCAAGACCAGTGGCGCCACCATCGTCGTGGCTCCGGCCACTTCGCGGTGGAACCGTGTCCTGGCCGGCGTGGCACAGCGGCTCGGTGGACGCGTTGACACGCATGTTACGGGTGTTTCATCAATCCCGACACTTGGTGTCGGGGTAAACCGCTGGTATTACCGCCAACGCATGGAAGCCCTGCTGAACCGCAAGCAGCGACCGTGGTTCATGCTCATTGATCCCGGCAGCCAACCGGCGTGCCAGTGCGGAAGTGGAACGGTCCAGGTCGAACATGTCGCCGTCCAGCTTTCTGACGCCTGCAAACGTACGACGGTCATCGGCGTCCGGGAACCTGCGGCGGATGCGCAGACCATACGGCCCGATGCACAACTGTTATTTGTGACTGGCGCCGGCTGGACGAAGAAGCAGTCCGACGGCCAGGCACACGCGCCAGAGGCGGAAAAATTGATCCGCGGTTTTCTCCAACTCAGCCGCGCCTCGCTCGGCAGCAGCAAATCCCTGGTGGACCAGAGCGGAGAAGGGCAGGCGGTGCTGTCGTTTTTGTCGCACTTGAACCAGGTCGGTCAAACCGGTGCGACGCCGCGGCATCCCAAGGGACTTTCCACGTGTTGCCACGGCGAGGAGCCGCACACCGTCGGCTGGCGTTTCGTCGCCGAGCGCCGCGCCATCAATCTCGATCCGAACTGCGGCTGGGCACGTGGCAAGGCTGATGTGCTTTACGTGGCCGACGCTTTCAAGGTGATGGCGAAGGTCAACGAATTGCTGGCGGCCACCAGTCCGTAAAAGCAGGAGACAAAGTGAGGACTCTCTGATTGGCTTTTCGGGATCTCGGAAAATTGGAGACTTGTCACCTCGTCTCCTACACATCAATTTGAGGCCAGCTCGCGTTCCGTCTTGAGCCGCAACTGGCCGCACGCGGCATCAATGTCGCCGCCCTTTTCACGGCGAAGCGTGGCGGGGACCTTTTGCTTTTGCAGAATAGCCAGGAATGTTTTACAAACCTTCTCTTCCGGACGTTCCCAGGGCAGGCCTTCGACCTGGTTGTAAGGAATCAGATTAACCTTGGCGAAGAGCCTTTTGGCAAGTGCAGCCAAGGGTCTGGCTTGTTCAGCAGAATCATTCACGCCGGCGATTAAAATATATTCAAACGTCAACATCCGGCCCTTTTGGCCCTGATAATCCTCGCAGGCAGCAACGAGTTCCTTGAGCGGATACTTGCGATTGACCGGCATGATTTTGTTGCGCACTTCGTCGGTGGCCCCATGCAAGGAAATGGCGAGACGAAATTGCTCCGGCTCAGTCGCCAGTCTGCGAATCTGCGGTGCCAGGCCGCTGGTCGAAATCGTAATTTTGCGCGCGCCGATGCCGCCGCCCCAGGGCGCATTCAAAATCCGCAGCGCTTTCAAGAGATTGTCGTAATTTGCCAGCGGCTCGCCCATGCCCATCACAACAATATTGTCCACCAGTCTCGAGTCCACAGTCCTCAGTCTTGCATTAGTGCGGTCTTTTGACTCGAGACTGTGGACTGTGGACTGTGGACTCAGCCTTTCGACTGATAGCACCTGCTCGACGATTTCGTCCGGGGTCAGATGGCGTTTCCAGCCATCGAGGCCGCTGGCACAGAATTTACAGCCGTAAGCGCAGCCGACCTGCGTGGAAATGCAAAGCGTGTGCCGGTCACTGGCGTCGCCGTAAAGCGCCGGGTTGGCCGGGATTAAAACACTTTCAATCAATGCATGGTCGCGCAGGCGCCAGAGAAATTTTTGGCTGGCATCGTGGGCGCCCTGTTTGCGGACCAGTTCCGGGGTCTGAAGTGAAAACGAATCAGCGAGTTTTTCACGCAAGCCTTTGGGCAAATTAGTCATGGCGTCCCAGCTTGTGACTCGGCGGGAGTAAAGCCATTCGAGCAATTGAGTGACGCGATAAACCGGTTCGTTCCAGTTTTTGAACTGTGTCTCCAGTTCGCCGCGAGAGAGGCATTTGATGTCGGTCGGCACGGCTAATAAATCAGCAGTTCCACCGCACGCAACCCTTCGTTCCCCAATTCCCAATGTCCGCGGCGCAGGACGACGAGGTGGCGGCAGGGATTGGCCCTTTGCTCGGCCTCGTTTACGGAGAGGAGCTGGATCCGGGCGGGACTTTTGATTTCGGACGCCGCGCGCGGCATCAGGGCAAACGCCACTCCGTTGTAGTTGAGCGCGATTTCGTAGCCGGCCACGCCCTCTTTTTCGGCAACGGGATTTTTCAGGATGAGCATCGGGTAGCGGCGCAAACAGGGAAAATTGGTCGCGCGCACGAGCACGCGGCAAAGTTCCGTCTGGCCGCGGAGGAATTTCGACAGGCTGAAGGTTCCATTGGTATTGTGCTCTTGCAGGAGAATTTGGCGCACGTCCAGGCCGTTCAGATTCTGGCCATTCCATTCGCCGTGGTCATTACGCTCGCCCGGCGAGGCTCTCCGAAACCATGAGGCGAAATTGTCGTTGACCAAAACGTTCAATTCAAAATGGACGTGGGCGCGCTCCTTTAAAATCGTTTCCGCGTTGGAAGTCCGTCCCATCGTGGCAATGACGTCACCGGCTTTGACGGAGTCGCCAATTTTCAGGCCGGGCCGGATGACGCTCAGATGCGCGTAGAGCGAATAAATTTCAATGCCTTCGACGACGTGGCGGATGACGAGGTATCGGCCGTAATTCGAGAGCGCCGGTTTGGTGTTGTAATAAACCACGGTGCCGTCGGCGGTGGCCATGACGGGGTCGGTCGGCTCGCCATGCCGGTCGGTTTGCAGATGGCGAATATCAAGGCCTTCGTGCAGTCGCGTGCCGTTGTTGCGCACACAGCCGAAGCTGCCGCTGGTCCAGGGTTTGTCGGGTGCGGTGGGGGCGAAAAATTTCAATTCGCCGCCCGGCTCATATAGAAAATGATTGGCCGTCGGAAATCGAAACGGCTCCTGGGCGCAGGACACCCTTGGAATCGCCGACAGGAGACCGATGGACAGCAAACCGGTGCGACAGGCGGAGGGGAAAATCATTTGAATTGTTTATTGTAAAATCGGGCGGTGTTGCTGAGTCCCAGCGCAAATTCATCCGCTTCCGGACGCGACATGTCCGCGGTAAAGGCCAGCACGCCATTGTCGATGCGATGAGTGATGAGCGGCGCCGCCAGCCATCGGCCCTCGGCCAGTTTCTTGCCCCATTGGCCGAAGATGGCAAAATGAAGGCCGGGATTGGCGGCGGAGTATTGTTCCAGCATCCAGGTGCCGGTTTCATCAAAACGAACCTCGACGGCAAATCCACCCGGCGTGTTAATAATCCTCGCCGCCACCAGGTTGGCCTCGGTCAGAACGGGTTGTTGAATGATGGTGACCAGGACGGGATCGGCGCGCGGCAAGGAGATGGTTTGGGTCATGCCCGCAGAGTTGGGGCTGGCTTCAATGTGGACGCGCAGAGCGGCGATGGGGCCATGAGGTTTGTTAGTGAGACAGCCGGAGAGCAGAACCAAGGCTGCCGCCAGCGCCAAATAGATGTTGAATTGTCGCGACCAAGCTTCCATAGTGCCAACACAAAATCGTAATACGTGGCCGATGTAAAGACACTTGTATGAGCAAACAATCCAACAAAGTTGAAAACCGAAAACGCCGGACGCGTTATATCAAGCGAAAAAAACAGGCGGCCAAAGCTAAAAAGGCCGCATCGGCAAAGGGTGCGGCTTAGAACTTGAGGTCGTTGCCTTCCTTCGCCATTCGGAGCCGCCTTAGCGGCGGCTTTCTTTTTTGGCTGAGCCGGGACTCTGGGGACACCAAAATTTTGCTGTTTCAGAAAAACAAACTTGTTCACCGCGCCGTTGGTCGTTTCCAAAAACAGTGAATAATTCAGACCGGCGAAATTGAAAAAACATTAATTGGAGCGCAAGTCTTACGTTGTTCACGTGCTGTTCACAGGCCTATTCCTGTGAACAAGCTGTGCATATCAATTCGTTGTCGGTTTGCGAAACTCAGCTATGATGACACCAGTTCATTGAAAGAACGAAGCAGGCAGCGGCGATTGAAAAATTGCCCTGTGTGTTTCCAGGATAATCCCAGGCGACTGGGGAAAGGTCGGGTCAGGCTGGTTGGCCCGGTCCCTCTGAAGTTGGATCGAAAGGTTCGGCGGAGAGGCAGGATTCACCAGTTCCTCTGGCATGTTCGCAAATGCCAAAAGCGAATGAGGGACTTGGCGGCCAGGAACGATTGAGAAACCGTTCCGAGCCGGGTCAAGTAGTTCAGGCCGGTTTCGAGCCTGAGCGAATCGCAGTTACCCAGAGGGTAAACGGTTGTTACTGTGCACCGGCACGGTGTCGGCGACTCTGGCGGATTCAATTAAAACGATGAACCCGCCCGATGAAACCCGTCGAAAGGCGGACAAAGGGAGCGCAGGCGCCGGAAAGGACACGCTGACTGGGCAGGTCGCGTGAAAACCTTTCCAAGCTGGCGATGTTAAAAACGATGTCGCTGGGCTGTGAGCCAAAAGCAACCTGAGAGTGAAGAGGCGAGACCCGTGGCACCGGGCGAACGCGCCGCCAAAAGCGGTGGCTGACCCGGCGCTAAGCGGTCAAGACGCGAAATGTTGATCACAGGCGTGTCTTGACCTGGTTCACAGGCAGGTGGCGCAACCACCCGCCGAAGTGAGCTGAAAAGCCTCACTCGAAATCCGGCGACCGCAAGGCGCCGGACGGCCCTGCTACGAGGCCGATAACTCCGCTTGCCGTGGAGAATGGCGTCGGGAAACCGGCAGCCCCCGCGAGGGTGCGCGCCTAATGCTGGTCCGGGAAAGAGAGATTGGCGAACTCCCATCCCCCATTTGTCCCTGCCTGGCCGAAAGGTCAGGCGGGGACTTAATGTTTTTACTCCCGTTCGTTGATCAGAATTTTTTCCTTAATCTTAATCTTTCGCTTGAGCTTGATCGGGTTTTGAACCATGAGAACGCAGATTGAGATCTAAAAAAAAGTCTTGCCCGCCGGCTGGTTCCGGCACAAATTGCCTTTAATTTAACCGTCAAAATAGTTTATGGGACGCATCTACAACAATATCGTCGAAACCGTCGGGCGCACGCCACTGGTCAAATTAAACAAGGTCACCGCGGGACTGCCCGCCACCATTCTGCTCAAGTGCGAGTTTTTCAACCCGCTCAGCAGCGTCAAAGACCGCATCGGCATGTCCATGATTGAAGACGCCGAAAAGCGCGGCGTGCTCAAGAAGGACACGATGGTAATTGAGCCGACCAGCGGCAACACCGGCATCGCGCTCGCGTTTGTTTGCGCGGCCAAAGGCTACAAGCTGATTCTGACGATGCCCGAAACCATGTCCATTGAGCGCCGCACGTTGCTGGCGATGCTGGGGGCGAAGCTCGTTTTGACGCCGGGCGCGGAAGGCATGAAAGGAGCCATTGCCAAGGCCGAGCAATTGGCCAAGGAAACGCCTAATTCATGGATTCCCCAGCAGTTTGAGAATCCGGCCAACGTGGAAATTCATCGCAAGACGACGGCGGAGGAGATCTGGGCCGACACCGATGGCAAGGTGGACATCCTGGTTGCGGGGGTCGGGACGGGCGGCACCATCACCGGTTGCGTGGAGGTCATCAAGCCGCGCAAACCGTCGTTCATCGCAATAACGGTCGATCCCAAGGATTCACCGGTGATCGCCCAAATGCTGGCCGGCCAACCATTGAAGCCGGGCCCCCACAAGATCCAGGGATTAGGTGCCGGATTTATTCCAAAAAACCTTCATTTGAAGGATGCCAGCGGCAATCCGCAGATTGCTGAGTCCATTCAAGTTTCCAACGATGACGCCTTTGAAATGGCGCGGCGGTTGGCGAAGGAAGAGGGTATTTTGTGCGGCATTTCATCCGGCGCAAACGTCTGGGCGGCCATACAGGTGGCCAAACGCCCTGAAAACAAGGGCAAACTCATCGTGACCATTGCCCCGTCCACCGGTGAGCGTTATTTGAGCACGCCGCTGGCAGCGGAGGCGCGCGCTGCCGTGGGCGGCTAAACGGCCGGAAATCATCAGAGTCGGAGCCTGATTTTGCCTAAAAAAAGTGTTGCGCGGGCCGGGCTTTAGCCGTAATAAACAGGTGTCGAAGGTTTGATGTCTGTGGCAGGGGGGGTTTTCAGGACAAAAAGCCGCCAGTTAATTTCCCAAAATTCAAAATTCAATACCGGTTTTCGGGATAACTTTTAGCCTTCGAGTACAAAACACGTTTATGAGTGACACGAAAAACAACGGTGAGAAATCATTGGATTACGGCTCCGGTTTTCTGGAGATTTCCGAAAAGGGATTTGGTTTTCTGCGCACCTCGCAAAACCATTATCACCCGAAGCCAACCGACATTTTTGTCACGCCCGACACCATCCGGCGGAATTTCCTGCGTGAAGGCAGTCACATTCTCGGCCCGACCCAGCCGCCGCATCGCGGCACCAGCCCGCAACTCAAGGCCGTGGAAAAGGTCAATGACATGCCATTCGATGACTATGTCAAAGCCGTCCGGTTCGAAAACCTCACGACGATTGACCCGATTGAAAAGTTCAAGCTGGAAACGGACCCCGATTTGATCGAGACGCGCGTGATTGACCTCGTCACGCCCATCGGGAAGGGCACCCGTGGTTTGATTGTGTCCCCGCCACGCAGCGGCAAGACCACCATTCTCAAGCAAATCTGCAATGCCGTTACCACCAATCATCCCGAGGTCCAAGCCATGGTGCTGCTGATTGACGAGCGGCCGGAGGAAGTCACGGATTTTCAGCGCTCGGTCAAGGCCGAGGTCGTGGCGTCGTCGAACGATCAGGACCTGGAAACGCACGTGCGCCTCTCGCGGTTTATGATTGAACGTTGCCGGCGTATTGTGGAAAGCGGCAAGGACGTTTTTGTGTTGATGGATTCGCTCACGCGCATTGCCCGCGCCTACAACAGTGTTCACGGCGGCAGCGGCCGCACCATGACCGGCGGCGTGGACGCGCGCGCCCTGGAAATCCCGCGCAAGATGTTCGCCTCCGCGCGTAAAATTGAAAATGGCGGCTCGCTGACCATTCTGGCCACGGCGCTCATTGACACCGGCTCGCGCATGGACGAGCTCATCTTTCAGGAGTTCAAGGGCACGGGCAATATGGAGTTGATCCTCGACCGCAAACTTTCCGACCGCCGCCTGTTCCCGGCCATTGACATTCCCAAGAGCGGCACGCGCAAGGAGGAAAAATTGTTCCCGGCCAAACAAATCGAGGCCGTGCGCAAATTGCGCCGCATGATGGTGGATTTGAATCCCATTGAAGCAATGGAAACGCTCACGGCCGCGCTCAAAAAGCACAAGACCAACGACGAACTCCTCGCCAAGCTCGACAAAGGTTCGTGACGGGAGAAGCCTGAAACGTGATGCGTGAACTGAACGCCAAAGGCTCTCAAGAAAATCATGAATCACGCATCACAGATCAGGTTTCACTTCATTCCCGCCCGCCTTTGGAGCGGATGTTGCGCATTCATCAGGCGGTTTCGTCCGGCAAGTTTCCCAATGCTTCCACGCTAGCGCGCGAAATTGAGGTGGCTTCCAAGACCATCCACCGCGACATCGAATTCATGCGCGACCGGCTGGGCCTGCCGATTGAATTTGATTCGCGTCAGAACGGCTACCATTACACCGAGGAAGTCAGCGCCTTTCCGACGATGCAGATCACCGAAGGCGAGCTTTTCGCACTCATCGTTGCGGAAAAGGCTCTTCAGCAATACCGGGGCACCAGCTTCGAGAAACCGCTCCTGAGCGCCATCAAAAAAATGGAACAGGCGCTGCCGGACACCATTTCGCTCAACCTCGCCGACATTGAACAGACAATTTCCTTTCGCACGCGCGCCGAACCGGTTCTGGACTTGGAAATTTTTGACGCGCTCGCCAAGGCTGTTTCCCAACGCAAGCAACTTGAATTGGCCTATCGCAAACCCGGCCAGCCCAAAGGTGAATCACGTGTGGTTGACCCGTATCATCTGGCGAACATCAACGGCGAATGGTTTCTGTTTGCCTACGATCACGCCCGCAAGGACATTCGCACCTTTGTGCCCGTGCGGATCCAGTCGGTTCAACCGACGGGTAAGACCTTTGAACGTTCGCAGAAATTCTCGTTGGAAGAGCGCCTGCGTGACAGCTTCGGCGTCCATTCCGGCGAAGGCAAATACCACGTAGTCATTCGCTTCAACTCCCGTGTGGCTGATTACGTTCGCGAAAAGAAATGGCATGAATCGCAGCAGTTGCTTGACTTGAAGGGCGGGGGAGTGGAGTTGCAGATGAACCTGTCGAGCCTGGTCGAAATCGAGCGCTGGATTTTAAGCTGGGGCGCGGACGCGGAAGTCTTGAAACCGCGCGAACTGGCGGAAGCGGTCCGGAAAGCAGCGCAAGCCGTCCTGAAGCAACGGCGGTAGCCATTACGACGGCGAACGGTACCAACACCATCACCCTCACGTCGCCGACGGGCAATCTGTTTTTCCGGTTGATCAATCCGTAACGGCATCTGGAATTGCCGGCCTAATGCCTTTGCCTGAAGCCATGGGAGCCGGCCAACGCCTTCCCCCATCGGCCTGAGCGATTCCGCGTCCAACATGACCAGAGTGGATTATCATGTAAATTAAGACAACTGTTGCAACTTTGCGGGGGATGTGTTATTAACTTTGAGACGGGGGTAAGGTGCCTCTGTCTTTGGTTCAATCCCTGAAAGCTTTATGGCGACTCGATGAACGCACACGCAAAATGGGGTGGAGGTGCGCTATGGCTCTTCCTGGCGATTCCGGTGGTCGTCATGAGTCAGAGCGGGCCGTCACTTCCGGTTTATCAAGTCGTCCAATCGGGGGCATTTTCGCCCCAGGCCACCGCCCTGGCCGCGTCATTGAACGTGCCGACCAATGATGTGGTGTTGACCAACGGCGAAGTAGATTTTCATGACCCGATGAACTTCATGAAAGTGCCGACCCTGCCGGTCACAAATTCCTCAATCATCAACCTGCTCCTGGCGCAGACGCCGAACCGGTTTCCGGGCATCCCGATTCGATTCGAACAACTTGATTTTGGCACGTTGAGTAACCTGGCCGTCCTGAGTTCAAATGCTGCCGTTACTGCTTTTAGCGCGGCATTGGCGAACGCCGGCCTGTCTTCTCCCCTGGCCGCACCGGCTGTCAGCCATACGTTGTTGATGGCAACCTATACGAACGACACGGGGCAGGTTCTCAGCGCGAGCAATTTTTTGGATACGACGGTAAGTTATCAATACAGTCTGGGAGGTTATCCTTTGATCGGTCCCGGCGCCCAGGTGCAGGCGGATTTTGGCAGCAACGGCGCTGCCACCCGCCTGTTGTACGCCGCCCGGCAATTGATGCCCGGCCCGATGGTAAACCTGATTTCCCCTGCCGAGGCCAGCAACCGGGTGGTCGCGCCCATGCCGGGGTTCAACGGCCAGGTCAGCGTGCAACTGGTTTACTATGCGCCGCCGCTCTCTTTGACCACGGTGACCAGCATCATTCCCTGGTACTTGTGTGACGTCTCAACCACGGTCACCAATCCAACCACCGGGGCCGTCTCGCTGATGAACCAACTCCCGCAACTCATCCCGGCGACGGATGACACCAATTTTGTTCCCACGCTGAATCTGTTGGCGAATCCCGGCAACGGCGGCACTCAGATCGTGGCCAGTGCCAGCGTCACCGGCGGTGTTCCGCCTTACACCTATGTCTGGACCGGATCCGGCACGAACGTGTTCGGCAACGCCGGACCGGAATTGAACTACACGCCGGTCGTTCAGGTGGTGCCGCCCCAACTTTCGGTTTTGGCTTCCCCGCAAGGTTTGTTATCGCTCTCGTGGGCGGATCCGACGGGCTTGTTCCAACTCCAATCCACGTTCAATCTTCAAACGGGCGCCTGGTCGCCGGTGGTCGGCAACGAGACGACCAGCAACGGCGTCACCACTGCGGCTTTGAACCTGAACGCGTCGCCGGCCACCTTTTTCCGGCTGGTGCTCTCGAACAGCTTTCTTCCGGTCACCGAGAACGTGGAGTTGGAGATTGTTGACGCGAACGGCGTATTTGTCCGGCGGGCCCAATCCGTTCCGGCTTTTGCGGTGGTCTCGCCCATCGTCGTTCTCGTGAATCCGACCCTGCTCATCGGTTGGGGAACGGAAAGTCCCTACGACGAGGGCATCGGCGACGCGGACACCGCCTCGTGGCTGGCTGTCATGAGAGGAAATCCGCTCTTTGGGACCGAGCGTTTCTATCGCGGTACCTATGTTGCCACGACTGCGGACTTCCTGGAACCACCCTATGGCAACGACGAACAGATTGTGGACTCCGTGGATCTTGTTTTCTACGTCGGCCACGGAAATGCCAATGCAATCAGTTTCACAACCCCTCAATCCGGGCCGAACCAGCCCGGAGTCGGTTTGTATGATAGCGAAACGACAGACGCCTGGGGCGACGAGAACCTGGAATGGCTCTGCCTGCTTTCCTGCGACGTTCTGGACAACGGCCAGTATTTTAATTTCCCCAGCTTCCGGTGGGGGCCGAGTTTTGACGGTTTGCATTTCATGCTCGGTTTTTCAACTGAAGCCGCCTCGGGGCACACGACGTTTGAGCCGAACTTCGTCGGCGCCATGGCGGCACCCGTTGGTCCCGTGCTGACCATTCAGCAATCGTGGTTCCTCGCCGCGAAAACCGCCTCCGTCGGCGCCCCGGCGGTTCTGGCCCCGATCGGTCCGGGCGGGGTCTGTGACGCGAACGACTACTGGTGGGGCATGGGACCCGTGGGCCCGCGTATCCGCTCCTGGCAGATCCAGGGTTGGTATTATCTGACCGAGTCCAACTGATCCGGCGGCACAAGCTGGCCCAACGTATTATCTCTCCGTTGACGACGGACAACCTGAGCTTCCAGTTGAACCAACCCGCACGGGCAGGTGCATCTTGATACAGGCACCGTAGCGCAGCCGTCCCGGTTGCGAGTTCAAGCACCGTCCCGGTGCGTGAACCAGGAACACGCGGCGGGACGCCGCTTTTACCTCCTGGCGAGGACGCCGGCGCTACGATTCCACCGCCGGCCAATGAATTTTTGGCGAGGTGTCAAATTGCGCTGGCGATTCCCAATTATCTCCGTTTCGGGATTGAACTGCCCGGTGTGATGGTTTAAATTGGAGTAACCTTGTGAGAAAACGTGTTGCTCTTCTGCCGTATGGCGCGACCGTTCGGCATCTTCCAGCCGTTATGCGCGTTCTCCGGTGTTTATTGCTCACATCGGTTTTAATCTCAATTGTCAATTTTCAGCTCTCAACTGCTTGGGCCCAGGGTACGGCGTTTACTTATCAAGGCCAGTTGAATGACGGCGGCGCTCCCGCCAACGGCAGTTACGACCTGACCTTCGCTCTGTTCAACACCAATGTCACCGGTACGGCCCTGGCCGGCACCCTCACCAACAATGCCACCGCAGTCAGCAATGGCTTGTTCACCGTAACACTGGATTTCAGCAACCGGTTCGACGGCACGCCGCGCTGGCTCGAAATCGGCGTTCGTACCAATGGCGCCTCGGGTTTCACCACGCTGAGTCCGCGCCAGCCATTGACTCCGACTCCCTATGCCATCTTTGCCAATAGTGCGAGTAATCTTTCCGGGACGCTACCGGCGGCGCAGTTGGCGGGCACGCTACCCCCCAGTGCCTTTGCGGGTTACACCAACACGGTGGCCTTGACCAACGGTGGCAACCTGTTTGCCGGAACGTTCAGTGGCATCTTTAGCGGCATCTTCAGCGGCGCTTTCTTCGGAAACGGCGGCGGGGTGACGAATGTGAATGTGACCAATCTGACCGGTGTGCTGGCCAACAATCAATTGCCCGCCAACACGGCCTTTGTGAACAGCAATCAAACCTTCAGCGGAGCGAATATTTTTACCAATTTCAACAACAGTTTCCAGGGCAGTTTTTTTGGCAATGGCCTGGTCGGATGGGTCGCAACCAATGGCACGGCAATTCAAGCCGTCAGCGACCACGGTTATTTGTTGACCAGCCCGCAACTGGTGACGGTGACATTGCCGGCCTCAGCCAATCAGGGTGATATCATCCGCATTTCAGGCGCCGGCGCGAGCGGCTGGCAGGTCAAGGAGAATTCCGGCCAGTCCATCCTCGGCAACTTTGCCAGCTACGGCAACAGCTCTCCAGTGGGATCGCCGACCAGTGGTAATTACCAGGACGTTGCCGCCTCGCGGGACGGCACCCGGATGTATGCTGTAGGCAACGGCTTTTCCGGTGTTCAGGCTTCCTCCGACTCCGGTCAATCTTGGGCTCAGGTGGGCACTCTGGCTCCCTTCTGTCAGTCCGTTGCTTGTTCAGCCAATGGACAGATTGTCTATGCGGTTACAACCACCGGCGCCATTTGGATGTCCACCAACAGTGGCGCCGTATGGTCGTCCATTTCCGGAAGCGCCACGAACATTTCCTGCACGGCAGACGGAAGCCAATTCTTTCCCAACATTGCCTGTTCCGGCAATGGAACCTTTCGGGCAAAATTTACCAGCAGCAGCATTTCGGTATCCACCAACGCCGGTTCCAGCTATTTCAGTATTCCTGTGCCGTCCGCCAATTTAGCTTGTCTGGCCGTCTCTGGTGATTGTAACCGGCTTGTGACCGGTGTCAGCAACGGCCTGCTTTATGGCTCCGCGAATTTAGGCGCGACCTGGACCTCCATCACCACCTCCAACCAATTTTGGTCCGGTGCCTGGATGTCGCAGGATGGCAGCAAGTTCGCGGCGACGGTCAGCAATAATGGTGGCACTACCGGCGGCCTTTACGATTACGCGGTCAGTGCGTTGCCCAACACCATCAGCACCAACAGCACCATTTCCGGCAGCCAGGGCACGGCGGTCGAACTGCAATGCATCGGTAACAACCAGTTCATGCCCGTCAGTTTCGCCGGTACCATCTGGGCGTATTGAGTCGTGCGGCGAGTTGCACCGCCGAAGGGAGACTACCCGATTTTGAATTTCGGGCACTGACCGAGGAACTTTCTCGGGTTCTGATAGATGACCTTGTCAATCATCGCGGAATTATGACCCCGTTTCTTCATTTCCACGGCGGTTTTCGGCACGGCCAGAGGATCGCTCACCCCCCAGTCGCAGGCGCTGTTCAACCAGATTCGTTCCTGGCCGTAATTCTCCAGGATGTCAATGGCGCGCGCCGGCGAGCACTTGGTTTCAGGATACAGCGTCATGCCCGCCCAGCAACCCGCGTCCAAGACCATTGCAACCGTGTGCTCTTCGACGTGATCAATGATGACCCGCCCCGGCCGGATGCGCTTGTCGCCCTTCAACACGTCCAGAATCAGCCGCGTTCCTTTCAGCTTGTCTTCCAGGTGCGGCGTGTGAACGAGAATGAGCTGGTTATATCGCGCTGCCAGGTCCACGTGCATCTCCAAAACCTTCAGTTCATTCCGTGAATTCTTGTTTAATCCAATTTCGCCGATGCCGAGCACATTCGTCCGGTCGAGAAACTGCGGAATCAAGGCAATGACTTCTTCCGCGAGTTTCACGTCCTCGGCTTCCTTGGGATTGATGCAAAGCCAGCAGAAATGTTTCAGGCCGAATTTTGCCGCGCGCTTTGGTTCGTGCCCGGTGAGCTGGCAGAAATAATCGAAAAAGCCGGCGGCCGAGCTGCGGTCGAAGCCCGCCCAGAACGCCGGTTCGCAAACCGCCTCACAGCCGGCCACGGCCATGCGCTCGTAGTCGTCCGTGACGCGGCTGACCATGTGGGCGTGAGGCTCGATGAAGCGCATGGAGTTGGTTGAAGGTTCAGAGTTGAGGGTTGAGGGCTAATGGCTCTTGGCGGGCCAGGCGCCAACGGCGCCTTTGCTTTCGGCTTCGGCAATGGGTTTGGTTGTGGGATCGCTGAAAGCAAGCAGAACGCGCCGGGCTTTTTCTCTTTGGCTGCCACCCAGTTCGCCGAGCGCGGCACGGAACGCTTTCAAGCGAAAATCGTCCTTGCCGGCGGCGCGTTCCACGCGGTCGAGAAAGGCGGCGACTTCAATCACCTTGTGCCGCGCGTCAAGAAAATAGAGGTCAATCACTTGCTGTTTGGTCATAACATTTACGATTTATTGCAAAAATGTGGCATTCCAATCATAAATCGTAAATCATAAATCATTGATCCAGCGCAGCACTTGCTTCGCCGCTTCCTCGGGTGCGGTGTTCAGGACATTGTGATCAGCCCGCACGAGAACTGTGTAGTCGCGCAAGCCGGGACAATTTTTCCTGAGCCAGCGCCGGACCCGCGGCCACGGCACGATGGGATCAAAAAAACCGGTTAAGGCAAACACCGGCAGTTTGGTCTGGCGGGCGATCTGACGTGGATCGTTTTCGGCGACCAGACGCAGACGCTGCTGCGCCGCCCGGCGATCCAATTCCGTCCGGCGGGCGATGAATTCATCAATGGCTGCCAGGGCTTGCGATGAACGGCGGTAACGAAAACGCGCGACCCTGGCGTAACCAAAGATAATCCAAACCAGCAGCGCCATGGAAATCCGGTCGGAGATCTTTTTCATGAACCAAAGCGCCGGATTGGGATATTTGACAAAGCCGCCGGCCAGAATCAAGCCTTGCGCTGTAAATTTCCCGCGGGCGACCATGGCCCAGACCACCTGCGACGAGAATGATTCGCCAAGGAGCCAACCGCGGGTGATGCCATTTTTTACGAGCGCAGTTTCCACTGCCGCCGCGTAATCATCCAACGACCACGTCAACGTACGTGGATAAGTAATTTCGATAAAGCGTACCTTGCCGCCGATGGCGTGACGGAAGCCGCCGATGAGCGTCCAATCGCCATGCAAGCCCGGCAGATAAAGCAAAGTTGGCAACGAAGCGCCGCCGTAGATGCGCAATTGCAGTTCTTCAGCCATTGTCGTAGGAGCCGAGGTAACAAGGCTCTGACTGAATTTACGATTCACGATATACGATTTACGAGTTCTTTCAGAAAGGGATGCTGGCGTATTTCCAAAGTCTGGTGAATCGGGCGGCTCGCGAATCGGCTCCTACTTTCGCAGTTTTGGGAAAAATTCAGCTGCGGTTTTGCACGTTGCCTCGCTCAATTCATCAAGGGAGCAGTTCTTGACCTGGGCGACGACCTCGGAAATCTCCTTCACATAAGCCGGTTCGCAGCGTTTGCCGCGATAGGGGACAGGCGCGAGATACGGACAATCGGTTTCCAGCATGAGCTTGTCCAGCGGCGTGGCGGCGACGGTGTCGCGAACGTTTTGGCCGTTCTTGAACGTCACAATACCGGTGAAACTGACCAGCGAACCGATTTCCAACACGCGCCGCATCCGTTCTGCGTTTTCACCGAAACAATGAAAAACGCCGCGAGTTTTCCCGGCGAACGGTTTCAGTTGCGCGAGCGTGTCGTCAAAGGCATCGCGTTGGTGGATGATACAGTTCAGTCCGGCTTCCATGGCGACTTCGATTTGCTGTTGGAAAATGTTGGCCTGCCGTTGTTTGTAGCTTGCGTCATCTTCGGCAGAAGACGGCGCGCACGGAGTGACACGGCCTACCATGTCCGTTTGGGTGGGGCGTGTCACTCCGTGCGCGCCGCTCGTGCTGGTCATGCTGGGCAGATGATGATAGTCGAGGCCGATTTCACCAATGGCAACGACTTTCGGGTGTTTGGCGTATTCGCGCAAAGCCGGGCGCAGGTCGGATGGCGCTTTCATTGCCTCGGTTGGGTGCCAGCCGATGGCGGCGTAAACGGAAGGATATTTTTCCGCCAGACGGATGGCGCGTTCGCTGCTGGCGAGGCTGGTCCCGATGGAAATCATCCTGGTAATGCCGGCGGCTTGGGCCCGGGCGATGACTTCCGGCAAGTCATGCGCATAATCAGGATAGTCGAGATGTGCGTGGGTATCGTAGAACGTCGCCATGCCAATGTGCCGGTTATTTGGTCAGCGCCTCGTATCTGGTTACTTCATCAGGCTTGTTGAGTTTCCGCGCCAATACCAAAAGCTTTTGGTAGATAATCACTTTTCCGGGATAGTCCGGGGATTCCTGGAGCAGTTGTTGATAGTTGTCGTAGGCTTCCTGATCCCGGTTCTGGTCCTCCAGCTTGCCGCCCAACGTGAGCCGGAGACGAATGCGTTGTTCCGGCGACGGGTTGAGAGCTAGAGCCCGTTGGTACGTTTCGATGGCCGAGGACGGTTTGCCTTCCTTTTCATAAAGGTCGGCAAGTTTTTCAGTAAGCACGGCGCTATTGGTGGTGGCGTTGAGATTTTCAAGATAAATTGCCAGCCGGAAGATGGACCCGCCATGGGCGAGCGCCAGGTCAACGATCCGCAGGCACGCCCATTCGCTCAGCGGGCTGTGGCGCTGCTCGAGTTGCGCATACAGAAGTTGCAGTGGTTTGGCAACCGGCCGGTAAAGCGGGTCGCCGATAACAGTGGTCTGCCACGAAAGGACCGGTTGTGCCGCCCACGCCGCCTCGCCGAAGGTGAAGCCGTTGGCCAGCCAGCGCGCCAGAAAGGCGGCAATGTTTGGCGTGCCGGAGAGGTAAGGTTCGTACACACAGCCCATCGTGCAGGTCGCGCCTTTGGCCAACAGCGGGCCGCACCAGTTCCGATCTTCGGAGCGGATGGTATCGGCGCTGAACGAATGCAGATGATAAGCGAATGCGCCGGGCATGAATTCCACTTTGGGCAAGGCGAAGGGCCCGGAAACATTCCCGTCATACCACCCGCAGTAAATGGCAATCTGGCTCATGGGAAAGCTTGCGGGAAAGGTTTCCGGTTTGTCGTCCAGGGTGGTTTCGAATCCCAGCTCACTACAGATTTCCGCCCCTTCCTGGATCCATTCGTCGCCCAGATAATAGCTGTCCGTTTTGGGCAAACCGCGCGCGTCGAAGTAAGCACGTCCCCACAAGCCATCACGCTCGGCCTGCAGCGCCTTGTCCACGAGACCTTTCGCGATCTCGGCGCTCGGCCCGTCAAGCCGCGCGACCAGCAAAATACCGTTGGTCGGATTTAAAAGCGCGGTATTGGTGGCGCCATAAACCCAGTTTTGCATCGGCCCTGCCAGCGAAACACCCGTTTTCACTATCGGCAACCACGCAAGTTCGGAATCCACGGCGGCTTCGTTCCGTTGTAATTCAGGTTTGATGCCGTTCGTAAGAGATACAGACAAATCCGAATCGGGCGCAATTTTCAAAGGAACGCCATAACACAAAAGGGCGTAGCGGATCCTGGACGCGACCACCCGGTATTCAACATGCTCCAGCCCGCCGCTGGTCGCGGGAATGGTTACAAAACCAAATCGCCAAAGGCCGTCGGAATCCAGCCGGCGGACCAGCGGCAATTGCAGGGTATCGCGAAATTCCTCCCGCGACATCACCTCATTAGTCGTCATCGCAAAGCCGTAAATCTGCTTTTCGGGAACCTGCCGCGCCTGGGCATAATACTCGGCCACGGACCTGGACTCGGGCATGCGCTTGTTGTAAACGACCACGACTTCATCGCCGCCGGCCCAAGCCAACAGCGGCGCCAGGACCGCCGACATGATAGCGAGCCGGATGGAGAAGAATCTCATACGCTGGTCATTTGACCTTGAACGGAACAAAACATTCTAATATTCACAGATTACACTCGATTTTAAGGCCATCGTACGCAAGCGCAACACCATCCGGCAGTTCAGCTTGCGCCTTGTCGTGATCGTAATCATGGGTCAAATGCGTGAAGAACGTGTTGGCCGCGCCAATGCGCCGCGCGGCGGTCAGGGCTTCGTCAAGGCTCATGTGCGTGGGATGCGGTTTGGGCCGGAGCGCGTCGAGCACGGCGATTTCGACACCGCGGACCTTTTCCACGACCGCTGGCGGGACTTCCTTGCAATCGCTCAGATAGGCGAGCCGCTTCCTGCCGTTTTGCACAAAGAGATAACCGTTCGTCATGGTGGAACCGTGCGGCAAGGGCAGGGGAGTGATGGCAAGATCGCCGAGCGTGAACGGGCCATCAATCACGTGCGGTTCGGGGTGGAAATAACCCTTGGGTATCGGACGCCCGTCGAAGGCGTAAACAAAAACGCGTTTAAGCGAAGCCATCGTTTCTTCATTTGCGTAAATTGGCAGGGGACCGCCACGGACATCACAAAAACGCCGGCAATCGTCCAGCCCCATAACGTGATCGGCGTGCGGATGAGTGAAAATCACCGCATCCAGCCAGAGGATGTTTTCGCGCAGCATTTGCACCCGGAATTCCGGCGTGGTGTCCACCACCAGTTTTGTCAGGCCCGTGCTGACATAAATGGAAGGCCGCGTCCGGTGGTTCTTCGGGTTTGCCAGGAATTCCGGCGGATATTCCTTGCCAATCACCGGCACGCCTTGCGAAGTGCCGCTGCCTAAAAAGATAAGTGAAAATGCCATGCCAGTGTCGCCTGCCTAAATTAGCGGGAGCCATCGTCCGGCGCACCAAAAACTTTTCTTTTTTAGGTTTCCTTTTTGCCGGTTCAAGCGAAGAATGAGCGCTGGAACCGAGTGCAAAAAGGCCGCGCGAATCGCCCGCGTTCAGCATGGGCATTTACCGGCCACTGTTTACAAACCATGGACTCATTGCCAACTGTTTTACTTAAACCCGGCGAGGCTGACCGCATTATCGCCGGCCACCCGTGGATTTATCACGGTGAAATCCTCCGTCTGACCCAGCAACCTGCCGACGGCGAACTCGTTCAGGTCAAGGATCATCGCCAACGCTTTCTCGGGGTCGGCTTCTTCAATTCAAAGTCCAAAATCAATGTTCGCGTCCTTTCACCGGATCGGGTCGAGGTCAACGGGCACTTTTTTGCAGAACGCGTTCGCGCCGCGCTCGCTGTCCGGCAACGGCATTTGCCGGGAGCCACCTCGTTTCGTGTCGTCAATGCCGAGAGCGACTTTCTCAGCGGCCTCATCGTGGACAAATACGAGGACGTGCTGGTTATCCAAATTTCTTCGCTGGGGATGGACAAGCGAAAAGCACAGATTGCCGCCGCGCTGCAAAAAATCTTTTCGCCGCGCGCCATTCTCGAACGAAGTGATGTGGCGTCACGAAAGTTTGAAGGACTGCCGGAGTCGAATGGGATTTTGTCCGGCGAACTGACCGGGCCGGTCTTTGTGAATCTGACCGGGTTGAAATTTGAAACCGATCTAGCTGCCGGGCACAAGACCGGATTGTATTTGGATCAACAGGTAAATTATCTAGCCGTGTCGCAATTCGCGAAAGGCGGACAAGTGCTGGACTGCTTCAGTTTTCTGGGCGGCTTCGGACTGCACGCGGCACGCGCGGGTGCGGCGCACGTCCACTTGCTCGACCAAAGCGCGGAGGCGATTGCGGCGTCGCAACGAAACGCAGCAATAAACGGGCTGGCGGATAAATGTTCTTTTGAGACCGTGAACGTCTTTGACTGGCTCAAGGCGCAGACGGCCGTTCAGCCGCATGAAAAAGTCATTCCGCGATTTGATTTAATCGTACTCGACCCGCCGTCCTTCACGCGCAATCGCGCCTCGGTGCCGGATGCCTTGCGCGGCTACAAGGAGATTCATTTGCGCGCGCTGAAATTGCTCAAGCCCGGCGGTACACTGGCGACCTTCTGCTGTTCGCACCACGTGGATGCGACAACCTTTCAACACGTGATTCTCTCTGCCGCCTACGACACGCGCCGGATTCTGCGCCGCGTCGCCACGTATTCCCAAAGTCCGGACCATCCCGTTATCCCGATGATTCCGGAGACGGAATATCTGAAGGGATTTGCGTTTGAGGTGGTGCGATGAAGCCGGAGGGACGAGCTCTGCGAGTCCCAAACATCATTGGATTAAAACCGGGAAAACGGGGACTCGTGTAATTTGTCCGTCCGAAGTTCCTACTGCACGCCGACGCGATAGAAGAACGGGCCGTCACCAATGGCGTTGGTGTCCGTGTAGCTCGTTGTGCCCGCTTGCCCGCCGATGTTGCTCTGAATGGTGGAAAAGGCCGGTTGCGCTCCCAGATTGGTGCTGCTTTGGAGGAAATAAGTGACGTTACTCACGCTCTGCCAGCTTACCACGAGGCCCGCCGGATTGTTAGTGGGCACAGGTGGCAACATCGCCAAAACGGACAGGGCGTTGGTGGGATTCAAGCCCGCAATCCAATCTTGATAGACGTTAAATCCGGTGCCGTCCAAATCCGCAGTATCTATGTTTGTGGTGATGGACAGACCATATTGCTGGAGCCACGCATAGGAAATTCTGCTGACCGGTGTTTGATACTCATAAGCGCCGATGTCCACCGTGCCGCCAACGATGCGCGGGTTGCCGTCCAAGTCGGCGGCACTGGTGACATACGCGTTGTTGCCGGAATTGATGCAAGGCGAGTTGGATTGGAGATGAAAGTCGCCGTTCGCCAAATCCAGAAAAGCCGGTTCGTTCGTGATATTCCCGGAACCAGCGGGCAATGGTGTCGTGCAACAATAAATCACGGGAGCACTGCCTGAGACATTGGGGTCCTTTAGAGCCAAATTATAATAGATGATACAATTGGTCGCACTTCCGCCGTATAAGCCTCCTCCTGTCGGTTGGACGGACGGGCCCGAAGCAGCGTTACTGACGACCGTGCAATTGACCAGTGCGCTCTGGTAAGCGCCGCCGCCGAGGCTATCCGCCAGATTATTCTTCAGCACGCAATTGACCAGCGTGTTGGAATAAGCGCCGCCGCCGACGTTCATGGTTTGGTTGCTTGAGATGACACAGTTGATGGCGAAGCCCGTACAGAGGCCGCCGCCGCCCACGTTGGCGGTATTATTACTTACCGTGCAACCGGTCAGGGTGCTGAACGCCGCGCCGCCGCCGCCGCCCCAGGAATCGTTACCAGCGACGACGCAATTGCTTAAAGTGCAGTGGATAGCGCCGCCGCCACTGTTGAGGCCTTGATACTGCGCGAAATTCCTGACCAGCGTGCAGTTGACCAGCGTGTTTGAACATGCGCCGCCGCCATAATAGGCACTGTTATTCGTCAGGATGCAATTGAGCAGTGTGCCTTGGAATGCGCCGCCGCCACCCTGATCGGCACCGTTGTTCATTAAGATACAATTGAATGCCTTGCCGCCGCAGATGCCGCCGCCGTTTTGTATGACGAAGCCATTGGTGACGACACAGTTGGATACGATGACATTCGAATCCTCACACCAGGCGCCGCCGCCACTTTGCATTGATCCGCCGCCGGCCAAGGTGAACCCGAGGAGCGCCGCTCCATCAGTCAAATAGACGCAACGAACGGAGGAAAGCCGCGCGTAAACACCTGCAATGACCGTCGCGGACGGACCGTTGAAACTCTCCAGCGTGACCGCTTTGTTCACAACCACGCGATTGCTTGCCCCGTCACTCGTCAAACTGGCGCCGGTTTGATAAATGCCGTTCGTCACCAGGATCAAATCGCCGTTCGTCGAGGCATCCACGGCATCCTGAATGTTCGCGGCGGCGGTGAGCCAGTTGGTGAACGGCGACACCGGCGTTGGGTTGCCGACGTTCACGTAGCGCACCGGCGATTGAAATTCATACGCACCCAGGTCCACGATGCCGCCGACGATGCGCGGATTGCCGTCCAAGTCTGTGGCATTAGTGATGAAGGAATTATTTCCGGCGTTGATGCAGGGCGAGGCGGCGTTCAAATGATAATCACCGGCGGCGAGATTCGCGAACAACGGCGGATTGGTCAGGTTATTGACGCCGGATGTGACCGTGAATGGTATGCAACAGTTCGTCCAATTTCCAAAGCCGCCGCTGTCGTCGGCGCTGCTGTAATAGCTGTTATTGTAATAGACGATGGAATTTTTGAATGTGCTGTCCCATCCGGCGCCGGCATACGCCGCGGCGACGTTGCTGACTACCGTGCAGTTAATCAGCGAGGAAAGGCCTGCTCCACCACTGCTGTAACCGGAAAAATTTCGCGCCAGCAGGCAATTGATCAAAGTGCTGTTATTTGCGCCGTCACCGCCACCACCCGCCGTGGGGGAGGTCGAATTGCCGATGAGCGAACAATTGATCAATGTTCCCGAATATACGCCACCGCCCGAGTTGTATGCCGAGTTGCCGATAATCACGCAATTTGTCACGCCGGCCGTTGATGATGCGCAATACACACCGCCGCCGGAATTCACGCCGGAAATCGTCGTTGCGCCGTTCGTCAACGTGAAGCCGGAAAGCACCGAGCCAGCGGATAAATAAGCGCAGCGCAGCGCATTTGGCCCATTTGTCGCTGTATCCCATGCGCCTTTGATGACCGTCGCCGCCGGCCCATTGACGCTTTGCACCGTGACGTTGTTGAAAATTGAAATACGGGCGCCGGACGCGCTGCCATACTGATAAACACCGTTGGTTACGAGAATCGTGTCTCCGCCGCTCGCGAGAGAAGCCGCCTGTTGAAGATTTGTTGCCGCGGTATCCCAGCTTGTGTAAGGCACGACCGGATTGGTGCAATTCAAGTCCACGTAGTGCGTGGTCGCCGACATGCGCACGACCATAACCGCCAGCATTGCGGCTGCTGCGAAGAGTCTTATCATAGTTGCCTTTTACTGTTGCACGCCGACGCGATAGAAGAACGGGCCGTTGCCCACCGCGTTAGTATCCATGTAACTCGTCGTGCCCGCCTGGCCGGTGATGTTACTCTGAATGATCGAGAAGGCTGGTTGCGCTCCCAAGTTGGTGCTGCTTTGCAAGAAATAAGTCCGATTGCTCACGCTCTCCCAGCTTACGACAAGACCCGTTGGATTATTCGTGGGTACGGGCGGCAACATGGCCAAAACGGACAAAGCGTTGGTGGGATTCAAACCGGAAATCCAATCCTGATAGACGTTAAATCCGGTGCCGTCCAGATCGGCAGTATCAATGTTTGCGGTGATGGGCAGGCCATATTGCTGGAGCCACGCGTAGGAAATCTTGCTGACCGGCGTTTGATACTCGTAAGCGCCGATGTCCACCGTGCCGGCGACGATACGCGGATTGCCGCCCAAGTCGGTGGCAGTGGTGACAAAAGCGTTGTTGCCGGAATTGATGCAAGGGGAGTTGGATTGAAGATGGAAATCACCGGCAGCCGTATTCACAAAAGCCGGGTCGTTAGTGATACCAGCGCCATCAAAGGAATCGGGAATGGTGCAACAATTGTTGAGTTTGGTACCGATGTTATTCGACCCGGTTGGCGCCGTGTTGTAATACAGGATGGAGTTGTAGCACCACGCGCCGGTAGCTCCGAAGATTCCGCCGCCGCTGCTGGTGGCAACGTTGAAGACCACGGTGCAGTTAGTGACTATCCCACCATAAATTCCGCCGCCGCTCCCGGCACTATTTCCGCCGACCAGACAGTCGTTGAGCGTGGAGCCGTATGCGCCGCCGCCGTTGGCCGCGATGTTGTTGCTGATCGAGCAAGCGTTCAAAGTCCCGCCATAGGCGCCTCCACCTGAACTGGAGGCCGAATTGCCCACAATCGTGCAATTAGTGAGAACACTCGCGCCAAAAGGACTGCCGCCAAACACGCCGCCGCCCTCATTACTGGCCGTGTTGCTCACCACAGTGCAATTGATTAATGTGCAGGCGCAAGCGCCGCCGCCATAGCCGGCAGAGTTTCCCACAATTTGACAATTGATCAGTGTAACCCGATCAGCTCCGCCACCAGCCGAGTTTGTCGCGAGATTGCCAATCAGAATACAATTGGTAACCGTGCCGCCACCGGAACCATAAATATACGCCACTCCCCCACCAGCAGGGTAGTTTCCAAACCCGGCCTCGCCATTGGTCAATGTGAAGCCTGACAACACAGCGTTGTTTCCCATTCCTACGCAGCGAACGGCGTTGGTCAGAGCCGGTCCCGTGCCGGCGACCCGGTTCCCAACGATCAGGGTGACCGCCGGGCCATTCACGCTTTGCAACGTTACGGCGTTGGTAAGCGTCACACGATTTGTGCCCGAGTCAAACCACTTTCTTCCGCCAGTGGCATAAACGCCATTTGTCACCAGAACCAAATCACCGTTCGTGGAGGCATCTACGGCGTCCTGAATGTTCGTCGCCGCCGTTGCCCAACTCAAATAGGGTGAAAGGGAATTTGTGCCATTCGCGTCAACGTAATGCGTGGTCATCGCCCGGGCGTTAAGCTTTAGAAGCACCAAACAAATCACTGCCGCCAATGGCCATTGCAGTCTCATCAAAACTTCCGGGTTGCTTGAAGACTAAAACTTATCCTAACAAAATCACAAGCTCTCGTCAAGTTGCTTAATGAGTGGTCAAACCAGCAGTTCCCGCTGCCAGCTCATCAATCCCGGTGCCTGTTGGTCCCAGTCGCGGGCGAGTTCGCTAAGCGTGGCGCGGCTGGCGATGAGCGTAGGGTCAATCCCGAGTTCATGCGCGTGCTGGTCCCGGCGTTTCTCCAGGTCATGGTAGCGGTCCATCTCGGCTTCGGTTGGGCGGTAAAACTTGTGACGTAAAATCTCGGGCTGCCGGTCAGCCGGAACCGCGAGGGCGGTCTTGATGGTCTGATGCAAGCCTTCGTGGCGGCGCGGAGAGAGGCGCGTTGGCAGCAGGTGGTCAATGGGCTTGTGCGCCGCGGCGGTGGCGGCGATGCTGATAAGCTTTTCATGGTTGAGGATGAAAAACGGCGGGCGATTGGCGGCAATGGCTTCACTTTCGCGCCATTCCCACAATCCGCGCAAAACGGCCAGCGCCCGGCGGTTCAACGCGTGGCTGCCTTTGATACGCCAGACAGCATCCGTATTGGTTGCAGACGGCTTTGAGCTTTCCGTAATCAGTCGCGCGCACGATTCCTGGTGCCAGGCCAGCCGGCCCTTCCGTTCGAGTTCAAGCTTCAGCTTGTCCGCGAGCGGTTTGAGGTAATGCGTGTCGTTGCGCGCGTATTTCTCCATCCGTTCGGTGAGCGGGCGGCGCGCCCAGTCGGCTTTTTGCGAGCCTTTGTCCAGTTTTACGCCCAGAAATATTTCAACCAGCGCACTCAAACCAAACTGGCGTTCACCCACGAGCCGGGCGGCGAGCATGGTGTCACAAACGGCCGACGGTATAAATTCATGGTGCTTGCGCAGCAGGCGCAAATCATAATCCGCGCCGTGCATGATCAACTCGTGGGCATTGAGCGCGTCGAGCAGCGGATCAAGAGTGATGCCGGCCAGCGGGTCAATCAAGGTGTCACCGGCGGCGGTGCTGATCTGGATGAGGCAGACCTTCTCAGGATAGGCGTGCAGGCTGTCGGCCTCGGTGTCCAACGCCAGCCAATCGGCAGACCGGATGGTTGTCAGGAGGGCGGCAAGCTTTTCGTCGGTGTTAATCACCCGGCCAATATATTTACGTCGCCGCCAATCAAAAGATGAAACTGAAATTTTGACAAAATGATTCGGGCCGCTCTGCGGGCGCCGCACGCTATTGGTTTGTTTGTTGCCCCCTTGGTTTTATCAGCCTCACTTGAAGCGTGCCGCCGACACAGCTTTTTGAGTCGTCAGGAAGACACAAATAGATTTTCGCGGAGACCGTCCGATTTATGGCTTGATCGAATTGCAATTTCATTCCATAGCCTTTGCTGTAAGTCGCGGTCTGGACCGCTCCTTGTTGGTTCCAGGTCAGCTTGACGTGCGGGCTGGCTGTGTTGTTGTCATTAAACCGGACGACATAACTGCGGCCTTCGATGGAGGCGTCCAGACGAAAAATGTCCAGGACCATTCCGTTTGCGGAACTAATCTTAAGGTCGCCATTTCTGAAAAAGGCGGTTTTGATGGCGAAGTCAACGCCATGAAGTTTGCCGCCGGCCGGATGTTCGGGAAATGAGGCGGTGCTGAGGTCGGTTGTCCACTCGGAGGGGAGCGATTCCGTTGACTGATTGTTTAGCTGATTGTTTGTGACAACGGTTACAGGCTTGGCGGGCTCCACCGGTTGGTTGTTTGTGACCATGACTTCCGCTGGGGCGGGTTCCAGCGGTGGGATTTCATTGGAACCAGTTTCCGATTGAGTTTTCATGACGATGGCAGTGTTCGTCGTCAGATTTTGCCGGACATTTTCGTATCCTTGTTTTACGGCGGTTGAAATACGCCACACATAGAATGCGGTGCTCCCGATTTCCGATGCCAATATTAAATAGCCGATGACGAGACCCGCTGTGGCAAGCCCTTGTCCTTTGAGCGACGGATTCCGCCGGATGCGTGCCCTGGCCAGATGCCCGCAAATGATTCCCGGAAGCCACCCGATGCAGGTGATCAAGGATGACACGGAGCACACCAGCGATGCGATGGCCAATCCGGAGGTGCGTTGGACGGCAGAGGCATTATGGTTCCGGGACGCCGGCCGGTTGCCCGCCGAGGTGGAATTCACGCCAGTGATTTCTTTTGGCACCACGATGACGGCTTTGCAGATGGGGCAGGTTATATCTTTTCCCGCATAAGCCGTGTCCGCCAGGATGGCCCGACCGCAGGCCGGGCATGAAAATGTGAATTCACTCATAAGGTTGGTTTGAAGGCTGAAAGATATCGTATGACAACGCTAATTCAAGTCTTTCTGATTCATAAGGTTCTCCATTGCTTTCAAGCATTAATTGAATGTTTCGTATGACGTCCCTGTCCATTAACTTGAACTTATTTCGCAACGAGACGGGCCGGCGGGAGCCAATCATTGCCCACGGGAACTAAATTTGACGCTTTATGAACGAGCCGATGTTTATTGTAGCGCCGCCCCAAAAGAAGCGGCACCGCTGGCTGCGATTCTTCGCGGGGCTGGCGGTGGTTTTGATTATTTTGATTGTGGTGGTGGGTTTTGTTGTGACCAGCCCGGCCTTTATCAAAAGCGTGGTGCTGCCGCGCGCAGGCGCAGCAATGAATGCGGACATCACGGTCAGCAGCGTATCTTTCAACCCCTTCAAACAGATTGTGCTGCGCGATTTGAAGGTACAGGCGATCGGGCAGGCGCCGGTTTTCACCGCCTCGGAAGTGAACGTCCGTTACCATCTCTGGGACATTCTGCGCGGCAACATTCACGTGGATGAAATCGTGCTCAACTCGCCGACGGTGGAGCTGATACAAAACCCGGATGGGAGCAGCAATCTGGATCCACTGCTGAAGGCGTTGCAGGGAAAGCCCGCCCAGGCCAGCAAACCCAAACCGGCGTCATCGAAGGCGCCTCAGATCGCTCTGGGCAGGCTGACATTGCGCAACGTAAGCCTGGTGGAAATCAAAAATTACGGCGGCGGCCGAAGCAATGTGCTGGCAGTGACTAATCTGGACCTCACGCTTTCCAACGTGAAGAACGGACAGTCCGCCGCGCTTCAGTTGTCGGCGGCTCTGCGGGTTGACCAAAATCCGCCCGGCGGCACCAACGGATTTCTGGCCGCGGCCATCAACGGGAATTTCAATTTTGCTCTGACGCCGGACTTGAAACCGGCATCCGCCTCAGGGGAGGCGCAATTGTCCGTCTCTAGCGCTGGCGGCGCGTTTGGGGATTTTTCTGCGTTTGGCGCCGGGCTGAACTGCGATGCAACGCCTGCAGAAATCAAGCAACTGGATTTGCATTTTCAGAACGCCGGCGCGCCGCTGGGTAATCTGGCCGTCAGCGGCCCGCTCGATCTGGCAACCATGGAAGGCAGTTTGCAGGTGACATTGCAGGGCATTGATAAGCGGTTGCTGAATCTGGCCGGGGCCGCGCACGGCGTTGATTTCGACTCGACCGCCATCAGCTCCACCAACGAAATTACGCTAACGAATTCCGGCAAGACTATCGCCGCGACCGGCAGGTTCGTCGCTGACAAATTCCAGGTGACGCGCGCGGGCCAAACCACGCCGACGCTGGATTTCAGCGCCGATTACGCTGTCACGCTGGACAATGCGGCGCAGACGGCCCTGCTGCACAAGCTGATGTTGTCCGGTACGCAGGATGGCCGTCCGCTGCTGACCGCCGGCCTGTCGCAGCCGATGAACCTGTCGTGGGGAACCAGCGCCGGCGCCGTTGGTGATTCCGCGCTCAACCTGTACGTAACCAATTTGAATCTGGCGGATTGGCGGCCTTTTCTTGGCAACACCGTGTCCGCCGGCGACGTAAACCTGCAATTAAAATTGTCTTCCCAGCAGGGCGGCAAACAGCTCGGGTACGACCTGAATTCGCAAATCGCTGATCTCGCGGCCCGGATTGTCAGTAATCAGACCTTCCAAGCGACGGTGAATTTGCAGGCACAGGGCGAGGCGACGGATTTCAAACAATTCAGCCTGAGCGCCTATCGGTTGCAAATCATCAGGCAAAAGCAGCCGTTACTCACCGCGTCAGGTTCCGGTGCCTGCAATCCTGCCGACGCAAGTGCGGACGCGCAGGTGGCGCTGGAGGTTTCCCTGGCCGGATTGGGCGACGCCTTTCCGCAGCCGGACACCAAAATTTCGTCCGGTACTCTCAAACTGAATGGCCGCGTTACGCAAAAACAAAATACGCAGACCGTCACCGGCCAACTGACACTGGCGGATTTGACCGGACAAGTCGGAAAGAATTCTTTCCATGACTTCGGCAGCACGATGAACGCGGACGTGAGCCGCACGCCCGAACGGATCCAAATTCAAAAACTTGACGGCACCCTCATTCAGAACGGAAACGCCAGAGGCGATTTTGCTCTGACCGGCGCGTTTGAACCCGCCGGCCAGACGGTGCAATTGAGCGCCAAACTATCGGATTTCAATCAGGACGGGTTGCGTCCGTTCCTTGAACCATTGCTGGCGGGCAAGCAATTGGTTTCCATTGCCGTCAACGGGAACGCCTCCGTCCAGTACGCGCCGAACACCAGTTCCGCCATCAAGGCCGATCTGCAGGTGACCAATCTTGTCGTCCGTGACCCCAAAGGGCAGTTTCCAGAAACACCGTTGGCCGCCCAATTGGAAATTGACACTTCGCTGCAAAGACAATCCGCCGACATCCACCAATTCCAAATCGGCCTGACACCCACTGACCACGCCCGGAACCGGATTCAATTGCAAGGGCACGTTGACTTTTCCGACCCCAAGGCCATCCAGGGAAACCTGAATCTTTCGTCCGACGGTCTGGACCTGACCCGCTATTACGATTTGTTCGCCGGTGGCGCGAAGGCCTCCGGGAAAGCCGTTCCGATGACTTCGCCGGCGAGCACCGTTTCGGCCCCGGCGAATCAGGAACCGGCTCCTGTGAATCTGCCGCTGCACAACTTCACAGTGGCAGCGAATATCGATCGGCTTTATCTGCATGAAGTGGCCATCACCAATTTTCAAACCACGGTAAAAATGGATGGCGGTCACGTGCTGGTCAAACCGTTCCAACTCGTGCTCAATGGAGCTCCGGCGAGCGCCACGGCAGACCTGGACCTGAGCGTGCCGGGCTACAAATACAATTTGAACGTCAATGCCGATCAGGTTCCGCTGGGGCCGCTGGTGAATACGTTCGCGCCTGACCGCCAGGGCCAGTTGGGCGGGACATTGACCACCCATGCGCAAATCGCCGGGGCGGGTGTTACCGGGATGGATTTGAAGCAGAAACTCGCCGGCCAGTTTGAAGTAGATGCCACCAATCTGAACCTGTCGGTAGTCAACGTCCGGAGCCAAATCCTTAAAACGCTGATCAACGTGGTGGCGACGGTCCCGCAACTTCTAAGCAATCCCGAAACGGCCGTCCTCTCGTTGCTGACCCGAGCGACCGGATTAAGCAAAGGCGGATTAATGAACCAGCTTCAACAATCGCCGATTGAGACAATTACCGTACAGGGTGGGGCAGGTGACGGCCGAATCAATCTGCAATTGGCCGTCGTGCAGAGCGCCGCTTTTGAAGCCGACGCCACCGGTACCATCGCCCTGGCGCCCGTATTAACCAACTCCACCATCAATATACCGGTGACGATTTTGCTCAGCCGCGCCATTGCCGGTCAGCTTAATCTGACGGCCGCCAACACTTCGGCCGGTGCGTATGTGCCGTTGCCGCAATTTCTTACAATGACCGGCACCCTGGGTAATCCGGATAAAAAAATCAACAAACTCGCGCTGGTCGGCCTTACGGTGCAATCTGTGGGAAATAGTTTGATAAAACCGTCCAACGGAAATACGTCGCCGGTGGGAAATCTGCTGAATCAATTGCTGCGCCGGTAAAATGAATTTTAATTCCGAAACGAATCGGGATCGTTTCTTGCCATCCAACTTCCGTTTTTCCTAACCTTCCAAAATGAATTTAGCCAGTGCCTTTGCCGCTTCAGTAGAAAAACGGAGCGAGAAAATTGCCATTTATTGGGGCGAAACGGAACTCAGCTACGCTGTGGTCTTCGGGCAGGTTTGCACAGTGGTGGCAGCGCTGACCGGTAAATTGGGCGTCAAGCCCGGCGACCGTGTGGCGCTGTGGATGAAAAATTGTCCGGAGTTTGTGCCGGCGGTGTTCGGCATCCTGTCGGCCGGCGGCGTGGTTGTGCCCATCAACAATTTCCTGAAACCGGCCGAGGTCAGTTACATCCTGAACGATTCCGGCGCGAACGTGGTGATTACCGATTCCGAGTTGAGCGCGCATTTTCCAGAATTAGCCGCTGCGCGTCCGTTGCTGAAAATGCTCAAGGTGGAAGAGTTTGCAGGCCGGGGCTCGGCGGAGTCTCACCCCAGCCGATCTGGAATCGCAAATCGTAAATCGCAAATTGTAGATCGGATGGAGTCAGACCTCGCGGCATTGCTGTACACGTCCGGCACGACCGGCCATCCGAAGGGCGCGATGCTCACGCACGGCAATTTTTTGCATAACGTGGCGAGTTGCGTCGAGGCGCTCAAAGTGCAGGAGGACGAACGGGTCATTGTGGCACTGCCGCAATTTCACAGCTTCATGTTCACGGTGGGTACGTTGTTGCCCATGGTCTGTGGCGCCGGGATTTTGCTGCTGAAGACGCTGCATCCCTTCAAGCAGGTGCTGGAGGACATCGCACGGCATCGGGGAACGATTTTGCCGGCGGTGCCGTCATTTTATCGTGCGCTGCTGGCGGTGCCGGAGTTCGGCAAACTGCCATTGCGCCTGTGCATCAGCGGCGGCGCGCCGTTGCCGGTGGAGGTTTTTAACGAGTTCACCCGGAGATTTCCGTTTCCCCTGCGTGAAGGTTACGGTCCCACCGAGAGCAGCCCGGTGGCCACGGTGAATCCCATCTACGGAACCAACAAGCCCGGCTCCATCGGCAAACCGATCCCGAATGTGGAGCTGAGCATCCGTGACGAGGCGGGCAAGGAATTAGCCGTCGGCGCCACCGGTGAAATCTGCATCCGGGGGGGGAACGTGATGCGCGGTTATTGGAATCAGCCGGAAGAGACGGCGAAGGTTTTGCGCGACGGCTGGCTTTACACCGGGGACGTGGGCTATTGCGACGCCGACGGCTATTATTTCATCACTGACCGCAAAAAGGACATGCTGTTGGTCAACGGCATTAATGTGTATCCGCGTGAGATTGAGGAAATTATTTATCAATTTCCCGGCGTCAAGGAAGCGGCGGTGGTGGGGGTGCCGGATCCGCGCAAAGGCGAGCAGCCAGTGGCGTTCGTATCAGCGGTTGAAGGTCAAATGCTGGATGAAGCGGCATTGTTGCAGTTCGTCCGCAGCAAACTGGCCGATTATAAGGTGCCCAAACGCGTTATTTTCATGCCCCTGTTGCCCCGGAATACAACGGGCAAAATCCTCAAAACCACCCTGCGCCAGCATCCACTCAGTTGACGATTACTCCAAGATAACAGCTTCTAAACAAACATGTTACAACCCGGCCTTTTCCGGGTTGACGCGGGTGGATTACCGACGGTAAGCTTATACGACTGTACGGCGCATGGTGTGCCGGATGGTAACAATCTTATGGCTGAAGGATATTGCGTCAAGTGCAAGGCCAAGAAGGAAATCGCTAACGGCGTTGAAGAAGTCATGAAGAACGGGCGGAAGGCCATCAAAGGCAAATGTCCGACCTGCGGCACCGTCATGTTCAAGATTTTGGGAGGTAAAGCGGCTCCCGCCGGCGCGTCCACAGTCACCCCGCCGGCCACGAGCTGATATGTCGCAACAGCTCGCCTATGTCATTGTCACCCCCTATTCGCTCTACAAATCGCGCACGGGTGGAATTCTAAGCCGGTTGATTTCACGCACGGGCCTGGACTTGACGGCCATGCGGATGTTTGCTCCCGGTCCCGAACTGGCAAAAGAATATGCCGCGACCATTGTCTCGGCCCAGGACCCCCAGGACCGGAAAATCCAGGAACTGCTTCGGGAATACGTTCTCCAAAATCTCTCGCCGGATCCTAAAACCGGCCGACGGCGGCGGGTGCTAATGATGCTATTTCAAGGTGATGAAGCCGTGCGCAAAGTCCGTTCCGTGGTCGGAAATTTAAGCCCGGACCGGCGCGGCGGCGAAACCATCCGGGACACCTACAGCGATTTGATTATGTATGACGACGGCGGGGTTCGTTACTTCGAGCCCGCCGTACTGGCATCGCCGAACGAGCAGGAAGCGGAAACGAAGCTGAAATTGTGGGCGCGTTATTCGGACGCGGACGGCGGGGTGTTGGAGAATGTCATTGCCTATCCGCCAGGACAGTTGGGGGAACGCACGCTGGTGCTCATCAAGCCGGATAATTTCAAATTTCCCACCGGCCGGCCGGGCAATGTGATTGATTTCTTTTCCCGGACCGGACTTTACATCGTCGGCGTCAAGGTGCTGCACATGAGTCTGGCGCAGGCGATGGAATTTTACGGCCCGGTCCACGAAGTCTTGCGCACCAAACTCAAGGACGGCATTGCTGAACGCGCCAAAAGTATTCTCGAAAAGGAACTTGGCTTCAGAATCCCGCCCGAACAACAGCAGGCCCTCGGCGACATCCTCGGCCCGCTCCACGGCGACAACCAGTTTGAAAACATCATGCGGTTCATGACCGGTTTCACGCCGTCGGAACGCAAGACAGAGGCGGAACGCCGGTTGCCCGGCACGCAAAAATGCATCGCCCTGGTTTATGAGGGCGTGAATGCCATCCGGAAAATCCGCGATGTGTTGGGTCCTACGGATCCTTCCAAGGCGCCGACCGGTTCGATTCGCCGCGAATTCGGTTCGAATATTACCGTTAACGCCGCGCACGCCAGTGATTCCATCGAAAACGCCCAGCGTGAAATGAAGATCGTCAAACCGGGTGAAAATAATTTCCGGCAGGTGGTCGAGGAAATTTACGGAAAATTGTAAGCGCGCAATTTCTTGAGCAAACGCGCGTCGGCGGCGGGAAATTCAAAATCATCCAGCTCGGCTTTGCCGATCCATCGGATGGCTGCACAACCCAGCGCCTGCGGTTCGCCGCCGGGCAGGCGGCAAACAAAGAATTTCAGGCGCACGGCTTTTTCCGGGTAACGATGGGAGACCGTTTCAAACAGTTCACCGACCGAAATCTTCACGCCCAGCTCCTCTTGCAGTTCACGGGCCAGGCATTGCTCGAAGGTTTCGTCCGGCTTCCGCTTGCCGCCGGGGAATTCCCACAGCCCGCCCAAATGCGAGTCTGCCGGACGCCGGGTAATCAGAACCTCGCCATTTCGAAAAACCAGCGCGGCGGCCACGTCCACAGGTTTTTTAGCGTCCAACACTTTTATAAACCCAACCCAGGCGTTCCATTTCGCCGCGGTCAAAAAGATTGCGGCCGTCAAACAAGATGGGATGCGACAGCGATTTACGCGCGCGTTCGAGATCGAGTTTTTTGAACTCGTCCCATTCGGTGGCCACGACCAGCGCGTCGCAACCTTCGGCCACGGCGTTCATGTCATCCACATAGGTCACGGCTTTCAAAACCGCCCGGGCTTTGTTCATGGCTTTAGGGTCGTGCACACGCAACACGGCCCCTTCCTTTTGCAGGCGCTGGCAGAGTTCAATCGCCGGTGACATGCGGATGTCGTCGGTGTTTTGTTTGAAAGCCAGGCCAAGAACTCCAATGGTCTTGTCCTTGAGCACCCAAAGTGTGTCGGTGATCTTCTTCAGAAAGTGGTCCATCTGCCGGCTATTAATGAGCTGCACTTCCTTGAGCAAACGAAAGTCGTATCCGATCTCCTCGGCGATTTTAATAAATGCGCTCAGGTCTTTGGGAAAGCAACTGCCGCCAAAACCAATGCCCGCGTTGAGAAATCGGCGGCCGATCCGTTCATCCATGCCCATGCCCGCGGCAACTTCCTGCACGTTCGCGCCGGTGATTTCGCAAATGGCGGCCACGGCGTTGATGTAGGAAATTTTCAGCGCGAGAAATGAATTGGAGGCATGCTTGATCAGCTCCGCGGAATTGATGTCCGTCACGACGATCGGCGCGTTGAAAGGCGCGTAAACTTTCTTCATCGCCTCAACCGGTCGCGGCGAGCGCGTGCCAACGACAATACGGTCGGGCTTCATCAAATCATTGACGGCAAAACCTTCACGAAGAAATTCCGGGTTGCTCACCACATCAAAGTCCACGCCGGCCGGGCCATAACGCTTGATGGTTTCAGCCACTTTCTCGCCGGTTTTGACGGGGACGGTGCTTTTATCCACAATAATCCGGTAGCCGGTGAGAGCGGCGGCGATGTCGCGTGAGACCCGTTCAATAAAGGTCGAATCCACGGAGCCATCGGGTTGCGGTGGCGTCGGCACGGCGATAAATATGACTTCGGATTTTTGAACGCCTTCGGCGATGCTGGTGCTGAAAGTCAGCCGCCCGGCAGCGACGTTCCTGGTTACGAGTTCCTCCAGGCCCGGTTCATAGATGGGGATGCCCCCCGAGGCAAGCAGTTTGATCTTGGCCGAGTCGTTATCCACGCACACGACGTGATGGCCGACTTCGGCGAAGCAGGCACCGGTAACCAAGCCAACGTAGCCGGTTCCGATAATCGTCAATTTCATGGTTTGGTGCTCAGATTGAACGGAGTCGGTGAAGCGCTCGCCGGCGGGGTCGCCGGCAATTTTGCTCTCAACTGCATGGCGTGAAACGCGGCTTCCGAACCGAGGAGATTATTGGGATTATCGCGGACCACTTCCTGATAAAAATTTTCCGCATCGATTATCTTGCCCCGTTGTTCGTCGATCTTGGCCAGCGCAAACTTTGCGGCATCCACGGAGTTCGCATCGGAAGAAAAAGCACTGATGACCCGCTGATAAGCCTCGGCCGCCGGATCGGTTTTTCCCTGGGCGTCAAGACTGGCCGCCACCCCGAGTGCGGCTTGTGCGGAAAAAGCGCCTCCCGGTCGGGTGTCGAGATATTTCTGGAACTGTGCCTGTGCCTGGGCGTACTGGCCGCTCGTGAACAGGGCCGTCGCCCCCAGCATCAGCGCCCGTTCTCCAGTCAGACTGCCGGGATAATCTGCGGCAATTTTCAAATAGGCGGCCGCCAGCCGGCCGGCATCGGAATTGGGCGAAACTGAAATGACCAACTGCGTCAGCGCCTCCCCCGCCGTAATTTCAATCTGATTTTGCCGCCAAAAATAATAGGAAACGAAGAGGATGGCGACGACGGCAATTCCGGCGCCGACGGCAATGCGTTTTGCGTTGGTCTCAACCCAGGACCAGGTTTTAAAAAAATAGAGTGTTACGGCGTCTTGAGATTGCATAAAGAACGACCAATCTTTCGTGTGAGCCTCAAAAACGCAAGCTTGAAATCGCGCAAGCATCAGCCTGAAAGCGGGGTGTTGGCAGTCTCTGCCTTGTCTTTGCGAAGAGGGCGCCGCAACGTCTTTGGCCTTCGCTCCTTCCGATCGTGACCGGTGTTCTGAACCGGTTTTCCAGCCCGGACGTGGGCCGTCAGGATTTGATGTCACGCACTTGAAAGACGGTTGTGCCCACGATGAGAAACGAGAGACTTAGGCCGAACAGGATGCCGAGCGATTCGCCGATCCGCCACCACGGGATATGTTCCTGAAACAACGTCTGCCAGAGGTTCAAGTGATAGCCGACGAAATACTCGGTGAGGTCATGAAAGTAAGGAATTTCCATCAGGATGCGGTCGAGCAGGAGAAGAGACAACGCCAGAATGGCGGCGGCGGCAGGCTTCATGTTAAAACAGGAGAACATGAATGCCAGGCTCATGATGGTAATGGCTTTGGCAATCAGGAACAGGTGTGCGAGGAGAAAGTGCTCCAGCCCGCCGGCAAAACCGAAGACGGCCAAATCCTCACCGGGAATCTGCACGAACAACCCGCCGGTCGCCGGGAAAAAGAGGCCGCAGCAAAGCAAACCGCCCAGCATCAGCAACAGCACCAATACGGCGGAAAAAATTGAACCCGCCAGCCATTTCAGGCACAACAACCGTACCCGCGAAACGGGTCGGGCTAAAATCATCCGCAACGTGCCGTCTTCTGCTTCCTTGCTCACCAGATCGCCTCCGATCAACGCGACATAGAGTGGCAGCATGGTGTAAGCCAGCACGACCACCATGACCGTCGCCACGGTGAGCATGGAGAGATACCGGCCGGGACCGAACCCGCTGCGTTCCACGGTGTGCATCAGCGAGCGGTGCGCCGGCGGGGAAAACCGGAGCAGGCTCGCGATCAGCAATTGCGCCAGCAGCAGCATCAGAAAACCAAGATAGGTCCGTTTCTTCCCGAACAGCTTCCAGAGTTCGCCTTTAAGCTGGTAGAAAAACATGTCCTCAGTTGGCGCCCGGCTTCATCAGCGCGAGATAGAAATCCTCCAATGCTTCCTCATGGGGCGCGATCTCAAACACGGAAATCCCGCGTCCGACCAGAAATCGCACCACCGCATCGGTACCGGTGCCGTTGCTCAGGGAAATGAATTCCCGATCGCGGTCGCCGTTGATAAGCCCGGCCTGCCGGAGTTGTTCCACGGCCAGGGTAAAATTGCCTGCGCGCAGCCGTACCCAGTTCTGCCGGCGGGTGGCCTCGGCCACCGTGCCGTCAAAAACTTTTTCCCCGCGGTTCAACACGGCGATACGCGTGCACAGTTGCTCAACCTCATTCAACAGGTGTGATGACAGGAGAATGGTCAGATTAAACTCACGGTGCAACCGGAGGATGGTCTGGCGCATTTCGTGGATGCCTTCGGGGTCGAGGCCGTCGCTCGGCTCGTCAAGAATCAGCAGTTCCGGCTGTGGCAATAGCGCCTGCGCCAGCGCCAGCCGCGCGCGCATCCCATGCGAGTAGGTTTTTACCCTGGACTGTTCCCGGCCCGTCAACCCGACCCAGTCAATGACTTCGCGGATGCGTTTGGCCGGCGTGGGCGCCGTGTAGTGGCTGAGGATTTCCAGATTACGCCAGCCGCTCAGATAGTCGTAAAAGACAGGAGTTTCGAATATCGCGCCAACCTTCTGGAGCGCCGGCCGGCGGTGAACCGTGACGTCATGGCCGCACACATAAACCTCGCCCCGGGTCGGCCAGATTTGCCCCAGCATCATGCCGATGGCAGTGCTTTTGCCGGCGCCGTTGTGGCCGAGCAGGCCAAAAATTTCGCCGGGCGCGACTTCAAGATTCAGGTTTTCCACCGCGCGCTGTGCGCCGAACCGTTTATAAAGATTGCGCAGCGAAATCATGGGAGTACAAACAGGTTCTGGATGTGCTGGTCGGCATAAAGGAAATTCATCCCATGGTTCGCCCCATTGGCCGCGTGGAAGCTTTGCTTGTCAAAAAAGACCGGGATTTTGGTCATCGGGAACGGCATCCCCAGTAGATTCGGATGGCTGGCATCCTGGCCGTTCAGGAGAACGTCCCAGGAATAACTGGAGCCGGTGGTTTCAAAGATTTTCTGATTGTCGTCCGGGCAGCGCAACACATTCGTGGAACCGAGCTGCCCGGCCAGCACGGTATCCACGGAAGGAAGATTGTTTGTGCCCATGGAGTTCGTGGACCGGTCATACATCACCGGCAGGTGGTTGTTATTTTGATCAACGTAAATCTGCAAGGCAACGCCCAGCTGGTGCAGATTGCTCTGGCAAACCGCAGTCCGCCCGCGTTCCTTGGCGTGCGAGAGCACCGGCAGCAATAACGCCGCCAGGATGCCAATAATGGCGATGACGACCAGCAACTCGATCAAAGTGAAGGCGCGAAGCCTCATGGTAAACATTTTCAGTGTGCCCGGCCACGCTGGATTTGGGCCTGAATCTGCTCCAGCAACGGCGCCAGTTCGGCCTTCGTCTCGGCCGAACTGTCGGCATAAACTTCGGTCAGGCCAATCTCGCGGACGTCTTTTTCCAATTCGGGGCTTAGCGGCGGCGGGCCGTTTCTGCCATAATCGCCGACGCTCCGGTCCACGCCGCCGGCGCCGGCCAGCTGCAAATTCTTCACCGCATCATCAATGAGCTTTTTGCGCTGGTCGGATGGCAATTGGCTGAACGCATCCATCATCTGTTTGAAACCGCTCGGAAGGGTTGACTCGATGAATTGTTTGCGTTCGGCCTCGGTCATCCCGGCAAACCATTTCTTCCAACTGTCCTGTCGCCGCCACTTCATCCGTTCCTCCAGCGAAAGTGAATTAACCTTGTTTTCCAGATCGATGATGGCCTGTGCACGCTGCGCCGCCGGCAGTTGTCCCAGATCGGTGGCTTCGACAAATTGCCGGACCTTATCCGCCGTTATTTTTGCCCGGGCGGAGAAATGAAAGATCGCCAGCGCCAGCGTCCAAATGGCCGCCAACGCGACCGCCGCTCGAATCAACAGGTGAATTCTGCGGTTTTTCATGTTTGAAATATGGCCCAATTCGCAATTCGCGCCAAAATAAAAACCCGCTAGGCGGTCAGTGGTGTCAGCACATCCGCCATCCGCGCAGCGAGAGATCCAACGAACGGGGCGTTCATCAGCTCGAAATGCCGTCCGTCAAGGATTTCCTCGACACAAGCGCCGCGGGTGATTTGCCGGGCCGTCTTCACCGCCAGGGGCGAGGTGGTAAACTCTGAATGCCGCGCCCGCCAATGGTGGACGGGCGCCTCCACCGGCTCCAGTCGCAGGGTGCGAACCATGTTGGCATGGCGGTTGAATAATTCGAAAAATATTTTCAAACTGGAGTCAGAGTCTTTGTTTAAGTCAAATCCGCGCTTCGTCAGCCAGTCGGCCACCAGCTTCAACTGCGCGGCTTCATCTTTTGCCGCAACCACTTTTTTGGCCAGCCGGGTTATCGCGCCGGCCAGGTCGCCGGTTACCTGGGGTTTTAACAGTCCCAATTCGCTGGTGAAATAGTCATATATTTCTGTGATCAAATTTTTCAGCACCAACTCGCGGGGACAATCGGGCTCCAGCACGGCAATGGGGGTGTCCATCATGCCGACGAAAGAAACTTTCCGGCCGCGCCGCTCCAATTGCCGTGCCGTGGCCACGGCAAACAATCCGCCGACCGAAAAACCCGCCAGGCGCACCGGACCTTCCGGTTGTCTTTGGCTGATGATTTCAGCATAGTCATTTACCATCGGATCCAGCGAAAGCCACTCTTCCGGCGCGCCCGCCAGCACGCGCGACTGGATGGCATAAACCGGAAAACCGCCCGGCAGTTTCGCGGACAATTCGTCGTAAATGTTCGTCAAACCTCCCGCGGGATGGACGAAGAAAATCGGGGTGCCCGTCCGGCTCTGACGCAGGGTCAAAAGTTGTCCGGCCGGGGAGGATTCCGGCGTCCCGGCGGATGTTGTTTCAGGCGCGACTTTTAGCGTTTCGACCAGTTCTGGCATGGAAGCCGGCTCCGACGCGTCCGCTAAAATTTCCAGCACGACGGCGGCGAGATGGTTGACGGTCGTGTTGGCGGCGAACCGGCCCGACGGCAGCGAGACGCCAAACTGCATCTCCAGCCGGTTCAACAATTCAAAGGCCATCAACGAATCCAGCCCCAATTCCTTGAGCGGACGGTTCTTGTCGAGTTTCGCCGGGTTCATCCGCAGGACCTTTGCCGCCGACTCGCAAGCCTTCAAGGCAATCAGCGCCATTCGTTTTTCCGGCGGCAAGGACAATATGAACTCGCGGATCTCGGCGTTATCACCGGATTTTTCACGGTCGGAAGCCTGGAACACCTCGGAAAATCTGGGGGGCAAGGATGAGCGCGGACCGAACATCTTGCGCCAGTCAATGTGCATGAAGGCGATCTGCGCCGCATCGCTTTGCATCAGGCGCCCCAGCATCGCCGTGGCAAGCGCCGGAGCCAGGCTGTGAACCCCATGCGCCGCCAGATGCTCCGCGGCCCTCGTATTGCGCGCCAGCAGGCCGACGTCAGCCAGTGCGCCCCAGTTAACCGACAGCGCCGGCAAACCAGAGACGCGCCGGTGATGCGCGAGCGCGTCGAGAAAGCAGTTGGCCGCCGCGTAGTTGGCCTGCCCCGCCGCTCCGACCAGCGCACTGATGGAGGAGAACATGACGAAGTGATCCAGCCGCAAACCGGCCGAGGCGCAGTGCAAATTCCACGCACCGGCAACCTTGGGGGCCATGACCGGTGAAAATCTTTCCGGAGTGAGCTGCAAAATAATTCCGTCGTCCAGAACGGCGGCGGCGTGAAAAATGCCCCGCAGCGGCGGATGTTTTTTTGCCGCCAGTCGAAAAACCCGGGTGACCGCCTTCTTCCCGGCGACGTCCGCCTTGACGACCAGCACCTTTGCGCCCAGCCGTTTCAATTCGGTGACGGATCGCCTGGCTGCCGGAGTTGCCGCGCCGCGCCGTCCGGTCAAAACCAGATGTTTTGCCCCATGCTGAACCAGCCATTTTGCGACCACCAATCCAAATCCGCCCAGGCCGCCGGCGATGAGATAGGTAGCCTTCGGTGAGAATCTGATTTGTTCCCTCGGCGGAAGGCGTTTGGGGGCAACGACAACGTCGCGCATCGTCAGGACGATTTTGCCGATGTGTTTTGCCTGCGCCATGAGCCGGAATGCGTCCGCCGCCTGCGTGACCGGCAGCACCTGATGCGGCAGGGGGCGCAATTTCCCGGCGCGGAACTGGCGCAGAACGGTCTGCAACAAACTCTGGACTGTGCCGGGTTGCCCGGCCAGAACCTGTCCCATGTCAATCGCGAACAACGAAAGGTTGTTGCGGAACGGGCGCAGGCCCACGGCGGTATTCGCATAAATGTCGCGCTTGCCAATTTCCAAAAACCTCCCGCCCGGCGCGAGCACGGACAGGCCCTTGGCAATGGCCTCACCCGCCAGCGAGTTCAAAACGAGATGCACTCCCGTGCCGCGTGTGATTTGTCTGATTTCGTCCGCGAACGTGGTGGAACGCGAATCCATGACATGACGGATGCCCAGCCGCCGGAGATAATTTCTCTTTTCATCACTGCCGGCCGTCGCAAATATTTCCGCGCCCGCCAGTCTTGCAATTTGAATCGCCGCCAGTCCGACGCCGCCGGTCGCGGCATGGATGAGGATTTTTTCGCCACGTTGAATTCGCCCGAGGTGGTGCAGCGCGTACCAGGCGGTCATGAACGCGACGGGAATCGTGGCGGCCTCCGGCGACGTCAGGCGCGCGGGCTTGCGGACGACAAACGCCGCCGGCACGGTCAGATGCGAGGCAAAGCAACCGGCGCCGTTGGCAATCACTTCGTCGCCGGCTTTGAAATTTGTGACGCGGCGGCCGACCCGGACGATACGGCCGCAACACTCGTCGCCGAGTAACAGGTCCAGTTCCTGGTTCAGCGGGTAAATTCCCAGTGACTTCATTACGTCACGAAAATTGAGTGAGGCGGCATGAATCTCGATTTCAATTTCATCCGGGCCGGGCCTGGGGCGGGGGACTTCGAGCAAGGCCAGTTCGTCCATCACGCCGGACGCGGGAATTTCCAGCCGGAAGCCGGGACAATCCGACACCGGGTCGGCCGGCGGATGCCGCTCCAGCGACGTTCGGGAAAGCCGGCTGGCAAATCGTGCCTGACCGCGCCAGGCCAGTTCCGTCTCGCCGTCCTCGGCAAGGATTTCATGGAGCAGCTGTCGGGCGCTGGTTTTGGCGTCATCCGGCCCAAGGTCAACGAGCCGGCAGGGCCATTTCGGAAATTCATTGATGATGGTGCGGCCCAGGCCCAGCACCGGCGATTGCGCCACCGAAATGTCTTCCCCGGGGCGGACCGGCTGGACGCCGCGGGTTGCGATCCAGAGGCGGAGACCGGAATTCTCCCGGGCCAGCGACTGGGCGAGTTGCATAAGGCTGTGAGAACCGTTGATTTCCGCCAGCGCCAGCGAAGATAAATTCAATTCCGTTGTGCCGGGAGTGTCTAAAGCCCAAAGATGAACCACGCCCGCCAGTGAATGACCATTCGTCGCGTTTACTTCGTTGAGCAATTGCTGCCAGTTCGAAGGCGAAGCGGGCGAAAACTCGAAACTGTCGGCTCCCCGGCGCTGAAATTTGTCGCTGGAAAAGATCATCACCGGCCGGCCGCCGCGTTTCTTCAAAAAGCCGGCGAGTTTTTCCGCGACTCCGCCGCGGTCGGCAAACAGCAGCCAGGTTCCCGGCGCGAGCGGTTTCGCAGCGGCTCTGCGCCGGCGGATCGGCCTGGGTATCCACGTATTTTCATACAACCAGTTTTCCGGATTGTTGACGCGGCTGGCCGCCATCCCGCGCACGGCCTGGGCCCGGAAACCTTTGACGTCCAGCAACACTTTGCCTGCCTTGTCGAGAACCTGAAAATCGGAGGTGGTGGCATGCGACCCGGTTGAAACCACCCGGGCATGGCAAAACACCTCGCGGCCGGCGGGCGCAAAAAAATTGAGGCGGTCAATGTGCGCCGGCAACAGGGTCCCGTGACCCTGTCCGTTGGAAAGGGGCATGGCAAACAGCAGCGTTTGAAAACAGGCGTCCAACAGTGCCGGATGAAATTGATAATGATCCGCCTCGCCCCGGAGCGGCTCCGGCAAACACACGCGTCCGAGCGATTCCCCGTCCCGCCGCCAGAGGGTTTCGACCCCGCGGAAGGCCGGGCCGAACGAATATCCGAACAGTTCGGAGGTTTTGTAGGTTTGCGCCGACGTTAATTGTTGCCGCAGCTTTTTCCGCAGACCCGGCAAATCAACCGGTGGCGGACGGATGGCGGTGGCGGGACGCAATTTCGCCGCGGCGTTCAGTGCCCAGTCGTCCTGGTCTTCGGTAGCGCGGCTGGAAAATTTCACCCGTGCGTCCGTCGGTGAAAATTCCGCCTGCAATTGGACGGGTTCCTTGTTGTCCGGCAGGAAAAGCACCTTTTGAAATTCCATGTCCTCGATTTCCAGCGGCGGGTCGGGAAACAGAGCCCGGCCGAGTCCCAGGGTGGCCTCGACATAGGCTGCGCCCGGAAAGACAATGTGCTCCTGCACGCGATGGTCCTTGAGATAGGTCAGCGTGTCCAAATCCAGCCACGCGTTCCAAACGGGCGTGGCGGAGCGCAGTTTCGCCAGCAGGAAAGGATGCTCCGGTTGCGCCAACCGCGCCGCGCGCAAGGCGGGGGTTTCGCGCCAGAATTTTTCGCGTTGCCATGGATAGGCCGGCAGTAAGGTCTCCGAACTGGCCGCGGGATAAAATTTTTCCCATTCCACCAGTGCTCCGGCCGCATGCAAGGCAGCCAGGTTCGTGAGCAGGGAAAGCGGGTCCGGCTCGTTGCGCCGCAGAGAGAAAAATACCTTGCCGGCGGCCGAACGGTGGGCCAGCGTTTCATTGATGGAAACGGTCAAGGCCGGGTGCGCGTTCAATTCCAAAAAATACTGGCTGTCCTGCGCAATCATCGCGGAAACCGCGGCTTCGAAATGAACCGGCTCACGGACGTTGCGCCACCAATAGTCCGCGTTTAAATCGCCCCCCTCCGCTGCGCATCCGGTGACCGTGGAGAAAAACTTCAGCCGGGCCGGCGCCGTTTGAATTTTTCCCAGCGAACAAAGCAATTCTTCCTTCACCGCGTCCATCTGGCGGCTGTGAAATGCGTATTTAACCTGTAAAAACCGGTTGAAAACGCCGCGGGTCTCCAGGATTCGCGCGATTTTTTTCAGGGCAGCGCCCTCGCCGGAAAAGGTCACTGATTTCGGGCTGTTGAACGCCGCCAGGCTCACCTGGCCGGAAAAATCTCCGGCCAGCTTTTGTGCCGCTTCGGCGCCGAGGCCCGCCGCCAGCATCCGTCCCGTGTCCGGAGCGCGGTTCATGCAGCGGCCGCGGTGAAAAATCACACGGGCCGCCTCGCGCAAGTCCAAAACGCCGGCGACATAAGCCGCGGCAATTTCGCCGACACTGTGGCCCACGACGGCTCCCGGCCGAACCCCCCAGGATTGCCATAATTCGGCAAGCGCAACCTGCAACGCGAAGATGGCGGGTTGGGCAATGGCCGTCTGCTGGAGCCGGGAACTCTTTCCGTTGCGGCCCAGTTCCTCCAACAAGGACCATTTGCCGAGTTCCCGAAACAGTTTGTCGCATTCTTCGATTTTTCTGCGGAAGGTCCGTTCGGTTTTCAACAGTCCGCGGCCCATGCCCCACCATTGCGGTCCCTGGCCGGAGAAGACGAAGACCGGATGCGAACCGGCAGCTGCCTCGCCGGTGACGACGGCCGGCGTGGCCCGCCCGGCGGAAAAATCCCTGAGCCGTTCGGCCAGTTTGCTGTTGGAACCGGCGATGATACAGAGACGATGGGAAAAATGCGAACGTCGGGTGGCGGCCGCGGCGCAGACAGCGCCGGCATCCGTGCCTTTTTTTGCGAGCCAGGCGCCGTAATTTTTTGCGACGGCTTTCAGGGCCTCGGGGGTGTGCGCGGAAAGGGCCAGCAGCAGAGGTTTGCGGGTTGATTTTGCCGGTGCGGATTTTCTGGGAACCGCTTTCTCCGGCGCGGTTTCGAGAATGACGTGGGCGTTGGCTCCGCCGAAGCCGAAGGAGTTGATGCCGGCCAGCAACCGTCCGGAATGCGCGGGGAATTTTTCGCGACGGCGAACCACGCGAAGCCCAAGTTTTTCAAAGTCAATGTTCGGATTCGGTTTTTTAAAATGCAAGCTGGGCGGGATTTCCTTGTGCTTCAGGATGAGCGCGACTTTGATGAGGCTGGCCATCCCGGCGGCAGCTTCCAGGTGGCCGATGTTGGTTTTAACGGAGCCGATGGGGCAGGGCTGCGGGCGATCTTCCCCCAGAGCCATGCCCAAAGCATTGGCCTCAATGGGATCGCCGACGGGCGTGCCGGTGCCATGCGCCTCGATATAATTGATTTCACCGGGCAAAATGTGCGCCGCCTGGCAAGCTTCCCGCACCAGCGCGGCCTGGGCCTGGAGGCTGGGAACGGTGATGCCATTGGTCCGGCCATCCTGATTGGCCGCCGTGCTGCGAATGACGGCGTGGATTTTGTCGCCGTCCGCCAGCGCCCGGGAGAGCGGTTTTAAAATGATGGCGCCGACTCCTTCGGCGCGAACAAACCCATTTGCGCTCGCATCAAACGCCTTGCAGCGGCCGTCCGGCGAAAGCATGGACATGCGGCTGAAGGCGACGAAATTATCATGGTTGATCAAGGCATTGACTCCGGCAACCACCGCCATCCGACAGTCGCCCGACCGGAGGCTTTGGCAGGCGACATGGCAGGCATTAAGCGCGGAGGAACACGCGGTGTCGATCGCCATGCTTGGGCCGCTGAGATCAAAACAGTAGGAAATGCGGTTGGCCGCGATGCTGGTCGTTGAACCGGTGGCAGAGTAGATGTCAGCCACCGAGCGTTCACCTCCGGAATGTTGCAGGGTGGCATAATCGGTCGTGGAGATGCCGACAAATACCCCGGTGCGCGAACCGCGAAGTTTGTCCAACGTCTGGCCGGCGTCTTCAAAGGCTTGCCAGCTCGCTTCCAGCAGCAATCGCTGCTGCGGGTCAATGCAATCCGCTTCCCGCGCCGAAATGCCGAAAAATGCCGCGTCAAACTGGTCGATGCCTTCAATAAACCCGCCCCATTTGGAGACGGATTTTTCGCCTTTCCCGGGCACGGGGTCGTAGTAAGCCGCAATGCTCCACCGGTCCGGCGGGATTTCACGAATGGCGTCCGTGCCCGCGCAAAGCATTCTCCAGAATTTTTGCGGCGAATCCGCGCCGCCGGGGAAACGACAGCCCATCCCAATCACTGCGAGGGGTTCACTTGCCGCCATACGATTAATTCAGGAATTCAAACAAATGTCCACCAACCACTGCGTCAACCGTCCGGACGTTTCCGGCCGAACAGAAAAAGCGGCGCGAACTGCGGAACGAAACGATGTCAACCCGGTCGCTCAGCCTGCTTTGGCAATTGGGCGGCTGCCGGGAGGATCCGCCAGGGTTCTCAACCAAAAACATAATACCAGCTATTAGTGTCCTTGCCGGTCTAAGGATGGGCTATCCGGCCGGTTAGCGCACGCAAATTTTTTTGTTGATGCCCAATGAGTTTCAGGAATATTACCCATTATGGGTGTTGACGGCAAACGCCGATTGTTCAAGAGACAGGCCTGCCAGATTCTGCTTGGCCTCATTCAAGTTTCGGTCAATCCCGTGCTGGCGGCGCTGGCGCTGGCGGCCTTTTGCGCGCAATTGCCCCGACCGGCCTCCTTGTGGTTTTGGCTGGCAGTGTCGCCGTTATTGTATTTCTGCTGGCTGATAATTTACCTGCTGCTGGCCGCCCTGGAGACCTCATTCGTGGCCCGGCGTTTCGTTCGACCAGCGCGTTATCACCAAAGCAAGGATGGATGGTTTGATTTTCACTTCGCAACTTGTTTTGTGCTGTACAGTCGCTCCTTTATTTTGGGTTCCCTCCCGCTGGTCGGCCTCCTGATGCAGTTGCCCCTGTTCAACCGGCTGGTGCTGCGTGCCTATTCCCCCCGCATCTCGATGGGCAAAGATGTATGGATGGCCGGTTACATTCTGGACCCGGATGTGACCATCATCGGAACGGGTGTCGTCCTCGGTGCCCACAGCCGGATTGTTGCCCATAGTATGTTGCGCACGCCCGCTGGCGATTTCTTTTATCAGTCTGCGCCGGTCATGCTCGGTAATTATTGTGTTATCGGCGGCGGTGCGCAGGTCGAGATGGGGGCCAAAATCGGTGAAGGTGCGATTATTGAACCGTTCAGCCACGTTCTTCCTTTTACGATTGTCCCCCCGGGAGAAATTTGGGGTGGCAACCCGGCTGTCTTTCGCACCCGACGCGACCGTTCCGCGGCAGCGGCTGCCGGATCCGGCGCCGCGTCTCCCCTGAAGAATGATTCCGCCATCCGCCAACTGATTGCTGATGCGCTGGGACTGCCGGCATCGGAAATTTCCCCTGAGTCGGGTGTGAGCAACTGTCCGGTCTGGGATTCAATGGGCAAAATGGCCATCGCTGCCGCCGCGCAAAACCGGTTCGGAGTCGATCTATCACCGGAAGACATTTTCGACCTCAATTCAGTGCGGGATGTGGTCAGGGCCGTCGCCCTGAATCCTGTACAACTCGAAACCGGGGCGGGGGAATTTCAGTTGCCCGCCCATCCTGAATTAATCCCCCTGTTTGACTCCGCTCGGGTGTTGGCCACACTGGCAAAACAGGATGAGACGCGCGCGGAATCCGGCTCAGGCGGAAAAGTCCCCGTCATCATCGCCGCGACTTTTGTGGCCCAACCGCTCGCCTTTGCACTACGGCATTACAGCCGCGCCTTTGGCTTGGAAGTGGAAGCGTCATTCTATGATTTCAACCAAGTGCCGCAGGCGTTGCTGTCACCGGAGAGTCCGCTGCGTGCGAACCGCAAAGGGTTGAACGTGGTTCTGGTCCGGCCGGAAGATTTGCCGGGTAACACCTTCGCGGAGCGCCAGGCTGGCGCTGCACAATTCATTGAGGCCATAAGAAACTTCACCTTGACCTCCGGTGGCAATTTATTGGCAGGCGATTTGCCGCCGGTCATTTCCCCGGGCCGCCGCGAGTTTCCTTCGGAAATGTTGCAGTTGCAAGGCTGGTGGCGGCGGGAACTCGCGGCCATCGCCGGCCTGGAAATTTTGGACTTCGCCGACATCATCGCCAACGTGGGGAAGCTGGCGGCGCGCGACGTGCCGATGGAACGCGCCGCGAGCGCTCCCTATTCTCCATCGGTGTATCGCCAACTGGGTATCAACATCACCCGCGCCTTGCGCAAGCGTTGTCTTCCACCCAGAAAAGTGCTGGCGCTGGACTGCGACAACACGCTGTGGGGCGGAATCATTGGTGAGGATGGATTTGCGGGAATTCAGCTCGGTGAGGATGCCACCGGGCGGGGATTCCGCGCATTCCAATCGGAGGTTTTGGCGCTGAAGGAACGCGGGGTTTTGCTCGTGCTGGTCAGCAAAAACCTGGCTGAAGATGTCTGGAATGTGGTGGACCATCATCCCGGCATGATTTTGCGCCGGAAGGATTTTGCCGCCGCAAAAATCAACTGGCAGCCGAAGCCGGACAATCTGCGACAACTGGCGAAAGAATTGAATCTCGGCCTCGATTCCTTTGTTTTCGTTGATGATAATCCGGTTGAACGGCTGGAGGTCGAGGCCCATTGTCCACAGGTCGCCGTGGTTCCCCTGCCTCCCCAACCGGAGCAATTCGCAGAAACTTTATCCCGGCTTTGGTTGTTCGATGGCGCAGGCGATACCAACGAAGACAGAACCAGAAACGATTTTTTACAGCAGGAAAACGCCCGGCGCGGTTTTCACCAATCGGCCGGCGACCTGCAATCGTATCTTGCTTCGCTGGCGTTGAAGGTGAGGGTGCGCGGGGCGGCGGAAAACGACCTGCCGCGTGTTGTCCAGCTCCTGCAAAGGACCAACCAGTTTAACCTCTCATTACAGCGTCGCACTCTCGCAGAAGTGCAAGCGCTTCTTCCAAACCACGATCTCCGGATCATGACCGCGTGTGACCGCTTTGGCGACTTCGGCCTGGTTGGAATCTGCATTTCCAGGCAACAGGCAGACGCCGTTTTTCTGGACTCATTCCTGATCAGTTGTCGCGCTTTGGGTCGCGGAATGGAGGAGGCCTTTTTGCACGCCATCGCCCGGTCGGCAAACACCGAAGGCGCGAAATTTCTGCGGGGCCGGTTTGCGGAAGGCCCCAGAAACCAGCCGATGAAACACTTTCTTAAAAAAACAGGCTTTAGAGAAGTGACCGTCGGCATGTACGAATTGGAGGCGGACCTTGTGCCTCCAGCGCCGCCCTGGATTGATCTGGCAATTGACGACGACAAGACCGCTGGCAATTGGCTGGACCCGTCCGTTCTTGACACCAGAACCGCCCTTCGGCCAGACTTGGTAAAGTGATTTTGCTGGATTTGGCTTGAGCTGTAAGCTTTCAGAGCATCGCCAAAAGCCGGGATAAGATCACCTGTAAATAAAAGGTGGGAGAGATGGCCGAGTGGCTGAAGGCGGCGGTTTGCTAAACCGTTATACGGTCAAAAGCCGTATCGGGGGTTCGAATCCCCCTCTCTCCGCCAGTTATAACTAGTTCAGTAGCAAGTTATTACAGTGTTTTTCAGAATATCACTGCTACCAACTGCTACCGTCAAAAAGCCCGTCTTCTGCAAATTCATTTGCCTTTCGTGCAAAAAAAGGTACGAATCCTTGCGCACGACCTTTTCGTTCATGGCGATCGGTTTGCTCAACATTTTCGCGACACTAATCCTCGACCGAGATCACGCAGAAAGGGATTCGAACTGAACGTTCGGATTCCAATTACCAACATTCGCATCCATCTGATGGCCGATAGAAAGCGAACTCGAACTTTTTCCTCCTCCCAGCGAGCGTTCGCACGAAACATTATGCCAAGAGAAATAGGTGGTGGAATAGTGGCGAACAAGTTGGATTTTGAAATTTTTATTTTGGCGATAATTCTTGAAAGAAATTCGCAAGTCAGCCTACATAAGCCTATGATAGAGGCAACAGATAAGAAAGTCAGCCGTGCACGGATTTCATGCACAGCCAGTCGTATAACAACAAGTTCGGCAAAGGAGTAGATTCTATGGAACTTCAAAAGTTTATCACGAAGTCGCTGGTCGAGATTATGACTGGCCTAAAAGGCGCACAAGACCAACTCAAGGACTCGCATGCGAGAATCTGCCCGACCCTCTCGCCCGCCATCACGCCTGGCGGCCAGCAGACATTGATCGGCATAAGTACGAAAGGTCAGGCTATTGCCCTTGTCGACTTCGACATCGCGGTCGAAGTGTCGGATGAAAAGGGTGGCGACGCTGGAATCAACGTGATGCAAGGGCTTGTGAAATTCGGAGGCTTTCTGAGGAAGGGAGAGAAGGAGGCATCGCGCATAAAATTTAGCGTACCGGTGGCATACCCCGATATTGCCAATTGATGATGAAGGAGCCGAACAAACCAGATGCAGCGAACCGGGCGGTGACGCTCTGGTTGACAATTGAGAATCAGTGGCGCCGGGTCGCTGATATGGAACGTTAGGCCAATCGAGCGCATCGGCTGAACAATACTCTTATGACTATGGACGAAATACCCGGTGGATTCTGGCGAGCCGTGGCGGAAGGTTTTATTCACTCTCAACTGAACAAGCCTTTTTTTGGTCGTGCTTACCTGAAACTCGGTCAGTGCCTTGGCATCTGGAGTTATCTATTTGAAGTCGGTGGGATTCTCGGGGCAAAGCACGCCGTCAAAACGGAAGCGTTCGTGTCTGCATTTCTGGGGATGTCCGGCGCATCTGGCGTAGCCCAGCGCGTCCTCGTTGAGCAGGCAAGCCGGATGCTGCAAGGGCACTCACTAGATTCGATGAAGTTGTTTGACTACGTTGGAGCGGAAGTCGCCGGTCGCATGAGTTACAAAGGGGACGGCTGGCATACTCTCCTCAGCGAGCGGGGCACTCAAAAGATTCCACAGAGGGTTGCCCTGACGAATTCCTGGGAGTATGCATCAGCCGGTGCTGCTTTGGGCACCACCTACCCCGACATCCTGCGAGCAATGTTTGAGCGAACACATACACCAGTTCCAGAGGGGGAATGGCAGGAAGCCTACGCTGCTGGATTGGACATCGGACCGGAACAACCCCGAACCAGCTACAAGGAAGCCGAGAACACCGAGAACAAAGATTTCATGGACTATTGCCAAAAGTCTCGGCCTGACCTCTACTCACTTCTAAGGGACTGACATGATTTTGAAGTCACAGGATTGGCCTAACACCGCGCGAGGCCGTGTGAAAAGTCTCGGACTTGCAAAAACTTCGCTCACATTTGGCTTATGACGCATTTTGATGAATTGAGCAGACGGGTGGGATGGTCGAAAAATGAGTTTTCACACAGCTCTATGCCCCACGCCACACCAAAGACCTGCGTAAGGAGATGGCGCAGATGAAAGCAGAAATTGCTTCCCCCATTTTTAACTGCTACCAACTGCTACCAAGCTCCGGGAAATTGGGGGAAACAAGCGAGCAAAACGGGGCATTGGAAATCATTCTGGAGCATAACCCTGAGTCGGGGGTTCGAATCCCCCTCTCTCCGCCAGTTTGATTCTGACGAATTCTCGCCGCAAGCGGCGTGTGTTGCGTGCCAAACAGGGAAGGCAAGCAGGCAGGGGACGGCCTCGGCTCGTCCTAACGCCTTTGGAGAATGAGATCGGGCTCCGAATTGCCGCGCCAGTGAATAATGAGCCGGCAACTCGAAACGCCAGCGGCAACCATGCCGACAACCCAGCCACCAGCGATATTGATCCGGCCGATGGCCCTGACCAGTTTCCTGTTGTCCACCGTCATTAATGTCGTCCCCCTGGACATGTTAATGTCCACATCAGATTCAAGCGTTTCATTCATTGAGAGTTTAAAAGCACGCTTCGTACCAAAACAGCACATTAGAACAATTCAGAAAGAACTGCAGCCACCAGAAGGCGCAGAAAGCATAAAAGGCTCGTTTTTCTTGTGAACTTTGAGCCTTCTTGCGGCTATGAAATCAGATGAAACGCTCTGGTGGCTTCGAGTTGGAAAGAAAATTGCGTTCACCGGTTCGCCATGTCGGGGTTTTGACCCGATACCCTAAACGGCCGGATTTCCCTCAAAGAAGGTTCGAACTTTGGTTAAGAGACACCGCCAGTTCGATGCCTGCGTTTTTCTGGAAGGCGTTCGCCGAACTTAAAATTATTTCGGTGATGCGCCGGCAATGCTCAAAGTCAGTTCAATGCTGTCAGAAACCTTGTCCTCAAACTGACCAGGCATGATATTAAAATCGCTGCGTTTGATGGTGAAATTGGAACGGATGACCAGCAGATCGCCTTTCTGATTCGGCACGCGGTCGCCCAGTTTGTCCTTTAAATAGGTCAATTTCACGGGCGCGGTAAGTTCTTTGGACACTCCCTTGAGCGTGAAGGTCCCGGTCACCTCCGCCGTCGTAGTGTCGCCGGTGGTCTGAACGTTTTTGAATTCCTTTGATTCAAAACTGATTTCCGGGAACTTTGCCGCATCGAGCCATTTGTCGCTCAACATGTGCTGTCTTTGCATCGGGTTGGGAACCATGAGCGACGCGGTGGCCAGGGTGATTTTGCCCTTGGTCGCGCCGGGATTTTCCGGGTCGAATAAAACCGTGCCGGAAACCCCGCTGGCGCTGCCGTTGATGGACTCGAGCGGCGCATCGAGTTTGAATCCGGCGTTGTTGATGCCCTTGGGGTCTTTGAAATCGAACGTCTGTGGTGCGGCGAGAGCCATGCCCGCCATCGTGATGAGCGACAGAACGGTGAGATATGTTTTCATTATTTGTTTTGCGTTTTGATTTACTTCGATTTTGTCCGGACCAAAAAAGAAACGCCAGCCAGAAGTCCCGCACCCAGCAGGGCGGCGGCCAGAAAATCCACGCCGGGAACAAATTTATCCTGCCATTCAATACCTTCCAGGCCCGTGACCGTATCCATGACTTTGGTTGGCACGCGTGTCTTCGTCCAGCCACGATTCGCTCCGGCGGCCACCCAGAAGGCAATGGAACCAACCATCAGAACCGCCGCGACGATACGAAGGGTCTTTTTCACGGATTCTTTCCGGCGGCTCAAACCACGCTCAGCAAATCCGATGGTTCGTAACGCACCTTGGTCAGGCCGGCATACTTATCATTGGCCGAGCGATAGCCGAGCGCGCAGCAAACGACCGAGGCGTAGCCGCTGCCGTTCAGGCCGAGCACCCGATCGTATTCAGCAGGCACAAAACCTTCCATCGGACAGGCGTCCACGCCCAGAACGGCGGCACAAGTCATCAAATTGCCCAGGGCGATGTAGGTTTGCCGCGTTGCCCATTCATGCGCAATTTTACCGCGTGGGCCGTTGATCAGGTCGCCCACCATCATACCGCGGTAAGAGCTGAGTGCGTCGGCGGGAATATGGCGCGCATGACTGGTATGATGGATTAATTTATCCACATCCGCTTCCGTTACTTTGGTCTGCGCGGTGAACACGATGAAATGCGACGCGTCCACCACTTGTTTCTGGCCCCACGAATGGGGGAGCAGCTCGGCGCGTTTGGCGGGGCTGTCAATGACCAGAAATTTATATGGCTGCAATCCATAGGAAGAGGGTGTAAGGACGAGCGCCTGTTTCAGGGTCTGCCAGATGTCGTCGGGGATTTTTTTGGTTGCGTCAAAAACCTTGGTGGCGTAACGCCACTGGAGGGCTTCAAGGAGTTGCTGTGGATTCAGGTGATTCATAATTTATTTCAGTTTCAATTGCCGCTGAAAGTTGCACAGGTTGGGAAAATTGCAAATTTTTCCTGATCGGAATGGTTTTCGTCCGCTGGGTTCCAGGTTTCAACAGGCCGGCGGGTAACGGCTAATCCATTTTAATTCACTGGTTTCGGGCATTCTGACGCTTTTCTATCGGTTCCCATTGCGCTAGTTTTCGGGGGTGACCGATTCAGTCCAATTCATTGTCCGACGCGCAACCACCGACGACCGGCAAAGTCTCAAGGCGCTCTGGCGGTCCATGCTTTTACCCGCCGATGAACTGGAGAGACGCCTGACTGAGTTTCAAGTGGTCGAAACGGCCGACGGCCAACTGCTCGGCGCCATCGGGATTCAAATTGTCCGGCAACACGCGCGGTTGCACAGCGAGAGTTATCTTGACTTCGCCCATGCCGACGAGGCGCGGCAATTATTCTGGAAACGCGTCCAAACCCTGGCCTCAAATCATGGGGTTTTCCATGTTTGGACACAGGAAAGTTCGCCGTTTTGGTCTCAATTGGGGTTTCGCCCTGCCAACGCGGCCAAACTGGCCGAACTACCGCCGGAATGGCAGCCAACCCGCGGTGAATGGTTCATGCTCCAGCTCAAAGATGAACAGGCCATCGTCAATGCGCTGGGCAAGGATTTTGCCGCGTTCATGTCTGCGGAAAGACGCAATACCGAACGCACTTATGAGCAGGCCCGCCTGATGAAAACCATCATCACCGTCATCGGCTTTACCATCGGCATTCTGTGTTTTATTGTCGCCGGTTACCTTCTGGTCCACCGCCACCCGTTTTCATCGGCTCATTGACGGCAGCGTAAATTCGTCTGCGTGATAAGAACTCCGGACCATCGGCCCGCTGGCGACGTGAATAAAGCCCATCTCTTCGGCGCGAATCTTGTTTTCCGCAAATTTCTCCGGGGTGACGAATTCAACCACCGGCAGATGTTTTAACGTTGGCTGCAAATACTGGCCGAGCGTGAGTATGTCGCAACCGGCCTCGCGTAAATCGCGCATGGCCGTCAGCAATTCCCCCTCCGTTTCACCCAAACCGAGCATCAAACCGGACTTGGTATAAATCGTGTCACCGCGCTGGGCCTTCACTTTTCGCAGGACGCTCAACGAACGGTCATAAGTCGCCCGATGGCGCACTTCCGGGGTCAGACGCCGGACGGTTTCGAGATTGTGATTAAAAATGTGAGGATTCGCCGCCAGCACAGCTTCAATGGATCCGTCGTGGTCGTTGAAATCCGGCACCAGCACTTCGATGACAATGCCCGGATTTAATTCGCGCACTTTTTCCACTGTCTGCCGAAAATGGTTCGCGCCGCCGTCGGCCAGGTCATCGCGGGCGACGGCGGTGATGACGATGTGGCGCAAACGCATCCTCCGGGTGGCCTCGGCAACGCGCAGCGGTTCATCCGCTTCGAGCGCAAGCGGTTTGGCGGTGGAGACGGCGCAAAAGCCGCAGGCCCGCGTGCAACGGTCGCCGGCAATCATGAACGTGGCCGTGCCTTTGCTCCAGCATTCCCAATGATTCGGGCATTTGGCGCTTTCGCAGACCGTGTGCAGCTTCAGCTCTTCGAGCAGGTTGCGCGTTTGGGCGAAGCCGTCTGTCTGGGGCAGGTTGAAGCGCAGCCATTCCGGCAGGCGCGGTCGCGGTTTTGATTCAGTCGCAATCACAGATGTATGTTAACCACGGATGGACACGGATGAACACAGATAAACGGCGCTCACCCCGGCCCTCTCCCGTCCGACGGGAGAGGGTGGCGCGAAGCGACGGGTGAGGGACATTTCAATTGTGGCTAAAATGTTTCTCCCAAAACCCGGCCAATTGTTCCGGGCCGAAATCCGCCAGCACCTTGCCGTCCACCTCGATCACCGGCGCGAGCTCCTGTCCGGACAACCGGATCATTTCGTCAAAGGCCGCTTCGTCGGCGATGACATCCAGCGTTTCATATTTGACGCCATGCTCATCCAGCCAGCGCATCGCCTTGTGGCACCACGGGCAGTACGGTTTGATGAATAATCGGATCTTCATCGAGGAAATTTAACCACGGATGAACGCAGATGAACACGGATTTTTTGTTCCGAAGGAATGGCGGAAATTAGCCAGCTACGAAGTGCCAAGGATTTGGCTCGACTCGCGAGAAAGAGGAAAATATGATTCAAAATTTGAAAGGTAAAATAAGACAGTGAGAACGCGAATTTTTGCCTCGCTCGCTGCAATTTTATTGGCTGCGCTCATTTCTGGCTGCGAAAAGCCAGCGCCACCGACTCTAAATGATCAAGCAACGATGATCGCGCTGAATATAGTTTCAAATTCGCTGATTGCTCCAACAACCGCCAAATTTTCGGCGGTCTCCTGCGTGGAGCGCGCCGACCACACCTTTCTAATCAGCGGGCAAGTAGATTCACAGAACGCATTCGGCGCGATGCTTCGCAAAGAGTTTGGCTGCGTTTTGACCAATCTTGGAAATGACAAACTAGATTGGCTTGGAGTTTCAGTTGGCGGTGATGCGACGATCAATCGAAATCTGATTCCACAGGACGCAAAACTATTGGATTCCAGAATTGTTGTTTTTACGGATCAGACCAGTCTTCAAAAGCAGCAATACAAACACGTGGAAGGGAGAATACAAAATGTCTCAAAACACACCCTTACGTTTATTTCCATTACATACAACCTGTTCGAGACTGACGGAACGCTGAATGGAACATCACATGCGTATTCATCCTATGAGAAAATTCCTCCAAACGGGATATGGAATTTTACGACTGACGCTTTTGATATTGGGCTCACACCGAAGTTTGTAGATATGACTTCAAGTCCTTAACGAAATAGTTTTGAAGCAAAAAGCGCGGACAGCTTTCGCGTCTGCGCTTCATTGCTTTCAATTTTTTTACCCACCAATCTGCTTCTTGTAGTCCTCCGGCGAGAGCAGGGCATTCAATTCCGCCGGATTGCTCAATTTGATTTTGAAGAACCAGCCGCCGGCGTACGGTTCGGTGTTCGCCAGGGCCGGATTGTCCACGACGGCCTTGTTGGTTTCCAGAATATCGCCGCTTAGCGGCGCGTAAATGTCGCTGGCAGTTTTCACGGATTCCACCACCGCGCACCCATCACCGCTCTGGAAAGTTTTGCCGATTTCCGGCAGTTCGACAAAGACGATGTCGGTCAATTCCTGCTGGGCGTGGTCGGTGATGCCGACAGTCGCGGTGTCGCCGCTGACGCGGACCCATTCGTGAGACTTCGTGTATTTCAAATCAGAAGGAACGTTGCTCATAAATTTCAACGCAGATTACGCAGACGGCGCAGATTCTCAACGCATTTTTTTGACACGGATGGCGCGAATTCCCACGGACACAGGTAAATAAAGGCGGCTGCGTCAGCAGTGAAATCCGTGTCTCACTGGTTCTGCGGGTTCGGCATCTTCTGCTGATTCTGGTCGATCATCTTCTGATTTTGCTTGAGGATGGCGTCGTAGCGGCGCTGGTTGGTTTGTTGTTCCTGTTCCTCCGGCGTCTGGCATCCACCCAGCAAAACGATCAACACGGCGGCAGAGAGAATGAACGTGAGCGGCTTCATGGTTTATTTGACAATTTGATAAATCAATTTCCTGACGGGGAGGGTGGGGGAACGTTTGAGCGAATTCAATCTCTGTCTGTTGCCACGCCCCGTCATTTTTTGGCGCCGGCGTGGGCCAGACCCAAACCGGGTGGGGGCGCAATAGGATGTGTTATCTCCGATAAGAAAAAAACACGGCATGATAAAAATCATGCCGTGTTGCGAGGTAAAACCGAGTGTCAGGCGCGACGGCGCAACAGCCGCGCCAGTGGCAGAACGCTCAAGCCCAAGAGAGCCAGCATGGATGGTTCCGGAACCACAACGGGTGCGATTTGGAAATAGCCCCCGAGATAGTCGCCGGGACTCCCGACGAATTGACCAACGCCAAAGTCCTCCCAAGGGGATGTCACCGTCTGCGCTTGGTAGGTCGCGGAATACTGAAATGCATTCATTGTGGTGATCGGGTCGATGCCATAGGTGAACGTAAAGGAAACCGTTTGGCCCTTCGTGTAGTTTGCCAGCAGACCACCGTCATTTGCGGAGAACCCGTTAAAACTGACCCCTCCGAATTGGACGATCTCGCCATCGCTGCCAATGGCGACTTCTTGAGAATCGCCGCCGTGAGTTCCGGCAGGATTGCTGAAGATAAAACCGGCTTCGATGTCTTTGCCGGCAACGCCACCGGTCACCGTCACGTTCATGGTAGCAGTGAAGTAGTCAGCGGCAGTAAACTGATAGGGGCTTGCTCCCCCAGTGTTGGAGAAATACCAGATATCCCTTTCGAGGCCGTTACCGGTTCCGTTGTTCACATTCGCCTCACTGAGCGAGATGGACCCGGGATAGCTGTTGTTGTACGTCCCCACAGAGGCAGGGGCGTCGTTGAAGAAATGCGGTAATAGAGTGGCTCCGTTCATTGTACCGGCCTGCGAGTTAGGACCTAAGCCCGTAATAGTGATATCCGTAAAGAGCCCTGTCCCGGAATTTGGTTGCCCCATGACCGGGCTGACGACCGCGAGGCAAAGACCTGTGAGCGCCGAAACATAAAAGCTGCGATTGAGAGATTTCATGGCTGATCCTTGAGATAATTGTTTATTCTGTTTTGTTATACCTTTAATTGCATAATGTTTATGACAAGATCTCAGGTAAATGTCAAGTCATATTTTTCGTAATTTATCCTGCAATAGATAGCGGACCTGCGGGCCGTTGTCATTGCTAACCGCCTCATCCCCAGATAGATGGCTTACTTATTCGGTTTGAACTGGAACTGCCGACCTGTTCCAGTGCTGAGACGCCGGCTTCAACTGGCTTGAACTGCCACTAATGCGGATGATGAATTCCCCCGGTTCCCAGTCGTATTCCAGGTTGGAGTTGTAGAATTTCAAATCTTCCGTGGTGATGGGAAGCGTCACCTTTTTGGTTTCGCCCGGCTGCAAGCGAACTCTTTGGAATCCCCGCAGGGTCCTCCACGCTGGCCACCGGCTGGCTCAAGTACAACTGCGCCGTTTCCTCGCCGGCGCGTTTGCCTGTGTTGGTCACGTCAACCGAAGCCAGCAGCGTCTCGTCGCTGACCGCCAGTCGCCAGTCGCCGCCGGCATGGTGGCAGCCCGGCAGATTCTGCTGATCAGCCGCCAGCGGACCCACCACCACAATGACGCCGGACTTCCTCAAGGGCAGGATCTGCCGGTCGTTCTTCAGCAGGACGAACGATTGCTCCGCGATTTCCCGCGCGGCTTTCCGGTTTTCCGGCGTGAGAATTTCCCGGCGGGCCCGTTCCGGTGTGCAGCCGGGCCACCCGGAAATGGTCGGCCTGCCAGTCCACACCCAACTTGACTTGCTGGATACGAGCTTGCGTTTCGGGGTTGGGGAGCTTAGTTGTTTTCATCGCATGGTTGAGTATGTATTTCATATACAAGAGTTGTCGCCGGTCGCGACCTCTGACTCAACTCATGCTTTCTTTCTACGTCAGCCACCGACATGAAGCGTTTTGTCCCAGTTCAGCCTGTCCTATGGAGCACGCTGGTTGTTCTATTCGGGGCGGGTTGTGGTCCGTCGCTACGCGAGGTCGAGCACAAACAGCAAGTCGAGACCATCAGCAAGGGATCCCAGCCTGCCGATGCGACGCTGAAGCGGCTCGTCGTACAGGACTTTGACCGTCCGCGCATTCAAAACAATCTTGGCGGCAATGCCGGAACGTGGAATCTCGATCCGACCGATTCCGAATCGGGTTGCACGTATCTCCTCGATGCGCAGACCAAACGCGGCACTAAAGGAAACTCGCTCTACCTCGCCTACCGGCTCAATCCGAACAAGTCGTCCCAGAACGGATTCTGGATGAGCCTCAACGGACTCGACGCCCGAAACTACGACCACTTGGAGCTCTGGATCAAGGGCGATCCGAAACAGGGCTTCGCCAGCTCGCTCAAAATCGAGGTGAAGCAGCCCGAGCCGGACTCACCGGGCCAAACGCTCAAGGGCAGCTACGTCATCCAGGGTATCACCGATGAGTGGCAGCGCTTCCGCATTCCGCTCAACATGATGACCGGCATCGAGACGTGGAAGGATCTCGACGTGCTCGTCATCGGATTCCATTCGCGCCGCGAAAAGGTGACGCAAGGGGCGGTTTTCATCGACGACATCGCCTTCGTCAAAACCGGCGAGCCCGGGCCGTCCATCCGCGATCCCGTGCCGATTCCGAAGAAACGCGCCTGGGAACAGGCCCATGGCGGGGAGGTCGCGTCCCAGCCGTTCGTCGTTCAGCGCCTCGCTGGATGGCCCATCAACCTGCTCGCGGACAAATACTCGTTTCCAAAGAATGATCGAGAATTTCTGTGGCGTGTCGCGCGCGACACCTGGACCGGCATCGATTCGCTCTGTGACCGGGAGCATCGGTTGCCTTTCGACCAGGTGCGCTTCGGCACCAATTCGGTTGATCCCGCGGAAAGCCGCGCCGGCGATTACGCGAACGTCACCGACATCGGCATCTACCTGCTGTCGGTCACGGCCGCCTGTGACCTCAAGCTGATCACGCGCGAAGAAGCTCTCGAACGCCTGCGTCTTACGCTGGACTCGATTGAGGGAATGGAATCCTACGAAGGGTTTTTCTACAACTATTACGACACGACGACGAAGGAGCGCACGAGCAACTTCATTTCGTTCGTCGATAACGCGTGGCTGACGTCGGGACTCATCGTGGTGCGCCAGGCTTTTCCGGAACTGAGCGCGCGCTGTACGAAACTTATCGATCGCGGTAACTACAAATTCTTTTACGATGATGTCGAACAAGTGATGAACCACGGCTTTTGGGTGCATATGAATTGTCGCGCAGAATATACTTATGGACTGCTCTACACGGAGTCGCGCGCGGGCAGCCTGATCGCCATCGGCAAGGGCGATGTTCCCGAGGAACACTGGTTCCAGCTCCAGCGCACATTCCCGTCCGACGCGGCCTGGCAATCCCTCACACCGCAGGAGCGCAAGCCGAAAACCGTGCGCGGACACGAAACAATCGGCGGCTGGTACGAATGGAACGGTTTCAGATATGTTCCCAGCTGGGGCGGCAGTCTTTTCGAGGCACTGATGCCGACTGTCATCATCGACGAAAAGCAATACGGACCCGAAAACGTCGGAACCAACGACTTAATCCACGCGGTGATCCAGCGCCGCTACGCCCTTGAAACGTTGAAATATCCCGTTTGGGGGATGTCGCCCTGCTCCATGACGGCCACCGACAGCTACTCGGAATATGGCGTGAAAGTGCTCGGCGTTCGCGGCTATAAGGCGGGAGTCGTCACGCCGCACGTGACCGCGCTCGCCCTCTATGTCACCCCCGCCGAAGCCATTGCGAACCTTCGCAATTTGATCGAGAAATATGACATCTACGGCCAGTATGGATTCTACGACGCTGTTGACCCTGTTTCCGGCGAAGTCGCCCATAAATATCTCGTGCTTGACCAGGGAATGATCTTTCTCGCGCTCGCGAATTACCTGGGCGACCAGTGTGTTCAGAAACATTTCGCTGCGGATCCGATCGCTCAAAAAGTTCTCCCGATGCTCAAGGACGAAAATTTCCTCTCAAACTGACCATCCTGATGAAGCTGCATTCCTGCTGGACTCTCGCCATCTCGTTCGCGTTCGCGCTTTCGGCGCCCGCCGCCACCGCGCCCGAATCGCTGCGCGGGTTCGATAAGGGTGGCGTGACTTCGCTTTTTTCGCGGGAGGGGTGTTAGAAGTCATCACACAAATATGATAGAACAGGAAATAACAGCGATTCAGAGAACAAAACCGGAAGACCGAATTCATTTTTCACAATTAGCTGCCTACGGTGCCGGGGGCATTATTCCCATCGCCCTCTTCAACATAGCCGGCATACTCGTAGGTTTGATGGGAAATATAAGCCTGGGGCTCAGTGCCTTTTGGCTGGGCGTAATCCTGATCATCCCGCGTTTGTGGGATGCGCTTTCTGATCCTGTCATCGGTCACCTTTCCGATAACACAAGAACCCGTTGGGGGCGCCGGCGTCCCTACCTGCTGTTAGGAGGCATACTGGTCGCTGTCTTTTTTGTGGTCATGTGGTGGATCCCCAAAGGTGACAGGGTTCGGATCTGGTTCCCGTCAGAAACAGGTTTCCAGGCGTTTCAACTGGTCTATATTCTTTTCTCCCTCCTGTTGTTTTTCACTGCCTGCAATATTTTTGAGATCCCTCATGGCGCCCTGGGCATGGAGATGACCACTGATTACCATGAACGCACCCGCCTTTTCAGTGCCAAGAGTTTTGTCGGCAATCTTTTTGCCATGAGCACACCCTGGCTCTTTGCCCTTGCCAATATGGAAATTTTCAAAGGCACAGGAAACGAAGCCGATGGCATGCGCTATGTGTCCATCCTGGTCGCGGCTTTGATCATCCCGCTGTCTTTCTGGTGGACTTTTAAATTGCGCGAGCCGGGATTTATAAAAGCTGCCAAACATGAAAGAACCCCTTTCTGGAAAGATATGAAACGCACCGCCGGCAACCGAAACTTTGTCATGCTGACCCTGACAATTTTCACCCTGGCCATGGGTTTCAATTTTGTCCAGCTGCTCGGGTCATACATCCCCATCTTTTATGTGTTCGCAGGCAACAAGGTTGCGGGCGCTTATCTGCTCGGAATCAACGGCACCGTCTGGGCCATCACCGGATTAGTGGCGGTTTTTCCACTGATCTGGATCAGCCCGAAATTGGGCAAACGGAATACCCTTACGATTTCGATCTTGCTGATGTGCCTGGCACAACTTTCCAAGATTGTCTGCTACAACCCTGGCTTTCCTTACCTGCTTATTATACCCACCGTCCTGCTTTCCATCGGGATGCTGTTTTTCTTCACTCTGGGATCTTCCATGGTGGGCGATATCTGTGATGAAGATGAATTAAAGACGGGTTATCGCGCGGAGGGAAGTTACTACTCGATATTCTGGTGGTTCATTAAAATGGGAACTGCATTTGCCAGCCTTGTCGCCGGCGCACTGATCGTATTGACCGCATTTGACGAAATCCAGGTGACACAGGTCGATAGCCTCTCGGGGAACATCAGGGAAATTCGCAGCGAGGTTCAGTCCTGGGGAGGTGATCAGGCTTTCAGCGGCACCGACACACAGTTGCTCGAAAAAACCAAAACGCAAGTCACTGAAGCGCTCATTGAGGCAAAAGAATATGCGAGCTACCTCGAAAGGAAATCTGTAAAACAACCGGCGCCGTCTCAGGAATCTGTTGCTGAATACCGAAACCCTCAGCGCGACAGGTTGCTGAATGCATTGTCCGCGACAAAAGCTACGGCAGCTGGACTGGAAGCGTTACGATTGCGTTTGGAGAGCTTGGGGCCCCAGGCCCAAGACTCCGAGGTCAAAGGCATGGTGGCAGAAGCCATTCCCCTGACATTTCAAACCAAGTTTGAAAAGGCCAGGATAAATTCATTTGAGCTTATGTCGCATCTGGAATCCAAATCAAAGGAAAGCAAAAACAGCGTAGCGCATTATCAAGAGATCATCAAGAACATCACCACCGTAAACAACCGGATTGCCAACCTGAGCGCAGCATCAACGCTGCATAACCTGGACGATGAGCTTGCAACAATAGAAAAGGACATTTTGCCGCTGACCAAACAAACACCTTATACTCTTTTGATGATGCGGGTGGTCGAGATCGGACTGCCAGTGTTATTGAGCATCTTTTCCATCTTCTTTCTCCTCCGTTACTCGTTGACTGAAAAACGGTCACAGGAGATCAAAAATCTTTTAAAGCAAAGGAATGAGGAACGTTCAAAAGAGGCCAACAAGGCGATGGGATCAGCGACTGTTTAAGCCAGTCCGAAGGGTATACCCTTGGGACTGTGACGCTTAGTAATAAAAATGTACAATCAAGAAAATGACATTCGATATTAAGGAAAGCAATTTCTATTTAAATAACAAGAAGGTATTTCTCAATTCAGGGGAGATCCATTATTTCAGGATCAGGCGCGAACTTTGGGACAAGCACCTGGAGGCAGCCAATGAGGCCGGATTAACCACCATCAGCACTTATGTTCCTTGGGCCTGTCACGAATCAGAGGAAGGCGTTTTTGATTTTGACGGTACTTCATGCCCGGAACGCGATCTCGAAGGCTGGCTACAGCGATGCCAAGCCAACGGATTGACCTGCATCGTCAAACCGGGGCCGTTTATCCTGGCCGAAACCCGTGGAGCGGGGCTACCGGACTGGTTCATGGATCAATACCGGGAAGAAGTCAAGATGCGCAACCGTAAGGGTGAGATCGTGCCAAGCGACGGCGTCAGCCTGTTCAACCCAAAATTCCTGGAGAAGGTAACACGTTGGTATGACCAGGTCATGCCCTTGATCAGCAAACGCGAAATCTCGGCCGGCGGTCCCATTATCATGATACAGATCTGTAATGAGATCGGTCTGTTCTCATGGCTGGCGCACCAGGCAGACTATTCTGAACATGTCCGGGCGCGCTTCATTGCATACCTGTCAGGCAAATTTAGAAGTATTGCGGAAATGAACGGCCTCTGGGGAACGGTTTACCCGGACTTTGCCCACGTAGAACTTCCCCCTGACGGCAAGCTTCCTTACGCCTCAAAGGGTGACCGCGGCCGTGATTATGAATGGCACTGTTTCTGGAGGACGTATTATGGCGATTATCTCAGAATGCTGACCGGCATGGCCCGAGAAAGGGGGGTGAGGATTCCGTTTTATCATAATCTTCCGGGCTGGATCTATGGAAGCGGCTATGAATTCCCGGTCAATATCACCATGTACGAAGAGCTATTCGGAGATAAGAGCGAGATCATGTTCGGCGTCGATCATATCCCGGAATTCCTTTCACACCGTAACATGCACGATGATCGGATCATAAATGACATCACTTTGGCCATGCAGGGGAACAAGCCGTTGTTTGCCGCCGAGTTCCAGTGCGGCTCCCGGGAATACCACGTGGTGACGAACCCCCGAGAGATGGAACTTTTCTACAAAGCCAGCATCGCCCACGGACTGACCGGCTGGAATTATTACATGTTCTCTCAGGGGCGAAACCCAAGGCACAGGGGCTATTCCGGGGATACGTTCTACTGGTTCAACCCGTTGACGGCGGAAGGCGAGCGCACCAGCGCTTTCCCGCTGATTAAACGGATGAGCAATATCGTTAAGACTTCCGAAAACCTGATCGTTGAGGCAAAACGTAAGGCAGAGGTCTGCGTCCTTTTCTATCCGCCTTATTATGCCACCGAATTGGAGAGACCTGAAACCGGAGCAAGCCGGCTTCTATACAACCCTTCAGCCATTCGCAGGGCGGCCTATTTCGACGGTTTGCTGAAAGTGCTCCAGGTGCTCAACATTGATTATGATATGGTGGACCTGTGCCAGGCCACTGCTGAAGCATTAGGCAAATACAAGCAGGTCTGGGCGTTCAGCACCGATGAAATGAATGCCGGGGCTCAACAGACCCTTGTTGATTATACCAGGGCCGGCGGCAGGTTAGTTATGTTTCCTTATCTGCCTGACCGCGAGATGTCACAAAAGCCTTGCACCATCATACGAGATGCCATCCTGGTAAAACCATCCGGCGCAGAGATCATCGATTCTCCGCTGATCGATGTGTATGACTTGAAAGATATCAAGTGTGCCAATCCGCAGATCATTTATGATGAGCCATCGCTCGCCGGTGCAGAGGTCATCGCCAGGACGATTCGCGGTTCCGCGTGCGGGTTCACGAAAAGCCTTGGCCGCGGCTCCATCATTCACCTGGGAACGTGGCTCGGGTTCGACACGGAAGGACATAAAGCAGTGTATGAAGCCATCCTCATGAAATCAGGTTCAAAGCTCAGGCAGGCATCGGCATCGAATGACTATTTAACAGTCAGTGAGCGTTTTACGGGTGAGCATGCTGCAATTCTTTTCATTGGGAACTATTACAACCAGGAACAGTATGGCAGAGTCACCTATACGCATCCCGAAAGCGGGGAGGCCATCAATGTACCCTTCGCGCAGGACAGGATGATATGGCCGGCCCTTTACGGTGTATTGACCCCGGTGTGCATGGAGGTTTCTGAAGGCATTAAGATACTGCATAGCACCTCGGATATTCTCGAGGTTGCAGGGAATAACGGCCAGCTGGAGATCACCCTGCACGGAGATCGAGACCTGGCCGGGGAGATCGTTTTTGAAGGTACTAAGGTTGATAAGACCAAATCTGCGACAATTTATGGTGACCCTGTAAAAATGGTTCGTGACGACAAGCGCGTCGCATTCGGATACAGTCACAGGCACAAGGAAGAAATGACGCTAAGCGTGAAACTAACACGATGATGACTCTTAAGAATTCTCTTGGTTTATCCTTTGAGTTCCTGAGCAATGGCTCTCTGAAGAGCATGGAAGTTCATCCCATCAGGATAAACCTCAAAGCTGCGACTCCTTTTTCAAGACCAGGTACGAACCTTTACCTGAGGAAAAGAAAAAAGCCATTTGAATTTACCGCGCTTCTGGGCCCGGAGGGTAACAGCCTTTTTAAAATGGCCGGTGGTGCTTTTATTGCCAGGGGAAGCTGGGCCGGTCTTGATTACACCTGCGTGCTGCAACTGTCAAAGAACAGCCTGAGCTGGCAGTGGCGGGTTGATATCAAAAATCTGTCTGACAATCCTGTTGAACTGGATCTGATTTACGTGAAGGACGCCGGGCTGAAGCCGGTGAATGCCGGGTTGATCAACGAATACTATGTGAGCCAGTATCTGGAACGCCGCATCCTCGAAGATAAAATCTTTGGTGCCGTGGCCTGCTGCCGTCAGAACATGAAGGAATCAACCGGCCATCCCTGGTTTATGCTGGCATGCAAAAACACAGCCGTGGCAGGTAGTGTCGACGGCATGCAGTTTTATGGCAAGACATACCGGGAAACAGGTATCCCGGAAGGGCTGCTGGCAGATAACCCGGGGGGTGATTATGCCGGGGAATCTTCGGTATTGGCCTTGCAGGAAAAACCCTTCAGCCTGGCCGCCGGCAGGGTCCATAAGAGTGTTTTTGTCGGCACTTATCTGCCGGATCATCCACAGGCCACATCAGAGGATGATCTTAACCGCTTACCCGGCCTGATGCTCGAATGCAATGATGAGACCCCGTCCCAGCAAGCGAATGACTTGATTCCCCCGGCAAGGAATTTATTCAATACAACTCCTTTCTTGCCGGTGGATGATTTGAATGAGGATGAGCTTAACCGCTTTTTTGATAAGGAAAGGCGCCATTGCGAAGATGAAAACGGCCGTTTGCTGTCATTCTTTAGCGCACAAAACAACCATGTCGTGCTGCGGGCCAAAGAGGTAATGGCCGAACGGCCGCAGGCGCACATTATGCAAGCCCGGTCCGGATATTTGCCTGATGAAAGCATTATGTCCACCACCTCCTTTGCCTTTGGGGTTTTCAATTCACATATCACGCAGGGCAATACCAATTTCAATGTGCTGCTCTCGGTCTGCACCAGCCAGTTCAATCTCGCCCCGGAAACGGGTCAGCGGATCTTTGTGGAGGTGGATGGAACGCGCTATTTGCTTGGGGTTCCCTCTGCTTTCGAGATGGGCCTGAATCACTGCCGGTGGATTTATAAACACGGCAATGACTGCTGGCAGGTCCGTTCCTGGACCTCTAAAGCCGCTTCGCAGGTCAATATGGACTTTAAAGTGATCAGTGGAAATAAGGTGAATTTGCTCGTTACTCATGATTTTGACGCTCTGAACGGCTGGACCATTCACCCCGGGAGCAAAGCCGGTGAATATCTGGCCAAACCCGGGACAGACAGCATGATCGCCGGCAAATTTCCTGAGGCACGATTCAGGCTTGTGATCAATAGCGCCGGTTCTGATTACCGGGCTTGTGGCGACGAAGCGCTAAATTCAAAGCATAAGGGCCAGGGAACCGGTTTGTTCGTCCTCGATGTCCGTGAAACCGCGGATTTTTGCATGAGCTTCGTCGGTGAGGTGCCTTCTGCGGCCGAGGCAGTCAGATTTGACGATCCTGATCGTCAGTGGCTCTCAGATTGCCAGGATGCACGGTCTTCCTGGAAAGATTTAAGTTTGAACCTTTCCCTGAAAGGAGCTCAGGCAGACATCGCAGCCATCCAGGAGATTCTGCCCTGGTATGGCATGAATGCCATCACCCATTTTCTGACCCCTTACGGGCTGGAGCAATTCAGCGGGGCCGCCTGGGGCACGCGCGATGTGTCCCAGGGGCCGATTGACCTGCTCTTAACCCTCGAAAAGTATAAGGAAGCCAGGCAAGTGTTGTGCACCATATTCTCAAACCAGAACCCGGATGGCGGATGGCCGCAATGGTGGATGTTCGACCGCTACTCGCATATTCGGGCTGACAGCTCCCATGGCGATATCTTTTACTGGTGCATCATTGCCCTCAGCAACTATGTCAAAGTTACCGGCGACCTGAACATTCTGGACGAGGTCCTGCCTTATTATCATGAAAAAGGTCCTGCCCAGGCTGAGCAAACGCCGCTCCGCGAGCATGTTGACCGGCTGATTAAAATGATCGTTGATTCATTCATTCCGGGCACTGCCTTGGTCCCCTTTAACGGCGGTGACTGGAATGATTCCCTGCAGCCGGTCAGCAAGGATTTAGCACAACGAATGATCTCAAGCTGGACAGTCGAGATGAATTACCAGGCTTTTTCTCAATACCAATTGGTATATGAACATGCCGGCGATACAAGAAAAGCCGGAGAACTGAAAGACATCTGTGAAAAGATCAAAGCCGATTTCAACAAATACCTGGTCAAGGATGGCGTCGTAGCGGGTTATGGCCTGGTTGAAGACGACCGTAGCATCAGCGTGCTGCTGCACCCAAGTGATACCACAACCGGGATCCAGTACAGTATCTTGCCAATGAACCGCGGCATCATCAGCGAGATATTCACCAAGGAACAGGCCCAGCATCACCAGGATCTTATTGAACAGCATCTGAAAGGTCCTGACGGCGCCCGTCTGATGGACCGTCCGCTAAGGTACAAAGGAGGTATCCAAACCATTTTCCAGAGGGCGGAAAGCAGCACCTTCTTTGGCCGCGAGATTGGCTTGATGTATGTGCATGAGCATATCCGTTATGCAGAATCGCAGGCCCGGACAGGCAGGGCGGATGCCTTCATGAAAGCACTCCGCCAGGCCATCCCGGTGGCGTACAGGGATGTTGTCCCTTGCGGGGATATCCGCCAGTCAAATTGCTATTACAGCAGTTCGGATGTGATCTTCAGGAACCGTTATGAGGCGGATGAACGTTACGACGAAATACAAACCGGCAAGATCACGCTTAGAGGCGGATGGCGGGTGTATTCCAGCGGGCCTGGTATTTATATCGGCCTGGTCGTTTCGCGGTTGCTTGGCCTGCGGATTATATCCGGGAAGATGATCGTCGATCCTGTCATGCCGCATTCCTTGGATGGTTTATCCGCCTCACTGGATTTATTGGATCATGCTGTGACGTTTCATTATGCTGTCAAAGAAGGTAATTTCAGCCCCAAAGCTGTTTCCATTAATGGCAAGGCTATTCAGTTCAAGTACGAAGAAAACAAATACCGCAAGGGCGGGGCGGTGATTTCAGTGGAGCAGTTTTTGGCGATGTTGGATCGGCAGGAAAACATCGTGGAGGTAAGATTATAGAGATTCTTAAGTAACAATCGGACGGCCCGCTTACTGAGTCTTTGCGGCATCTGTCACCTTGCTCCAGTTCACAGTTGCCGACTTCAACTGGCTTGAGTTGCCGCCGATCCGGACCATGAATTCCCCGGGTTCCCAGTCGTATTCCAGGTTGCCATTATAGAATTTCAAATCTTCCGGGGTGATGCGGAACGTCACCTCCTTGCTCTCGCCCGGCTGCAAATGCACTTTTTCGAATCCCCGCAGGTCCTCCACGCTGCGCGTCACACTGGCCGCCGGCTGGCTCAAATACAACTGCACGGTCTCCTCACCGGCACGCTCACCCGTATTGGTCACATCAACCGAAGCGAGCAGCACTTTGTCACCGATGAGGTTCGTTTGGCTCAGTTTGACGTCCCCGTAAGCAAACGTGGTGTAGCTCAAACCGTACCCGAACGGATACAAAGGGTCATTCGGCACGTCGAGATAACGGGAAACATACTTGGCTCCCGGATTATCCTTGTAGGGACGCCCCGTGTTTTTGTGATTATAATAGATGGGGATTTGACCGACGTTGCGCGGGAAAGTCGCCGTCAATTTCCCCGACGGATTGTAATCGCCGAACAGCACATCGGCGATGGCGTTGCCGGCCTCGGTGCCGCCAAACCAGGTTTCGAGAATCGCGCCGCAATGCTCCGCTTCCCAGGTCAACGTCAAGGGCCGGCCGTTCATCAGCACCAACACGAGCGGTTTGCCGGTTTCCACCAGCGCTTGCAACAGGTCCTTTTGACATTCCGGAAGTCCAATGTCACTGCGGCTTGTGGCCTCGCCACTCATGCTGGATGATTCGCCGAGCACTGCCACCACCACGTCCGCGCGGGCCGCCACGGCCACCGCTTCCGCCACCATCTCTCGGGGCGAACGACGGTCCACCGGAATCTCCTCGCCGAACGCCTTGAGCGTTGCCCGCAGCATAGGATCGTCCGTCAGGTTCGCGCCTTTCGCGTGCAGGGTCGTCACCGCCGGACCAGCCACATTGCTGATCCCCGTCCGGATGCTGACCGCCTGTTGCCAGTCGCCGGCGGCACGGCAGCAGCCCAGCAAATTCTGCCGGTCGTCTGCCAGCGGACCCACCAACGCGATGACCCCGGATTTCCTCAAGGGCAAGAGCTGCCGGTTGTTCTTCAGCAGGACGAACGATTGCTCCGCGATTTCCCGCGCGGCTTTCCGGTTTTCCGGCGTCAGAATTTCCGCGCGCGCCCGTTCCTCCGTGCAGCCGTGATACGGATCGGCAAACAGCCCGAGCTTATATTTTGCCTCAAGGATTCGCCGACAGGCTTGATTGATCATTGACTCGGAGATTTCTCCATGCGCAGCCAGTTCCGGCAGATAGTTGAGGTAGGTTTCACTCACCATGTCCATGTCCACCCCGGCTTTCAGGGCCAATTCGGCATCCTTTCGCAAATCACCCATGCCGTGTTCGCTCAGTTCGCTGATGGCCGCATAGTCGGTGACAACGAAGCCTTGGAAGCCCCATTGCGTTCGCAGCAGGTCCGAGAGCAGCCAGTGATTGGCCGAGGCCGGCACCCCGTTGATTTCATTGAAGGAACACATGACACTACCGGCTCCGGCCTCCACCGCCGCCCGATACGGCGGCAGGTAATACTGGTACATCTTGAGGCGGCTCATATCCACCGTGTTGTAGTCCCGGCCCGCCTCCGCTGCGCCGTACAAGGCGAAATGCTTTACGCAGGCCATCAACGCGTTGCTCCGGCTGAGGTCGTCGCCCTGATAGCCGCGCACCATCGCCTGGGCGATCTGCGCGCCCAGATACGGGTCTTCCCCCGCTCCTTCCGCAATTCTTCCCCAGCGCGGGTCCCGGGCGATATCCACCATGGGCGAGAACGTCCAGTTTACGCCATCGGCGCTCGCTTCCGTCGCGGCAATGCGCGCGCTCCGCTCGACTGAATCCAGGTTCCAGGTGCAGGAAAGCCCAAGGGGAATGGGAAAAACCGTCTTGTGACCGTGAATGACATCGTACCCGAACAGCAGCGGAATACCCCAACGGCTCTTATTTACGGCCAGCGCTTGCAACTTCCGCACCGCCTCCGGTGTGTAGGTGTTGAAAACCCCACCCACCAGGCCTTGGCGAATCTTGGTGTCCACGTCCTTGCTAAGCACCGGCCCGGTCACATCGAAGCCCACCGACAGTAAATTCAATTGCCCGATTTTCTCCTCCAACGTCATCCGGTTCATTAAATCGTTGACGAAAGCGTTCATGTTGGCGTCGCCAGCCGGTGGCGCGGCCTGGAGCCAGCATGTCATTATTATCCCAATCAAAATTGAGAGTAGTTTGCTTTTTTTCATTTCGCGTTCTGGTTCGTGTCCGGGCCGGCTTTTAACACAAATTGCCGGGGCTTGTCAGAATAATTCAAGGTCGGGAAAATTCCGTAAAACCAAGGGGCTCCAGGATTTTTGTTGATCGCGGCCCGATCGCTGTCAAACGGCTATGGCAGGCCTGGTATTCCGATAGCATGCTGCTGGATCCAGTACAAGTCCGTAATCTCGGGATCGCCAGGTGAAAAATAATGGTCGTTGATCGGGGTCCGCTGGATCGGCTGAGTAATCCAGCCGGGATTCCATTTGTGAAGGAGGGAATGGCCGTCGGCAAAGGAAAAGCCGGCGGCGCCACCGATGTAAGCAGCCGGAACATCGCGCAGATGGAGGTTGCCCGGCGTTTCGTCGGTGCTGAAAACGCCATCATTGATGCTATCCGGGCGCTCGTCCAGGAGAAGAAAGGTCCGCGAAGGCGAGCGGACACTGGAAAGGGTATAAAAAGGCAGGGGCGAATTCGGGGCGTTGACTGGTTGGGACAAACTGCCACCGGTGCCGGACTCGGCGGGGTAGCCGATGAAAGTGTTCATCGAGTAACTGCGAACTCGCGGGTAGGTTTGGCCGTAGAGGGTGTAAATCGATTGGTCCGCCGGGCACTTGAACACTTTGTAATCCTTGCCGAGATAATTCCCCAAAAAGGCGCCATAGGGATACGCCTGGTTGTCAACCAGCTTGGCGGTATTGGTATTGTCTCGGTTTCCACCCGCACCAAGTGTGAGCTGTCCCGCTACCCAACAGGGATGTTGCGAATCCGAGCCGGCGATTATGCCGGGCGATGTGCCATCCGTGTTGGGCACGTTATGATCCTGATTGTCGCCGGCGTACATGATTGCCGCCGTCGCCAATTGTTTGGTGTTGTTCATGTCACTGGCGCCTTGCGCCCTGATTTTGGCCGCGGCAAGGGCCGGCAACAGCATCGCGGCAAGGATGGCGATGATGGCGATGACCACCAGCAACTCAATCAAGGTGAAAGCCAGCCGGCGCCGGCCAGAGGTGGCTTTCAGGATGGGCTGAATGTAGTTGATGCGTTTCATGGAGACGTGACTTTGTAAAACCGCTGGTTGTCTCCGGGACTGGAGTCGGTCACGGATACCACCGAGCCGTTGCCGGCGGTCGAGTTAAGCAGCGTCCAACTGCCGGAGGTCAGGTTCGTCTTATAAAAGACGCGGTAACCCCATCCGTTCTGGGTCGGGAAGGAAATGTTGATATTATTGGCCGCCCTGGCTGCCGACAGGTTGATGGCGGAAGCAGGGACCAACATAAAATAGTTCGGATAGCAGTCGCCGGTTGGAGTTGAAACCTGGAATGTGGTCACGCCCGTGATTTTCACTGTTGCCGGAGCCACCCCGCCTGCGTCCGTCAATGGCACCCAGCCAAAGGTGTTGATATTGGCCCCGGTGGAACTGAATTGGCCAAGTGACTTTACCGCTTGATTGGTTGTTCCGGCGCCGCCGACGACCTGGCCCAAATTCATCGTGAAGGACCCCAAACCGGATGTGCGGGTGTAAAGGTTGAAAGTGCCCAGCGGATAATCGCGGGTGTAATTGGCCCAATCACCGCCTCCAAACCAATACAATTGGTAATCACTCGCAAAAACGCTGATGTAAGCCGCTCGCAGGTAATCCTGGGCGACTTGCTGCGGAATGCCATTTTGACGATACTGGAAGTCGGAACCGTCCGTCGGCTCGCCCACATTAATCGTGTGGTGGAAGTCAATGTTGCTGACGGACACATAAGCCGCATAGCAATCCGGGTAGTAGCTGGCTGTGGATACGTACTGTCCGCCGTTAAAGTCGAAATCCTCCGCCTCAAACATGTAATTGCTTTGGGTAAAGGTATCGAACTGATTGGTCAGGCTGATGCCGTGTCCGAGGGAATTGGTCACGTTAATAACCACCATGTGCATCGCATTGGGTTGCAACAAAGGATACACCACATTGTTGCTCGAACTCGAGCCGGTAATGACCAGGTTCGAGGAGATATTATTGCCGTCCAAAATTACCTGGACGCCGTTGGCCGGGAAAGTCGCTCCGGCGGTTGTCACCGTGAAACTTAAACTGTTGGAAGGCTCAAACGGATGTTTACCGTCCGGGTAAAGCTTGCTCAAGAAAGGCAAATCCACTTGAGCGGGGATGAGCATGTAAAAGGTTGGCAGCATGTTGCCGCCGCTGGTCGCTTGCAATGTTTCCTTGCCGTTGAGGACCACCGGCGCAAGCTGGCCGCTGCCGTTGGTTTGCAGCAAATAGACGAATTGATAAGCGGTATAGCTCGGATTGGAAGCCGGGTAGGGATTCATCGTGAAGAAGCCCACCACATTGGTCACGCCGCCATTGATCACGCTCAACTGAATGGTCCCGACCGTGCCGGCACCGTTGGCGAACCGGCCGATAATCCAATTGGTACTGGCAGGCCAGTCGCGGGTGTAGTTAACCCACTCGCAGCCGCTGTCGTACAACGGATCGCCGTTGAACGGATTGATCGCATAATCAATCCGGTCCGCGGCAAAAAGGTTTGGCCGCGAGTAATCGCCCGACGGTTTGGTGCCGATGCCATCGGTGGCCCCACGATAAAATTGGGCGGGCGGAGGAGCCGTGACATACTCATCCACGTTGGACACGCCAATTTTCCCGAAGTAGCAATTGGGCTGGCCGGAAATATTGCACAGGTCGGGATTATCAAGATAGACGCCGCTGGAAAAATCCCAATCCTCGGCTTCCCATATGTAGGTCGGCGCCTGCACCCCGAGCCACGTGGTTTGGAAGGTGGTGTTGGCGCTCGCGGTAAAGTTGAAGCTGTCCGTCGCCGTAATGGAGACAGTATAGGCAGTGTTGGATTGGAGTCCGTTATAGAACACCGTCCAGTTCGAGGAGGAGCCGGTGAAGGTTATGTTGCTCGAGACATCGGTGCCGTTCAAGACCAGGTGAATGGCGTTGGTGTTGATATGGCCGCTGGGCGAACTGACGTCAAAACTCACGCCATTACTGGGCGCCACGAAGATTTCGTTTTGGGGATTCAGATTGTTGATTGCCAGCGGCAACGGGCCGGTTAACTGTTCCAGGTCTGCGTCGTCGAAATACGACGACCCTCCTTCGCTCTGATATTGGAGGTAGCAATACCGATAAACGACCGAGGCCGTCCCCGCCGGGGCCACTAACTGACTGACCGCGCCGGTGATTGCATAAGTGTTGAAAAACGGGTCGCCGGTGGATACCGGCTGGGTCACATCGCAGGCGTTGGTTACCTGGAGTTGATCCCAGGCGTTCAACCCGGCGTTGATGTTGAAATTGCCCGATTTGTAAAGGGACAATAGATTGCTGCTCGAATTGTAGAACTCGACTTGCACCCACATAATGTCATTCGCCGAAGGCGGCTGGTCGCCACTATTGATGTAGAACCAGCCGTTGGCCTGGTAGGTTGAACCCGAAGTGGCACCGAGGGTTTGATAGATGCCCGCCACGTTGTTCGTACCATCATAAGCTGCGCCCCACTCCTTCCAAAAGTCGCTCCCCGAATGGGCGGTGACCATGTTTCCGTTCAATACCCCGCTCACTTCCACCCAGTAGTTACCAAAAGGTTGATATATCGCGGCGGTCGGTGGCGCAAAACGCGTCCAACTGGTCGGAATGACGTGCCCCGAGTTGGCCTCAAAACCCGGATTTTGAAGGAGATTTAAGGCCTGAACCGGGCTGACGGCCAACAATAATCCGACGACAAGAGCCAGTTGAAACCAAATCGTTGGTTTAGTCTGGTTAAATGGATTCCGAAGGGCCCCGGTGTAATTCGCTGAATCGTTCATTGTTTTTTTCATAGACGGCTTTCATCACCCCCCTTCTCCCGGGAGATGCTTTTGCGCATTCCAAGAAGAGGGTCTTATCCGCACTATTGGCACGGAATGCAAAGTTGTCAACATGTTTTTCGGACTAGTCTGATTTTCGATGCTGTCTGACGGACTGTTGCCGAAAATTTCGGATTTGTATCATTAAACTTTGCGACGTGTGAAATTTAGGTTGTTTGAATGTTACCGTCAATCAGGTGAACGCCTTACCTTTTTTGGGGTCGTGGTGTCGCGGATTGTTGGATACTGGCAGCGCGATTTTTGCCGAGAATTATCTTGTCAAAAAAAGATAAAATTTGTTAGCCGATTTACAAAAGTCCAAGTCTGGCCAAATACTCCCGCCCGGTGGTGGTAGAACGCCTCAACCTTAGCGTCAGGACGTTCAACAGGCGCTTTACACGCCTTTGTGCGGGTTCGTCACGCAAGCTGGCCAATCATCGCTACAGCGTGGCCCTGTTCGTTGTGGCGTACAACTTCTGCAAGGTTCACAGCACGCTCGGTTGCACACCAGCAGCAGGCGCACGCCTCACAGACCATAACTGGACGATTGAGGAACTGGTAAAAAGGCTTTCAGAAACAATTTGACAGACACGACCTGATTTTCGGCGCAACCTGGCACTGTCGGCGGAGCGTCGGCCTCCGGCCATGCTGGCAGGGACAATGTGTCTGGAAACACGCCGGATCGGAGACCGGCGTTCCGCTGACACCGCAATGGCATGGCGGCAGTCAAGTCGCGCCGCAAAATATGGCCCGGCTTGTTTTGCCTTGACCGCTCATTATTCGATGCTACGCTACACGATATAGGTACCCTGATCCCGAATGAAACGAATTCTGATTCTTCAAGTTCTGTTCCTGGCGGTCGCATTCAACACCAGCGCTCAACCCGTAGCTCCAACCAATGTGGTGGTCTTTTCGGGCGATAAAAGCGTCATTTTGCACTGGGACCCGGATGCGTCACCCAGCGTGACGGGCTACCTCGTGTCGCGCTCGCTCAACAGCGGCGGCCCGTTCACGCAGCAGGGTCCGGGATTGGTGACGTCGTTGGGTTACTGCGATCTGGGCGTCAGCGACGCGCAGACATATTATTATCAAGTCACCGCCGTGAACGTGTTCTCCCAGACCAGTCCGCCTTCAGCGACGGTGTTCACCACACCGAATCCTTTTCCCAGTGACAACGCCTTTATGGATTACCTGCAGCAAGCCAATTTCGATTACTTCTGGTACACCGCGAATCCGATCAACGGCCTCATCCCGGACCGCTCCACGACCGGCTCGGCTTGCAGTATTGCCTCAGTAGGATTCGGCCTGACGGCGATTGGCATTGCCGTTGACCACGGATGGATTTCACGGGATCAGGGCGCAGCGCGAGTTTTGACGACATTGAACACTTTTTGGAACGGCCCGCAAGGCACCAATGCCTCAGGTGACATCGGGTACAATGGATGGTTCTACCACTTCCTGGACATGAACGCGGCCACGCGCTCGGGCAGTTCGGAGCTGTCCTCCATTGATACCGCTTTGTTGTTGGGAGGAATCCTCTATGTCAAACAGTACTTCAATGGCACCAACGCCATTGAAACCAGCATCCAGACAACGGCCAGCGCGATTTTCAACCGGGTGCATTGGGCATGGATGGCCCCCGATGTCCCCGGCACGAACGGCGTCCGGATGGGCTGGCTCCCCGACACGGGTTTCAGCACTTTTGGCGACTGGAAGGGTTATGATGAGGGAATGCTGATTTATTTGCTCGGCATCGGCGCCACGAGCAACTCGCTGCCGGCTTCCTGCTGGAACTATTGGACCAGTGGATACATCTGGGCCACCTATTATAACTATTCGTTCGTCACGTTCCCTCCGTTATTTGGTCATGAATACTCCCACTGCTGGATTGATTTCCGCCACGTCGGAGACGCTTACATGAACGCCGTGAACAGCACCTACTTTGAAAACTCGCACCGGGCGGCGCTGGCCCAACAGGCGTATTGCATCGCCGACCCCGGCGGCTGGCCCGGCTATAGCAGCCTCATTTGGGGGTTGACTGCCAGTGATGATCCTTCCGGCTACAATGCGCACGGCGCCCCGCCGGCTCAGAATGATAACGGCACGATTGCCTTCACGGCCTCGGGCGGCGCCATGGCCTTCGCCCCTGAGATATCGTTGCCTGCTTTGAAAAACTTCTATAACGGGGGCCGACCACACTTCTGGACGCAATACGGTTTCATTGATGCATTTAACCTCAGCGCCGCGTGGTACGATAACGCTGAACTGGGCATTGACCAGGGTCCCATTGTCATCATGGTTGAGAACTATCGGAACCAGAATGTCTGGCGATTATTTATGCAAAACCCGGAGATTCGGCAAGGGCTGCAAGGTGCGGGGTTTGTCTCGCTACCGTTCGAGGCGCTCACCGCGCAGGCGCAGTTGGCTTCTAACACCGTCACTTTGACCTGGGCTGCCACTTCAAACCGGACTTATCAAGTGGAATACTCGACCAACCTGATCTCCTGGTTTACCTCGCCGACCGGGGAAGTGACCGCCACGAATACCACCGCCAGTTGGACCGATATCGGCCCCCCGGGCACACTCTCCGTGCCTCTTAGTGATACCGCGAGATTCTACCGCGTCTTCCAATACGGTACCCCATAGACTATCATGACCTGGAAATCAGTGAGGGCGAGCGTGAATTCCAACTCCACTGAAAGCGTCGAAGGACCTAAGACCTTCGATAAATCGGCCTGGCAACCACGAGGGCAGGGGAACGTTTGCCGCGGATTTCAATTTCAATCTCCGTGCCCGGTTTGGCCAATCCCGGCGGCACGTAGCCCATCCCGATGCCGATGCCCAACGACGGGCTTTGCGTTCCACTGGTGACGTCGCCAACCCTGACACCGTTCGCCCAAATCGGATAATGCGGCCGCGGTGGCGCGGATTTTCCACTCATTTTGAAGGCAGCCAATTTTCTCCCGGTGCCTTTGGCTTTTTGTTCCGCCAAAATCGCGCGCCCGATGAAATCGCCCTTGTCGAGCGAAACAAAAAATCCCAGCCCGGCTTCCATCGGCGTCGTGTTTTCGTCCAGTTCGTGGCCGTAGAGCGGATAGCAAACTTCCGTGCGCAACGTGTCGCGGGCGCCGAGACCACACGGCTTCAAGCCGAAAGACCGTCCGGCGGCAAGAATTTTATCCCAAACCTGTTGGATGGCCTTGTCCGAACCGATGATTTCAAATCCGTCCTCGCCGGTATAACCGGTCCGGGACACCAGCACGCCGCCATGTTCGAAGTGAAACTCGCCGATTTGATTTTTCCTCAAATCAGTGGCGCGTTCGACGCGCGCCGCCGAAATGGACGCGCCCTTGACGCAATCATTGATGAATTCCTTCACCCGCGGGCCTTGCACGGCCAGGGCCGCGTAATTGTGCGACGCATCGGTGAGCTGCAATCCGCTCCGTTGCGGAAATGTCGCGGCCCGGGACTGCAACCACGCCACGTCCGCTTTGACGCGTGACGCGTTGACGATGAGCAAATACACTTCGTCGCAAAGCCGGTAAACATACAGGTCGTCAATGGCGCCGCCGCGTTCGTTGCACATCAAGGTGTATTGACCCTGGCCGGACGCGAGTTTGCGGACATCGTTGGTCAGCGTGCGGTTGAGGAAATCGGCCGCCGCCGCGGCGCTGACGGTGACTTCGCCCATGTGTGAGATGTCAAAAATCCCGGCGGCCTGGCGGACGGCGAGATGTTCCTCGACGATGCTCGTGTACTGAACGGGCATCTCCCAACCGCCGAAATCAATCAACTTCGCGCCCAGTTGTTGGTGCGCGGTGAAAAGTGGCGTGCGGTTCAACCCCATTTTTCCGTTTTCATCTGCTCTTTGGGCACGCCCATCCCGCGCAGCACCACTTCCTCGGCGAACTCAACCAGTTCGTTGGGGCCGCACGCGTAGAAAATCGTGTTGGGCAGATCGTGGACGTGTTCCTTCACCCACTCGGGCGTGATGCGGCCGCGGCGTCCCTGCCACGGATCGTTCCCATCCAGCCGGGTGCAGGTCACGTAAAAATTGAAATTGGAATTTTCGATTTCCAATTGGTGAAACTCTTGCTGGAAGATGATGCTGCGGGTCGTGCGCACGCTGTAGAGGACCGAAATTTTTGTGTCCAGTTTGCGCCGGGTGGCTTCGCGCACAAAACCGCGGAACGGCGTCACCCCGGAGCCGCCGGCAATGCAAACCAGGTGCTTGTTCGGTTCATAGACGGGCAGGAATTTCCCGACCGGCGGAATGACCAGGAGCTTGTCGCCGACTTTGGCCCAATCCACCAGCCGCGTGCCCATTTTGCCGTCGCGCTTGATGGTGACTTCGTAATAGCCGCGATCCAGCGCGCAGGACGACAGCGAATAGGCGCGTTTGTAATTGGGCGTGTCCGGCCAGTAAAGCGTGATAAATTGTCCGGTCTTAAAGTCGGGATTGTAACCGTCGGGCCATTGCAGGCGGATGGTTTTCGTGTCCGGCAACTCCATCGTCGCCAATTCAATCGGCATTTCAATGACTTCTCTGGCCATAATCGTATAAAAAAAGTGAGCCTAGTAACTTTCTCCGGCAAGGGCAAGCGTGCATTGCACGACATAAACCAATTGTGGGGAATCCGGTTTCACCTTTTACCAGTGTTCCATTCCGCAACATTTTCTTCATTGGGAACGCCACTCAATAGATATCGAACGTGGAGCCAAAGGTCTGGCATAGCTCAACTTGTTTTGCTCTTTCTTGAAAAAAAAAGGAAATATTGAGGAGACCACTCAGGCACCTCGTCCACTCCCGCCGGAGTCCAGTCGCTGGAGAACTTCCTGTGCCAGCAACTGATACGCCGCCGAGCCGGAACTGTATTTGTCGTAGTGAATAATGGGTTTGCCGAAACTGGGCGCTTCGGCCAGGCGTGTGCTGCGCGGAATGACCGTTTCAAATACACGGGAGCCGAGCAGATTCCGCACTTCGCCGACGACTTCATTGGAAAGCTTGGTCCGGCCATCAAACATTGTCATCACGACGCCGAAAATGTCGAGGCGTGGATTGACGCCCGTTTCGCGCAATTGCGTCAGCACCCGATTCATCATGGAGATGCCTTCGAGGGCATAATACTCGCATTGCAGCGGCACCAGCAAACCATCGCTGGCGGCAAAAGCATTCAAGGTCAGGACGCCCAGCGACGGCGGGCAATCAATAAGCACGATGTCAAAACGGCCGCTTTCCAGAACCGGTTTAAGGACGTTGGCCACGCGCAGCAGGTGATTTTCCAGTCGCGCCAGTTCCAGATCGGCGGCGCACAAATCCACTTCACTGGGCACAGCTTCGAGATGTTCGAAAGGGGTACTTTTGATTTTATCAAGCAAGCTGCCTTCACCAAGCAAAACACGGTACGCGCTGGAACCTTCGGTTTTATCCAGACCCAGCCCGCTGGTGGCGTTGGCCTGCGGATCGAGATCGAAAAGCAACACGCGTTGACCGAGGGCAGCCAGACAGGCGGCCAGATTGACGGCCGTGGTCGTCTTCCCCACGCCGCCTTTTTGGTTGGCGACCGCGATGACTTTGGTTGGCACCTGCCCGATTTAATGAAAATGAGGGCGGTGTTTCAAGTTAACAAGCGCAAGCTTTCCGCCCGGGAGGGGAGGCACTCCAGGCTTGGCCAAAGAGAATTAATTGCCCGAGGAAATTGGGAAGGATGCGAACTGTGCGCTGACGGGCATTTGCCCAATCGGAGCCGAGGCGAAATTACTCACCGGATTGGTGCTATTGTCCTCGATAAACATTGGGTTGACCGGTTGCACCATGGTCGTTGGCGTTGCGGAGGCGACCAGCGGAGCCACCTCCTGTGGGGCCGGTTGCAGAATCGCCTGGGCTACGGAATCCGGCCGTTGCGCGATCACGGCTCCAAACAACAGCAAAGCACAAAGGGCCGTGGCAAACCCGCCTGCGAACACAGGTTTGGTTTCGAGTGATTGCACCCATTGGAGCAGCCACGGCATGCTGGCGAACAGGCGCCCGGAAAATCCGGCTTCTGCTCCGGTTTCGCCGGCACATATGCGCGTAATCACCTGGCGCGAAAAATTGTTGAAATATCCCGGGGGCGGCGTCTCGTGGCGTTTAAGCGCCAGCAAACGGCGTAACGACTCAAAGTTCGGCTGATTCTCGTTCATGTTGGTTTCAAATAATCGGACAACCAAGCCTGTAATTGTTGTCGCGCATAAAATAACCGCGACCTTACGGTGCCAATATTACATTCCATGACTTTCGCGATCTCTTCGTGCGACAGCCCCTGCACATCATGCAGGACCACGACCAATCTATGTTGTTCTGACAGTTTCAGTAAGGCCGTGTTCAATTTTTCTTGCAGCTCGTTCAAATTGGCCTCGCGCCGCGGCGTTTTATCGGAAACAAAAGCAACCAAATCAGGATCATGTTCGGCGTTAAAATCCAAGTCGTTCAGACTCATGTGGATGCGATTTTTGCGCTGTTTGAGAAAATTAATCGTCTTGTTGACCGCGATCCGGTAAAGCCAGGTATAAAAACTTGAGCCGCCTTTGAATGACTTCAGCGCCTGGAACGCCTTGATGAACGATTCCTGCGCAAGATCATTGGCGTCTTCATGATTGGATGTCATGTGATAAACCGTTGCGTAAATGCGCTGTTGATAACGCTGTACAAGTTCATCATAAGCTTCCAGATCGCCGCCACGCGCCCGCTTTACCAACACCTCCTCATCGACAGGTGCGGAAGCCCCGGAATCATTGCGTGCGACTGGTTCAGCCATAATCATGGGTATTTAACACTAACAGCCAGAGCCTCGGTTTGTTGCGCTAAAAAATCAGCCAGATCGGACAAACCGGCGCGCCCGTTCGACTCCGGCAGGCGGCGCAGTGATCGCCGGGCCTGGCCCAGAAAATTGGCAATCACTTCGCGGGTTGGCTCAAAGGTTTCGTATTTGTCCAGCAGTTCGTTTATGACCGGAAAATTCTCCGTCTGCCAGTTCTTGACCAGATTTTCCAACTGGATGCGGTCGGCCACGTTGGCGCGTTCCCAGGCCAGCAAAACCGGCCAGGTCAGCTTGCCTTTGGCCAAATCCGTTCCGAGAGACTTGCCCGCCGTTGCTTCCGAGCCGAATAAATCCACGCAATCGTCATAAACCTGATAAGCCGTGCCAAATGCGGTGCCGAAATGCCGCAGCGCGCCGCGGTGTTCCGTGGTGGCTTCGCTTAAAAGCGCCGCCAAATCGCAGGAAAGCGTGAACAGTTCGGCGGTTTTCATTTCAATCACGCGGAAATATTCATGCCGTGAAACCTGAAATTTCCGGCGATGCTGCGTTTGCAGGATTTCGCCGGAGCAAACCGTGTTCGTCGCCATGGCCACCGCGCGGCAGACTTCCGGTGTCGGGAAACTGGCCGCCAGCTTCAGCGCCTGTGCAAACAGGCAGTCGCCAAAAAGCACCGCGATTTCGTTTCCCCAATTTGCCGCCAGAGTGAGCTGGCCACGGCGGATTTCGGCCTCGTCCATGACGTCGTCATGGACCAGCGTGGCCAGGTGAACCATTTCAATGATGACGGCCGCATTGACATGGGCGTCACCGGTTTTGCCGCTGGCATTGGCCGCCAGCGCAACCAGGGTCGGGCGCAAATGTTTGCCGCCGCCATTGAGGGCATATTGCGCGTAGGGAACGATTTGCGGGTCAAAATCATTGACCTGCTCGATCAATCGTTGTGTGACCGCCTGGAGAAATGGCTCCAGCGGTTCCACGATATGTTTCCAGGAACGGTTCGGGTTGGCTTTGAGCGAGTCAGCCGTTTCTGCTCTCGCCACCTTTGATTCAACGGCCAGCATTCACGCGCAATCTACGTTTAACGTGGCGCTTAGTCAAACTACTTGTAACTTCGGGCCGCGGTGAAGCGCAACTGATTGAAGGGCAGGGCTAGGATTTGAAATTCCATTTTGCGGTTGAATACTTTTCCGCCGCCAGCCGGCGCGTCTCCGAATCGGGAAAATCGTGTGATTCTTGAGCGGCATCCCAGGCCTTCCCGAGCGCGGTCTTCAACCGGGCGGCCGGCACAGCCAGATTGATCAGAAAGTCGGTGTGGTCACGGCCATTACGATAGTCAGGTTGTTGGGAAGGCATTCGCAGGACTTCGTTGATCAGCGGGAGATTAAGGCCGAGCAGAAATGTTCCATGAAAGAGCAGGGCGCGCCTGTGCCGGCGCTGGGAATTGCCGGAAAATTTCCGGTAAGTGACCTGTGACAGGTGACGGGTGACCAGAGCCAGATCCGTGTGTCCGCAAACCGCAATGCTGACTTCCAGCTTCCGACTTCTGACCTCTGGTTCCACGGCTTCGCGATTTCGTTCCATGATGAACCGGTTGGCCGAGGAGATATTGGCAAGCGAAGGATGCGCCCCAATCTGCAGAATCAGTGTGTAGTTCAGGCAGCCCGGTCCTTGTAAAACCGTTCCACCGCCGGAACAACGTCGGAACACCGGGATGCCGTGTGCCTGGCAAGCCGCGACGTTGACCTCTGTCTCCACCTTGTTCGCATATCCCACCACCACAAAGTATTCCCGTGGTTCCCAGAAGCGGAGGATTTCCCCGCCGGCCGCCTCGCTCCAGTTGAGCAAAACTTCATCACAGGCGAGATTCTCAGCGGGCGAAGCGAGCGTCAGGTTCAGTAGTTTCATTTTGCAGTGGCTGATTTCGCTGGCGTCCGGAACTTGAATCTGGTCTAATTTTAAAGCGCATTTCCGCGCGATGGAAAGAAGTGGATAACACAGTGAAGGTTGACAAAAAAGAAATTTACGGTTCGCGTCCCGGCGCAGCCGATCATTCCGGTGGCAGCAATGGCGACAAATGGAGCCGTTCGTTGCAATCGGTCTTTGAACTGGCCTTGGAAAGCCAGGGACCGGAGCGCACCGCGCAATTGCTTGAAAAACTGGCCAACCAATTGCGCTCCGCGCCGCAGGGCCCCAATACTCCTTACCTCAACACCATTCCGCCGGAGCGGCAGGCGCCGTTTCCAGGCGACCGCGACATCGAGCGCCGCATCAAAAGTTACATTCGTTGGAATGCCATGGCGATGGTCGTCAAAGCCAACTCCACCACCAATGTCGGCGGCCACATCTCGACTTTTGCGTCGTCGGCGACCCTTTATGAGGTGGCCTTTAACCATTTTTTGCGCGGGCGCACTGAATCCTTTCCGGGCGACCTCGTTTACTTTCAAGGGCACGCGGCGCCGGGCATGTATGCGCGGGCGTTTCTCGAAGGTCGGCTCGACGAGCGGCATTTGCAGAATTTCCGGCAGGAACTCGCCGAAGGCGGCGGGCTGTCGTCGTATCCGCATCCCTATTTGATGCCGGATTTCTGGCAATTCCCCACGGTCTCGATGGGGCTCGGCCCGATTTTGTCGCTGTATCAGGCGCGGTTCAACCGTTACTTGCAAGCGCGCGGTTTGGTGAACTGGAAGGAAGAGCCGAAGCTTTGGGCCTTCCTCGGCGACGGCGAATGCGACGAGCCGGAAACGCTTGGGGCCATCACGCTCGCGACGCGTGAGAATCTCGACAATTTGATCTGGGTCATCAATTGCAATTTGCAGCGGCTCGACGGCCCGGTGCGCGGCAACGGAAAAATCATCCAGGAACTGGAGGGCTTGTTCCGGGGCGCGGGCTGGAATGTCATCAAAGTCATCTGGGGCACCGATTGGGATGATTTGCTGGCGCGCGACAAATCCGGTTTGTTGCCCAAACGCATGGAAGAGGCAGTGGACGGCGATTACCAGAAATATTCCGTCGAACCGGGCAGTTATACCCGGAAACACTTCTTCGGCAAATATCCCGAACTGCTCAAACTGGTGAACCATCTTACCGACGAGCAAATCAGCAAGCTCCTGCGCGGCGGCCATGATGCCCGCAAAATGTATGCCGCCTACAAAGCGGCCTTTGAGCATAAGGGCCAGCCGACGGTGATTCTCGCCAAAACGGTGAAAGGCTATGGCCTCGGCGAAGCCGGCGAGGGGAGAAATATTTCCCACCAGCAGAAAAAGATGAACGAGAAGGAGCTTCGTGAATTTCGCGAACGCTTCAAAATTCCGATCAGTGATGACGTCATCGCCGAGACGCCGTTTTTCCGGCCGTCGTCCGACAGTCCGGAAATCAAGTATTTGTTTGAACGCCGGCATGCCCTCGGCGGCTTCCTGCCGGAACGCAAAGTCGTCGCGCCGCCGCTCGACGTGCCCAAACTCGATGCCTTCGCCGAATTTTTCCGCGGCTCAACCACTAAGGCTTCAACCACCATGGCCTTCGTTCGCTTGTTGAGCGTTTTGCTGCGGGACAAAAGCATCAGCCGCCATATCGTTCCCATTATTCCGGATGAAGCCAGGACGTTTGGCCTCGACGCGTTATTCAAAGATATCGGCATTTACTCATCCAAAGGCCAGCTTTACGATCCGGTGGACAGCAAGTCGCTGCTCTATTATCACGAATCAAAGGATGGCCAGATCCTTGAGGAAGGGATTACCGAAACCGGCTCGATTTCGTCGTTCATCGCGGCAGGGACCAGTTACGCCACGCACGGCGTGCCGATGGTGCCGTTCTATATTTACTACTCAATGTTTGGACCGCAACGCGTCGGTGATTTGTTCTGGCTCGCCGGCGACATCCGGGCGAAAGGCTTTTTGCTCGGGGCGACCGCCGGTCGCACCACGCTCAACGGCGAAGGGTTGCAGCATCAGGACGGGCACAGCCTTCTGCACGCCAGTACCGTTCCCACGTTGCTGGCTTACGACCCGGCGTTCGGGTACGAACTCGCGGTGATCGTTGCCGACGGTTTGCGCCGGATGTATGCCGAGGGCGAGGAAATTTTTTATTACCTCTCGCTTTACAACGAAAATTACACCATGCCGCCGATGCCTGTGGGTGTCCAAGACGGCATCTTGAAAGGTTTGTACAAATTCAAACCCGGCCCGGAATTGTCCCTCGCCCGTCGGACGGGAGAGGGTGGCCGGAGGTCGGGTGAGGGCATCAAAGCCCACATCTTCGGCAGTGGCCCGATTATCAACTCGGCCTTGCAAGCACAGGAAATCCTGGCGGAACGCTACGGCGTTTGCGCCGACGTTTGGAGCGCGACGAGCTATAAGCTGCTCCGTACCGACGCGATTCGCTGCCGGCGCTGGAACATGCTGCATCCGACGCAGCCGCCGAAGAAGTCCTACGTCGAAGCATTGCTGGCGAAAGAGCAGGGGACCTTCGTTGCGGTGTCCGACAACATTCGCACCGTACCCGACCAGATTACGCCGTGGGTGCCGGGCGGCCTGTTTACACTCGGCACGGACGGCTTTGGCCGCAGTGATACGCGTGCGCGCCTGCGCCGGTTTTTTGAAATTGACGCCGAATCCACGGTTATCGGTGTACTTTACGCTTTGGCCGAAAAAGGACAAATTGAGAAGCAAATCGTCGAAACCGCCATCAGGGATTTGGGCGTCAACCCGGAAAAAATCCAGCCGCAGATTGTTTGAATAAATCAAAAGCCGAGCCAAACGCCTGGCCCGGCTTTCTTCAGCAGGGTACATGCAAAACGACTGGTCCAACTTTTGAGCAAGTACCCAATCGGGAAGCAGAGTTAACTCAGTTTGCGGCAAATCAGGCGACTAAACCCGAGCAGTCCGCCCAGTATCATCAAACCGAAGGATGCGGGTTCCGGAACATCACTGATGAACGTATAGTTGCCCAGACCAGAGCCAATGTAGCCCGGATCGCCGCTGATCGCGCTGTGAGTGACGGCCTGATACCCGCCCTCGAAGCCACCCTCCTGCAGCGGGACAGCCAGTTGGAGAAACCTGACCGGAATGCCCGTGTCTGCGGGAGCAAGTACAGGATCATCCTGGTCGGAATAGAAAATCACCTGATTGCCACCTGCGCCCGCAGGAGCCCAAAATCGGACAACGTCCGAGACCGAGGCGTAGTTCGGTGGTTCGAGCAACAGATAATCGCCAACGGAACCCGCCGGAAAGTTGAATGGCAAGGTGTATAACAACACGTTACCGGCGATCCCGCCGGAGGGGTCCTGGGCAAGCACGCCGGGCACAGGAAGCGTAGCAATCCCGTTATAAGCGGTTCCGTTGCCGTATTCGTCGAGTGTGACAAACCACTGCACCTGGGCGTGTGTGGTCCAAGGCACAAGAACCGATACAAACAGCGCGGTTTTTAGAATATTTTTCATAGTGATCCTTTCTCTCTCAAGTTGCAATTTGGACATTACTTTACGCCCCCCACCTTCCTTGAAAAGTCGGCTGTTTGGCCGTCGCCTTGGAAGGCGAATTCAGGAATTCTGCACCGGAGGGTGCTGTAAGGGGCAGCGGCCGGCGGCTTGGTTGGCGCAGATGGGAGGCAGATCGCTTTCGGGAGCGAAGGTTAGTGCAATAAATTCATTTGTGACGCGGAGAACAAATTTCACCCGGTCGGTCACAGCGAGTTTGTGGTATAAACGTTCGCAGTGTGTGTGGACCGTGTGCGGCGAGAGGTGGAGATTATTGGCAATGGCGAATTCCGTACGATCATCGAACACCCCGCGTACTATTTGCAGTTCTCGGCCAGACAACCTCAGGCTATGGGCGATTTCCCCCCACGCCCGATCAGAGAACATAGCGGCGCCTAAAGGACATCGCCAGTTATGGCTTGCCGGCGAGTTCATCGGATCAACCGGGCAAATTTGGACTTCGCTCATGACGGGATCTCTTGCCGGTATGGCGAAACTCTTCGGAGCTATGGCCACTTTCAGAAGTCGAAATCCATCCTTCCTACCCAGCTTCTGAAAACTTTGATCCGCGGTTTCTCCGAAGAGTAACCTGTCATCCAGTTTCGTCCGAATTCTACGCGCATTACGATTATTTAGTCAATTAGTTTCTATATTTGTATCGTTTTGTACATTAACATAATAACTGATAATACTAGGGAAATATCGCCCGGTTTTAAATACTGGCCGGAGATAAGGCATCGGGGAGTCAATTGTTGGAAGGGCCATTGTGGAAACCAGCCTGTCGTACCTGGTAATAATCCAGCCGCAGATTGTGTTGGTCCCATCAGCCTGGTTTGAATCTACCCGGAAAATTATTTCTGGAAAGTTGCGGCACTTTTCGCCATGCTGCGCGGCTTGTTGATTTATGGATGTGAAACTTCCCAAACTCGGTGAAGGCGCGGATTCGGGCGTGGTGGTCAATGTCTTCGTCAAAGAAGGTGACCAGGTCGCCAAAGGCCAGGCCATCATCGAACTCGAGAACGAGAAGGCCGTGGCCTCTATTCCCGCCACCGTCGGCGGTGTGGTCGCCAAAATTCACGTCAAGCCTGGCGACAAAATCAGCGTGGGGCAACGCCTGATTTCGCTGAATGAGAGCGGTGCGGCGACAAGCGCGCCCGTTGTTGGTAGGGCGGGCAGTCCTCTGCCCGCCGATGGCGCGCACGGAGTGACGCGCCCTACCGAAATTATCGAGGACGAGGACGAGCACGAGGAGGAACAGTCAGCTCCGGCCGCGGCGCCGGTGGCGGCGCCGTCGGTTCGACGAGTGGCCCGTGAATTAGGCATTGATTTGTCCAAAGTGCGCGGCAGCG